>Ga0074044_10003989_pt1 | contig 12375 bp, 10 predicted proteins | sample BogForMeECP23OM1_FD_94443 | JGI IMG/M metagenome (GOLD analysis project Ga0074044, IMG submission 94443) | Bog forest soil microbial communities from Calvert Island, British Columbia, Canada - Bog Forest MetaG ECP23OM1 | ecosystem: Environmental > Terrestrial > Soil > Wetlands ...
ATACAAATTGGACAAAGCCGCGTTCGTCTCGATTTGGCCGCCCAGCGAAAGCACTGCGAAGATGAGTAAAATCGCAGCCGCAAAACTAGCCGCCAATATGACGATCGCCCCGGATATATTGGGCAGCCCCAGGCCAAGCCGCTGAATCGAGGGACGGTCAAGAAGCAGAAAAGCGATGACGGTAAGTGCCGCGATCAAAGCCCATCGGTTGCGGACGGCCGTCTCGGAAGACCATAGGGCGCACTCGACCAGAAAATAGACGGCAATCAGCTGGATCCAGCCGAACAGGATCGAATGTCCATGCCGAGTCTCGATCAGAGGCCCCACGGCGGTAGTCTACGCCAAGGCCCGTGAAGTGCGTTCGGCGGGGACCTTGACGGTGGCAGGCGACAAAGGCACCGGACCAATACATCGCCTCTCAGGACGCCCGCCTAAAACGTCACAAAGACAGGTGATAGCGGTCACTGACCCCTAGTGATCTCGCGTGGGATAAGTCACAGGCAGGCTGGCTCAGCCAGACGGCGTTTCTTACCCGGCTTTCATATCTTCATATCGCTGCTGCCGGGTGCGGCTGGTTTCATGTCACTTTCCTGATGACACGAAACGCCGGAGGTTACGGCCATGCGCGATAGCGGGGCCATCGAAGGGCTCGTACAGATCGCCCTTTTCTTTGCCGCAGTGTCTTCTTATGCGTACCTGGTGTGGGCGAGGAAACGCCTCACATCGGCAATGGCTGGTCCGCGATATGTGCCCGGCACTAACGCGAGTCAGCGGTCAACCCTATTCCTTTCAACTCAAAAGTCCTCTTCTCCAATAAATCAGCGCGTCGGCGTTGCGGGGAGCACCGCGCCTAAAAGCAAGTTTTCTGCGGCAGGCGATTGGTTGGTCCCCGTTATCGTCTGGGTGCTGGTCATCCTGATGACTTTGGCCATTGTAGGGTTTTTGCTCGGCGACAGATAGGCGCTCCTAAGCAACAGTGCGCGGCACGAGGAAGCGAGGAGGCATTGCTATGATTTTGACAGTTCTGGTAACCGCATCGCTGATGGTGATAATCGTGACCTTCACGATGTACTGCTTGCTCAAGCGATAGAGGTAAGTTCCTGTTGCCCCAGGCCGTCCCGTTCTCTTCTGCTGCTAGCGACCAGCTCGCGCCAGGCGAGGAACGATGATCAGCGCGATGGCATACAGGAAAATCGAAACGGCGATCGACGCTGAGTGGCCGTGGGGCAGGTCCTCGAAAAGGAGCTTGGCGGTGACAAATGCCAAGGTGCCGTAGGCAGTCCAGACGAGTTCGATGCGCCGCCAACGGGAGCCACTGAGCGCCAGGGCGAGAGCAAGCAGACAGGTGATCAGGGTGCGGATGACGGCAACATGCGATGCGCCCGGAGTCATGCCGATCGCTGCCAGCCAGACTAAACCCGAGACGAGAAAAGTTGCGACCGCGCTGACGGCCAGGACCGCTGCCAGAAGCCGGAGCAATCGCTGGTTCCAGAGGTCGCTGGGGAATCGTCCGCCAATGACGTAACAAGCGACGGCGGAAACTGCCACGATCCAGACAATCCAGCCGGGAGCCGTGGGGAAGGTGCCAGCTAAGGCTCGGGCCGCATACGCGAGCAAGCTGGATGCGAACGCGGCTGCAGTCAGATACGCCAGACCATGGAATTCCAGCGTTAGACGCCCCACGCGGACGCCAATCAGAATGGCTACGATCGAGGCCGCGCTTAGCACGAGCACCAGAAACACAGGCGGCAGGACGAGAAAGCTGCCCGCCAGAACCAGGGCGAGACTCCAGGTCGAGTAGGTGTGATAGTTGCGCTGGTCCTTGATGCGGTCGAAGCAGGCAAAAGCGGCTGCGTAGCAGGCGGCTGCCAGAAGCCAGCAGGCGACACCTAAAGCAGTGGGGCCGGTCCCGGGAGCGAACCAAAGCCAACTAGTGGTTGCCAATAGAAACGCGATGACCGCTTGAACGATTTCGAAGGCCGTGATTCGCAGCCGCAGAGAGGCGGTACGGGATGCGATACTCGCGCCATAAATGAAAAACAGGAGAGTCGGAAGTGCGAGCACTGTGGACGCAGAAACTTCGGCGTAGTCAGGGCGGGAACTCTCCGGCAGCGAATGGATATAGACCAGAATTACAACCGCAATGTCGACTGCTGGCGCCACGAGGGGACGAAGAGATGGCCAGCGACCGCCAGCCGCCGCAAATTCAGCGACGGCGACGATGACGAGAAGCGCGGCAGTATAAGGCACAAGATCGTGCGAGACGATCAGCAGCGCGAGCGCGGTCAACACTGCCGCACTATTCGCTACCCAGACCAACGACACAAGATTGCGCTTCCAGGCCAGCGCAGACGCTGCGGCCACAAACGCGCTCAGCAGACCTGCGGTGATGGAGGCAGGCAAGACCTGGAAACGCAACGTGAGTTCCGCCAGCATCGGGGCGAGAATTAACGCGGATGTTGCGGCGTAGGCGACTCTGGTAAGAGAAGCTTCCGATGCCGCTCGCGCTGCCCACACGAGCCACATCGCTGCATACGCAAGTGCCAGGACTACCACTGCCAACTTCGGGAAAGAACCCGATTCGGCTATGGCGCGCAGGACGTACGCGCCGGCAATTCCGAGCATGGCTTTGCCCACTACGGAAAAGACATTTTCCGCCGGCGGCAGGGCAAGTTCTTCAACGGCAGTCGCCGCTTCCTCCGGAAGCACCGCTTGTGCCGGAGACACCCCAAGCGCTTGCGATCGACCCTCAAGCGCGGACACACGACGCTCCAGGCCTTCGAGGCGGGCACCGAGCCTGGCTAAAGCGTCAAGAAGATTGTCCATAATCTCCACCGCTTTGAGGCTGCAAATGAATACTGAACTTAACGCGCGTGCGCGATGACGGAATCCGGACCCTCGTACCGCTCCGGCCACGGTGGAAGCAGCTTCACCAGCACCCAGAGAATCACCAGCGGTAGAAAGGTCAGCACAACGGCAGTCAGCAAGCCTTCCCGCGTTACCAGGCCCATCTTGTAGGTGGTGTAGCCGAGAAAACTCTTCGAAAACAGCTGCCCGCCGATAACGACATTCCAGCGCATGGCAAAGATGCCGACTAAGGTCAGGCATCCGGCCAAGCCATAAATGCGTTTGCGGGCACTCTCGGTGAGGGTTAACACCTGGGTCGCGCCGAGCAACAGAATCGGGGTCACTGTGCCGAGAAAGATTTGCACCACGATGTGAGACACGTAGAGCTTGGTGTGGACCATGAAGTCGAGACTGCGGAACGATTCGTCCGATTCATAGATGCGGTGGATCAGATCGAGCATTTCAAGGCCGAAATCAATGATGAAGGTGTAGAAAAGATAGCGGGCAACCGTATCGACGCAGCGCATGTCGATGGTCTGTTTTCGGGACCAAGTCAAAAACATGTACAACAACATCACGGCCGCGATGCCCGAGACCATCGCCGAAAAGATAAATACCACCGGCATCAGCGGCGTTGACCACCAGGGATTGGCCTTAATCGAGCCGAAGATGAATCCGACGTACCCATGCAGCAAAAAAGCGGAAGGAATTCCGATGACGGTGATTAACCAGCCTGCGCGCTCGTCGATGTGAAGCGCGTGCTCACTGATGTTGCTGGAGCCGAGAGTCATGGCGCGATAGATGAGGCGAGTGACGCCGGTTGTGGATTGGGAAAGAACGACAATATCGCGCCGGTAGTCGAGCCAAATTTCCAGCACCAGAACCGCCATCAGGTACCAGAGATAGACAAAACCGAACATCGCCATAGCCGACGTGGTGTGCGGCGTCAGGTACATCTCAAAGGAGCGTTCCGGATGCCCGAGGTGAAGTTGGAGGGGCAGCGGCGCGATCAGCAGGAACGATAGTGCGGTCAATAAAGCCAAACGATAGGTTGGCTTCACTGCCTCTACGTTGAACACGCGCTCCAGCGAAGCGAGAATGAATGCGCCGGCAACCAATCCGGTAAGGAATGGGTATAAGACGATCAGCACACTCCACTGCAACTCGATTTCGTTGGGATACATGAAGCCTTCAACACCGGGCATGCGCGTCCTCTCTCAGGCCGAAATCATTCGTGGCGCGGCTCATCGCATCGAAGCTCATCGCATCGGTCATCGCACCGAACCGTCCAGGCCGTTGTAATAGACCTTGGCGTGCGTCGCCATGTAAGGCTTGAGGACTTGCACGCTGTGCGTTTTCAGAAATTCGTGAATCGGATCTTTGGGGTTCTTCAGGTCCGCGAGTTGGCGCGCACCGGTCGGACAATTCTCACAACACGCGGTCGTGAGGCCCTTCGTAATCCGGTGATAGCAAAGTGTGCATTTTTCGGCGGTATCCGTCCTGGGATTGATAAAGCGGCACCCATACGGACAGGCTTGCACACAATAGCGGCAGCCTAGGCAGTACGTCTTGTCGATCAACACCGCACCATCGGGACTGATAAACGTCGCGCCCACGGGACACACCTGCGTACAGGGGGAATCGGCGCAGTGGTTGCACAATTTGGGAACAAAGAAGTTCTTGCCGGAGGCATCCTTGGCCGGAGGGAACCCTTTCTTGCCGCCGTCGGGAGAATCGACTTGCGGATTTTCAATGTCGTAGTCGGTGACGTGATAGCGCTCCACCCAGGTACGGAAGTATCCGTCAGGGACATCGTTCTCCGTCTGGCAGGCGCGAACGCAGTTGCCGCAACCGATGCACTTGGTGAGATCGATCAACATGCTCCACCAGTGCTCGGTCAGTTTGTAGTTGGGGGCGATCTCCGGAGTTCCCGCGAGAACGTACTTCCAGGCCGCGCCGGCCGCAGGCAGCAGGAGCAAGAGATGACGGCGGGTAAGGTTCATTTCGCAGCCTCCGCGCTGATGGCCGGACTGTGCGGCTGGTGGCACGTATCGCAGGGAAGGCCGTTGGAATGGTCCGCAGAGACGACTTGCGGGAAGCTCTTGGGCTTGGCCGCGTTGGCTTCATGGCAGCGCACGCAGAGCACCGCCGTATCGAGCTTGGCGGGCGTTACCGAACTGGGATCGTCTGCGTGTTTGGCCAAGGGACCGTGGCAGGCTTCGCAATTCACGTGCGCGTGCTTGCCATCTTTTTTCTTCTCGAGCACGTCGGCATGGCAGGTTTCGCAGGTTTCGTGGCCGGCGAAATTGACCGGCCGGGCTGCGATTTCCGCAAGCGCATTGCCCCGGTAGTGTCCGTATTCGCCGAAACTTTTCGGCACCAGAAAGCTTCGGAGGACCAGGAACAGGAGTACGCCGGCAGCGAACACTCCTGCCAATCGGAAAAGATGTCCCGCATCTCGGAAGGCGCTCATAGCGTGTTGTCCGCCGCCGACCGCCGGAGCTAAAAACTTTTTCTGCGATTGCCGACAGAAGAGAAACGGACCTGTCTAGTTAAGCGGGACCGCGTGCAAGCTGCTGTGCGCCGGATCACTGGAGATGGGTACACATGTCACATTGGCATGTGCGCTGGTAGAAAACGAGGGCTCGATAAAAAGCGGTTGCGCTTCAGTCCGCGGGCATGGTGGCGGGACTTGGAATCGCGGGCCCAAACATATTCGACGGCTTCTCCGCCTGAGCTCCGATCCATTTGCGCACAGCGGGAAGCGCATGGCGCATGGCACGTTCGCCCACGTGGATCAGTTCTCCAGCGCGCTTGAAATCGTCGAATTCGAACCCCGCAACATCGGGCTCAATTACCAGGTCGGCCGCTTTTCGCCAGCGATCGCTCATCCGATCCTGCGCGATAGCAAACGATTGCCCAATCACATCGAAGAGATGCCGCGGCGCGGTCTTCGAGGACCACGATCCCTTCAGATGAACGGCGAGCACACGTTGGGCGCCCATTTCACGGACCGGGATCGCTGGGACAGGGTGCGAGAGCATGCCGTCGACAAACCAGCGTCCGTCAACATTGATGGGCAAGAACATTCCTGGATAAGCACAGCTGGCGCGCACCGGATCGATGAGAGAACCGGAGCGAAACACAGTCCCCTCACCAGTGTTGAACTCGGTCGCGACTACGCCGAGAGGAATGCGCATTTCTTCAAATGTCTTCACTTTCAAGGTGCGGGTCAGGAACGCGACCATGCGATCGTTGGTGGCAAAGCCGAACCGAGAAAGAGTCCAGCGGGCGAAGGTGGTCATGCGGACTTTGTGGGCGACCTCTTCCAGTTCCGCTATCGAGACTCCGCTGCAGTATGCGGCGCCAATTAACGCGCCCACGCTGGTGCCAGCGATGTAACGAATCGGAATGCCCTCTTCTTCGAGAACCTTGAGAACGCCAACGTGGGCGATGCCGCGAGCAAATCCGCCGCCGAGAGCGACGCCAATGGCCGGGTATGGTTCGGAGGGCGAGGCGCTTCCCTTCCGCGACAACTCGCGACTAAAGGCCTGGACCGACCGAATTACCTTCCCCAGATTCTTCACTGGAACCCCACGTTCCTGCCTTGCCGGGGGCCGCAAAGCGCCATACTTCCCTAGCTATTAAGATGCCCATAATAATGGCCCCCGTACAGCCCACTGTCGTGCCATCTCACCGGTCACTGCGGGGAGTTACCTCGGGGACTCCCGCCGGATACCTACTAGTTAACCCACTTATCACTAATAAGTTGCCCTCTTCGGGTACTCGCATCTGCGATCGTGATGGAATAGCAGCAACCGCAGTCGATCGGCGATAGGGGCCAACAATCACCCGGAAATCTCGCCCTCTGCTCTATTATTCATTCGTTCGTTTCTGGATGAGGGCGGCGATCCCGAGAAAACCAATTCATGAATCGCAGCGAGATGTGGCAACGAATCGAAAGGCATTCCCAGGCGTGGGACATGATTGTTGTCGGCGGCGGTGCGACCGGCGTCGGAGTTGCAATCGATGCCGCTGCACGCGGGTATGACGTCTTGCTGCTGGAACAGAGCGACTTCGGCAAAGGCACTTCCAGCCGCAGCACGAAGCTGGCGCACGGCGGCGTGCGCTACCTGGAGCAAGGCGATATTGGCCTGGTCATGGAAGCGCTCAAGGAGCGCGGCCTGCTCCTGCAAAACGCGCCGCATCTGGTGCACGACCTCGCGTTTGTGGTGCCGAACTACGACTGGTGGGAAGCGCCGTTCTACGGCATCGGGCTGAAGCTCTATCAACTGCTGGCTGGCAAATATGGCTTCGGGACCTCTCGCATGCTTTCGCGAGAGGAGACCCTGGAACACTTGCCCACGCTCAAAACGGAAGGCTTGCGCGGCGGCGCGGTCTACTACGACGGGCAATTCGACGATGCGCGCCTTTTGATTCATATGGTGGCGACGGCCTACGAGCAGGGTGCGGTGCTGCTGAACTATGTCGAAGTGACGGGATTGACCAAAGACGCGGACGGGTTTGTCGAAGGCGTCACGGCGCGCGACGTCGAAACCGGCCAGGAGTTTCACGCTGCGGCGAAGGTTGTAATCAACGCCACCGGAGCGTTCAGCGATCGGCTGCGGCTGATCGCCGAACCAACGGCCGCACCCATGATCGCTCCCAGCCAGGGCATCCATCTGGTGTTCAACTCGTCTTTTCTGGCGGGCGAAAGCGCAGTCATGGTACCTCATACGAGCGATGGGCGCGTGCTCTTCGCGATCCCCTGGCATGGCCACACGCTAGTGGGAACGACCGACACGCCGATTAAGGCAGCGACTCTTGAGCCGATTGCGACCGAAGAGGAAATCGACTTCATCCTCTCGACCGCCGGACAATATCTTGCGAAAGCGCCCAGGCGGGACGACGTGCTCAGCGTCTTCGCGGGCGTTCGCCCCCTTGTGCGCACGGCGAACACCGCCGCCACCGCCGCGCTTTCCCGCGATCATGCCATTCACATTGATCGTTCCGGTCTGGTGAGCGCGATGGGTGGAAAATGGACGACCTATCGCCACATGGCCGAGGATTGCGTCGATCAGGCGGCAACGCTGGCGGAACTGCCGGAGCGGCCGTGCACGACTCGTCATTTGCGTATCCACGGCTATCATGAAGCGGCGAAGGAGTTCGGCCCGCTCTCTGTTTACGGTTCCGACGCTGCTGGAATTCGCAAACTGGTCGAGAGCGATGCTTCTTTGGGCAAAAGCCTGCATCCGGCGCTGCCCTACATCAAAGCCGAAGTGATTTGGGCAGTACGGCAGGAGATGGCTCGCACGCTTGAAGACGTGCTTGCGCGCCGCATACGTGCCCTATTCTTGAATGCACGCGCGGCTTCGGAGATGGCGCCGGCCGTCGCGGACCTGATGGCTCCGGAGTTGGGCTGGAATGAGACTGCTATGGCAAAGCAGTTGGCGGCGTTTCGAGACATCGCTTCGAACTACATCCTTTACTGATAAGCCACCTTAACGCTGCTCGCTGCCCGGTTGCTTTTCCCGGCGGCGCAGAAGAGGATAGTACGCGATGATCGTCAACTTCGCCGAGCGGGCCCACAACCATAACTGGGAACTGGACCCGGTCATCCGCTCTCTTCTCGACACAGACTTCTACAAACTGCTCATGCTCCAGTTCATCTGGAAGCACTTTCCGACGACGCGCGTGACCTTCTCGGTTGTCGACCGCCCGGGCGCGGTCCAGCTCGCCGACATGTTCTCGCACGAAGAACTCGGCCACCAGATGGAGCACGTGCGGCGCCTGCGCTTCCGCCGGTCCGAACTCGTCTGGCTTGCAGGCAATACGTTCTACGGGCGCCGCGGAATTTTCGAGCCCGCCTTCCTCGAATGGTTGGAGCAGGATTTTCGGCTATCGGATTACGAGATCTCCGTTCACGACGGCCAATACGACCTCACCTTCGACGGGCTTTGGCTTGAGACAACGATGTGGGAGCTCTACGCTCTTCCCATACTCAGCGAGCTGAAGACGCGGGCCAGCATGAAAAGCCTGCGCGAATTTGGCCTCGACATTCTGTATGCGCGCGCCAAGACAAAGCTCTGGAACAAGATCGAGCGGTTGCGGGGCGTGCCCGATCTGCTGGTGGCCGATTTCGGGACGCGCCGCCGGCACAGTTTTCTGTGGCAGGAATACGCAGTGAGCGCTATGGCGGCCAATCTCGGCTCGGCATTCACGGGAACCTCGAACGCATTCCTGGCTCACAAGCATGACCTTGAGGCGATTGGAACGAACGCGCACGAAATTCCGATGGTGGTTGCCGCTCTGGCCCCAGATGATGAGTCCCTGCGGCTCTCGCAGTACCAAACGCTCGAGCTTTGGCAGCAGACTTACGATGGCGCCCTGCGCATCATGCTGCCGGATACTTTCGGAACCACGCAGTTCCTCGCAAACGCACCGGACTGGGCTGCAGACTGGACGGGTCAGCGCATTGACAGTAAGAACCCGTACATTGCTGGCGATGAATATATCGAATGGCTCAAGCAGCGCGGCCGCAGCCCTAAAGACAAACTGATCATCGCGTCCGACGCGCTTGACGTGGACGAGATCCTCGGCCTGCACGCTTATTTTGCCGGCACCGTAGCCGACGGCGTGGCGCCGGAGGATTTCACATCGGCCGCCGATTTTCTTGACCGTAACAAATGGGCACGCGGGCGCCGCATCCGGTTCAGCAGCGGCTGGGGCACTCTGCTGACCAATGACTTTCGCGATTGTGATCCCGCCGGCGGCAATGGCTTCGACCCGATCAGCCTGATCTGCAAAGTGTCAGCAGTTGAAGGCCGCCCAGCAGTTAAGCTCTCGGATAACTATGCGAAGGCAGTTGGGACACCGCAGGAAATCGAACGCTATCGGCGCGTTTTTGGCACGGCGGGCATGAGCAACGTTCCCGTTCTCACGTAATTGAGGACGCGATCAGCCGGCGAGGCATTCCATCCCCGTGATCTCATCCGCGGACAGCGTGAGGTTAAGACTCTCAAGATCCTGTTTCATGTGGGTCGGGTCGGTGGTCCCAGTCAGGGGGAGGATCCCGATGGCCCGAGCAAAGGCGAACACAACCTGGGCAAGGGTAGAGTCGGTGCGCTCAGCAACTGCGCGTGGCAGGGAATGCTGCAGCATTTCGATGTTTGCAGTCAACAGCGAGAAGCCCTGGTACATGATCGTATGCTCACGGCAGAATCGGCGCACATCGCGATCCCATCCGGTGCGGGCGAAACAGCGGTTCTGCACAAAGTGAGGGAGCTCTTCGTAAGCCTCCGCCATTTGGTCGAGATGCCGCAGCGAGACGTTGCTCACACCGAGCAGGCGAGCGCGGCCGCTATGGCGTTCCCCGCGCATCGCATCCCAGACCTCCGAATCATATTCGGTCCAATCATAGTTCGATGAAGGCCCATGAAGGATTAGCGAGTCGACATAGTCGGTGCCGAGATGGTCGAGCGAACTTGCGACCGATCGCGTGAGTTGCCAAGAGAGACGGGCGGTTGGATCGTAGGGCAAGCGATGGTCCTGGCCGCGCTGGTAGGTGAATTTGGTCTGCAAAAAAAGGTCGGAGCGTTTAACGATTCCGGCGTCGTAGGCGACGCGAAGTCCCTCGCCCACTCCCGCTTCGAAATAGTGACGGCGCTGGTTTGCGGTATCGATGGCTCGAAACCCCGCGCGGATCGCCAACTCCGTGAGACCCGCAGTGCCGTCTTCTTTCCAGGCAGTGCCATAGATGAAAGTGGGGCTCGGCGCTAGCTGAGGCGGCATCGTGTCGGGTTACGGGTTCAGCACAATCTTGCCGAACATCTGGCTCTTCGCCATGTACTCATGGGCGGCCCGGATTTCGCGCAGCGGAAAAAGGTGATCAATCACAGGCTTAAGGCGTCCGGCAAAGACATGGCCGAGGACTTCGTTGAGTTCACCCATCGTGCCCATGTAGGAACCGAGCAGCGCCAGTTGCCGCGAAAACAGGAAGCGCAGATCGAGATCGGCCTTGGGGCCGGTGGTTGCGCCGCAAGTCACCAGCGTGCCCCCAGTTTTGAGGGAACGCACGCTTTCATGCCATGTCGCCGGCCCGACGTGTTCGATGACGATATCGACGCCTTCTCCTTTTGTAATTGCTCGAACTTCCTGGGAGATCTTCTGCTGGTAATGGTTGATGACAAAGTCGGCGCCCAGTTCGCGGGCGCGCTCCATTTTGCGGTCGTCGCCAGCCGTGGTAATGACGCGCGCGTGGAACAACTTCGCGATCTGGATGGCCGCGATGCCCACGCCGGAGTTTGCGCCAAGAATAAGGACAGTCTGGCCGGGCCGGATCGACGCCCGTCCCGTGAGCATGTGCCAGGCGGTTACAAAAACCAGCGGGACGCTCGCCGCCTCGTTGAAGTCGAGCGCGTCGGGGATCGGTATTACGTTGACAGCAGGGACCGCCATCAGTTCACAATTGCCGCCATCGACGGCGTTGCCGAGCACGGTGAACTGGCGACACTGGTTCTGCAGCCCTGCGACACACTTGGGGCAGTGATTACAGAAGCTCATGGGCGCCAGCAGCACACGCTGGCCAGCCTTGAAATCGGTGATATATTCGCCGACTTCGACGATTTCTCCAGCGATGTCGCTGCCGAGGATGTGAGGCAAATTCACTCCCGGCAAGCCCTGGCGCACCCAGAGGTCGAGATGATTGAGAGCGCAGGCGCGAACGCGGACCAGAACTTGGTCCTTGCGGGGCTTGGGATCGGGAACATCTTCGTAAGTGAGGACTTCCGGACCACCGAACTGATGAATGCGAACGGCTTTCATGGGGCTCCTGCAACTGTTGGAATCAAACTTGACCCTACAAGCTAGCACAAAGTGGAACCGAGATTCTTCGCCACGGCAGAAGCTTGACTCCCACAATGTTGGAAGCTTGGATTGACCTTCGCTGTTTACTGAATGACAATCGTTGGGCATGGACCTTTACGAGGAGATCGTGCAGTTGCGAAAGGACGGCCGGCGTGGGGCGGTGGCGACCATCGTCAACGTGCGCGGCTCGATTCCCTCGTTCAGGACGGCCAAGCTGCTGGTGCGCGACGACGGCTCCATCGTCGGTTCGATCGGCGGCGGTTGCGTGGAGGCGGAAGTGTGGCAGGCAGCGCGCGAGGTGATGGAATCGGAGCGCCCGCGCACGCTGACCTTCGACCTGAACAACGACCCGAAGTTCGACACCGGCCTGGTTTGTGGCGGTACACTTGAGGTCTTCGTGGAACCGATTCTGCCTCCAGTGGAACTTTATATCTTCGGCGCAGGCCACGTAGGGGCAAGCCTTTACAAGATCACGCAAATCCTTGGATTCGACGTCACCATCATCGACGACCGCGAGGCCTACGCCAATCGCGAGCGTTTTCCTCACGCGCATCAGATCATCGCCGAGGATTTTGAAAAGGCTTTTGCGCAGCTTGCTCCCAGCGAATCGTCGCACATCGTGATCGTGACACGCGGGCATCGTGAAGACATGCGAGTGCTGCG
>Ga0074044_10003991_pt1 | contig 12370 bp, 12 predicted proteins | sample BogForMeECP23OM1_FD_94443 | JGI IMG/M metagenome (GOLD analysis project Ga0074044, IMG submission 94443) | Bog forest soil microbial communities from Calvert Island, British Columbia, Canada - Bog Forest MetaG ECP23OM1 | ecosystem: Environmental > Terrestrial > Soil > Wetlands ...
ATCCTGGTGACGGCTTTTATTTTTCTCCGCTAGCTACTGATGGTCCATCAGGGCCGATTTCAGCGGACCGACCGGCGATGGCCGAAAACGGCCCGCTCCAACTCGTCGGGCCGAAACCATATCGACTATGGTAATTACTCTACCTGATGGCAGACGGCCTCGATGTTGTTGCCGTCGGGATCCTTCACGAATCCGCCATAGTAGTTGGCATGATAGGCGGGCCGGAGGCCGGGCTCGCCATTGTCCATGCCGCCGGCTGGAAGAGCGGCGGCATAGAATGCCCTCACGGCAGCCCGATCCTTCGCCGCGAACGCGATATGCACGGGTCCATGCGACTCGCCCTCAGCCAACCACATCGCCGGTGCGCCCTTGGGGCCGAAACCTATCACTCCGTCGCCGTCGTACTGGACCGAGAACCCCAGCGGAGCCAGAGCGGCCGTGTAGAAACGCTTGCTCGCGTTGAGGTCCTTCACCTTTAGCTGGATGTGATCGAACATAACCCTCTCTCCTTCTCTTCGATTTTTGTTTCCCGATCTTTTCTTGTCTCATCGCAAATGTGTCAGATTGCGCTGAACCAAGGAATTCCATCTCCGCTTGACCGAGCCAATTGCGCTGGCGCGATTTTATCACCGGCGACGCGAGGCAAGGCACCGATGCAGATGGAACCAAATGAAAAGCTTTATTCTGATCGTTGCCCTGATCGCTACCGCCGCAGTGAGCGGCTGCACGGCTGACCAGTCCAGACTCGTCAGCGTGCTGAGGCGCTCGATGGGTTCGCGCGCGGTCGCGTTTCGGACGATGGATCAGGTGTACCCGTACCGCGTTATCGCGCGCGGAGGGCCGGTCACGCAGTTGCCTCGCGCTCCGCACAAGCTCGATGTCACCTACGAGTTCCAGGGACAGTCGCACACGCTTGATGATCTCCTCGCTCGCACTGCCACGCAGGGGTTCCTGGTTATCAAGGGTGGTTCCATCGTCGACGAGCGTTACTTCGCCGGCGCCGACGACAAATCGAAGTTTACTTCCTGGTCGGCAGCGAAGTCCTTTACCTCAACGCTGGTCGGACTCGCGCTCGCCGACGGCAAGATCGATAACCTCAACAGCCCCGTCACTGCCTACCTGCCTGAGTTGAAGGGCTCCGGGTACGATGGTGTGCCGATCAAGGACATCCTGGAGATGTCGTCGGGCGTGCAGTTCATCGAAGACCCCGACAATAGCGGTTCGGACATCTCGACCATGTGGTGGACGACGATGGACACCGAGTCCGAAACCATCGCCGACTACGCGAAGTCGCGGCGTCGCGTCGAACAGCCGGGGACCAAGTGGGTTTATCGCAGCGTCGACACTGCGGTGCTCGGGATGCTGGTGAATCGGGTGATGGGCCAGCCGCTCGCGACGATGCTGTCAGAGAGGATCTGGCAGCCGCTGGGCATGGAGCAGGATGCGACCTGGCTCACCGACCGGCCCGATGGCCTCGAAGCGGCGTATTGTTGTATCAACGCGACTCTGCGCGACTATGGCCGCTTCGGATTGATGATGCTGCATCACGGCAAGAGCGGGGACCGCCAGCTCGTCCCGGCGGAATGGATCGATGAGGCTACCAATCCGCAAGGCCCGCAGGTCAGCTACGGTCAACTTTGGCCAACGATCTTTCCCGACGACACAACAGGCTATGGTTATCAATGGTGGATACCCAATGGCGGCAAGGCCCATCCATACTCGGCGGTTGGCCTTTGCTACCAATTTATCTATGTGAACCCGGCCTACGATCTCGTCATAGTCAAAGCCAGCGCCTCGCAGGAATACTTCAGCGTGCCCAGTCAGAACGAACAGTTCGCCGCCTTCGAAGCCATCGGCCGTTTCCTGCAGACAACCCCCTGATCAATTGGCTTTCGGTCTCATCGCGTAGCGAATCGCCGAATTCGAATCGCATTTGCTGCGACCGGGCAGTGTTTCTCTCTCTGTACCCGCGCCACCGAAAGATTAACGCCTGACCTCGCAAGCGACCAATGTCATGCCGACCGCCTCTTCATTGGCCGAAAACGATGGGGGAAAAATTTCCGCCGCCGCTGGCGCAGCCGTTATCCGGAAAAGTCCAGGTCCCGGAAAACCCCGCGGTTTCGCTAAAGGGACCGGAGCCCTGCAGATTGGCGGCGGAGCAGGAAATCGACGCGGTGCCTCCTTTGGCGGTACCCGTGCAAGCCATCGAGAACGAACCGGGAAGGCAGTTCGCACTCTGACTTGAAACCGACCCCGTCCCGCTGCTGCTGATGTGGTACCCCCCTGTAGACGAATTAGGCGTGAAGACAAACGTCACGTCCTGAGCCGTAAGTGTCCATGTACAGCCGCCGCTTACGGTTGGACACGCGGGGCCGGATAGTGTCCCGGTGAAGTTTTCCGTAAACGGTCCGACCGCGCACTGGCCGTTTACGCAAGCCTCCGGTCCGCACGAATGATTATCACCAACAACTGTACATCCCCCACAGTTGATGGGGTCACTAGTGGTATCGCTGCATCCGGTCAGACATGCGGTCGTCGCGTTCGGGTTCCCCGTCGGCGGGCAGGTTAGCATTTGCGGCGCCGTGCAGTGCCCACCACTGCATCCGAAGTTGCAGAGGTCTTCGGGAGGCGGATTGCATGCTCCGCAGTTATCCGGGTCCGTACTGAAATTGGTGCACATGCCGTCGCATTCCGATTGCGGTGCCACGCACGTGGGCGGTGCCTTGCCGCACGGCTGAGACTGAACCACGGCGTTGCCGACCCCCATGCCTGCGACAAACGCTGCCGCCACTTTTCCCGTCGCACCTGGAAGCAAACCCGTGAGGCCTAATGCGTCCTGAATATCGGAGCATTGAGGAGTCTTGCCGGCGGAGTGGTCATCGTTCACTGCCGACAGGGCCAGCACGCCCTTGAAGTTTTGGGTTACGTCGTAGATCACCATCATGAGCTTGAGCAGTCCGGGTTCAACCTCGACGAACGTGAGTGCCAGGTCACCTGCCGCCAGCAACGGCTCGAGCGGCCCGCCTCGGCCCTTGCCAAAGGAGCAGTCCATAACCGTGGAAGCTGAATTAGCGACTTCCCATTGACCCGCGATCTCCGGAGCCGTGGTTTGTGGCTGCGTCACCGCCTGGCCAAGCGCCGTAAAGTCTGACGGACCCGCGCAAGTCCCGGTCTGAGCGAACGCCTCTGGAAAAAGCAGATCGCGCAACATACTTCCGCGGTCTGCGGACGCGGACGAATTGGCTAATGCACTGATTAGGCCCGCCAGCGTTTGATCGGCCTCGGGAAGGTCGGCGCTGGTCAGAAACATCTCGACACCGTTCACCGCCCCGAGGTCAATGCTGGACGCGACGCCCTGCTGCAGATCCTGTATCTGCGCAACCGTCTGGCTTAGGTTCGTGATGATGTTGCCGAGCGCGTTCTTGATGTCCGGTGTATCAAGGGCCGTGCCTGAAATCGCGGTTTGAGTCTGCTGCGCTTCCAAAAGGCTACCCTGGTAGATTCCCAACAACACAGTACCCGGGGGCGGAGCGGTGGGGGGAGGAAGATCCTGTACCTGGAATCCCGAGATCGGGTTGGACATGGTCGAGCCAGGCGCCTGCACAACCTGGACGCTGACGGTCGCCGGGCCGAACTTTTGTCCCGACGAGGCCGGTGCGGGCGGAACGTTTACCTCAATCGACGTCGAGGTGACCGCAACCGGCGTAACCTTTAGTTGCAAGTTGCTGTTGGAAAAAAGGACCATCGCACTCGCCGGTTCGAAACCCGAACCGGAGATGGTAAGGAGCGAGAATGGGATCCCGGAATTCGCGCTGAGAGAGGAGATCACCGGAGTCGACGGGGTCGGCGTGGGTGTCGCGGTGGCGGTCGCGGTCTTGATTGGTGTCGATTTCGGAGTTTTGGTCGGTTTCGGACTCTTCGTGGGCTTAGGGGTTTTAGTGGGCTTCGGGGTCTTGGTCGGATTGGTGGTCTTGGTCGGCTTCGGCGTTTTGGTCGGCTTAGGGGTCTTCGTCGCCTTGGCAGCGACTTCGGTGGGCGCAGACGATTGCGCGACAACCAAACCGGAAAGGAACAGACCTGCCAGAAGAATTACCGCGATGACACGAACCGAGCGCTTGACGATATTTCCCGACGCCATCGACGTGGTCTTCTCCAGAACCGCTTTAACTCTCCACTCGTGACTCTCCGTTTAGACCGGAATTCCACTTTCGAAACGCGATTCAGACTGGCGCCAATACCTCGCGGATTGCAATTGCCAGGTCTGAACCCGGATTCGAGTCTAAACGGTGAAATCCTTTTTCAACTGCCTCCTGGACTGGTGTGCGCGGTAACGTCCGCGATCAGGAGGCGATAGCCAACATCGAGGCTCTCCCGGGTGCGCAGCTCCCCGAATCTCCCGTCCCATGCGCCCTCTCGAAGATCGTGCGCCAGCCGCTCGACGCCGCTTTCGACCGCCTGCTGCGGAATCTGCGCAAAACCGGAGATTGACGCTCGGCGACGCGAATCGAGGTACTCCTCGGGCCTCGCCCAAAAGGCGGCCAGGAAGCCATCCTGGCAGTCGCGCGGAACCGGCACCGGAATCACCTTGGCGCCCAGGGCGTCCGCCAGCTCATCGATCGGGCCAAGACGAGTGGAATCGAAGGCTGTGATTTCGGGAAAGTAATTCGCCGTGAGCCAGAACGAAGCGCCTGCCGCTATGTCCCAGGTCAGGATCACGATCCGCTGCCGCGCCACGCGCCGCATCTCAGCCAACCCGCCGGTCAGATCACGCCAATGATGGATCGTCAGAACGGCGAGCGCGGCGTCAAAGGAATGGTCCTTGAACGGAAGCTGCTCGGCGATTGCGCGCACCACCGGCGCTGCATCGGGCGGCCGCTGCCTGATCATTTCGATCGAAGGCTCGACCGCCGTCACCGCGAGATGGCTGGGTTCATACGATCCCGTGCCCGCGCCTACGTTCACCACGGTGGAAGCATCGCCCAGCGCGTCCAGAATCTGCCGGGCAATGCGCGGGTCGGGCCTCCGACTGAGCGCGTAGCCGCGTCCGATCGTGTCGTAGTCGCCGCTCTTACTCATCCACCACAACGTATCAGGGTGGCGTTATGCGAGTCGTAACCCGCCTGCGATGTTGGCCTCAGCCTCGTCAGACGGGCCTTATTGCAGAGCGGCCAGACATCCGGTTTGTCGCAGCACCGCGTCGATCGCGCGTTTGTCCGGCAATGCCGCGTACTTTGCGCGCAGAACGCTCAGCGATTTGGCGTGATACTTCTGCGGCTTCTGGGTCCAGGTCTTGCCGGCCAGCTCCACGCTGAACTCCTCTCGAGCGCTTGCGATTGCCTGCGCGTTGGCTACCGTCCACGGCATGAAGAGCCTCCCGACCTGGCGCTCAAGTAGCGGCGTCAAGGTCGGAGCCAGACTTGACCACGGCTCGAAGTCGCCTTCCGCTCTGGGCCACAGCATCCGATGTATCCATGCGAGCAGGTTTGGCGTGGTCGCGTTGATGATCGCGCCGGGGGTCGGATCGGTCCACGCGTTGTACAACTGCCCCCACATCGCGAAGTCGGCGAACGCGGGACGCTGGCCAAACAAGTAAGCACGGTTGGCGAGGTGCGGCTCGAGGATCGCGATGGCGTCGCGGAACGATTCCTCGATTTGCGGCGCGGTCTGGGGACTCGAACCCACGAAGGAAACGCGATTGACCATCCGATCGCGAACCATCGCGATCCCGTTGGCGAGCTGCGCGTTGTCCGCCGCCGGCATCATCGAGCGCGCGATACGCCCCGCCCCCGAGAGCTGATCGGCCTCGCGCGCCCATCGATAGTGGAACATCCACTTGTTGCCCCATTCGTCGCCGAACTCTTCGAGCAATACCGAAATGAAATTCGCGACCGGATCGTCCGGATGAATCGACGGCTGCGGATGGGCCGCCTCGACCTGCTCGATGATCGGCGTGGAATCCTGGATGCCCTGATTATCAGGCGTCACGACCAGCGGCACGAGCGGCAGCTTCACAAATTTCTGGTACTCGCCTTCGGTGTCCAGACTGCGCGGAATCCATCGGTGCGGAATTCCCTTGTAGCGGAAGTACGAGCGGACCTTCACGGAGTATGGTGAAAGCTCGATGCCGTGGATGCGGTATATTTCAGCCATCGTAATATTCTCCTCTTTAACCGAAGCAGGTCAGGAAATTTTAGTCCTCGGGGCTAATCCTCGCTGTTTCAGACGCCAGACGAGGAGATCAATCCGATCCTGTCCAAAGAAGGGCTCTCCGTCGAAGACGACGGTCGGAACGCCCCAATGGCCCGCTGCCTTGAGCGCGGCATGGTTTTGTTCAATCAGACTCTCGTAAGCTTCGGGATGGGCGGCAATCTCGCGATCCATGGTTGCGAGATCAAGACCCGCGCGCGAAGCGGCTCGAGCCAAATGGTCACCCTGGTCCCAGCCCGACACAGATCCGCTCCAGATTAGCTTCGAAACCTCGCTGATGAACGGGAGTCCGCGGCCTTTTTCGCTCGCATCGACGCCCAACCGCGTGAGCCGGTGTATGTATGGTTGATGAGCGGCGGCTTTCTGATTCTGCATATCCACCACGACCGGATCGGGGCGCGGCCAGCCGAAGGGTAGTCCCAGATACTCGGCGATTCTCGCGGTATCCCGGAACAGGTATGGACCGAAAAGGGGATCGACGCGCTGGAAGAAACTGGCATCGCGAACCGCCAGCGGATAAACCGGCCGCACGCGAAATTCCACGTCAAACTCATCTTCGAGGGCAACCAGCCGCGGTACGGCGAGATATGAGTAAGGGCTCCTGAACGACCAGAACAAATCCGCCTGCAGGGTCATTAGTCACACTCCATTGCGGCGATCCTTTTTTTTCAAATGCTAAACGGATTGCCTGCCTGACTTGAGGACTGGCAAAACCTCCCGCGTAAAAAATCCGAGGGACTGCATCGTGTCGGAGGGGGCTACGTCGCCTCCCGGGCCAACGATGATCAAATGATCGAGACTGAGTTTGAGCAGCGCCTCGAAGCGCTTCACGCAATGAGCGGCAGGCCCGGCGATGGCGAACCGATCGACGAATGCGTCATCAAGCAGATGGGCGTGCGCCGCGTCTCCGCGGGCATGGCGGGACATATCGTAGGTTTCACCGATTTTCTGGACCACCGCGCGATCCTCCGCGCGCATCCCCGCGGCAGAATCGCGTGACATTCCCGAGAAATGGGCGATTGTCCCTACGGTTCCGCGCGCCATCGCACGCGCACGGGCAAAATCAGGATGCACTACCACGTTCAGAAACGCGCCAAGCTTCAGGGTCGAAGGTTCCAGTCCAGCCCGCTTACGGGCCTGTCGCGCGTAGTCTATCGCCCAGGCAAGCCGTTCCGGGTCGGCGCCGACCGCAAAGGTTACCGACTCTGCCAGCGTGGCGCCCACCTCGATCACGCGGGGCCCGGTGGCAGCGACGTCGACCGGCACCTTCGGCAAAGTTCCGCCGCGCGCGATCCACTCGTTGCGGCTGCGGTACCCGTTATCGAGCGTGACCTCTTCGCCACGAAGAAATCCCTGGACCTGGGAAATATAGCGCCCGAAATCCTTGCTCGACGGCGCGCGCTCACCAATCTTCGCGAGCGCGGAATCACCGCGGCCAATTCCGAGCACCGCGCGTCCCCCGGACTCCGCCTGAACGGTCGCGATGGCGGAAGCGGTTACCGCGGGATGACGCGTCACCGGGTTGGTCACCGCGGTTCGCAGCTTCAGGCGTGTGGTGGCGCGAGCCGCGACGCACAACTCGGCATACGGGTCTCCCGCCAGATTCTGAGTATCGACGATCCCGATACCATCGAAGCCGATTTCTTCAACCGTTTGCGCCATCTGCGCAAATGCTCCCGCAATCGGGAAGGCGATCATCCATATTTCAGGGTTGCTCTTATTCATGAGAAATCAGCCCCTTGCGCATCCGTGTGAATTCGAAGCGCGGGAGACGCCGTTACTGGTTCGCAAAATGGGCGGGGACCTGCACTGCCTGAAACGTCTTTCCCGGCAGTCCGCGTTCTTTGAGTGCAGGGCCGGGACGCAAGCTCATTTCGCGCGGGACTATTTTCTCCCTGCAATGTGGACAAGTGAGCGCCGGCTTGATCGCGTGGCCGCAGTTGCGATGGACCAATTCGATCGGCGCGCCGGCCGCCCCCGCCATCCAGCGATCGCCCCACGTGTTCAGCACGACGATCAAAGGAAAAAGATCGATACCCTTTTCGGTCAAGCGATACTCGAAGCGGCGCGGATGTTTCTCGTACTCGACGCGCGCCAGGATACCGTCGCGGACCAGCTTGCCCAGCCGATGGGACAGGCGATGAGGCGTCAGACCCAGGTCCTGCTGCATCGGGTCAAAGCGGCGGATCCCAAGAAACACGTCGCGCACGATCATCATCGTCCAGCGGTCCCCGACCACGGACAGCGCCCGCGCGATCGAGCATTCGACAGTATTGATTTCGTTCCAGCGCATGAAGGCTTTTTGGTCGCTGATTCCTTGACGGGACAGTAGCTTCCAAAATAGAAGTTAGTCAAGCGAAGGATCCAAAATAGACATGCACGCATGCATCGCATCCGGCGCCGCATTCCTGATCGCGGTCTTATGGTTCGACCTGATGTTCGACGTGCAAACGCGAAAGCACACCGGCGCTATGTTACCGACTGAGGTTCTGGCATCGATCTCGGCATACTATCGACGCGTCACCATCGAAGCATGGCCGATGAACCGCCTGATCGCGCTGGTGATGGTTCTCACGCTATTAGCGATCATCGCTGAAATTGTGCGCAACGCGGATCACTGGTGGATCGGATGGACCTCACTAGCAGCCGCCGCAAGCGCAATCGGCCTGGCACGAACCCGCACCATCCCAAACGCCGCCCGCCTCGGAAGGGCAACCGACTCCCCCAACACCCAAACCCACCTGGCCCGCGCAATCTACCGCGATCACATCTACTGCCTCGCGGCCATTCTCGTACTGCTAGGACTGCAGCTAACCGCGCGTCTTTGACGATCGGTTTTTTCCGGGGCGACTCGCAGGTGATCGCTCCGGTAGTTTGAGCTGGGACACCATCCAGCTAGCGAATCGTGTGTGTGATAACGTCCGCGCTCTGGAGGCGATAGCCGAGGTCGGGGCTCTCTCGGGTGCGCAGTTCCCCGAATCGCCGGTCCGAAGGTCCGGACCGAAGACCGCGTGGCTGTGCGGTCGACTAGCTTTTCTGGCCGCCTGAAGGCGAAGCCATTTTCGGCAACTCAGATGCTGGAAAATTGTCCACCTCGGCAAGGCGGGTTTCTTGGCGTATTCTTTCTACCTCCTGTAGATATCGGTCGAGTTGTTCAGCTTCGTTTCCGCCAAAGGCCTGAGGTCGATCAAGCAGCCGACGGCGAAGATCGTAGTAGTTGGATTCACCTAGACGGTAGGCCTTGTAATTCTGCTCCACCTTGAGCAATTGGTGGAGTGACAAAAGGATTGCGCTAGAAGCTGAAACAAGAGTTAAAAACCACTTTGAATAATTGAATCCTGACGTCCAGCCTCGTAGCGTTTAGGTGAACAACGACTTCGGACTGACTGACCGCTCTCGCGACCGCTGGAGTTCGGCCGCAACCTGCGATTAACTTCTCGTACGTTTTCTCGAATTGCGTCAGGAAGTGCTTATTCTTGCCCAACGCGCCCCGAACCTGTAGCGAGTGCGGTACTTTAGTGCTGGACTCTTACACTTGTTGCGCATATTGCGAGGGCATCATTTGCGATGATTGCGACGTTAGAGTCTCCGCGAATCAGGCAGCTGTTTGCATTAACTGCCGTTCCCCCGGAACGACTTGGAGAACCGTCACTTGGGGGCCACGAGGTTATCTAACTACGTGCAGGGAATGCACAAAACTGATCTACATGCTTGAAGGGTTTGATGGTCGATGGCGACCTTATCGGTCATGGGTTGCTGGTGATGCGGAACGGGGAGAGTGGGAACTACATGACTGCCCGTATGGTAATCACCAAGCAACTTCAATCTCAAACCTCTCAGACGAAGGCCGCCGCCGATTCTCAGCTCGGATCGACCACATCAAAAGCGAGCAGGCGGCTCTGCCGCATCTCTCGCCCGAACAGATCTCACAGCTGTTACAAGACCTTGATCAGTTGGAGGAATCGCGATGGGCAGTCGAGAACGACCATTCCCGGGAGGAAGAGCTGGACGACCTCGACACGATGGCGGACCTATCCGAGCCGGAGCAAACGACCGGAGAGTCAAAAGAACAAGAATACGTCCAATCCAGGCAGCGACGCTTTGCCCGGATCGAATCCGAAAACAAGCAGCTCCGAGCCGAGAACCTTGCCCTGCATTCGAAAATCGTCGAGTTGAACAAAAGCTTGGGGCGCAATCGACCTATCCGAACGACTTGGTATGAACAGTTGATGACCAGAGCACGCCAGATCGTTCGGCTCTTGTCACGTTCGTAGACTCATGCCGCGTCAGACCTAACCTAGACGTTACCGATTGCCCGGCCAGAGTCCGCCCATTCCCTCAGCGCGAATGACCAGCTCCCGTGAATGCAGCACACCTTGGCCTTGACCCAGAAGGGCTCCCCCGCTGTCCGTCGCTAAGCGCTCATTGGGTCTGCGCCGTATGAGTTAAATATCGTGGCGCGGTGAGCACGCCGGCGGCGGAGAGCATGAAAGCGCTACGAAATCGCCGCGTTCATCCGGAACGCGCGACCCGTCAGCTGCGACCCAAGCGTGGAACAGAACGTACTCATCTACCCGCGCACGCGCGCAGCAATGGTCCCTGTGCGCCAGAACTAGGGCGACGGCCATCGTTGAATACGAACAGAGCAGGTGTGGAGCGGACGACCGGAGGCGGCCCGGGTAACGTCTAGCTTCTTGGGATGTATTTCGGTTGACGTTTGTATAGGCATTTGCCTACTATAATATTTGTCGATGCAGAGGGTCAGCTTCTCCGGTTTCGAGTGGGACGATGGCAACCGCCGCAAATGTCAGAGGCATGGCGTTTCGATCGACGAAATCGAGCACGTTCTCGCGCACGCCGAGACGCTGATAAGACCCGATCCGAAGCATGCGCCAAGCGAGTCGCGTTTCCTCGCGATCGGCCGCACCGGGAGTGGGCGCTACACGTTCGTGGTCTTCACTCCCCGGCATCACCCGGCCGGCATTCGCTTGCGCCCGATCAGCGCTCGTTACATGCACAGAAGGGAGATCAGAAAGTATGAACAAGAAGCTTCCCGCGCTCAAAAGCGATAAGGACGCGGAGAAACTCCTCGAACGGGATCTGTCCGCATACATCGGCGCGGAGAATCTCGATCCGTTCCCGTTTGAATATCAGCCCAAGCAGAAATCGGTGAACCTGCGGATTTCCGACGACTTGCTGAAAGCCGTTCGCGCCGCCGCTCGCCGCCGCGGCATTCCCTACCAGCGCTACATCCGGCAGGCCCTGGAGCTTGCGATCAGACAGCGCGAGACGCGCGGTTGAAGACGAGCTTTGGTCAGCCGTCCCGGACCCGAACCCGGGTCCCGGCACTAAAAAGTCATATGATGCGGGTCCGGCCAGCTCACCGATGCCGAATCACACGGCCCGCCCGCTTGAAGCCGGACTTGCCGGAAGCGCCTCGACACGGGGCCGTTCCGAAACGTGCGGAAGAACTAACACGCGGCGCCTGCTCTGCCTGAATGAGCGACAGCTGAGTGGGGGAGAGCAAAAGACTGAAAATCCCTGTGTCGAGAGGAAAACGTGGAGCGGGCGACCGGGGTCGAACCGGCGACGTCCAGCTTGGGAACGAATCGGAGCAGGGAAATCCGAGGGACGACGGAGATAAACAGGGCTAAGTTCCTAGATTTTTTCGGTCGGCACAAACCCTGCTGTAACCCCGATTTCCGCCAATTTCCCGCCGGGTAGCCTGAATTTAGCCTGAAAGTGACGTCCAGCTTCGTGGGTCTTTAGTCGCTCCGCGACTGAACACTTTCTCCAAAATACTCGCCTGAATTTTAGCCTGAAAATTTCGCTCCATACGTCCAAATGGTTATTCCTCTGCGGCAATCCTGAGTCGATTAATTCCGAACCCTACGATGGCATTGTCGATGACCTTTGTAGGACTCGTCCGCATGTAAGGCCCGGCTGGCGAGGTCTCCTTCATCAGCTGATCAATTAACGGCTCGCACTCGGATGCGATTTGAGCGAATCGTGGAAAGATCTCTCGGAACGCAGCCTGCTCGGGCTCAGAGCCGAGTGTTTCTCTGCCCAGAAAAAAGCGCAGCGTGTATCTGCGATCGATTGGAGGGAGGAGCTCCGGTAGAAGATGATGAATCGCCTTCGACCCGATGACGATACGCGCGTC
>Ga0074044_10003992_pt1 | contig 12369 bp, 7 predicted proteins | sample BogForMeECP23OM1_FD_94443 | JGI IMG/M metagenome (GOLD analysis project Ga0074044, IMG submission 94443) | Bog forest soil microbial communities from Calvert Island, British Columbia, Canada - Bog Forest MetaG ECP23OM1 | ecosystem: Environmental > Terrestrial > Soil > Wetlands ...
GGCGGTGGAATCGGATTCCGGCTATGCGCGCATTCCGTTTGAATTGCCGGGCACTTTCGGCGTGGTGAAGCAATGGCAGACTGACAACCAGGTGGCCCTGACCTACACCCTGCTCGATTTCGGACGGCGCGCGTCGGCCTCGGAGCAGGCGCGTGAACAACTCATCGCCGCGAATTTTTTATCCAACCGAACCATTCAAGATGTAGTGTTTGGCGTCGAACAGACGTTCTACGCGTTCGATGCGGTGGAGGCCGCGGTCGAAGCCGCCCGCGAGAACCTGGAGTTGGCGAAATCCGATTTCGACTCGGTCCGGCAACGCGTCGATCTGGGCCTCGCAACGCAGCCGGAACTGCTGCTGGCGCAAGAGCGGCTCGCGCAGTCGCGCTTCGATCTGGCCACTGCCGAGCAGCTTCTGCGCGACGCGCAGGCCAACCTCGCGGTGGCGCTGGGAATCGCCGCCGACACCGCGTTCAAGGTCGAGCCGCTCGACAACGAACCGGTGCCGAAAACACTCAACCATGATGTCGAAACCCTGATCGCGCAGGCGCGCGCGTCGCGTCCGGATCTCGCGGCGCGCAAGGCGCAGCTGCGCGCGAGCCAGGCCGCGGTCAAGCAGGCCAATGCGCAGTGGTATCCGACCGTCGACGCCTCCGGGGTCTATGGCGAGAACCTCTGGAACTATACCTTCGTCCTTCCACCGACGATTCAGGTGACGACGCCCCAGTACTCCGCGATGTTGACCATCAAATGGGATCTGTTCACCGGCTTTCGCCGCCTCAACGATGTGCGCAAGGCCGAGGCTGATCGCGCGGTCGCCGATGCCGATCTCAAGACCCTCGAAATCAACACTGTCGCGGATGTCTGGCGCGCCTACTTCGAGTTTCAATCCTCGCTCAGCAAGTATGAATATGCGCGGAGTCTGCTGGCGTCGTCGCTGGAATCGTATTCGGCCAACAGCGAGAGCTATCGCCAGGGCCTCAGCACCATCGTGGAACTGCTCACGGCGCAGCGCGATCTTGCCAATGCGCGGTACACTCTGATCCAGAGCAAGTCGGAGTTGCTCACCGCATACGCGGCGGTGGCGTACGCGATCGGGCGGATCGACCTCCCAGCGAAATAAATTTGCCGAGCGACTGGTACGGCTCAGCGCTCCCTGATTCGGGGCGTCCAATGAGAACGCATTCAAGGACCGAGTCGGTGAGCTCCGGCCCCTCGATGGTACCTTGCCGGCGATCGCGCGCGCCTCGACGGCGACGGCTTCCTGACCATCGCGCGTCACCTGCTGGTCGTGCCGGTGGTATAGCTGCCCCTTCCGGCGGCGAAAAGCGGCGCAACAGGCCTGACACTTAGCCTGACCATGAGATACGAACGGCCCGGCAGATTCCGTCCGGACACTACTTTCGAGACGCGCTTCCAGCTTCTCGAGAGCCTCGACTAGCAGTCTTGATGAAGGGGCAGAGGGCGTCAACTGGCCACCGATGGTCTAGCTGAGTGTTTTCGATGGCGAGCGCGATGCCGGCGTAGAATAGTTCGCAAACGTGGCGACACGATGGGTCGGAAGGCGAAAGCATCGGAAGAATCGGGAAAAGTCCTGCGCGCTACCGCTTACTCGTAGCAGGCCTCCATCTACCGCGCGCTCAGGACTTAGCTCGCCTCTGCCCACGACGGTCCAACTATCCGTATTACAATAGATAGTCAGGCCAGGCTCCTTGAGGTCACCTTGGCCGCTGCTGCAACGGCCGTTTGAAACCCCCACATAGTAGCTGCCGGGTTCGGCGCCCGATACCACGAACTGAACTGACAGGTCGGTGCCGGAGTCAACATCATTTCTGAAGAGCAATGGCAGGCCGAGAATGAAAATCTCGGCCGAAGCGGTCTTCAGTCCGGCGCGGTGAATTAGCGCGGTGGGAAACGCGCCGCTGAGCGGGCCGGCAATCAGGGCGAGCACGGCGATAAAAACCGGCCACATGGCAAAGGTGCTGTCCGGCCAGCGGAACGCGGCGGTCGCCAGCGCGATGAAGGTAGCGGCCCATAACACCGCGAGTTGTGCTGAGACGCGGGTGAAGCCTGCGCCACGTTGGAGCCAAAGCGGGTAGGCGCGCCGCATCCAATAGCTGGTGAAAGGCTCGGCGCCAAACAACTGCGGGACTAAGGCGACCGCGGCGCACGAAGCGGATAGCCAGGCGGCTGCACGATCCATAAAGGCGCCGAGCGAGCCCGCCAGAAAGGCCACCTGCCCGGCGAAAAGAAACATGACGATCGCGACGTCGAAGGTCTTGGTTTCTTCGGTCGCGCTCGCTGCGAATAAATAGGTAACCTCTGTGGTCTGGGCGATTAGCAGTGACCACCCCGCGCCGAGCTTGCCGACGTCGAGGGCTATAGCAAACGCGACCAGCGATGCGATGCTTCCTACGAAGGAGAAAAACGTGCGCCAGATGATTCCGTGCTCGACGCGCTCCGCGTCCGCGGGCACCGCCAGCGATAGCGCTATCTCTGCGATAGTGCCGCCGTCGACACTGCTATGGAGATTGAATGCCGCGTTGTCTCCGTAGAAGGCACGCAGCCGTTCGCGCAGGTTGGACAGTCCGACGCCCGCATTTTCGGCGCGCCGAGGCCGATTGGGATCAAATCCAACGCCGTTGTCTTTCACGCGGAGGCAGAGCGAATTGGCGTTGCGCCATGCCGAAATCGAAATCTTGCCGGCACAAGTCCCGTTCATGAGTCCGTGCCCGACCGCATTTTCCACCAGCGGCTGGATAAGCATCGGCGGCACCCGCAGACCTCCAACGTCGTCCGCGATCTCGGTTTCGAAGCTGATGCGATTGCCCGATCGTGCCCGTTCCAGTTCCAGGTAAGAAGCGACTGCCGCCAGCTCCTCACTCAGCGGCGCCATTCGGGCGCGACGCGCGCCGAGCGAGTAACGCAGCACGCTCGCCAGTTGCAGGATCAACTGCTCGGCGCGCTCGGGCTGCACCGCGGCGGCTTCCGCGATCACGTTGAGCGAGTTGAATAGAAAATGATGATTGAGCTGGCTGCGCAGCGCCTCGAGCTGGCCGAGCAGGGCCATCTCACGCAGCCGCGAATGTTCCTGGCTGGCACGGCCCAGCGCGAGCCCGCCGAGAATCATGTAAAGCGTCGCACCGCAGATGACCATCAGTCTGGCAAATGGATGCAGAATCGCGACCTGGTTCGCGCCGCGCAGACCGAGCATCGTCAAAAGCGGCCACAGATAGGAAGTCGCCACTAACCCATAGCCGAACATCACGATCCCGAGCATCACCTGAACTAAGAGTCGCAGTACCAATACCCCGTGAAGATGCGGAATTATCCAGCGCCATGCGCAAAACGTGATGGTGGCGAACATCAGCGCGCTCAGCAGATGAGACTCGGTGTAGATTACGGCATTAGGTGACGCCTGGCCGATCAGCCATTCCCCGACCAGGTCGAGCGGTATGTTCAGCATTCCGGCAAACAGCGCGAACACCAGCTGCAGGTAGAGGAGGCTGCGGTTGGATGGCGACTGATGTTCGGTGTCTTTCATTGCAGTCTGTCGAAGTAGGTCTGTGGTAGCCTTGGCTCGGGATCAATCCAACATATCGCTGAGCAGCTTAGCTTGCCGGCGGCTGACTTCGATCTGTTCGCTGGGCTCGAGCTGGCTGAAGCGGACGACGAAGCGTCCACCAAACCATGGATGAATCTCGTGGACCAGGTCCAGGTTGACAAGCACCGAACGATTCGCGCGGAAGAAACGCTGCGGCTCCATCATCCGCTCCAACTCCCGCAGCGAGCGGCGAATCGTGAGCCGGCGGGCTCGCAAGCGCGCGTAAACCTCGTCGCCTTCCGCGATGAAATAGAAAATCTCGCCGGAGCTGGCGAGCACGATATGCTCGCGATCGTGCAGCGCCAGCCGCTGCGGAGCAGGCGGCGTGCTTCCACTCAGCTTGCGAAGGAGTTCCTCGAGGTGCACGGGAGGCTCGACGCCCTGGATTCGAGTGCGCACTCGCTCCAGCGCGGTATCGACGCGCTTTTGCTCGTACGGCTTGAGCAGGAAATCGATCGCCTCCACCTCGAATGCCTCGATCGCATAGCTATCGTACGCGGTCGAGAAGATCACATGCGGGCGATCGGTGAGACGCTTAAGAACCTCCAGCCCGCTGATGTCCGGTAGCTTGATATCGAGGATGACGAGATCCGGAGAGACCCGCTCGATGAGCGCGATGGCCTCAGCACCGGTCGCCGCTTCGCCCGCGATTTCGATCTCGGAATGAGCGCGCAGAAACCGTACCAGACGGCTACGGGCGGGAGCCTCATCCTCCACTATGACGGTGCGGATCCGGGGCTCGCGGCGGCTTTGTTCGATTTCAGGCATCTCCAGCATTCGACAACTAGCAATGCGCGATTTAGTTGTCCACGCGGCGACGGTTGAAGCCACGTATTTCCGCTGAGCGGTCGATTTGCGCCGATCGACGGCCATTCGCAGCCGGACAGCGGAAAACCATATCGCGATGCGCGTCAGGGTGCGATTACTCCGCCATGATGAAAACGCGGCGCGCATCGCAACTACTCATTGTCTCGGTCATCATGACTATCGGTGGATGCGCCATGATGACCGCGGACCGCAAGGCGCAAGAAGAAAGTCACGCACAGTTTGTTCATCGGATGGATGTCGCCCACATCTTCGTGACCAGCGGCGATCTACCGAAAACGAAGCCTTACAAAGTGTTGGGCGATCTGAAATACAGCATGCCGTTCTCCACCGTCGCTATCGATACGGACCAAATCGAAGCGAGGCTCAAGGCGATGGCGCTGGAGAAGTATCCGGACGACGCCGACGCAGTAATCAAGGCCAACAGTGAGGTCGATTGCTCAGGCCCGACCATGATGGTGGTTGTGACCGGCGAGGTCATCCAGTTCGACTCGTCGGCAGACCGTACTTTGACGCGCAACATGATGGACGACCTGGTGGCGTCGCCGAAATGATCCAAGAAACCTCGCCTCCGCATAAGCCGGCTACCGATAAGAATGCGATAGAAATCCGACTAGCGGTCGAGCGTTTCTGAAGTGCCCCTCTGGCAGCGATGACATCTTGTCACTAGCGCGCGACTTCATTGGATGTCAAGGGCCATCTGTTGGGGTATGATCGAAGCTGCGGAGGCTTCCTCAGTTTGGCCGGCAGGCATGATGGGAATTTCTGAAAATGTAAAAACAAACCCACTTCTCGACACCGCCGAGAAGTTGCCGTGAGCTTCGCGAAGGGGCTTCGAATGGTGCAGTGGCGGATAACAAAAGTGCAAAAACAAACCCACTCGCTGGCGCGAGTCATTCTCGGAATTGACGAAACGAAGCCAAACAATTCAATTAAAACAGGCGCCTTCGCTTATGTTTCGCCATCAAGATTCGGGAAACATTTGCGGCGCGATATTTCTCCCCAGGCCTTCCCCGCCGATGACGGGTCGTTTCCCACCGATCATCGTTCCCCGGTTGCCATCCGGCGGAGACCGCTTTTGATCTCCTCGCGGACTTGCGATCATGCCCCCATGAAAGCATGGCGTGTCGTGATATTCGCTCAGATGTTAGCGCTCGCGTTATCGGCAGGTTCGGTGCGCGCCGAGGTCAAGCCGGGGGATCATATCGGCAAGGACAATGCCTCGAAGGTCCAGGACCTGCTAAGTCCGGGGAACTACCTCCTCGTGCAACAGGGGATGCAGTTGAATATCATCCCCGCGAGCAAACTGGACTGGCCGCCACCATTTAAGGCGGCGACGGAAAAGTACTCGTCCCAGGTGGTGCTCGCACCCGACGGCACGCTCAAGAACTTTATCGCCGGCCAACCCTTCCCGCTGCTCGATCCCAATGACCCTCAGATAGCGACCAAGCTGATGTGGAATTTCAGCTTCCGCCCGCTCTATACGGATGACGCCGACCTGCGCTTTCCCGAGATGGCCAGCTATGTGGGAGCATCCCAGGACCTGGAGCCGCTGAGTTACTTCACGGTCGGGCACTTCGCGTTTTACAACAACATCGGACGTATCGAGGTCCCGCCGGTTCCGACCAGTCCCGACTATGCCCAGAGCGGGATTCGCTATCGATTTGCATTCTACCCGTTTCTCGAACCGGCCGGATTGCGCGGCTATGGCCTGATTCGCGACCGTCACATGGATCCGACGGTGGAGGACAATTCGTGGGTGTTTAATCCCGAGACCCGGCGACTGCGGCGTCAATCGCCGGAAATCCTCGCGGATGCGATCGGCGGGTTGCCCGGCTTCTCGGGCGGCGGCGCCGGCTATGGCAGCGGAGTGGGAGTGTCGGGCGCCTCCACTAACGTCACCAGTCTCGACCCCGATTCCTACTTCGGCTTCTCGGCGAAGATCGAAGACTTCACCTACAAATACCTCGGCGAGAAGGAGATGCTGGCGTGTGTGCATGCGAAGTCATCGCCCGAACCGGCCTGTCCCACCGACGATGGGCACACCATCTGTCCCGAAGACTGGGAGATGCGCCATCTCTATATCGTCGAGGCTACCGAAAAGCCGGGGCACAGCTTCGCCATACCGAGGCGAATCTTCTACATCGATTCCGAAGGCTGGCTGATTACCGCATCAGATCAATATGGCATCGATGGCAAGCTCTGGAAGACCTTGGTTCTGTACAATACTTTCCGTGACCGCCCGGTGCCGGACGCGCAGGTCGCCATCTATCCCTACAAGCGGATTTTTCAATTGGGGCTGGTCGACGCCAGCATCCAGGATCGCGCATCGACCGTCGTCTTCATGCCGGGAAGACATTCGCCGGAAAGAGAGTGCTGGTACATCGATATGGGAGTGGTCGATCCAGGATTCTTCAATCCTAATGCGATGGAGAACGCGGGCCACTGAGAGTCTAAGTCATGCGGGAAATCGGGAGAGAGGGGTTGTCACCGGGTCCTTGGGGGGGAAAGACCCGGTGACAGATGGGGGAACGGCGCCAAGTTCGCGCCATGCTCTCTGTGTAAAGCAATCGACGTGCCCCTTCTAAGAGTTATCGCCAACCGTACTCATTTAAGATATAACACGCTTAATCCGCTCAATAAGCATCGCGCGTCGCGCGACAGTCGCGCGACTGTCGAAACCTCGCTGCGACAATCGGTTGAATCCGTCCGCGAATTTCTTGAACTGGAAGGGTTATCGAAGCGGTCGGCGTCGCACCGCAACTCGGGCCTATGCCGCGGGCGAGGGCTTACCGCGCAGTCCTTCAAACAACCGTTGGACTGCACCACTCATTTCGCGCCGCGCTGCGACTTCGTCGTCGGCATGCGCGATCAGCATCGCAGCTTCATTCAGAGCACCGAAAAGGATGTGCGCGAGAGGGCCGACCGGTTGCCGTTCTACCAGACCTTGATCGATGGCAGCCTCGATTGCCGCCTTGGTGTTAGCGAGGTAGTAGCTCTGGTCCGCTTCGCGCCAGCTTTCGAGTCCCATCACTGCCGGAGCATCGATCAGCACGATTTGCTGGACCGCGTGGTCGAGGCAGGCATCGAGGAACGCGTTGGCGCCGGCGATCAAGGCGTTCCACGGGTCCGGCTGCGCCGCCGCTACTTCCGCGGCTCCGGCGGCGAGCTTCTTCTGCTCCTCGTCGAGCACCGCCATGAAGAGATCTTTTTTGTCGCGAAAATGATGGTAGAGCGCGCCGCGCGTGACGCGCGCACGGCGCACGACCTCCTCGGTTGCGGTCGCCGTGTAGCCCTGCTCCGCGAAGAGACGGCGCGCGACCCGCAATAGCGCGGCGCGGGTCGAAGCGGAGTGCTGGGCCTGGCGGCTCTTGACTGGCATACAAGTGGTTTGTTACATACACGCTGTATGTAGGCCGAACGGAGCCCGCATCGCGCGCGCATCCAGAGCTTACCGAAGGAGCAGGCCGTGAGCAATTTCCCCACTGGGGTCGTGATCGCCCGATCGCTGGTCTAGAAAAGCGCACGCTCCCAAACCTACAAAAAGGAGAGTTCCGATGAACACCGTTGAATTCCACTCACTGCGCAAATTCGCCGATACGCCGAATGCCAGGGTCGCTTATCTGGAGCGCGGCGCGGGCCCGGTGGCGCTGATGGTCCACGCCTTTCCGCTCTGCGGCTTCCAGTGGCGCGACGTCATCGAGGACCTGGCACCAATCCGGCGCTGCATCGCTCCCGACATGATGGGCCTCGGCTACAGTGAAGTGGCTGCGGGCGCCGACATCTCGTTCAGCGCGCAAGCCGCGACTCTCGCGCGGCTGCTGGACACGCTGAGCATCGATAAAGTCGATCTGGTTGGCAACGATTCCGGCGGCGGAGTCAGCCAGGTCTTCGCCGCGACCTTCCCCAACCGCGTGCGCACCCTGTCGCTCACTAACTGTGAAGTCAACGATCTGTGGCCCACGCCGATGATCGAGCCGCTATTCGCCGCTCTCAGCGCCGGACTTGCGAACGAGATGCTGAAGGCAATGGCCTCCGATGTTGCAGTAGCGCGCGCGCAACTCGCGGAGGTCTATGAGAACCTCGAGTGGATGACGCCGGAGATCGCGCAAACCTACTTCGCACCGCTGACTGCCACCAAGGAGCGCGCGGAGCTGTTGCGGGGATTTGGCGCGGCGTTGAAAAATCGCGACCAGATGGTCGCGCTCGCGCCGCGGCTGCGTGAATCGCAAATCCCGGCGCAGGTTATCTGGGGTGAAGCGGATACTGCTTTCGATACCGCCGGCTCGCTGAAATGGCTGCGTGGAAACCTTGGTGGGGTGCGTCGCATCGTCAATGTTCCGCGCGCCAAGCTGCTGTTTCCGGAGGAGCATCCACGCGTAGTGAGCACGATGTTGCGCGATTTCTGGGAGAGCAACTAACCCATCGCAAAATCATCCCCGCGGCAACCGATGATGCCGCGGGGATGATTCTTTAAGGTTGCTCTTAGCAAGGCAATCCGTCCGGTCTCCACTGGCCGTGGAATCCAACCGGCACGCGATGGTCGAGATGCGCTCGCGCAAGGGGACCGAGCTCAATCCGCTCCGCCTCGAAGATCGCGAGATGACTGGCGTTGCGATCTTGGTCGAAAATGTTGGTCAACAGGAAGCCTTCGCCCTCGCGCGCGTCGTGACTGCGCGGCACGAAGACCGGTTCGGCGACCGCGCAGCGCGCCCCGGCCGCATAGATGCGCATTTCTCTGGTCTGGTGATCGAAATGCCCGATGCCTCGATGAAAGTTGTCGCCGCTACCCGGCCCACCGAGGCATGCGACGTAGCCATGCCGGTAGCTATGGCCTCTACGTCGCTCATCGATGCGTGGATACTCGCATCGCTCTTCGCTAAGTCTCTCAGTGGCGAAGCTTCCCGGCTTGCCGAAATCGAATTCCCAGCGCGTAAGCAACTGAGTGGCGCGGCGAGGATCGGGCGGCGATCCGTCGGCGAATGGAAACATCGGCGCGTCCTGCGCGCAGACATCGACCACGATGCGGTCTCCGTCGTTGAACGCGTTCATCGAATGCCACGCCATACAGGCCCCGCCGGTGAACCATCGAACCGTCTCGGCGCCGTTTCTCGTCATGATGCCGATGTGAGTGCCGTTCTCAGGTTCCCATGCGATTAGCGGTTTGCCCGCCGTGGCTCGTCTGATCGATACGGTGACCGGGCAGACAAAGAAGATCACGAAATCTTTGGTCACCGCGAAATCATGAACCAAGGCCGGGAACGGCCCGCTTATCAGATGCGATCGAACGATCTCGCCGGCCGAATTCGCCAGGTAGAACTCGAGGTCGTTGGTTATGCGGCCGGTGGGAAAGTTCGCGAAAAACAGCATCTCAGTCGAATCAGGATCAATTTTCGGGTGCGCGGTCATGTTGCGCGGCAGCTTCTGGTCGAAGGACCATGGTCCGATGGTCTCCAGGGACTCAGGATGGATTGCGATCGGCGCGTGACCTTCTTCGAGCGCGAGAAGCCTGTTCGCATGCCAGATAAGATTGGTGTTGGCTACACCATCAGTCACCATTCGGGCGACCCTGGGATCCGAATCAGATGGAATGTCTGAGGTGCCGAATAGCGCGCGACCAGCTTCGAGCTCCAGCGACCACTGTTGAGTGCGCACCCATCGGTTGCGATAGGAGACCCTTCCGTGACGCAGGTGGAAAGCGTGCACCATCCCGTCTCCGTTGAGCGGATTATAATTTCCGCGCGGTGCAAAGTGCGGATTTGGTCCGATGCGATAGAAGGTCCCGTTCAACTCGCGCGGTACTTCACCCTCGATAGTCAAATGGGTGTAGTCGCACTCCATTCGAATCGGCTCGAATCCAGAGGACAGATACGGATTGCTCGAAACCGTGCTCGCCATGGCGATGCCTCCTTACGTCGCGAATTCCCGACGGCATCGAATCGCTAACAGGCGCCATGAGCTACTGGCAATACATAGATCGGAAATTCTGCTCTTGATTTTAGATTTGGTCTGCTCCGCGGCCGATCGGCTGAAAATATTTTTTCTGTCAACCCCGAAGAATTGATTTTTTCCGTTCACGCGACAACGCCGCAGAGGGTCTCCGCATTGATGGTCTGCTCGATGGAAACGACAGTCGCCGGGGAGGAAGAACTAGGTCAGCTCATCGAGCAGTTCTTTTGCGATCAGCAGGTCACGCGTCTCGAAGCCTTCTTTGAATCGTCCATAGGCATTCGACAGAACCTGGCGGGCTTCTTTCTTTTTCTTCTGATGCTGGTACAGCTTGGCGAGACTCACCGCCGCGCGCAGCGCCCATTTGCTCGCCCCTTGTGAATGCGCGAGCTCGATCGATTTCACCAGACTCTCTTCAGCATCTTTCTCGCTCGTCTTCGCGCCTTTCGCGCCGCGCGCGCTACGATGCTGCTCGAGCAGCAGTTCGGCACGGGCACGCAACAGCTCAGGCTCCCACGCATGCTCTTCCTTGAGCTTGACGAACCGGAAAGCATCGTTAATCGCATCGTTACCTTCGCGAAACTCACCCGCCACGCGACAGGCTTCCGCGATCATCAGATACATTCCGGTCAGCCCTGCCTCGACCCCGATCGCGAGGCTGGTCTGCACCGCTTGGTGCATCATCGGCAGGCCAGTTCCGGTTTGACCCTGCTGCGCCATTGCGGCGCCGAGCATGTGCGAACCCATCAACTGGTAGTATGGGAGACCATGCTCGGTGGCGAGCTCGATGGTTCGCTTCGACCAATCGGCGGTCGTTTCCCATTCCTGGCGGAAGCCGTACAGCACCGCAGTGAAGTAAGTCGCATAGATGACGTCGTGCGCGGTCGCAAATTGTTCGGCGGCTCCGAGCGCGCGCCGGCTCATCGCGAGCGCTTGCTCAGAAAACCCCATCAGCTCCAGTGTCCATGCGAGCGCACTACGGGCATCTACCTCGACATTGGAGGTGTAAGTGAAGTGATCGAGTTGGGGCTGATGTTGGCCGCATAGCGCGATCGCCCTTTCGAGATCACTGCGCGCCTCGGCCAGGTCGCCGAGGAAAAATCGGCCATGTCCGAGCGAGCGCCGCGACCGCGCGAGTTGAGCGGGATCCTGGACGCTTTCGGCCAGCCGAAGATTCCGCTCCGCGAGTTGGTGGCTAAGTTTCCAGTCGCCGCGCCCCACCGCGAACGACCATAATCCCATCAATGCGGGAAACAGTTGCGGCGTTTCGCCGAGGCGCCGGCATAGCTCGCCAGCACGTTCATAGGCCCGTTGGACTTCGACTGCGCCGTATCCCTTGGTTGCTTGCAACGCGGCCCCAAGGGCGAGTTGTAGTTGGAGCTCGCGCTCGAGCTTCTGAATCCCCTCGGGAAGATGTCCGAGCGCATCCATCGCGGCCATTAGATGCTCAACCGCTTCTCGGGAGGCGCTCGCGCGCAGCGCATTGCGCGCCGCCAGATGGCGATAGCGAAAGGCGCGTTCGAAGTCGCGGCCCTGGGTGAAATGCCGAGCTAACTCGGCGGCGATTTCGCCACTGCGCTCGCGGTATGCGGTTTCCTCGCGCTCGCCGATCATCTGATGGAGGTGGGCACGCCGAGCCGGGGTCAATCGTCCATAGACCGATTCCCAATACAACGCGTGCTGAAAACGAAAGCGCGCCGCCACGGTGCCATCCGGCCATTCGGCGTCGCCGGCATCCTGCAGAAACGCCATCCTGTTGACCATCGCGGCGCACTGCCCTTCGACCTCGATGAGGTCTTTACCTGCGGCGGCGGCAATCGCCGCGGCCGAGAACTCGGTGCCGGCGACGCTTGCGACCTCGAGCAGCGTCTGATCGTCTACCTCAAGCTGCGCCAGTTGCTGCGCGATCATCTCCATCAGGTTGTGGGGTGCGATACGGTTGGAATCCTCAGCCAGCTTTTCCAGTGAGATGCCGCTCGTGCTGGAATCCGCGA
>Ga0074044_10003993_pt1 | contig 12368 bp, 14 predicted proteins | sample BogForMeECP23OM1_FD_94443 | JGI IMG/M metagenome (GOLD analysis project Ga0074044, IMG submission 94443) | Bog forest soil microbial communities from Calvert Island, British Columbia, Canada - Bog Forest MetaG ECP23OM1 | ecosystem: Environmental > Terrestrial > Soil > Wetlands ...
CGCTGGACGATGACAGGAGCTAAAGGAAAGGAGCGACAGACAACGGAGACAAGGCAGGAGAAACTTTGGCCACGCACTAAATCATGGAGCGTCGCCGGAGGGATCGCGCAGGACTTGCCCACCGAACAGGTGATGCAATTGCTGGCCGTCGTGCACACCCAGCGCTCCTTGCGCATCGATTTCGTGGACTTTCCCACTGATGACCCTTGGTCCGAGTGCAATACGAACAACCTGATCGTGCAGCAGGTTCAGTCGATCCCATTGCTGTGCTAATCCAGGATCATCCGCGGCCATCCTGTACAGCGCACGCTCGAATTGCGTGAGAATCGCAGCCAGAAAGCCAGAAAGGAAGGAGGGCTCGAGGGGTTGAAGCTGCAGAGCGCTCAGCGAGGTCGCCATCCGCTGGACGTCCGGCGGAGCTTGGTCGATGCGGGTCAGGACGTTGAGACCGATGCCGATGAGCAAGCGATGGCCGAGCCTGGTCTCAACGCGTTCGGGAAGGATCCCGCCCAGCTTGCGGCCATTGACCTCGATGTCATTGGGCCAGCGAATGCCGATTCCCGGATCGGTCAGACCCAAAGCGCTTATGGCCTCGATCACGGCGACCGCCGTCATCAGGGCCAGTCGCGGCTCCTGGTTGATGCGCAGGCCGTGGGCTGCGGGATCGAGCGCTAGGGTGAAGGTGAGCGAGCCCTCGTCGGACCACCACTGGTTTTCACCGCGGCCACGGCCCAGTGTCTGTCTGCCGGCCCAGATGAGGAAAGGAAGCTCGTCGAGCCCTTGAAGCAACATGCTCCTGGCCAGATCATTGGTCGAGTCAACCACCGGGCGTCGCAGGACCGCTCGGACGAACGGCAAGGGGGCCGGCGAGGGCTGGACATGCTGGTTTGGTCGATCATCAGACATTCTACTCGCTCGTCATCTTGAGGAGCAGATCGCCGGCCTTGACCTGGAGGCCAACTATGGCAATTACCTCGGCAACGCGGCCGGGCCGCTCAGCGTAGAGGGTTGTCTCCATCTTGATGCGCAGGGCCGCATCCTTGAACCGGCGGGCGTGGGCTGAGATCTTCACAAGCAGGGAATCATAAAACGGCGTGATGATCGCTCCCGTCGTGGTCGAGCCGCCGTCCAGCCGCAGGCCCGGGCCGCCGGACGAGCGATAGTGCGTGATCCGGCCGTAGTCGGGAGTGAAGTTGTTGGTGAGGTCCTCGGACGTGATCCGGCACTGGATGGCATGCCCCTGTGCCTGGATCGACTCCTGGCCGGCAATCCCGATGTCCGGATCGGCCAGCTCGCATCCCTGGGCGATCAGGATCTGACTCTTGACGATATCGATTCCGGTGACGATCTCGGTGATGGTGTGCTCGACCTGGAGCCGGGGATTGACCTCGATGAAGTAGAATGTGCCGGACTCGTCATCAACCAGGAACTCGACGGTGCCGGCGTTCCCGGCTTGCGCGCAGGCGCGCGCAAACTCCGCGTTCTCGGAGAGGAAGCCGTATCCGGGGTGAATGGCGTCAACCTGCTTCTCCTGCGCCAGCCCGACGATTGCCGGGATGTCCAGATAGCTGCGGATCGGCTCGCCGGCCTTCCCCACCTGGTATGCCTCATCGGCCTTGAGCCGGTGCAGGGCAAAGCGATCCTCGTGCGAGTAAACGGCCACGGTCCGGATGCCTAGCTCATGGGCCGAGCGAAAGACGCAAATGGCGATCTCCCCGCGATTGGCGACCATCAGCTTGCGAAACACGGTTATCGAACCACCCTGCCACTTCAGAATGCGAAATGCGAAATGCGGAATCGAAAAGCTCAGTTTCGGATACTACCAATGATCTCTCCATTCCGCATTCCGCATTTCGCATTTCTTCAGGTTTCCGCCTCGACCGGATTCTCGAGCATTCCGATCGGTGCGATCGTCGCGCGAATCAGGTCGCCGGGCTTGAGGAATGTCCCGGTTGCCGAGCCGACGCCCGATGGGGTTCCGGTGGCAATGATGTCTCCAGGTTCGAGCGTGACGAACTGAGACAGGAACGAGATGACGGCGGCCACCGGGAAGATCATCTCTCCGGTGGTGGCCTCTTGCTTGATCTGACCGTTGACCGTGAGCTTCAGCGTCAGTGTCTGCGGGTCCGGAACCGCGTCGGCCGAGAGAACGCAAGGGCCCATCGGGCAGAAGGTGTCATGCCACTTGCCGTACATCCAGTCGAAGAACTTGTCCCGCTCGCGGGCTTGCTGGCCGGGATTGGGTTTGAAGCTACGGTCGCTGATGTCGTTGACGACCGTGTACCCGGCTACGCAGCCTAGGGCTTCAGACTCGGAGATCCCCCGGCAATGGCGGCCGATGATCACGCCGAGCTCGCACTCCCAGTCGATCTGGTCGGGAGAGACTCGCGGAATGACGATCGGATCTCCAGGGTGGGTGAGCGTTGTGCTCGGGGGTTTCATGAATACGTAGGGAAAGGTCTCCTGCCGCTCGGTCGTCGTGCCTCCTCGCTCCGCGACATGCTTGGTGTAATTCCCGGCCAGGAACAGCAGCTTGGGCGGGCTGGCGATCGGCACCAGAAGTTGAACGTCCTCGAGGGGCACCGTGAGCTCGTCTCGGGCAATGACGTCCAGCCCGCTTACCCACGCGTCGAGATCGTGGGCCAGCTCATAAGAACAGCCGTCGGGCGGAAGCAGCTCGAGCAAGTCCTCCGTGGAAGGAAGCAGCAGCTCCACGCCGGTGTCGCGACTGTAGGCCTCGGCCGCCTGATCGATCGGAATCACCACGTTGTCGCCGTAAAAACCCGTGAGCACCATGTCGTCAACGCTGAACCGGCAAAGACGCATCCTCTATCTCCTTATCGTCGTCAGCGACACAGGACAGGCTCCCGGGAATGCGAGGGGGCACCGCCCGAAGGGTGGTCCGCTGACCTGTGTAACGTTGTGGCGCGGTAGGAGCCTCGCATTCGCATTTCGCTCACGCTGTTTTCGTTTCTTTCGCGCTGGATTCAGGCTTTCGATCATGACAGGTGCGGCGGATGGCGTCGAGAAGGCTTGTCTCCTCGCGTTCGGCGACCGTGCGGAGATCGAAGAGGACGGTCCCGCGCTGAACGCGGGGAACCACCGGTGGGTCGCCAGTTCTCAGGTCGCGGGCCCACGCCCCTTCCGAGTCATGAGCGGTCGGGAATGGTGGGCCGACGCTCACGGCCACTGTCGGAATGAGCTGCACCGGCACGCTCCCTCCCCCGATGAATGACTCGGAGGTAACGACCGAGGCGTTCAGACCCAGCTCCACTCGGAGCACGTCCACCAGCCGCCTGGCGCGAGCCTCGAGCCGGGGCAGGGGGGTACTCAACATGTTCCAGAGCGGAATCCCCCCGGCATCGTTCACTCCGTCGCGAATCAATCCGAGCATGGTCTCGAGCGCGGCCAGCGTCATCTTGTCCACCCGAAGTGCGCGCATGAGCGGGTCGGCTTCGATCCGCCGGATCACCACGGCCGTCCCGACCAGGATTCCGCACTGCGGCCCCCCCAGCAGCTTGTCCCCAGAGAACAGCACGAGGTCAGCGCCCGCGGCAATTCCCTCGGAAACAAGAGGTTCGTCACCGACTCCCGGAGGCTGCCCCGGCGCCAGGGCACCCGACCCGATGTCGTCGATCATCACCAGGCCGCGGTCGTGGGCAAGCTGGGCCAGACCGTCCAGCGGCGCCTCCTCGGTGAAACCGACGATCCGGAAGCTGCTGTGGTGGACCCTCAGAATGGCCGCCGTCTCGGGGCCGGTCGCCCGCTCGTAATCCGACAGCCGGGTCTTGTTGGTCGTGCCCACCTCGCGCAGCTTGGCCCCCGAGACCTCGAGGATCTCCGGCAGCCGGAAGCTGCCGCCGATCTCGACGAGCTGACCCCGCGATACGATGACTTCGCGGCCCGCGGCCAGAACGCGCAGGGCCAGAACTGTGGCGGCCGCGTTGTTGTTGACCACCGTCGCCGCCTCAGCCCCTGTCAGTTCTCGTAAGAGCCGCGCGATGTCCGAGGTCCGCCGGCCTTGCTCTCCCGCCTCGAGCTCGAATTCGAGGTTGCAGTATCCCCGGGCCACCGTACAGACGGCTTCCACCGCCGCCGCCAGCGGAGCCCGCCCCAGCCCGGTATGCAGCAAGATCCCGGTCGCGTTGATCACAGGGCGGAGCAGGGGCCTGGTGTCCTGGACAATCTCCCTGGCCCGTCTGGCCAGGCTGGGCGCATCGACGGCTACGTACTGGCCGTTTTGAAGACTCAGCCGGGCCTCGCCAATCGCGGCGCGCACGGCGCGGACCACGGCTTCCCGACCGCGGAGCTGCCACACCGCGGCAAGCTCGTCCTGCTCCAGCACGGTATTGACAGCCGGCAATTGCCTCAAGGCCGCCGGGGCGATCTGACTGTCACCATTGGATGTTTCCACCCGACTTAATCCCTCGCCTGGGAAGCGGGTTACGACAGACCCAATAGCACCCGCAAGCCCGCCTACTCGAAATGGTGATCCTCGGTCAGGGCCTCGGTCAATACCCATGCTGTGGTTATGACACGTCCCCGTCTCTGCTCCGACAGGGCCATGGAAATCTCCTTCCACAACTATCCTAGTCTAGAATGATAACTTGAGTCGATTCGGCGTCAACGTTTCGAAGGACGAGATGGGCCCGAGAGCCAACCGGGGCTGGCGCAGCAGGTCGTCAGGGATGTACCGACAGCGCGGCCAAGCCAGACAACATCCCAATCGAGGGCCGAGGCTCGACCTTTCCATCCCCCCCTGGGAATTTGTCTTGTGCGTAACTTGATTCTCGCAGGCGTCAGTAAGACATCGTTCAACAGCGAGTGGAGATAAACTCATGAAGATGCTTCCGTTGGTGGCATGTGGTCTCGTTCTCGGGGTCCTGGCGGTTTGCGAGTTAGCCTCACCTGCCGCCGACGCTCCTGCCGCATCTGCACAGCCGGGGCCGGCGGCTCCACTGGAGGTGCCCGGGCGGATGCGCTGCATGCTCTCCCGCAGGGGAATCATTGCAGCCGCGATCTTGCGTCCCGTCGTCGAGGTGTTGGTGGGCCCCGGCGACCGGGTGACGAAAGGCCAGGTGCTGATCAAGCTATTCGATCTCGAGCCGCAGGCCAAGCTTCGGGTACGGGAGAAGGAGCTGAGAAGCATCGAGGCGAGGGCCCAGTATAGCCGGCGGAACTTCGACCTCGCCGAGAGAGGCCGGCAAACTGGGGCGCTCCCCGAGAACACCTACAACGAGATTCGCGCCACAGCCTTGAGCAACGAGGCACAGATGCGAGCCGCTGAAGCCGAGCTTTCCCTCACCCAGAGCGAGTTGAAGCTGTATACGGTGACCGCTTCCATCGACGGTGAGGTCGCCTGGCTGGACGTCAGCCCGGGCACAGTGACCTGGCCGGGCACTTTGATTTGGGGAGAAATCGTGGACCTGCGCGAGCTCGACGTCCGCTGCGAGTTGTCGCCGGTTCAGGTAGAGCAGGTCGCCGTCGGCCAGTCGGCCGAAGTTTGGCTCGACGGCAAGGTGGAGGCAGCCGGGACGGGGAAGGTCGTTTTTGTCGGGAAGGTGGCCGACCGCAACAGCGGCTCCGTCCCCGTCGTGGTCCGCGTTGCCAACTCTCAGGAGCGGTTGCGCGCAGAGGTTGCCGTCAAGGTCCGCTTCCAGACGGAAAAGGCAAAATGATCGCCGGCGGAGCGGTTGGGAAACACTCGTTTCACCATCGAGGACTTGCCGGTCGTCCTGGTCCTGGCAGCCCTGGGCTAGACCACCCGGACACCGGCCGACCCGGGCCGGCGGCGCCCGGGGGACGCGCCGGCAATGGCCTGGCGGTGGAATCTGGCTGTGCCGTTGCCGCGCCCACCTCGTCCGATTCGCTGGCGCCGGGGGCTGTAGGCTGCGGAATCACAGCCTCCCCCCGCTCGACCAGCACCGTGACGTGTGTGAGCGGGTGGATGGCTGGACCCACCAGATGACCCGCAATCTTATGCTCTGGTCCGCCCACCACCAGGCCGCCCGTGGGCATGCCCAGGGCGGGACCTGGTTCCGATTCCCAAGTAAAGAGCTCCGGTGGGGTTGGAAAAAACATCCCCAGTTGCCCAGCGATTGCAAAATGGCCCCCGCCATGCCTCATGTGGTACTCGAGGCCGTCGTGGCCCGGGCAAGCATGCATCTTTCCATACCCCGAGGCGCCGTCGTCCGCGATCACTGTCCACGCCGCCGTACTCAAAATTCCGATACCACCCAGGATCAGCAGGTTGCGCATACGGCATCCTCCAGGGACAGCCAAGCTTCCTCGCCTTTCTTATTCGACCAGGCAACAGTCCTTCCTTGCAAGTTCAACTTGAACCTTGAGTCGGAGTGTCTCTTATTACCTATGAGCAGGGGAGCGGTGGCATGCTGCGAAGTTGGTCTTGACCGCCCTCTGATCCCGACTGCTTTCGTTGCGAATTTGCTTCGTTCGGCGAGGGTCTCCAGATCCCGCCCTTCGGCGTTTCGTTCGGCGAGGGTCTTCAGACCCGCCGGTCGGCCTTTGGTTCGGCGAGGGTCTCCAGACCCCGCCGTTTGACCGACCGTAGGTCTCCAGGTGACGCGCCGACGGTCGGAGACGGCGGTCGCAGAGGACGGGCGGGTCAGGAGACCGCGCCCGAACTAGCCTGGAGGCGCCAGCCCCAGGTCGCCGCGATGGGACAATCAGATCCCCTGCCTCGTACCCCACACGGGCAAGGGAGCGTCTGTCGTCAGAGGTTTGGTGTCAACCCGGCGGGGCTCGGAAGAGTCGGGGACGAATGCTCCTTTCTGGCCTGAGGCCTGCGCCACCAGGCTTCAACATGCCGCCCCATTCGGGTCTTGGTTGCAAGGGCCCGGAGTGAATCTTCAAAGGGCCACGGCAATGAAGCCGTGGAAGACGTCCTCCGCGACGAATGAAACTCGCAGTGCCTGTCCTTCTTTCGCCTTGATCCGCAATGGTCTGGCTATGGGCCAATATTACCAGAGGGCACGTCGCGAAAACCGGAAGCCGGTCCTGACCCCGCGAAGCCGCCCGGTGATCCTGATACTGGCCCGTGATCCTTTAGCTCCACCGATGGTCGCTGCTTCAGATTACCTCCCTCGAGCTTGAGTCCAAACTGGTGGCCTGGATACAATTCCCCAAGTCAGGTCCGCGAGAGCGACTCGGCTTTCCATGGGACGCCGCCAACTGGGTTGCGGCGACCGGTTTCGTCCAACGGCCTGCTATTTCGCCGCGACGACAGCCTGTGGTGTTGCCCAGCTCGCCGGAGATCGCGGCGGAATAGCGGACTATCGTTACACAGCGAGGTTCGCATCAGGGTCGTCTCACTGAACGTTGGGCTTCCACGAGAGATCGAGTGGCACGATCGGACGGTACGCACCTCCATCTTCAAAACACCAACTGACCGCCGACTGCGAGTGACAACGCTTAACCTCGAAGGCGACCAGCAATCTGACTTGTCGGTGCATGGGGGCGTCGACAAGGCCGTTTACGCCTACCCGTCCGAGCACTATCAGTATTGGCGCCGAGAGCTTCCCCAAACCGACCTTTCCTGGGGAGTCTTCGGCGAGAATCTGACCATCGAGGGCTTGCTCGAGGAGAACGTCCGGATCGGCGACCGCCTCGGGGTGGGGTCGGCGGAGTTTGTCGTCACGCAACCGCGGATGCCCTGCTTCAAGCTCGGTATCCGATTCGGTCGGCCGGACATCATGAAGCGCTTTCTGCGCAGCGGTCGTACCGGCTTCTACTTCGCCGTACTCCTTGAAGGTGAAGTTGGAGCGGGCGATTCCATCGAGCTCATGGCGCAAGCGGAGGGGGGCTTGACCGTCGCTGACGTCGTCAATCTCTACACGGTTGATGCGGAGAATCAAGAGCTTCTCCGTCGCGCGACCCAGTCATCCGCACTTCCCGAGAGCTGGCGAGACTACTTTCGCAAGCGACTATGGGAGCCCGACGTTTGAGCACCCACTCAACAATTATGCCCGACAAGCCGATGCAGCCGACGCGGCCCTGCGGGCCGCGTGGCTGAGGTGGGCGTGGTCGCCGAACCAGGCAGCGACCTCGGCCTCAATGGCCTCGGCCAGGAGCCGCCTGGCCCCGTCCCGCAGCAGCTCGGTCAGGACATCCTAGCCCTCGGGCGGGGGCAGGATGCGGACGTCGGCGGTGGACTCGGTCATCCCGGGGTACCCCTCGGCCCCGTGAGCCAATTAGTGCGCTCGTAACGGTTGCATCACCAAGGATACTCCGCCACCTTTCAACCTCCCGCCAACGATATTCAGTTATACCCTAACGGCGGCCTCCTCGGCGTCCATTCCGATTGCGCCCGCTCGCTGCGCCGTGTAAAGTGGTCGCAGGTAGACGATGTCGCGCGCGAAGAACAAATCGAGGGTCCAGTCCAGCGCCACGCGCAGCTTGCGCTCGAAGCCGGGCAGCTTCATCAAGTAGATCGAGCGCCAAAGCCACCAGGCGAAGAAGCCGGAGAACCGCATGCCCAGGATCTCCGCGACGGCCGATCGGCGGCCCAGGCTGGCGAGCAGGCCGAGGCCCTTGAAGCGAAACGGGCGGGGCTCCTGCTGACGGAGGGTCGCTCCGATGTTCTCGGCCAGGAGCCTGGCCTGGCGCACAGCGAATTGTGCTGTTGGCGGGCAAAGCCCCCCCGTCACTAGGTCGGGGACCGCGGCACTGTCGCCGATGGCCCAGAGGCAAGGCCGGCCTCGTACGGCCAGGGTCGCTTCGACCTCCACACGTCCGCCCTTGACCCGCGGGATGTCGAGTTGGTCAAGGAGCGGGCTCGGGGCTGTGCCGGCTGCCCAGGCGAATGTCTGCGTGAGGATCTCCCCGCCGGAAGAGAGCTGGATCGCGTACGCGGTGCATCTCCTCACTCGAGTATTCAGAAGGACCTCGACACCCCGACGGCGCAGCTTGTCCAATGCGTAGGTCGAGAGCGATTCGCTGACTTCCGGTAGGATTCGCGGTCCGGAGTGGATGAGCACCAATCGGATCTCGTCCGGTGAGATGGTGGGATAGAAGCGGCCCGCGCCGCGGAGGAAATCGTTCAGCTCAGCGATCGTCTCGACTCCAGCGAAGCCGCCACCGGTGATCACGAAGGTGAGCAACTGCCGGCGCATTGCCGGATCGGGTTGGAGATCGGCGTGTTCGAGCTTGTCGATCACGTGCGCGTGCAGCGCCGTGGCGTCGGCCAGGCTCTTGATCGACAAGGCATAACGGGAGACACCGGGCACGCCCGCGAAATTCGGTACCGATCCCATCGCCAGCACGAGGTGATCGAACGAGAGCGTGTCACGGCCACACGCGCTGCAGTGTTCCGCGACCACGACCCTGCGGTCGAGATCGATCGTCTTCACCTCGGCCTGGCGGACCGCGGTTCGTTTCAACAGGGCCCGCAAGGGAAAGACGATGTGCTTGGGCTCGATCGAGCCCGAGGGTACCTCGGGCAAGAGCGGCGTGAACGTGAAGAAGTTCTCCCTGTCGATCAGGGTGATTTCCACGAGTGGATCGCGGCGTAGCAAACGTTCCAGGTGCAACGCCACCGTGGTCCCCGCGAACCCTCCGCCCAGGATCAAGATCCGTGTCGGCATCGTCATGCGTCGGCTTCCAAGGGAGTGATGGTTGGGTTGCCGTCGCGATGGGGCGGGACCTCCGAGCAGCCGACCGCATGCAGCGCACAGATCTCGGAGAACCCCCGAAGGTTTGCGCGGCTGCCGGAGCCGTCGATCCCGCTGACGGCGATGAGGAGCCTCTCATCCGGGGGGGCGAGCCGGCGTTGATTCAGGATCATCGGCAACACGGTTTGAAGGTCGTCCACGGTCGTCCTCGGCGCGCGACGTCGGCTCAGTGGCCCGCATACCAGTCGTAGCCTCGTTCGGCCCAGTAGTCGGCCGGACGACGGTCGGTGAACCGGATCGTCCCGATCTGTTTCAGGCTCTTGATGCCGTACTTGACAGGGATCACCAGTCGCAGCGGTGCGCCGTGGTCCGGGGTTAACGGCTGGCCCCCCATCTCGTAGCAGAGCAAGGTCTGGGGATGGAGGGCGCTGGCCATGTCGAGCCCCACGTAGTATTCGCGGTCGGGTGTCTCGAGCGCGGCGTAGCCGAGCAGGTCGGCGGCGTTGCCGATCGGATCGGCGGGCCGGCCGCTGCAAGTCGCCGATCCCGTGACCGCGGCGAGGTCGGACAGCCGCGTACCGGCCCAGTGCACGACCGTGCTCCAGCCCTCGATGCAGCGCAGCTCGGTCGTCATCTCGACCCGGGGGAGGGCCTTGATGTCGTCGAGCGTGAACGACCGCCGGGCGTGATCGCCGGCCGCCCCGACGACCTGGAGCCTCCAGGCGGACAGGTCGAGGCCCCAGTCGAGCCCGATCGAGCCGTTGACCCGGGGCATCCGCGCCGCGGAGCGAGGGAATTCCGGCGAGCGGCGCGACGCGCGGAAGGTCCCCTGCGCCAGTCGCTCGTCGAACTCGAGGGCGCGGCGAAGCGGCCAGGGTAGCTCGTCCTCCGCGCTACGCGTCACAAGCCATCGCCAGCCTGCCAAGCCGGCCAAGGCGGCTGCGCTGACGTACGCGAAACCGCGTCGGGACAAGCGGCGGAGCCGAGGCTCCAGACTTTCACTCTCGGGTCGAGGCGGTGCGACGGTCGGCGGAGCTTCGGGTTGAGGCGGTGCGACGGCCAGCGGAGCTTCGGGTTGAGGCGGTGCGACGGCTGGCGTACTCTCGGGGCGCGCCGTCTGGTCGTCCGGCGTATTCATAGGAGATCTCCTCGTCCCCCGCCACCTCGACGCCGATAACCATCGCCCGGAAGTTGTTCCAGCCGGCACGGACCACCTGCGTGATGTGGATGACGAAGAACGCGACGTAACCGAGTGTCAGGACGAAATGCTCGAGCCGCGCGAGCGGGTATCCGCCCAGCAGCGTGGTGAGCCAGGCGACTTGGACCGGTTTGTAGATGGCCAGGCCTGTCAGGAGGGAGCCAGCCCCCATCGCCACCACTCCGGTATAGGCGAGCCGCTGGGCGCCATTGAACTTCCTCCGCGGCAAAGGCTCCTTCCTCAGTCCAAGGTCGTGCCGGACGACCTGCCAGGCCTCGGCGAATGTGTGCCGGTTTGGTAATAGGTGCCTCCACTCCCCGCTCCAGGTCGTATAGGCGACGTAGAGCAGGCCGTTGATGGCGAAGAACCACATGAAGGTGAAGTGCCAGGCCATCCCCTCGGCGAGACGATGATCGAGATGCAACGCCCCGTAGAACCAATCGGGGAAGAACTTGACGATCGTGATTCCCCCCAGCCGGATCGCGTAGACATCGTTGGCCCAGTAGATCAAGAGACCGCTGTAGATCATGATCGCCAGGATCGGCACGTTGATCCAGTGGAACAACCGAGTGGCCAATGAGTGCTTCTGCTCCAAACGCGGCATGGGAACGAGCTCCTGTGAGTGACCCAGTGCCCGGCGCCATGTACAGGCGGCAGGCCACCTGGCGATCGAGGTTGATCGCTACTTCGAAAGATCATTCCATCTTGCCTTTATCCATGGCGCCGCCCATCTTGCCTTTATCCGTGGCGCCGCCCATCTTGCCTTTATCCGTGGCGCCGCCCATCTTGCCCTTTTCCATGGCGCCTTCCATCTTGCCACTCGGCTTGGCGCCCTCCATCTTCCCCCCGGTTGTATCATTCGAGGAACAACCAGGGACGGCCCAGGCGGTCATGAGCAACGAGGCGACGAGGGTCGTGAGTCGAAGGAACGAACGCATCGGTGAACTCCTGTGAGGCTGAAGTTCTGGAACAAGGGCGTGGAACGTCCGCGACCAGGACCGGACTGGGCATCAAGGCCCTTCGAGATGAAGCATCTCCGCGACGAACCCGGAGCAGGCAATGACTCGCGCCCCGTCATGGATCAAACTTGCGAGCAAGCGAGCCCCCTCCGCGTCGACGAAGGTCAGGCCGTGGAGGTCGAGGCAAACGCGGTCCGGTGAAACCTGGGACGTGCTGTAGGCTGACTCCAACTCGCCGATCCAGGGTCCTAGTAGCTTGCCTTCGAGCTTGAAGGTCCTCGTGGCCTGATCGCGATGGGTCGTGGTGATCCTTAACATGGGCTCCCCTCGGCGGTGACCTTGGCCAAGGGTAAAAAGCAACTCGTGCGCCGAAGCGCGAAGAATCCCTCTGTACCGTTCGCAAGGCGTGCCAGCGATGGTACTTACGAAACCTCTGCCGAGGACGAGATCGGCCGTCGCGCCGTCGCGCCGTGGGGCGAAATCACGAAATGTCGTGGGACGCTACGAGCGGTCGTGGGACGCGCGCTCGATACCGAGCTTCTTGAGCCGGCTCCGCAGGGTGTTGGGGTGGAGACCCAAGAG
>Ga0074044_10003994_pt1 | contig 12367 bp, 9 predicted proteins | sample BogForMeECP23OM1_FD_94443 | JGI IMG/M metagenome (GOLD analysis project Ga0074044, IMG submission 94443) | Bog forest soil microbial communities from Calvert Island, British Columbia, Canada - Bog Forest MetaG ECP23OM1 | ecosystem: Environmental > Terrestrial > Soil > Wetlands ...
ATGGAAAGCTCCCGCGAAAAAGAGGGCCGGCGCCGGTCTTCTTTCGGCAGCACACGGTCAGCCGATACTCGGCCGGGCTTTCCTGAACGTCGACTGGTATTTCGCGGAAGCCTTTTCCTCATGGGCCAGGCAACTGATGGTCAGCCCATTATCAAACCAATTACGGCGGCTCGCAAACCGCCAGCCATTATCGATGTCTCGTTCGCAGCGTGTTTCGCCGGTGCCTGCTACTGGTCGCCGCGGACCTTCCACCAATCCGCGCGTTCGAACTCGGCCATCTTTTCATCCCCATGTTGCGTATACCAGTTTTGCCAGGCAGATGCATCGGCCGGCAGGGTTTGGTCGGTAATCTCAGTCAAGGCCAGGAAGGCCCAGTTGCGCATCTGCGGGGTGGTTTGCGAGTCTCCAGCAAGCTCGATTAGTTTGGGCACCATTCGCATGCGCTGTTTGCGCATGAAGTTACCGCAGTCGGACACGTTGCAACCCGCGCGATTGCGCACCGCGTCGGATGGGTCGTGAGTAAAAGACTCGAAGAGCTGATCAAGAGCTTCATCGCTGCCCAGATAGCGCATGCCTTCGACCGCCCACTGGCGCACCTGTGGGTTCGAGTCATTTTTGGCGTAATCCACGAGTACGGGATAAATGCGATCGTAGGCCACGCCGCGGCCGGCCAGCATTCCCATGGAAAACACGTAATAAGCGCGATGCGCGGCGTCGGCTTGCGCTTGTGCGATGAGTTGATCCGCCGAGGCTTCCGTTTTCGCAACTCCGTTGATTGCCAGGTTCAGATCCGCATTGGCTTGACGAACCCGCAGGTCGGTCGAGAATTGAGAGCGCCTCTCCAGTTCGTTCATGTGCGGGGCGCGCGTGAGTTCGTGCCAGACGCCGATGTTCTGCTCGAACACGTCGAGCGCGCCGGTATCGTGCCGGATTGCCCGGTCCAGCAACTCTTCTGCCTGTGCCTGTTCGGGGAGCGTTTGCAGATGTTGCATATCAACAGCGGTGAGCGGCGAGCGGACTGCCTGTCGCAGGGGAGATTTAGCTGGTGTGGGGACTTTGGATACTCGCGTGGGCTTGCCGTAATCCCGAGAGAAGAAACGGTAGCCCACGAAACCAGTCCAAGCGAGGAAGAACGCAATGCCCACGGCGATTGCGGCGGGACTGTTTCGGCCAAAGCGTGAAAGAGAACTTGATGGCGCTTGTCCCCGTTGCGGCGGCGGACCGTAGTTCCCAAAACCAGCGTCGACAGCTACGTGAGTATCCAGCTTCAGGCCGGCGAACTTCTCCAGTTGGGCGGCGACCCAGCGCGCCTCCTGACGGTTGTCGATCATGTCGACGAGCTTCACCTTCCTGCCATCCCTGGTCAGTAAGCGAAGCGAGTAGGATGCTTTGCTACCGGGTTGTTGCGCACTGGTGACCGGCAAGATCTGAGTTATCTCAGAAAACGGATACTCACGAGATGATCCGATGCCAAGCAGCGATCGGCGGACGACAATCTTCCCGTTGCCCGCCCGGATGCGGAACGAGATCAGCGTGAAGTGAATCACTCCGTAGATCAGGAAAAGCTCAGCCAGTCCGAAGACCACTGTGAAAAACATTGGGGCTTTGGAATGTGTAAGGAAATAGACGATGGTCGTCCACACGGCGGTGAAGACGATTAAAGTCAAGACCTGGGACGGATTGCGGAAGGCTCGGAAATAGAATTCGGCGCTGCCGTCCATCCCGATCGTGAACGCAACTTTCGGGTTCTGCGGAGCGAGCACGTCGGTAGGATCGGATTGGAAGGCAGGCGGGGCAGTTGCGCCCTGCGCATCGCTCAGAAAAACAGGTGTCGGCTCCGTTGCTGAGGCCAGCGATGGTGATGGCGTAAGGCGGAAAACGGGGACCTCGAAGTCATCCGAAAAGTTCACGCCGGGAACGTCCGCCTGCGCGTGCAAGAGCCAGAGCACCTGATCGTTCGGATCGTCGTGATTCGACTCGTAGGCGTCGCTCGGGATGCTGAATTCCACCGGAATCACGGCGTCACCCATGGGTCCGGGCAGGAGTAATTCTCGCGGCACATTCTTGTCCGCTTGCCATAGAACGCTCTCGAAAGTGGAGCGATTTTTACCCGCGCCGGTCATGACCTGGCGGACACAGGAAAGACTCAGGTCGATGCCATGTCTGGCTTCGGTGTTGAAACGTAGATGAATCGACCCCTTCAACGTGCGACCGGGAGAAAAGGGCAGGGAGGCGAGCTCGAAATAGGTTTGCCCAAAACGCTCCCGGCGAATACTGGCGCGCAGGGCCGCTCCCGCCAGAATCACGCCAACTGCGCAGAAGGCAAGTACGAGGAATATCTTGGGATCGGACGTTCGCCAGAGTTGGGGCAAGCTCGTAAATGCGAGTGTGAACACAATCCCATTCGCGAAAATCGCCGCCGCCCACAGGCCGAAGGCGCGGTTGCGGTTCTTGCTTTCTGCTCGGCTCGCCGCCCAGTCCTTCCGCCACAGCCAGGGTGATCGGGGATTGTTCACCTCGGCTGCCACCTGCTCTTTCAGTTTGCGAGTGCCATAGATTCCGGCAAAAATGATCCCACCGCCAATGAGAGCGAAGAACACGCCGAACATCGCTCCGACCCAGCGATTGCCATGGACGCGGCTGGGATCGGCGAAGAGAAAGCCGCTTGCGAAAAAGAGTCCAAAGGCCATGAAAATCAGCCCAAAAACAATAGGGAAGATCAGGGCGCCCTTGGTTGGCCTCGTCATAGCGGAATTATAGGGTTGGCCAAGATTGGAAGCAGCGTAGGATGGCTGCATCCTTATTACTCAAGTCACAGGATCTGAGCAGCTCGCCCGTGTTGGCCTGGCCGACTAAGCGTATGCCATTCGTACTCGGCGTCCGAAATATGCTGCCGACACCAATATGGCGCTCGACACGATATACAAGACCGGCCGGCTCGTGGCTGAAGTGGTCCCTATGAAGTCAAATCCCGGAGCGTGGTTTAACGGCCCCAGGTACCACCACACGGTGTAGATCGCTTCGAAGGGCTTCGAGGTTCCGCTCCATACTCCCAGGGCTAGCGCCAGACTGGGGATAAAGAGCGCACCCGCGAACCACGCCAGCAACCTGTGCCAGTCGGCAATCACCAGCAACCGCAGCGCATAACCGCCGCCGGTGATTAGCGCCACGACGAAGCCTGCGACCCAGACTGCGGGCAACTGGCGCTGCAACGTCCGCGCGGAAGAAAAGATGAGCGACTGGGTGGCGTAGCGCGACTCACGCGCGCCCATCTGCGACCACACCAGCGCGGGCCAGAGCCACGCCGCCGTCAGCACTCCATCTCGCGCCGCAACGGTGGGGGAAACGGCGCTGGCGATCAGCAAGCCGAGCGCGACTACATACCACCACCAACGCTGCCCTTTCAGCATCAAGCGCAGTTCGGACCCGACCAGTTGCCAGAACCGGGTTTCTCCCGCTCCCTGAGTAAGTGGAGTGAGAGGTCGGGGCGAAGGCCGCACTCGCGGCTCGACCGCGGTGGCCAATGCGTCACCATTCGTCCGGGCAGCGGCTGGTGATTTACTGGCTCTTCGGAACGACCATGCCCGAGACGGATCGAAACGGTGAAAGAATAATGATGCGACCACGGCCGTGGCCAGGGCGGCCAATATCCATAACATGCGATGCAAGACGATCGCCGGAGTCCAATCCACTCCGGTCCAAAGAAATCGTTTGGTGGCAAGGATACTATCGCCAAGGCTAAGGGAGAAATCCTCTTTATAGGCCGGATACACTTTCCTCAGCGCCGCCTGCATGCTCCGCGCTATCACCTCGAAACCGGCAAAATCATCAATGCCTTTTTCGTGACCCAGAGCGAAGCCAGCTACCCAGACGAAAAAATAAATTACATTGCCGACGCCACCACGCAACACGGGCAAGGTCTCAAATAATACGGCGACAGCCGCCGTAATCGCCATGGCGGGAATCCCCACCCAAAGGAACGGCGCCAGCAGCCTGCCCAGTTGGTAATGCGTATCTTCGGCGCGGAAGAACTGGATGAAGGGTGCGGTTGCTGCCAGCACAGCGATCATGAGCGCCAAGACCGCGAAGTTGCTCAGGGTTTTTGCCAGCGTGTAGAAGACTCGACTCATCGGAGTACTGGCTAAAATTCTGCCGACGCGCGTCTGCTCGTCGCGCAGAATCGCGTTCTTCACGATATAGAATCCAACGAGCGAGATGAACAAGGTGCCCACCAGGGTCATCATGCTGCCCACCCAGGCCGAATTGAACACCCCGCGGTACTCGCCCAAACGCAACACGATCAGCCCGGAAGCCGAGCCCCAGGCCAGATAGGCGGCAAAGGCCAGAGTCAGCAGAAAGCTGTAACGCCGCACGCGCTCAAGGAAGTCGGCCCGCACCATCTGATACAGAATGCGCGCGTGCTTCATGCCGCAACCCCGGCGCGATGATGAGCGAGACAGAACAGGTACGCATCCTCCAGGTTCGGCGTGACCGGCTGTGCTCCAACTGGTGGCGCATCTGCCAACACTCGGGCATGCACGCCGTCGCCGCGCCGCGACGTGTTGCTGATCAGATATTTTTGTTTCGCAACATTCAATTCGGCGCTCGGCAGTACCCACTCCCAGACTTTGCCTTCCACGCGGCGAAGCAACTCCTCCGGCGAGGCATGCGCCACCAGTGTGCCTTGCGCAATCAGTGCGATATCGGTGGCCGTAGCTTCGACGTCGGAGACTATGTGAGTCGAGAGAATCACAATGCGCTCGCCGGAAAGATCGGAGAGTAGATTGCGAAAACGCACCCGTTCTTCGGGATCAAGCCCGGCCGTAGGCTCATCGACAATCAGCAATTGCGGATCGTTGAGCAACGCCTGCGCGATTCCTACCCGTTGCTTCATGCCTCCGGAATAATCGCCCAGCGGGCGCTTGCGCACATCGGCCAGGTTCACCAGGCTCAGCAGTTCGTCGATGCGTCGGCGAGAGGTAGCCGCATCCAGACCTTTTACCGCCGCCAGGTATTCCAGAAATTCCACGACATTCAGATTAGGGTAAACCCCGAAATCCTGTGGCAGAAAGCCGAGCGCCGTCCGCAACTCGTCGGGATTCGCCGCCACGTCGCTTCCATTCCACGTGACTCTGCCCTCAGTCGCACGAGTGATCGTGGCCAGGATGCTCATCAGCGTGGTTTTACCGGCGCCGTTCGGTCCCAGCAGCCCCAGCACCCCGGGGTTCAGTTCGAGCGTGAATCCCTTCAGCGCCCAGTTCCCGCCGCTGTAGCATTTACTGACTTTGTCGATGACCAGTTGCAATCATTCCTCCGACCCGAAACGGCTAGTGCGTGAAACGTGTGCCATTCAAGGGAAGTTCCACGAAAGGCCCTCCCGGATTAAGTTTATGCCGCCAAGTGCCCGGCGATGACTCTTACTCACGAATAATGCAGTTCGCTGAAATTTCGACAATCGAGTGAAACGATCTGACAGTTTTCGACACTATATCGATAGTGGGAAATGTCGCTCTGTTACGGCGATTACTCCACAGTTCTGGACCTTAGCCCGGTAACCTCCGGACTAAGATCCAATTACAGCGCCGGAGCCGACGGGGAAGCGGCTCCGGTGCGTTTTCGCTGCCTTTCCCAGTAGCCACTGACTAGGAGCTTTTCGACTTCCCTGTGCCTGCAACTCGCCCCAGTTCGACGCCCGGACGCCGCCTCAGCGGCCACACTGCCCCGAAAAACCTGCCCCACATCATCGTCCCGGAGAAAGCCTTCACATCGTCACCTGAAGTGCTACACTGTGTGCCACTTTCAGGTTCCCGGGGCAGGCTCTTGCAATTCCACTCCTTTGACGACAATTATCTTGGCCGCCTGCGAGATGGCGACTTCCTTACCCAGGACCATTTTCGTAAGTACTTCACCGCACTCATGAAAGTGAAATTGCAATCCCGGCTGAAGTCTCCGGAAGCCATCGAGGATGTGCAACAGGAAACCTTTGTGCGATTTTATGCGGCGCTGCGCGAAGGGAAGATCCGCGAGCCCAAGAGCCTGGGTTCCTATGTCAACTCCGTGTGTAACAACGTGTTGAAAGAATCCTGGCGCCATGAAGATCCGGCTGTTTCTCTGGACGACGACGGCGCCCCCGAACTTCCCGCCGCACCTTTTGATCTGGGGAAGATTATCGATGACCGCAAGCTGGCACGAAAGGTTCAGAAAGTAGTCGAGGAACTTCCGGAACGCGACCGCCGCGTGCTGCGCGCCATATTTTTTGAAGAGCGGGACAAAGACGAAGTGTGCCGCGAGCTCGGTATCTCGCGCGACAATCTGCGTCTCTTATTGCACCGCGCGAAACAGAAGTTCCGGGACTTATATGAAGAGGGGGACCATTCCTTGAAACTTGTTCCGGCCTCATAGGTGTGCAACGCCGGATCGCACCGGCGCACTATTGTTTTTAGGAAAGGCATTAATTATGGATCACAAGGTGGTGACTGACCAAAATATGACAGAAAGATATCTGCTCAATGAGCTCGACCCGGCTGCCCGGGACGACTTTGAAGAACATTACTTCAATTGCACGGAATGCGCAGCCGATGTGCAAGCGGCCGCTCTGCTGGTCGAGACGATCAAGGATGGCGCCATCCCAGATCACGAGAACCGTCCCGTGCCGGCACCCACGCCCATTCCGCCGCGATCGGCATGGTTTGCGTGGCTGCGTCCGGCGTCGTTCGTCCCGGTGATGGCCATCTTGCTCGTGGTGGTTGGGTATCAAAATCTAGTTACGTTTCCGCAGATGGCGAACCGATTGAATAGTCCGCGCATTCTGCCTTATGCGCAGGTGAACCTTGACACTTATGCAGCCGAAGGGCCCACCATTACTCAACCACCGGGGCAGGACTTTCTCCTTCTAATAAGAATTCCACCCAGCGGCTTGTATTCCAAATACACGGCGGATCTGTATAATCCCGCAGGTAAGCTGGAATGGTCGTTTACCTTCACCATTCCGGATTCATCCGAGCAGGAGCAGTGGCCGCTCCATGTTCCAGGAGCGAACCGCGATGCGGGGAGATACAAATTAGTCGTCCGGGGAATTACAGCTTCAGGGGAAAGTAAGGACGTGGGCAGTACATCGTTTGAATTGCAAATTCAAAAGTAAGCCCAAAATGAGAGGAGCTTCTATATGGCTGCAAGTCCGAAATCACCTATGACGGAGCCGTACCACGTGTATCACGCGCAAGCCTACATACTGAAAGGCGAACTCGAGCACCCGATCAAGCAGCCTATCCAGGAATATGGAGAGGTTGTTCTGGAGAATACCCGCCGCGAAAGCCTCGTCACCCAATCGGTAGGCGAGACTAACATCGAAGGCCTGATCTCCTTTAAGCGCGGACATACTCGCGTGGCCGGCACCCAAGTCAAAACCAAGACGGATATCTACGGCAACGATCACGCCGGCTTTGTGACGCTGGCAACGGCGGCGCTCGAGGGCTACAACGTGGTCGATACCGTCACCGTCGATCGGGTTGTGGCGCAGCTTTCCACCGAGCATCCGATGACGAACGGCAGTGTTCCCCGCGTTAGTTTCATCGGCACGCGCTTCGAGAACTTGCGGGTTGGCGGATACCCGGTCGAGGTCGAACTCGATCTGGCCATCTGTGGTCCCAAGCCGGCGAACGACCGTCACTATTTTCAGGACGTCCACTTTCTTGATAGTGTCCACCGCCAGCTCGATAGCATGGTTCACTCCGAAGACCTTCCCGAGAGCATGGAGGAAGGCTACGGCGCCAAGATCGCCTACATCGACGAACTTAAGAAGCGCGCCAAAGAGGATGCGGTGAAGGTCGTGCCCCACGACGGGAACGGCCATCCAAAGCTGCGATTCTCGCTGGTCACCAAGATCAAGCCGATTCCGATTCCGGGAGTCAGAACCTTTGGCAACCACATCTTCATCCCAAACTTCGGGACAGTGGCGCTAGCCGAAGTCGAGATCGGCATCAAAAATGACCACCACGACTGGCACCGGAAGGATGATCCACGGAAGGAACCCAGCGGCAGCAATTACTTCACACTGGAAATGCTGAAGATGCATCTCGGGTGTCCGACCACTGGGAACACCCAGACGGGGAGCGCCACGGCCAACGGGAACGACAGCGGCCCAGGCCATTAACTAAGGGTAGTGTTAATAGTTTGCTAAGAGCTACAACTCGCCCTTGCGAGACAAGTTATTCCGGGATAATGTCCCCTGCCAGACTCAACTGAGCCTCCAAGGAGACTTTCCCATGGGCTCTGATCGCAGACAGTTTTTCAACCAGTTAGTAAATGTTGGGGCTTTGTCCGGCCTAGTGGCGATGTTCCCCTCGGACGCTTTCGCGAGAATGAAAGCGCACGCTACGGATGGCACTGCCAATGGGAGCGACGGCCCCGGTTAGAAAACCACCAAAGACATTCCAGCCTCAACCACCGCTCTCGGCGAAGGAACCGGGGGCGGTGTTTTTGTCTCGGCTCATACCGGCTGCGAAAAAACTCGATGTTGCATTCGCTTTTGGGTGGCGCAGCGGTTTACCGCTGCGATGGCCCGCTTGTTGCCAGTGCCGGCTTTAGCCGCTGAGGCCACAGGGCGGCGGGAGAGGCACTTCCCTGCATCCTCTTCGACTCGTGCCGTTAGCCGCGGAAAACGTGTCGGAGCTTTCAGCGCGTGAGGTCCGCTCCTTCGCCGTGGCTGCATTCCTGCGCCGCTTTGCGACTCTCTTGCAGCGCCTTTGGCTCTTGAGCAATTCGCCTCTCATTTTTCTGTAGCTACCAGGCTGCGCTACGGACTAAATTGGGATTCTTCCGCAGCCGCAAAAAAAGGCGAGGTCGAATGCCCATTGGTCAACAGCGTGTGACCGGCCGTTCGGGGCGCATCAGGGCCCAGGTCATCATTGTTTCTGGCACATCCTTTCTGCTGCTTATCTGCCTGTTGGGATGCAACGGCAACGGCGATCCGCAGGCGCTTTATGATCACGCTTACAAGACTCTGGTGCATGGCGATCTGATACAGGCCCAGGACGAAGCCCATCGCGAATGCCAACGGTTCCGTTCGAACCCGGTATGGACGTGGAAGTTCCGGACGCTCGAAGCAAGAGCGGTGCTCCAACAAGGGCACTACCCAGAAGCCGTGGAAATCCTCAAGTCAGCCCCGTTTCCCTCAGGCCAGCCTGACTTGGCCGTCCCGATATTGACGCTTGAGGGGGAAGCCTATCTTGAAACGCATGACTTCCAGGAAGCGGGGCGCTTGTTTGGCGAGGCCACGACGATGTGCGACTCCTCTGCCTCGGCGAGCTGCGGGTACGTGCTCAAGGCGCGCGGTCGCATGGAAGGCCAGCAGAACCATTGGGACTCCGCGGGGCGGACGTTCGAACTCGCCCTAGCCTTCGCCCGCGCCCACGATGACACCTCGCTAGAGTCCCAAGCTCTTATTAGCCTAGGGAACGTATCGCTTGCGCAGGAACGCTACGATGAAGCGATTGACAGGTCGGAAGCTGGGTACCAAGCCGCGAAGGTTGTCGATGCCCGTCGGCTCGAACTCATCGCCCAGGGAAACCTGGGTTGGGCCTACTACAAACTGGGCAACTCCGAGAAGGCTCTGGAACTGTCGAGCGCGGCAGCGAGCCTTGCGAAGCAGTTGGACGATGTCTGGAATGAGGAGAACTATCTCACAAACATCGGCTACATCTACATGGACGAACACAAGCTCGATCTGGCCGCGCAATCGTTTCAGCAAGCTTTGGGCCTCGCGCAAGGAATTGGTGCGAAGAAACACATCTACAACGCGCTGCGCGTGATGGCGCGGCTCGCCTTGCAGACGGGCGATTTGCCGAACGCCAGCCAATACGCTCACCAGGCTCTGGAGATGGCACGACGAGATGGGAACCATCTCGACGAACTCTATCCTATGCTGGTCGAAGGCCAGATCGCGGCTCGCGGTGGCAAGACTGCCGAAGCTGAGACTACGTTTCTGCAAGTCGAGCACGACAAGAGCTGTCCCGTGTTTTTGAAGTGGGAGGCGGAGCATTCTTTGGCGCGGCTCTATGAAGATGAGCAACACCCGGACGCCGCCGACCAGGTATATCGCCTGGCGCTGGCCACTTTCGAGGGCGCGCGCTTCGAGGTACGACATGAAGATTCGCAGATTTCTTTTCTCACCAACGCCGCCCGCATCTACGACGACTACGTCCATTTTCTGGTAACCCGTAAAAAGACGGAGGAAGCGCTGCGCTGGGCCGACTACAGCCGCGCCCGCACCCTGGCTGAGGGATTGGGATTGCTGGCGAAGGGGAAGGCAGTTGGCCCTCCCGAGCTGGACGCCCGCCAAATCGCGCGGCGCGCCGGAGGCACGCTCCTTTTTTATTGGCTGGGAGAAAATCAGTCATACTTGTGGGCGATCACGGCGCAGAAGATCAGCTTGTTTCCATTGCCACCGGGCAAGGAGATCGACGACGCGGTCGAACGGTACAGCGAGACTCTCAAGATGCAAGACGTTCTCGCATCGGCCGACAAGAGCGGGCAAGCGCTTTTTCAAACGCTGATCGGGCCGGCACGAGACTTCGTGAAGAAAGACGCCAAGGTTTTTATCATCCCCGACGGCCGCCTGAACAATTTGAATTTCGAAACGCTCTTGGTTTCCGACGCGGACGCGCTGCAACCGAAGGTGCACTATTGGATCGAAGATGTAACCATTGCGAATGCCAGCTCGTTGCGGGTACTGGCGTCGGCGCCCACTGAAAAAGAAAAACGCAATCGCAGCCTGCTCTTAGTTGGCGACAGCGTGGCTCCGAACGATGACTATCGCGAGCTGCCCCAAGCGGCGGCGCAAATGAAAAGTGTGGCGAGCCATTTTTCGGCGGCCGACCAAAAGATACTTACGCGAGAGCAGGCGACCCCGTCCGCGTATCTGGCCAGCAGTCCCGAAGAGTTTTCCTACATCCATTTTGTGGCGCACGGAACAGCCAGCCGGCTAAGTCCGCTCGACTCCGCGATTGTGCTCTCGAAGGAGAGCGCACAAGACAACTCCTTCAAGCTCTACGCCCGCGTCATCAAAGGCCAAAAATTGCGCGCCGACCTGGTCACGATCTCGGCTTGTTACAGTGCCGGCGAACGCGCGTACTCCGGCGAGGGCCTGGTCGGCCTTTCGTGGGCCTTTCTCGCAGCCGGCGCCCACAACGTGGTCGCCGCCTTGTGGGACGTCTCCGACGCTTCCACGCCGCAACTCATGGACAAGTTTTACGATGAGCTCAACAAAGGAGCGAGCGCGGATGCGGCTTTACGCACGGCGAAATTGTCATTGCTTCACGGCAAGCAATTTCATAATGCTTTTTACTGGGCGCCCTTTCAGCTCTATGCACGCTTGGGCTGAGACTACAGGTCAAAGGTCGTATTGCCGAGGTTCAATCACTAGAGGTTCACTATCAGGGGAAAAATATGACAAAAGCGGCATACAAAATCGTAGTGTCAGGTTCAGCCTTACTAGTCGTCGCATTCGGGTTGTTGGTTTCAGGAGCAAGTGTAGGTGCGGCCTCGGGAGGCCAGATCACAGGCAGCGTCAAGCTCGATGGCGCCGCTCCACACCAGAAGCCGATTGACATGGCCAAGGAGCCGAGCTGCGCCGCGGTGCATAAAGATAAACCGGTGACCGCGGAAAATGTAGTTGTCAGCGCCAACGGAGCGCTGGCCAACGTCGCTATCTACATCACCCAGGGACTGACGGGTAATGAGCCGGTTTCGTCGCAGACGATCGAGATTAATCAAAAAGGTTGTCAATACGTTCCGCATATCGTGGCCGTCGATGCGGGTCAGCACATGAAGATCGTCAACAGTGACCAGACTTCGCACAACATTTACGCGCAAGCCACCAAAAATCCGAGTTGGAACAAGTCGCAGACCGCGGGAGGCGCGCCTTTGGACGTGACTTGGAACAACGAGGAAGTCGCCATCCCCATTAAGTGCAACGTGCATCCCTGGATGCGCGCCTACATTGTGGTGGTAAAGGGTCCCTATGCGGTGAGCGACGAAAGCGGCGCTTTCAAACTCGACAATCTGCCGCCGGGAAACTACACGCTGACGGCCTGGCACGAAACCTACGGAACCCAGTCTCAGACTGTAACGGTCGCTCCCGGAAAGCCCAGCACGGTCAGTTTCACCTTCAAGGCAAAGTAGAGAGCCTCTTGTGCCGGGTTTGAGGCGCGGTCATTTCAGGATCATGTCAGGATTCCGCAGCGAGCGCCAGCACCGCGCGTTTCGTGAACACACGAATCATCTCGCGACGATATTCCGGAGTCAGCGCCGAGGTCGTCAACGGTTTCGCGGTCCGTGCTGCAAGAACACCGGCGGCTTCGGCAGACTC
>Ga0074044_10003995_pt1 | contig 12367 bp, 7 predicted proteins | sample BogForMeECP23OM1_FD_94443 | JGI IMG/M metagenome (GOLD analysis project Ga0074044, IMG submission 94443) | Bog forest soil microbial communities from Calvert Island, British Columbia, Canada - Bog Forest MetaG ECP23OM1 | ecosystem: Environmental > Terrestrial > Soil > Wetlands ...
GAAATGCCCCAGCCGGTCTTCCACGTTGTCCCCGAACACCCACAGGAACCACATGTTCCCGATCAGGTGCAGCCATCCCCCGTGCAGGAACATGCTCGTAAGAAACGGCAGGAACGCCGCCTCCACCGCCACGTGATGCGCCGCCAGCAGGTGCGTGAACCGCGTCGGCACCATCGCATAGCTCATGAAAAACGCCTGCTCCAGCCGCTCCGGCAGCGTCAACTCATACAGAAACGCCAGCGTGTTCGCGATGATCAGCGCCACCGTCACCACTGGCGTGCTCGAACGCGGCGTATTGTCCTTCAGCGGTATCATCGCGCGGTAAGACAGGCATTCCTGCCTGTCTTCCTCATCCTCAAATCACGATCGCGCATTCCGGGCACCCCTCTTCCGGCTCCGCCCTCCCCGTTCCCTCTCCTGCCCCTCCTCACCCCCCCAGCGCCCCCGGCGGAAACGCCGCCTCCGACCGCGCTCCGCTTCGCATCAATTCCTCAATCTCTTCGATTTTCGCAATCCGCCCCCGCGCCCCCGCAGCCGTGCAATTCAGCGCCGCCGCTGCGCAACTGAACTCCAACTGCCGTCCCAGCGCCCAACCCTTCTGCTGCGCATACAAGAACGCGCCGTGAAAAATATCCCCAGCCCCCGTCGTATCCCGCACGTTTACTTCAAATCCCGCCGCGTAGTGAAAATCCTGCCCGTCCCACGCCAGCACCCCGTCCTGCCCCAGCGTAGCCGCCGCCAGCCGCGCTTTGTATCGCTTCTGTATCTGCACCAGCGAATTCCGCAGGTCCGTCTCTCCCGTCAGCCGCTCGGGAAATTGCCGCGAAGTAATCAGGTAGTCCACATTCGGGAGCAGCGCCTCCACTCCCGGATACAGGTTGTCCAGGTCCGCCGTCACCGGAATCCCCGCCAGGCGCGCCCACCGCGCCGCCGTCGCCGCCGCTGCCGTATCGTGGCCGTCCACCAGCAGGGCCCGCGCCTGCGTGATCCACTCCGTCCGCAGGTCCTCCGGCTTCAGTGCGATGTCCGCATCGCGCTTCCACAGGATGGTGCGCTCCCCGGAGTCCTCGTCCACCAGAATGTACGCCACCTGGCTCGCCGCCCCCGGCACCTCGATTACATGCGCCTCCACGCCCTCCTTCGCGAACAGGCGCGCCTGCAACCGTCCCGCTTCGTCCCCACCCACCTTACCGACGTAGCGCGTCGTCAGCCCCCACCGCTGGCACGCCACCATCGCGCTGGCCACCTGCCCCCCCGGCTGCACTTCCACCGAAAGGATCTCCACCTTCGAGTCCAGTTCCGGGAATCGCGGCAGCCGGATGATCGTGTCCGTCGCATTGATTCCCACGCCAACCAAATCAACCGTTGGTGGAAGCCCAGCCATCAACATCCCCCGGTAGCCACGGTCAGTGCTTTCCTGACCGTGGGCACGTCAGCAGTTCGTGGAAGCTGTACATCGAATGTTTCACTTTAGAGGAGTCGGCGAAAATCGCAAGCGCTGCGATGGCTCCGCAGATCCGCTGCCTGAGGCCGAGATCGCGGGGGGGAAGGGAAGCCTCCGCATATTGTTAACCTGGCCCGGCGCCCCTTCCGCCCGCGCCACTATCCGGAATTCCTCGGCCATGCCCTTGTCGGAACCAGGCGATTCAACCGGGGCAAACTCCCCGACTGCCTCCACGGAACGCAATTGCATGCCGCGCTCCTGTGTGGTAATTACGATAGTTTCCGCGCGACGCGCTGCGCTCGTCCGTCGCGCGGCTCAGGCGCCGCGCGGGACACAGTATGCCGCTCCGTGACTCGGAAGCCATCGTCCTGCGAACTTACCCCTTGGGGGATGCGGACCGCCTCGTGAGCCTCTTGACTCGCGCCTACGGCCGCTTGCGCGGCGTGGCCCAGGGTGCCCGGCGCCCCAAGAGCCGCTACGGCGCCTCGCTCGAGCCGCTCACCTACCTGCGCGTCTGGTTTTACGAAAAGGAGACCCGTGAGCTGGTGCGCCTCGGCCAGTGCGAAATTATCGAATCCTTTCTCGACGTGCAGCAGGACTACCGCTCCGGCCTGGCCCTGGCCTTGGCTGCGGAAATTACCGAACTTGTCCTGCCCGAGCGCGAGCCCCAGGACTCGGCCTTCCGCCTGCTTCTGCACGTCGTGCGGGGAATCAAGCAGGCGCGCCGCGCCGATCTCGCGCTGGGCTATTTCCTGGTCTGGACCATGCGCCTTGCTGGCTGGCTGCCCGAACTCGACCGCTGTTCCTCCTGCCGCCGCGAAGCCGGCCAGCAGACCCTCTTCTGGTCTCGCTCGGCCACGGGCCTGTACTGCGCCCAGTGCCGCAGGCTCGGCATGGTGCCGCTCTCCCTGGAAACGCTCTCGGCGGCCCGCAGGATGCTTGCTGCGCCCCTCGGCGAGCTCGCCGCTGCGGGTGCGAATTCCCCACGCGTCACGGCCGAATTCGAGGCATACTTTCTCGACATGATCGAACACCATGCAGAAAAGCGCCTCACCTCCCGCCGCTTCTACGAGGAGACCCGATGAAGCCACCAGTGGCACAGGCTTTCAGCCTGTGCTCTTCTCCGCGATCCCAGACTCCCGTTTCATGGTGCGCTCCGGCCGCTCCTCGGCGCCACCCTCGTCCCCCCGTTCTTCGTTTTTCGTTTTTCGATTTTCGCCTTGCGGACGGGCAATTCCACTCCCCCCGAGAAACACGATGAAGCGCTCCCAACGCACGCCTGCTACTCTTCAGGACCTCATCTTTCGCCTCCAGGATTTCTGGGCCTGCCGCGGTTGCCTCATCCAGCAGCCCTACGACGTCGAAGTCGGTGCCGGCACCATGCACCCGGAAACTTTCCTGCGCGTGCTCGGCCCCGAGCCCTACCGCGTCGCCTACGTTCAGCCCAGCCGCCGTCCCGCCGACGGCCGCTACGGCGAAAATCCCAACCGCCTCTACAAGCATCAGCAACTTCAAGTAATCCTTAAACCCTCTCCCGCGGACCCGCAGGACGCCTACCTCGCCAGTCTCGCCGCCATCGGCATCCCCCTGCGCGAGCACGACGTCCGCTTCGAAGAAGACAACTGGGAATCTCCCACGCTCGGTGCCTGGGGAATCGGCTGGCAGGTGCTTCTCGACGGCCTCGAGATCACTCAGTTCACCTATTTCCAGCAGTGCGGCGGCCTCGACCTCGACCCCATCTCCGTCGAACTCACTTACGGCCTCGAGCGCATCGCCGCCTTCCTCCAGGGCGTGGACAACGTGTTCGACATGCGCTGGTCCGAGGACACTACCTTCCGCCACGTCCGCTGGGTCGAAGAGCAGCAGTTCTCCGCCTACAGCTTTGACCTCGCCGATCCCGAGCGCACCCGCAAGATGTTCGACCTCGCAGAGGCCGAAGCCAAATCGCTCCTCGCTGCATACGACGCACTGCCCGAAGAACAGCGCCCGCGCTTTCCCATCCGCGCCGCCTACGACTTCTGCCTCAAATGCTCCCACCTCTTCAATCTCCTCGACTCCCGCGGCGTCATCTCCGTCACCGAGCGCGCCGTCCTCATCGGCCGCATCCGCAAACTCGCCTGCCGCGTCGCCGCAGACTACGTGGAGCAGAATCGCCTCCGCGCCGCAATGCCGGAAGCGGTCACCCGGGAAGCTGAAGACCTTCTCGGTCCGGAGCGCAGGGTATGAGTGCACGAGCCACCCCCAAGCGGGTGCCGAGCAAGCCGGCCCATTTTGTACCGCCGGCTTCCAGCCGGCGTCCTTCCTCCGACTCCGGCGCCGAATTTCTCCTCGAAATCGGCTGCGAAGAAATCCCCGCCTGGATGATCGAGCCCGCCTGCGCCCACCTTCAAGCTTCACTCGAATCTCTCCTGCGCGAGTCTTCGCTTCTTCTATCTACATCCTCTACTTCCTCGACCTCCTCTATTTCAGTTTTTGGCGGCCCTCGGCGCATCACCGTCATCGTTCCCTCGCTGCTCCTCAAACAACCCGATGTGGTTCGCCAGCTCGCTGGTCCGGCTAGGGCCGCTGCGTACGATGCCGGCGGAAATCCCACACGCGCCGCCGAAGGGTTCGCCGCGAGCAAGGGCGTCTCGGTTAAAGATCTTTACGTCGTCACGCTCCCCAAAGGCGAATTCGTCGCCGCTCGCCAGACCATCCTCGGCCGCCCGGCTGCCGCCGTACTCGCCGAGATTCTGCCGCGCACACTGACAGAAATCCCCTGGCCGAAAACCATGACGTGGCCCGCCCCGGGCAATCCGCGCTTCATCCGTCCCGTCCGTTGGATTCTTGCCATCCTCGGCGGAAAAGTTGTCCCCTTCGAATTTGCCGGAATCAAGAGTTCCAACCGCACCAAAGGCCATCGTACCCTCGGCAAAGGCGGCCTCCGAATCAGCATTGCGGCCGGATATCGCACCCTGCTGCGTCGCAACTTCGTTCTCGTGGATCCCGCCGAGCGGCGCCAGAAAATCGAACGGGAACTCTCGGCCATTGCCGCCAGGCACCGCGTGCAGGTTCACGCCGATCCAGTCCTACTCGACCGCGTCTCCTATCTCAACGAATATCCCTCTGCCCTTCTCGGTGGCTTCCATCCGGGATTTCTGGCGCTACCGCAGGAAATCCTAATCACTGTCATGCGCGACCATCAGAAATATTTCGCCCTGGAGAACTTGTCCGGCGGCCTTGCGCCGAATTTCATCGCCATCATCAATTCGGATCGCGACAGGGCAGGGAAGATGCGCGCCGGCCATGAGCGCGTTCTTCGCGCGCGGTTCGCCGACGCAAAATTTTTCTGGGATTCGGATCAGCAGAAATGTCGGCTCGCCGACAATCTACCCAAGCTCGACACCGTCACCTACGAATCCTCTCTCGGTTCTTACGCCCTGAAGGTTGCCCGCCTGCGTCGGCTCCTCGGCGAGCTGCGCATTTCCAGCCCCGCCTTCTTCGGTTCCGATCCGGATTCGGCTGCCGACGATGCAGACCGCGTCGCGCAATTGTGTAAGTGCGACCTTGTCACTGAAATGGTTCGAGAATTCCCTGAACTGCAGGGCATAGTGGGCGGGCTCTACGCTCGCGAGCAGGGCGAATCCGAAATCGTCGCTGACGCCATTTACGATCACTACCGCCCCGCCGGCCTCGACGACGAGATTCCGCGGAATGCCGTCGGCTGTATCGTCGCCATTGCCGACAAGCTCGATGCCCTGGTCGGCTGTTTCGCCATTGGCAAAATCCCCTCCGGCTCGAGTGACCCCTTCGCCCTCCGTCGCGCCGCCGCCGGGGTGGTGTACATCATCCTCGAATGCGGCCTAGACCTTTCTCTGCGCGCTGCCGTGCAGGCGGCAAGGGAGGCGCTCGCCCAGTGCAATCCAAACCTCCCCCAGCCTATTGGGCTCGACAGCATGGTTTGCGATTTTTTGGCCGACCGCGCTCGCTTTTACTTTCAGGAGAAGTTCATTTACGCGGCCGACGGAGTGAAGGCCGCCATGGCCTCTGGCTTCGACGACCTCGTTGACCTTTCCGACCGCCTCGAAGCTCTGCACCGCGTCCGACCCACTGAAAATTTCCCGCCGCTGGCCGCCGCCTTCAAACGCATCCGCAACATCCTCGAAAAATCCGCCGCCAAAGAACGCATCTCCGACCACATCGATCCCGCTCGGTTCAGCTCCGACGAAGAGCGTGCGCTCCATACCGCAGCGGAGTCCGCAGCTCGCGACGCCGCGCAGTTGAAGCAGGCGCGGAAATACGAACAAGCCCTGGAACGGATCGCCGCCCTCCGCCCCGCCGTGGACCGATTCTTCGACAAAGTCCTCGTCATGGCGGAAGACCCGGCCGTGCGCGCCAACCGCCTGGCGCTCCTCCGCAACCTCCTGCGCGAATTTTCCACCATCGCGGATTTTTCCGAAATTGTGACCGAGGGCACAGCGCAAAAGAAAACTTGAAGCGATACTCGAGCCCGTATGTAGCACAGGCTTTCAGCCTGTGCGCCTCGATAGCTGCTCAGGCAACGCGCTCACTCGGCTGGTAAAGTTCTTTTTGTGCGCCATCAAGGCGCGCGCCGCTCGATTGCGATACAATCTGTCGGCGCGCCGACAATAGAATTCATCTCTCTGGCCACGCGCTTGTCATTTCCCGATTCCCTCGGGGCTGGCCACATGGAATGTGAGGACCAATGAAGTACGTCTACTTCTTCGGAGCAGGAAAAGCAGAAGGCCACGGCGACGAACGCGATCTTCTTGGCGGCAAAGGTGCCGGCCTCCACGAGATGACCCGCATCGGTCTCCCCGTCCCCGCCGGCTTCACCATCACCACCCAAGCCTGTCACTATTTTTTCGAGCACGGCGATAAATATCCTCGCGGTCTCGATCGCGAAGTCGCCCTCCATCTCGCCCGCCTCGAAAAAGTCACGCGAAAAAAACTCGGCGACCCCCACGACCCGCTCCTCGTCAGCGTCCGTTCCGGCTCCGCCCGCTCCATGCCGGGAATGATGGAGACCATCCTCAACCTCGGCCTCAACGACCGCTCCGTCCAGGGCCTCGCGCAACGCACCAAGAATGAACGGTTTGCATACGACGCCTATCGCCGCTTCGTTCAGATGTATTCCAGCGTCGTCATCGGCCTCCCCAAGGAATCCCTCGAGCAGCTCCTCCGCGATATGAAAAAGCGCCGCGGTACGGCGCAGGATACAGACGTCACCGCCGAGGGCTGGAAGGAACTCGTCGAGTCCTACAAAAAGTTTTTCCGCGAACGCACCGGAAAAGACTTTCCCCAGGATCCCCGCGAGCAGCTCTGGGGCGCCATCGGCGCCGTCTTCGGCTCCTGGATGGCCGAGAAGGCCGTCACCTATCGCCGCGTCGAGAAAATCACCGGACTGCTCGGCACCGCCGTCAACGTCGTCCAGATGGTCTTCGGAAACAAGGGCGATGATTCCGGCACCGGCGTCTGCTTCACCCGCGATCCCTCCACCGGCGAGAAAATCTTCTTCGGCGACTTCCTCCTCAACGCCCAGGGCGAAGACGTGGTCGCCGGCATTCGCGCCGTCATGCATCTCGCCGAGATGCGCAAGCGCATGCCGAAACTCTATGCCCAGCTCGAACGCGTCCGCGGCCTGCTCGAAAAGCACTACCGCGAGATGCAGGACATCGAATTTACCGTCGAGGAAGGGAAGCTCTACATCCTTCAGACCCGCACCGGCAAACGCACCCCCGCCGCCACCTTCCGCATCGCTGTGGACATGGTCAAGGAAGGCCTCATTTCCAAAGAGCAGGCCATCGAGCGCATCAAGGGCGAGGACGTCGAGCGCCTCTTCTATCCCATCCTCGATCCCTCGCAGCTTCGCGCCGATCTCGCCAAGAGCCGCCTCGCCATCGGCGTCAACGCCGTCCCCGGCGCCGCTGTGGGACAAGTCGCCTTCTCCGCCCAGGAGGCGGAGGAGATGGCGCACGCAGGCATGCGCGTCATCCTGGTCCGCCGCGAAACCAGCCCCGAGGACGTCGGCGGCATGGCCGTCGCCCAGGGCATTCTCACCGCCACCGGCGGCAAGACCAGCCACGCCGCCGTCGTCGCCCGCGGATGGGGCAAGTGCTGCGTCGTCGGCTGCGAAGCCCTCGACATCGATTACGCCCAAAAACAATTCCGCGCCGGCGGCCGCGTCGTCCGCCAGGGCGACTGGATCACCCTCGATGGCAGCGAGGGAGCCGTCTATCAGGGCCAGCTCAAGCTCACCGACCCCCAGCTCCCGCCCGCCTACGAAACCCTTCTCTCCTGGTGCGACAAGATCCGCACCCTGGGCGTCCGCGCCAATGCCGACACCCCCCAGGACGCGCGCAAGGCCCGCGAAATGGGTGCGGAAGGCATCGGCCTCGTTCGCACCGAGCACATGTTCTTCAAGGATTTTGAGCAGCCGGAAAAGAGCATCGAGCGCCAGCGCGCCATTCAGGAAATGATCATCGCCGACGACCCGGAGAAGCGTAAGAAAGCGCTCGCACGGCTCCTCCCATTCCAGCGCCGCGATTTCATCGGCATCTTCCGCGCCATGGATGGCCTTCCCGTCGTTATCCGCCTGGTGGACCCTCCGCTCCACGAGTTCGTTCCCCATGATCGCGCCAAACAAGAGGAGCTAGCCAAAGATCTCGGCGTCAGCGCCGACTCCATCACCCGCCGCGTCGACATGCTCCATGAAGCCAACCCCATGCTCGGCCATCGCGGCTGCCGCCTGGCCATCACCTATCCCGAGATCCTCGAGATGCAGGTGCAAGCCATCATTGAAGCCGCCATTGCCTGCCAGCGAGAAGGCATTCACGTCCATCCGGAAATCATGCATCCCCTCACCATGGACAAAAAAGAGATGCGCATCCTCGAGCAGGCCACCCGCCGCGTCGCCGATGCAATCATCAAAAAGGAAAAGGTCAAGCTCCACTACCTCGTCGGCACCATGATCGAACTCCCCCGCGCCGCCCTGCTCGCCGATGAAATCGCCGAGGTCGCCGAATTCTTCTCCTTCGGCACCAACGATCTCACGCAAACCACCATGGGCCTCTCCCGCGACGATGCCGGCCGCTTCCTCCCCGACTACGTGGACGAGAAAAAGGCCGGCATTTTCAAGCACGACCCGTTCCAGGTCCTCGATATCGAGGGCGTTGGCATGCTCATCAAGTGGGGAATCGAACGCGGCCGCAAGACTCGTCCCAATCTCGAGGTCGGCATCTGCGGCGAGCACGGCGGAGAACCCGAGAGCGTCAAGTTCTGCCACCGCGTCGGCATGGACTATGTCAGCGCCTCTCCCTTCATGGTCCCCATCGCGCGCCTGGCCGCAGCCCAAGCCGTCATCGAGGAAAAGAAGGTGGGCGGAAAGAAGCGTCGCTCCAAGTGATCTTACCGGCACGCCCCGATTCTAGTTATTTTCGGAGCACAAGGCGAATTGCTCAAATTTAAGTTCTACTTGAGATATCGCTAACTATAGTGATATCTATGGCTTACGTGCGCATCCGTAGGAAAAAGTAGACGCCAACAAACCCGAACACAATCGCCGACCCCCATCCCGCCAGCACCGGCGGCAACTGCCCCGCGGCCCCAATCGCCTCGGCCAACGCTGACGATGCCCAGTAGGTGATCCCAATCGCCACTCCCAGCGCCAGCCCGCCCACCGCTCCTCGCGTCCCCACCAGAAACGCAAACGGGATCGCCAGCAGCATGATGATCGGCACGATCATCGGATACGCAAACTTTTTGTGCCATTGCACCGAAAGCCGCGACACGTCGAAACCCGCCTGGTGCAGTTCCCGGATATAGCTTCCCAGTTCCCCCCAGCTCATCTGCGTGTAGGCCCGCACCTCGCGGTTGAAATACGAAGGCGGCTCCGTGAATTCCGCCAGGTCTTTCACGCGAAACTTTTCAAACGAGCTGACTCGCCCCTCCTGGAAACTCCGCACCCAGCCCTCCTGCAGCACCCACCCGTGCAGCGCCTCTTCGTATTTCGCCCGCGCGGCGTAAGCCCGCTTCCGGAGTTGGAAAGTCGCCGGGTCCAGCTCGAACAGGCTCAGCCCCGCAAACAAACCTTTCTGCGGATCGAAATAATCGTAGTTGTACAACCGGTCGCCCTCCCCGAAAATCCACTGCCGCCTCGGCTGGAAGAATGTCTGCGCCGGCTTCCCTTTGATCTGGTTCCTCAGCGCGTCCTGCCGCTGGTTGCAGGTCGGCAGGATGGTGTCGTCGAGCGAAAACATCACCGCCGCCAGCGCCACCCCCGCCAGCAGCAGCGGCAGTGCCAGCCGGTACAAACTCACGCCGCACGTTTTGAACGCCGTCACCTCGTTGTTCTTGGACAGGACTCCCAGCGTCACCAGGACCCCGATCAGCGCCGCCACCGGGATCAACTGGTAGAACATGAACGGCGTGAGGAATGCGAAGTATTGCAGCACCACCGATGCGGGCACGTGGTGCTTCCCAATGTCCTCCAGCAGCTCGAAAAAAGTGAACGAGTGAAAAATGAAAACAAACGCCGCCAGGAACATCAGCGTGTAGAAGAAAAACGACCGCAGCAGGTACAGGTCCATCAGCAGCGGAAACGCGTAGCCCCGCGCTGCTCGCGGGCCCGGCAGGTGCCCCGGTCTCACTGCCGCCAGCCGCGCCGAGCCCCGCGCCCTCCGCACATGCCGTGGCCGGAACCAGTCTTTCACCCGCTCAAACCAGCCCTGCTCGCTCCGGATCTGGTCCATGCCCGGCACCAGTGCCATCCCGCACAGCGCGGTCAGCAGATTCGCCCCCCACATCCCCAGTCCCGCAGGAATCACTCCCTGCCGCGCCAGCCCCGCGCCGGTCACGAACAGCAGGTAGTATCCGCTCACCATCAGCAGCGTTACCACGAACCCCGATGCTCGCCCCCCGCGCTTCGGGCGGATTCCCACCGGGACTCCAAGCAGGGCAAACACCAGGCAGGCTGCAGGGAACGCGATCCTCCGGTGGAACTCCACACGCGCCTGCACGTCCCCCGCTCGGTACAGCCGCAGCACCTCCCCAAACGGCATTTCGATGAGCGTCAGCGCGGCATGGGTCGCTCCCCCCGCCTCCACCAAGGGAAGCGGCAAATCGCTCCGGCCAAACGTTGAAACCGAGTACTGGTTGGGGTCGCTCCGTGCATACTCGTGCGTCGTCCCGTTGCTCAGGTGGAATTGCAGCGCCCCGTGCTGCGGGTCCGGCAGCACGATTCCGCTTTCCGCAAACGTGATTCGCGCCGTCGCATCTTCTCCCGTCTGCGCCAGCAGGATCCCCTTCCACTGCGTCCCGCCTCCGGTCACGTCCGAGACGTACAGCACCATGTGCGGGAATCGCTCTTCGAACACCCGTGGCTGCACCTCAAACGACGCCTGGCTCGTGGACAGTTCCTGCTCCGTTGTGTGCAGTTTCGCCAGTGCCGGCGGGCCGACCCAGATCGTGATCCACAGTGTCGCCCCCGCGGCCATCACCGCCAGCACCCCCACCGGCAGCAGGATGCGTTTCCGGTCGAATCCCAGCGCCTGCAGCGCGATCAGTTCGCTATCGGCGGAAAGCCGCCCCAGACCGATCAGCACCCCTACCAGGACTCCCATGGGAAACGTGAACGTGAAGATTCCCGGCAGCGTGCACCCCACCAGCAGCGCAATGGACCCCAGCCCGGCGGAGTGACTCACCACCAGATCCATCAATCGCACCAGTTGCGGCACGAAGAATATAAAGGTAAAAACGAAGAGGCCCAATAGCGCGTAGGAGAAGATCTCGCGGAAGATGTAGCGGTCAATCAGCCGCAGTCGCATGCGTCAAGCCACTCATTCTAGCACGCCCGTAGCACAGGCTTTCACCTGTCCCGACGCAGGAGGGAGCCTGTGCGCCGTCGTGCACGCCCCATCCGGGCCGTCCCATCGGCCTCGAGCTTCAATTGCCGTCCTCCCCCCGTTTTTCGCTTTTCGTTTTTCGCTTTTCGTTTTTCCAGGTCTGCCATGACTCCCATCCACCTCGTCATCCTCTGGCACATGCACCAGCCCCAGTACCGCGACCCGGCCTCCGGGCGCTTCCTGCTCCCCTGGACCCGCCTCCACGCCCTCAAGGACTACTACGGCATGGCCAAGCTCGTGGAAGAGTTTCCCGCCCTCCACGCCACCTTCAACCTCGTCCCCGCACTCGGCCACCAGCTCGAGGAATACGCTTCGGGTGTGTTTCAAGAAGTCTGGCTCGAGGCCGCCATGGCCCCGGCCAATGCCCTCACTCCAGAGCAGAAGTCCGAGATCCTCCTCCGCGCCTTCCAGTTGAATCAGGAGCGCATGATGTCGCGCTGGCCGCGCTTCGTCGAGATTTACCAGCATGTGGCCGCGGCCGGGAGCGAGGCTGCCGTGGGCATGAGCCTTCGCGACTGGCGCGACCTCCAGCTCCTCTCCCAACTCGCCTGGATGGACGAGGAGTACCTGGCCCGCGATCCCGTCGTCAATGCCCTCGCTGCTCAGGGCGCCGATTTTTCCGAGCAGGACAAAGCCGCCCTCCGAGAGAAACAGCTCGAACTCCTCGGCCGCGTGCTGCCCGAATACGCCGGGGCCTCGCAGCGCGGCCAGATCGAAATCTCCACTACCCCGTTCTACCATCCCATCCTGCCGCTCCTCTGCGACACCCGCGCGGCCCTGGAATCCAATCCCCGCTCGCCCCAGCTCGCCCCGCCGTTCGTCCATCCCGAGGACGCTCGTGAGCAGCTCGCCCGCGCCCGCCGCTTCCATGAATCCCGCTTCGGCCGCGCGCCCGCCGGACTCTGGCCATCGGAAGGCTCCGTCTCCGACGCCGCTCTCTCCATTGCCGCCGAAATGGGTTTCCGCTGGTTCGCCAGCGACGAGGGCGTGCTCGGCCGCACTCTTCAGATCGGTTTCGGCC
>Ga0074044_10003997_pt1 | contig 12363 bp, 13 predicted proteins | sample BogForMeECP23OM1_FD_94443 | JGI IMG/M metagenome (GOLD analysis project Ga0074044, IMG submission 94443) | Bog forest soil microbial communities from Calvert Island, British Columbia, Canada - Bog Forest MetaG ECP23OM1 | ecosystem: Environmental > Terrestrial > Soil > Wetlands ...
GCCGACTTCAGAGGCCGCGAACTCGACCGCCTCGCTCGTCGTCGTATTTCCCCCGCAGTGTGGCCCGGGCGGAGAACACGTACTCACCGTGTGCGTTCCCACATGCTCGATCTCGCCGAGCACAACGTAGCCGACGACGCCCACGGTGATCGTCGCCGCGATCAGGATCGCCACGGCCTTCGTAGGCGATAGTCCCCTTCGACCCGACTCCCGGAATGTTGGCGCCGGGCTCGCTTCCTTCACATCTTTCATTGCTCTCTGACCTCCCTGAGTGATCGACGCAAAGAGCCCGGAAAGGGGGGATATACGCTAGTAGTTTTCCTCGAGAACGGCAGATATACTCTAGGATTCCGACGGGCCCGCGCGATCGTCGTTTAGGTGAGCGGTGGGTCGCCCCCAGCGCACACTACGATTTCGACCGAAGCCGGGGCAGGAATCTTCCCGTACGTGCCATGTAGGCGTCGTAGGCCTCCCCGAACGCTTCGGGCGATCTGAGTAGGTCCTCTTCCAGGTGGGCACGATACTCCGCGAGGCCCAACATGACCAGCGTCAGCAGAGCCGCGACCGGACTGAGGAACAACAGGGTTTGGCCGAGGGCGATTGCGACGATCGCGGTGTAGACGGGGTGACGGATGAGGCGGTACGGACCGGTCTGGAGGAGCTGATGGCCATCCTGGACCTGAATGGCCGGGGTCATCTGCGTCCCGAGGGCCCGCGCCGCCCTCGAGAATAGCATTCCGCCCGCAACTCCCAGGGGGACCCCGAGAACCTGCACGACCCAGGATCCCGGGAAGTCCGGAAACGAGGGCCAGTGGTAGGCATATGTCGGAATCAGAAAGATACCGATGGGCCAAAACAATGCACCGAACGTTCCGAGAATCCAGACGACCTCCGTCCATCTCGGAGGATTTCGCCTGACCATCACCCGAACCGGCCCCGTCAGACGACGGCGACGGGCAAGTCCGACCAGGATGCCGGCGAGAGTCGCGACCAGGGAAACGACTGCACTGATCTGAACAAACAGTAGGCTCAGCACACGTCGGCCGACATGTCCCGCGTTACTTCACACCACGTCGCGGTCGCGATGGGAGTTGCACCCTCTCCGTCCCGTCGGGCTCCTGGGGTGTGAGACAAGGGTTATTCCCGCGGTCCGCTCCCCGAAGGCAGCTTGGAGATGGACGAGGCCCCCGGCCCGCCCGGCAAACTTACTTCCACGCGTAACAAACTGACGCTGCCGGCCATCTCGAGCCACCTGCGGGCGCCACGACGATGGCGGGGCGGCCCCGCGTGGCTCGTCATGATCGCCGACGTGGACGCGGCCAGTATCCTGACAGCGCTCGCGTCCGGAGCGAGCTATCGCTACGAATTCATCTGGTTCCTTGTCCTCCTGACCGTGCCTCTTTTTTTCATTCAGGAGGCCTCCGGCCGCTTGGGCGCCGTAGCCGGTAAGGGTCTGGGACAACTTACGCGGGAGCGTTTCCCGCCCCGAGTGGCCTCAAGCGCGGCCATTTCCATGGCCGTCGCCGACGTTCTAACCTATATCGCGGAGTACGCCGGCATCGCCCTCGGCCTGAGCTTGTTCGGGATCCCTCCGATCATCTCCCTCCCGATCGCGTTCCTCACCCACATCGGCCTGGTCGTTCGGGGTCCCTACGCCTGGGTCGAACGGGTCCTGATCGCTATCTCGGCGGGCGTCGTGGTCTCGCTCGCCGTCGTCGCCCTCCACCGAGGGCTCCTACCCTATCCACTTCTCGCGGGTTCGACCTCGCCTTCCTTCTTCCTTCTTCTTGCGGCCAACGCGGGTGCGGTCGTGATGCCGTTCATGCTGTACTTCCAATCCTCGGCGACCGCCGCAAAGAGAACCTCGGTCTCGATCTCGCGGCAGTCGACCCTGCTCGGCGCGGCGGTCAGTGAAGCGCTCATGATCCTGGTGGTCATGATTGGCGCGGACGTGGGGGGAGCCTTCACGTTCGCGACGGGGGCCGGGTTCTCGTCGACCTTGACCGCCGGGCTTGGGCAGTACGCGACCTATGCTCTCGGCGCAGGACTCGTGGCAGCAGCGTTCCTCGCGCTCGTCGTGATCTCTCTCGGCAGCGCCTGGGGAGTGACGGAGGCGCTCGGTCTCCCATCGAAGAGCGTCATTTGGGTCTATGCGGGAGAAAGCATCCCCGCCGTATTCGTTCCGCTGTTATTTCCCCAGCTCGTGACGCTCGTTCTCGCACTGATGGTGGCGATGGTGTTCATTCTTGTTGTTCCGGGGATCTTCCTGGGCCAACTGGCATCGGATCCCCGAGTGATGGGCCCGGAGGCCTCTCATGGCTTCTGGCGAGGAGCCTACTGGGCGAGCCTCGGATTCGTGGTATCGGTGGGGATTCTGGCGGTCGTCATCTACCTCTAGGAAACGCAGCTACGGAATCATTTCGGTGAGAACCTCACGTCTCCCTATCTGCAATGGTCGTTGTACCCATCTCGCGGGGTGACGAGTTCGGTTGGCCGAGGTGGACTGAGTCCTGTCGGTTTTGAAGGTCGGCCCCCCGAAGACGCAGTAAGCGGGGTTTAACCATCAACCGCGATACGTTTCGGGAGGGATCCCATGGAAGTCGATCCAGAGAAACTGAACCAATTCATCGGAAAATTCCTCGGCGACGTGGGTGCCGCGATCCACGGACCTTCGATTCTCATCGGAGAACAGCTCGGTCTCTACAAAGCTCTCGCCGCGGGAGGTCCCCTAAGTTCCGAGGGACTCGCCGAAAAGACCGGCATACCGGAACGCTACGCGCGAGAGTGGCTAGCGAGCCAAGCCGCCTCGGGGTACGTCGAGTACGATGCCAGCGCCAAACGCTATTGGATGACGCCGGAGCAGACGTTCGCGCTGACGGTTGAGGATAACCCGGTGTACATTCCGGGGGTCTACTACACAATCGCGTCGGTCTACAAGGACCAACGCAAGATCGCCGAAGCGATCAAGTCCGGAAAGGGATTCGGTTGGCACGAACACCACAACGACCTCTTCATCGGTACCAAGAAGTTCTTTCGTCCGGGATATCTCGCGAATCTCGTAAGTTCTTGGCTCCCGAGTCTCGAAGGTGTCGTACCGAAGCTCGAGGCCGGCGCTCGAGTCGCCGACGTGGGATGCGGTCTCGGAGCCTCGACCATCATTATGGCCAAAGCCTTCCCCAAGTCCAAGTTCATTGGCTTCGACTACCACTTGGAATCCATCGAATGGGCCCAGAACGACGCCGTGACGGAGCGCGTCACCCCCACCACCGACTTCGAGGTCGCCACCGCGAAGAACTTCCGTGGTAAGGACTACGACCTCGTGACATTCTTCGACTGTCTCCACGACATGGGGGACCCGGTGGGTGCGGCCCAGCACACTCTGAAATCCCTCAAGGCCGACGGGACCATGATGGTGGTCGAACCGTTTGCCAAGGACCGGGTCGAACAGAATCTGAATCCGGTGGGGCGGATCTTCTACAATGCGTCCTTCCTCGTGTGCGTCCCCGCTTCGCTCTCGCAAGAGGTGGGGAAGGGGTTGGGCGCTCAGGCCAGCGATGCGAGCCTCACTCAAGTCTTCCGCGACGCCGGATTCACACGGGTTCGAAAGGCGATCGAGACGCCGTTCAATCGAGTATTCGAAGCACGCCCCTGAATTCACGCGGGTCGGTCGCGGCCGTGGCCTTTCTCCTTCCAATCGGTCGAAGAGTTGTCCGCGCGGTGCAATAGTGGTTGCACCCACACCCCTGGGATGAGGCGAACCTTTTGGCCCGTCCCCGGCTGACCCTGTCATGGCGCGCGTCTGGTTCGAAGGGCTGCCGGATTACTCCTCGCTCGGCGGGTCCATCCAGGGGACTCTCGGACTCGAGGCCGACGGCGTGGTCCGTGCCACCGACCTCGTCCTGTACTTGCACGGAACGGAGACCTCGCAGACCACGGTGGGGGCCGGCAAATCCCGACACGTGGTCGTCGAGAAGGTACCGTTCCTCGAGCTCGTCTCCTCGTTCCACGATGCTCTCGCCTTCAAGGATGCCGACCACATCGACCCGGGCACCTACCGGTTCCCGTTTCGCTTTGACATTCCCGCGACTGCCGAGCCGTCGCTCGTTACGACCGAGCGACCTCGGACCCGAGGTCGCTTCACTTCCCAGGAGGACGGGTTGTATATCGAATACGAACTCGAAGCCCGGATGAAGGTCCCTTGGTGGGTCGACCCGATCGACCGGGAGGTCGTGCCCGTCTATTCCCCCCGCCGAGTGCTCGGGGCCCTCCCCCCCTTCTCGAGCGGAACCGACCCGGACCGTCCGACGATCCAGGTTCGGGTCGACCAGCCGATGATCCTTCCCGGCACAGTGCTCTCCGGGAACTTCTCGGTCGACAACCCCCGGGAGAAGGAGCTGCCCGAGTTGGTCCTGACCTTACTCCGCCACGTAGAGTACCGCGCCCACGACTATTCGGCCGTTCGCGAGACCCCCGCGTTCCAACTGGCGATTCCCCTCGGGAATCGGTCTCCGCACTTCGAAGGACCTTTCCAGATTGCGATTCCCAATTCGTCCGACACGACGGGCCCGTTTACCGGTCAACTCTACCGGACGTTCTGGGTGCTCCGAGCGTTGATCGACGTGAGCCTCGGATTCAACGTCAAAGTGGATGCGGTCTTCACGCCGGCATAACGGGCGCGTCGTACGGAACTACGCCCGAATCCCGTCGTACCCGGGCCGGCGCCGATTCGGTTATGAGAGAGAATCCTCTCGATAGGGGAACCGTGTCCGAGACCTCGCGCAATCGAGCCGCTTTGGGAGTGGTGATGATCGTCCTGGGGGCATCCACGATCGCGATCTCTGCGTGGGCGTGGAACGCCTGCTCTTCCTCGCCGACGGTCAATGGCGTCGCCCCCGACTGCGGGGGCATCGCGGTCGGCGTGGTCCTGGGGGTCATCTTGCTCATCATTGGAATCGCTCTCGCGGTGGCCTCGGCGGTCGGGGGCCGGCGGACGATCTACCCGACGACCGACCCGGCGGTCCCGCCTCCGCTAATCCAGCCCGTCCTCGTTCAGCAGACGATCGTGCAATCGACCGTCGAGGTCCGGTGCCGCTACTGCGGAAGTCTGAACCTCGTGACCGCGACGAAGTGTTCCGCGTGCGGCGCTGCCCTCTGACGGCGGATCTCCTCGAGGGGGATCCGGGAGCTCCGTCGAAGACACCCGAAGGAAGACGGCCTCAGGGCGGCGCGGGTGTCTTGTTCTCCGTCGGTTCCGCGGTCGCCTCTCGGCCGCGGGGCATCGCTAGCCCGACGACCCCCCCCAGGAAGGTCGCGATGTAGACCGCGAGGAGCACGTCGTAGAGGTATCGGATGTCGCCTCCGTAGTAGGTGATCCCGAATAGGTAGTTGGCGAAATCGGACGCCGACGCGAAGCCGACCTGGCTGTAGGTGAAAATGGCCCCCAAGAAGACCGCAACGAGAAGCCCGGATCCTATCGTACAGAGCTTCACTGCGGTTCGAGAGCGGAGGAGGAGGAGAAGGGCCACCCCGATGAGGTCCGCGACGGCCGTTCCCAGAATCACGTACCAGTGAACGTAGTACCCGCTCGACATCGTACCGAAATCAGTCTGCAGGTTCGTGTCGGTGACCAGCATCACGACGGAGAGCGCAAAGGCAAGGACAAAGGCCCCGCTGAAGAAGACCGGGTTCGGGACTACTCGTTCGGAGTCGGCCATCCTGAGGTACCTGTAAGCCCGACAGAAGCGGGGGGTCACCCTCTTTTTGGTCCAACCTCAAAATCCATTGGTCCAAGGACGGTGGGCGGGCGTTGGAATCCTTTCCGGAGAGACGGCCGCCAAACGACTCACCTTCACGCGCTCCGCGATTCGAGTTCGTCGAACGAATCGCCCCTCCAGTCCAATCGTTGGTCCCGGGGATAGGGTCGATGGCGAGACGACCGGGAAGGGGTTACGCCCCCGTCCGCCACAGGGCGGGGGCGTGCGTCCGCTCGCGGGCTCAGGGCGGGCTAGTGAGGTGGCCCGGAATAATGTCTCCAATGTAGAACCAAGCGGCGAGCGCCGCCAGGAACATGAAGATGGGGAACCACACGGTCGTGAGGTACACCCAGTACGGCACGTGGTACCGGCCCTTCGCGGATCCCTCCTCTGCCGCCTTGTTCTCCCCAGCCTCATCCGAAATGGGCTTCATGCTCAGGGAGAGCTTCGGGAAGGTAGGCCCCGGGTGTTCGAGATAATAATCCACGACGAGCGCGGCAGGGAGAGAGAAAACTCCCGCGGCTGCGTATGCGCCGTAAAGAAGGAGGGTCTCGAGCGGGTCCTTCGTGAGCCCGAACGTGCCGGAGGATGTTAGGGTCGTGTACCCCCACCACCCATACCAGGCGGTGATTACCCCGGCGACGAACCCGAACACGCCCGCGTACTCGAGCTTGAGTCCATAGTACCCGACGATGCCGTAGACGATCAGGACCATCCCGAAGAGCGAGATTGGGTCTCCAAAGAAGATGTTGTAGGACCCGAGCCCGTCCGACACCAAGTAGGGCCACGTGAACTCGGTGAAGAGGCCAAGTGCGAGGGCCACGATGCCGATGATGCCGGCCGGAACAGCGGACGACTTGATGGTCGCCCGTACCCGGACCGGGTCGTTCCGGAGGATGTGCCAGAACATCCGAATCGAGGCGAGGGTCAGGACCGCAGCGCCGGCGAGGATTAGCGAGACAACAAATCCGAGGTCATCTATGAACGGTGCGAACGCCATGTTTAGGCTTCCCGGAAGGCCGCGGGTATGGTCGGCGGATTCACGCTCGTGACTTTCTCTTCCCCGGAATTTCCCTCTTCGCCCATGGCCCTATCTGGGAGGGTAACGACCTCGAGGGTATTGGAGGCTCGGTCCCGGCTGTAAGGAGAGTCGGGAGATTTCGGTCTCACGAAGAAATCATCGGCCAGGGCCCGGCGGCCGGTTCCGTGAACACCTTCGCCGATTCTGACGTCAGGGTCGAACGGCCCATTTCCCCGTCCACGGAGCTAGGTGTAGGCCCGGTAGCGCACGGTCGTCGGCGCCTTCAAGTGGAAAGAAAGCCGTGCATGGTTGATGGCCACCCGCTTCTGCGCCTTTTGCGGCCAGTCGGTCGCCCCCAACGCGCGTTTCTGCGCCTCCTGCGGGGCCGCAGTGGGGGGGACCGCTCCGCCGACGAGCTCTTCGGGAGCCCCCCCGCCTTACCTCGCGGCGGGCCCTGCGGCGTACTCGCCGTACCGACCCTCATACACGGGAACCCCCAGATCCACGGTCGCATCCGGGGGAGGGGACCGGCTCGCTCTCTCGAACGTGGCGCTCGCGGCAATCCTCGGGTTGGTCGGTGTCGTCCTCTCGTACATCGAATTGTTCGTTACCCCGATCACCGCGTCGTTCACCGGCGCCACCACCACTTCGAGCGGGGGCTCCTTCAGCCTCAACCTGACGGCACTTTACACGCTCGTCGCCCTCGCGGGGGCCGGCGTGGTCCTGACGCTCCTCGAACTCTGGTTCTACCGTCAGGCTTTCCGGACCCTCTCCCACGACGACCCGACGTTCCGGACCCCCGCGAGCCTGGCGCTCCTGTCTCTCGTCGCACTCCTCGTCATCGTCGTGGTCGCCGTGGCCTTGCTCGCGGTCATTTACCAGGCAGTCGTCTGCGCGGGACTTGGGAATACGGTCTACGCGTCGTGCATCAACGAGGGGGCGGTCCTCGGCTTGGTCCTTCTCTTGGGGGCGGTGGCGATCGTCTTTCTCGTCGGGTACATCGGTCTCCTGATTGGGGTATGGCGTCTCGGTACCCGCTATGGAGAGACCATGTTCAAGGTCGGCGCCGTCCTCCTCATTATTCCGCTTCTGAATGTGGTCGCACTGATTCTCATCCTGCTCGCCACGCGGTCGGCGCGTGATCGCCTTCGGGCAGGTTCGTCCCCCCTCCAGTTTGGGTAACGAGAGGTTCTCGAGACCTTGCCGGGTGCGATTCCCTTCGCACCTACTCGACCAAATCGGGCGAATCGAACAGACTCCGCAGGGTGCGCTGGTCGCTTCCGGCGCCGAGGGGGGTCGGTAGACGTGCGGGTCGGTCGAGCTCCGAATTCCCCAGGGAGCGTTTGACGGCGGCGAGGGCGCTACGCGCGGTCGAGTTCGTAGCGCCGATAGCGAGAGAGCCGACCGCCTGAACCAGCGCATCAAAGAGGCGGGCACCGGCGTCGGAGACCAACCGGACGGCTCCCTCTCCCTGCATCAGTATCGAACGAGGTGGGGTATCTTCCGGTCGAGTGGTTTTCAGGAGTTGGATCAACATCGGTTCCGACTGCTGGTCTTTCAAGTGCCCCAGGGCCCATATCGTCGCCAAGCGAACTTCCGGGTCCGGGTCGCTCAATCGAGTTCGAATCTGGGGCAATATCTCCGAAGCACCGAGCTGTCCGAGAGCATAGAGGGCTCCGCGTCGAACCCATGGACTGGAGTCGTCCAGAAGCGATGAGAGAGCGCGGGCATCGGAAGGGTGGCCGGCGCGCCCGAGGGCCAACGCGGCGGCCCCGCGAACGGCCCATGACGAATCGGCGAGCTTGGATAGCCCTACTTTCCGGGTCAGGGGGGAGCGCATCTCCGAAAGGCCATGGAGGGCGCAGACTCGGACCCAAAGCGCGCTGTCTTCCGCGGATTGAGCGAGAGCCTCTGCGCACTCGGGAGTCCCGATCCGGCCGAGGGCGATCAGCAGCGCCGGCTTTTCAAACGTGTGCGAACGGCTCAGCAAGTCGAGAAGGGATTCCACGCCCTCGCGATCTCGCCGAAGCCCGATGACGAGTGTCGCGGCGATACGGACCCGCCGGGCCGGATCGTGAAGAAAACGACGGACCTTCTCCGCCGCGTGCGGGTCATGAGAACGTTCGAGGGCGAGTACCGCCTCTCTTCGGACTCGGTCGGAGGGGTCATCGAGGGCATGCTCGAGGGTCGGAATTGCCCTCGGATCACCGATCCGGCCGAGGGCCAGGGCGCACGCATTGCGTACGAGGGCGCTCTCATCCCGGGAAAGGGTCTCCGTGAGAACCATCGTCGACCGCGGATCGTGGATCCGCGAGAGGGCGTAGGCCGCCTGCGCGCGAACCCGCCAGTCCGGATCCGCGACCGCCGACTCGAGCGCGGTCCGGCTCTCGGGTCGACCGAGCGAACCGAGGGCCGACGCAGCACCGACCCGTAGCCCCACCTCTGGGCTCTCGAGTGCCGCTTCGAGCGCGACTCGAGCTCGAGCCTCCCTCAAGTGTCCGATTCGCAGCGCGGCCTGACGTGCGGCGAGAGGATCCGGGCCGGAAAGTTCCGTGATCAGTCGGTCGGTTTCCCTCTTTGTTCCGGATACGGTGGAATCCGTTCGCCCGGTTGCCGGTGAACTCGGACGGACCCGGGTTCCTTTCCCCAACTTGGCAGCGGTCGCCCGAGTCCGAGGCACGCTCGAGGAACGGAGCGAGGAACCTATGACTGTTCCCGAATCCCGGAAGTCGGTCGACCGGGCGGCTTCCGCATAGTCTAAATGACCCGCGGTGCTGCCCGCGGGCGAGGTAGGCACTCGTGGTCGAGGTCGTTGTCGTCATGGAAAAGTGCACCGGTTGCGCCCACTGTCGAGATGTGTGCCCGGTGAACGTCTTCGAACTCAAACCGCGAGATCAGTTTCCCGATGTCGTCGACGACCCCACGGTGGGGGCTAAGTTCCAGTTCCGCGGGGAGAAGTCCCTGGTCATCCATGGCCCCGACTGCATCGTCTGTGAGGCGTGCTTGTTCGAGTGCGAAGGCGAGTGCATCACGATTACCGACGACGAGGGAAAGATCCATCTCTCGACGTACAAGTGATCATTCGGATCGATTCCCGCCCGCTCGATTCTGTGGGGCGGACCCGACAGAGAACACCTCTCTGCGGTGACCAGCGATGCCGCTACGGACTACGGTTCGACTCGTTCAGAATGACCGTGACGTGGAGGCCGTCCGTTCTCTCTTCCTCGAGTACCGAACGTGGCTCGCCGACCACCGAGAGGTGACCGCCTTCGAGGACTCCGTGCTGAGGATCGGCCTCGGCTACTTCGACGAGGAGATTCGGACTCTGCCGGGGGCGTATGGTCCTCCCCGGGGAGCACTCTACGTCGCCTCGGAGGGTACGACCCCGGTCGGATGCGGAGCACTCCGACAACTCGGGCCGGATGTCGGAGAGATCAAGAGACTGTATGTCCGACCCGATGCTCGCGGTGCTCGTCTCGGTCGTCGCATCACCCGGGCGCTACTGAATCGGGCGCGCAAGCTGGGGTACGACCGGGTGGTTCTGGATACGCTCCCCAACATGAAAGCCGCCATCGCGATCTACCGAGGTATGGGTTTCCTCCCCATCCGCCCGTATTGGGCCCATCCTTACCCCGACGCTCTCTTTTTCGAGTATCGGCTGCGGGGACGAGCCGCATCCTCGACCATCATGCAAGACTAGGTGCCACCTGCGTGGCACCTATCGGGCGGTGGTGGAACAGTACTCTAAGATCCTCCGGATGTTCTGTTCCGGAGAATTCATCCCATCGACCGAGAGGAGCGGTTCGCCCCAACGTTGGTATTCACGGTGGACGACCTCGTCCCAAGTGGGCGACGGTAAAGGAGGAGTTTGGCCTGCACGGGACTCCACGCGTGCGCGATGGGCCACGAGATCAGAGCACGTCACCTCGACGACGTATCGAGTCGCGCCGAACGTCTCCGATAGCTCTCGCCACATCCGCCGGGCGGGCTCGACTCCGTTCACCGCATCGATGACCACGCTCCGACCCGACTCGAGCTGCTCGGCCGCGATGTCGCGTACCCCGATGTAGGCAGCCAGCCCGGTTTCAAAGGACTTCGTGAGACCTGCCTTCAATAGTGCTGCCTCGAGGGTGTCGACTCGCAACCAGACGGCATCCAGCCGTCCGGCGACCGTCCGCGCGAGCGTCGATTTTCCGGTTCCGGGAAGACCTGCGAAGACCACGAGTTTCGGTGGAAGCGCCACGTCGTGGGACCCGACTCCCGCGACAGACTTGAGGGTTAGGACCCTCGAGGGTGACCGGTTCCCTGACGCCCCGCCAATCGAGTACCCCGGGCGCGTGTGCCGTGCGCCCGCGGGATACACTCCCACTTATCCCCTTCGGCGGCGATTAAATAGTTGAGGAGAAGAAATGACACAGCTGACTGAGCATGACGCCCGCCAGATGATCGCCGTCGTGAACACCCGAAATATCGACCAAGTGGTCGAGCAATACGCCGACGACGCCACCTTCCAGGTCCCGAATATGGACTCGCCCCTGCGAGGCAAGGAGGCGATCCGAAGCTTCCTGAAGGAGAGCTTTGTGGCGTTCCCCGACTGGACCCTCGACATCACCAAGGTCTTTGTCTCCGGTGATGAGACCGTCATCGTCAGCTCGGTTCGTGGAACCCACACCGGGCCACTGACCGGAGTCGATGGCAAGTCGATCGCCCCGACGCACAAGAAGTTCGTCCAGGACCAGATGACTCGAGTGGTCCTCAACGAAAAGGGGAAGGTCAAGTCCCTTCGCGCCTACGGCAACCCGGACCTTTACCGCCAGCTCGGACTCTCGAAGTAGACCCCTTCGCCGTCGGCCCTCGGGTTTCGAACTCGATGGTACGCCCAACCTTTTCCCCGGCCTTGCGGCCGGGTCCCTCGACGACTCGACTTCCTCGGCTCCCCGGCGCGTTGTCCGTCAACACGATTATCCCGAGAGAGGTGATGGGCCTCACCGGACGGTCTCGGATTGACGCGGAATTTGAACACCATTGATACGGGATCGTTTCCCCAGACGGCAGCGGCCCCAACGATCCCTCCACCCGCGCCCGCACCGCCGCCTTCGATTCCACCACCGCGGGAATCCCTCGTGGGACCAATCGTGTTTACCCTGGGGGTGGGCCTCCTCGCGGTCAGTTTTCTCATCTCCGCGTACACGTACTACACGATCACCAACTCTCCATCGGCCGTCAACATCCTGAACATCGAACTGTACATGGCAACGGCAGAACTGTTCATGGCGATCGGAGTCCTGGTGGCGAGCACGGGATGGGTTCTCGACAAGCGCGAGATCGCCCGCGTCCACGGATTTTCGACCCGGAGTAGTCAGAAGACCCGAAGACTCGCGGGTCAGGTCCTGGTGGTTATCGGCGCCCTAGCGGTAGTGGGCGCAACCCTCTACCTGAGCATCATCGAATTCTCTTTCTACTACAATGTGACGCTCAACCTCCCCGTGTGGACCACCGCATTTCTCTTCGCGCTGGAGGGTGTTGGCGTCCTCGTAGTCGCGGTCGGCTGGTATATCCAACGGAGCGGTTCTACCTTGGACACGGCCC
>Ga0074044_10003998_pt1 | contig 12363 bp, 12 predicted proteins | sample BogForMeECP23OM1_FD_94443 | JGI IMG/M metagenome (GOLD analysis project Ga0074044, IMG submission 94443) | Bog forest soil microbial communities from Calvert Island, British Columbia, Canada - Bog Forest MetaG ECP23OM1 | ecosystem: Environmental > Terrestrial > Soil > Wetlands ...
AAAGCGGGACCGCTCGGACAATGTCGAGACCATCGCCCGCGTGCTGAAACGCGACGGGTATGCGAGCCTGTTCCTCTACGGCGGCCGGGGCCTGTTCGACGGCATGCGCTCCTTCGCCCTCCGCAACGGCTACGACCGGTTCATCGAGCAAAAACACTTTGCGCATCCGACCTTCACGACCATCTGGGGGGTCTGCGATGAGGACTTGTTCCTGCGCGCCGTGGAGGAGTTCGGCGAGTTGGCGAAGACGGGCCAGCCGTTCTGCGGCACAGTGCTGTCCGTCTCCAACCACAAACCCTACACGTATCCGAAAGGCAAAATCCCCGAGGACCCGGATAAACGGCGGCGCGAATACGCCGTGAAATACTCCGACTATGCCCTCGGCGCGTTCTTTCGGGCTGCGCGGAAGGAAGCGTTCTGGACCAACACGGTGTTCGTGGTCGTAGCGGACCATGGCGCACGCGTTTATGGCAAGCAAACCATCCCCATTCACTCATACGAGATCCCCCTGCTGATAGCCGGCCCGGCGGTCGTCAAGGACCCGAGCCGCGTCGGGCAACTGGGCTGCTCGCTGGATGTGCCGACGACCGTTCTCGGGCTTCTGGGGCGCCCGTACGAAAGCATGTTCTTCGGTCGCGACCTGCTGAAGAGCCAGCCCGCGGATAGTCGCGCGTTCCTCAACCACAATCGCGACATCGGCCTGCTGATGCACGACCGGCTCGTGGTATTGGGCCTCAAGCAAACGGTCGAATTCTACCAGGGCGATCCGAAAGTGGTGGACATGAGCTCGCTCGCGAACCCGAGCGACGCCGACCGCGACATTGAAAAGGACGCCATTGCCATTTACCAGGTCGCCGATGATCTCTACATGCATCGGCGCTACCGGATTGACGGAGCACCGGCTGCGGTCCGCTAAAATCGGATGATTTGCTTCACCGCGTCGGTGACAATCCTGCTCACGCGCTCGGGGCTCAGCTCGGTTAGGGCCAGAGTGGAGAAATTGACTCTGCGCTCGACACCCCGGCCCGCCGGATAAGCAGTGACCGCTTCAAGGCCCAGGTCGTTCCGCCGGCAAATGAAGCTGACCGAAGCCCCTTCCAACGTGTAAATGTAACCCAGGTCCGAAGCCGAACAGCGCTCCGGTGAAAAGTGCAGAATGATGTAGGGAAACGTGTTCGGGTCGGAGCCGCTTTGCTCGCGGACCACCTCCACCGTGGCCCCGTATCCATGACGCTGGAGAGTCTCCGCCGTCGAGTCCATCACCGGCTTGACCACGGCATCCGCCGTCTCAAGAAACCGGCTGGGAAAAGCCGCCCGCTCCTTGATTCGCGCGGGGGAGCCTCTCCGCGGTTTCATCCGGCCCCTTCGCGCAGCGGCAAAGTAAGCTTCGAGTTCTGAGTTCATCGCATGTCCGGCACCCAAGGTCTTCACGGTCTGTCTCGAATTTGGAGTTCAAGAACGCCTTGAGGCCGCATCCTAAGAGCCCAGCCCCCCGATGTCCACGATGAATAATGCCGGACGCGGCCGGCGAAGCTATTTCAGCGAGGCTATGTCAATCACGAACCGATAGCGCACGTCGTTCTTCAGCAGCCGCTCATAGGCCTCGTTGACGGATTGGATCGGCACCACCTCGACATCGCTGACAATGTTATTCCGGCCACAAAAGTCAATCATCTCCTGGGTTTCCTCCATGCCGCCGATCACCGAGCCGGCGAGTTGGCGGCGGCCAATAATCAGGCTGCTCCCTTGTAGCGGTGGTTCCAGCCCGGTCAGCGCCCCAACCAGCACCATGGTGCCATCGCGCTTCAGCAGCGCCAGGTAGGGGTTCACGTCGTGCGGGTTGGGAATGGTGTTGAGGAGGAAATGGAAGCTGTTGGCCTGCTTGGCCATTGCCGCCCGGTCTTTCGACACCAGCACCTCGTCGGCCCCAAGGCGGACCGCATCCTCGCCCTTGGCCGGCGAAGTGGTGATCATCACCACCCGCGCTCCGAGCGCCTTGGCGAATTTGACCCCCATGTGGCCGAGGCCGCCGAGGCCGATCACACCAACTTTTTGGCCCTTGCCCACGTTCCAGTGGCGCAGCGGTGAATAGGTCGTGATGCCGGCGCAGAACAACGGGGCCACCGCCTTCATGTCGAGGCTGCCGGGGACCTTTACCACGAACCGCTCCTCGACCACAACGCGCTCGGAATAGCCGCCAAAGGTCAACTGTCCGTTGCCCCGCTCCTTGGAATTGTAAGTCCAGGTGGGGCCTTCCTCGCAATACTGCTCCAGGCCCTCGTTGCAGGCCGAACAGCGGCGGCAGGAATCCACCATGCAGCCGACACCCGCATAATCGTCCGCGTTGACCTTGGTCACCTGCGCGCCGACCCCGGTGACGCGCCCAACGATCTCATGGCCCGGCACCATCGGGTACATCGAACCGCCCCAATGATTGCGGGCCTGGTGCAAGTCGGTATGGCAGATGCCGCAATACAGAATCTCGATCTGGACGTCATGGGGGCCCGGCTCCCGCCGATCGAAGGCGAATGGCGCCAGGGGCGAAGTGGGGCTCTGGACAGCATAACCGCGTGTCTTGGTCATAGTTGTGTTCCTTTCGTTCGATTATTTGCTTCCGTGCGGCAGCAGACTAACACGGTTAACGCCCCCCGGCAAGCCGCCCAAAGCCCCCCCAAAGCCCGGTCCATGGTCTCCCCCTTGCCCCGCCGTAGCCGCGCCGGAGCCTCGCCGTAGTACCCTCGTTAGCTAACGAGGGTACTACGGCGAGGCTCCGGCGCGGCTACGGGGAGACTATGGTCCGGTCACTTCAAGGCGTTGCAGAGGCTCAGAGTGGCCTCCGTGTTCAGCACGGCTTTGGGGATGAAGCTGCCTACCTCCACGAATTCTGGGAGTTTGGCGCCATCGGGGCTGCGCTCGGAGCAATGGTCATTGTCGCCCCATGGCCCCAGGCCGTCGAGCGTGGGGACCGCGTCCCAGATGAGATTGCCATCGCTCAGACCACCTCGCGCCTCGCCGCCCACCGGCATGCCAAGCTCGTCCCCAGCCTGCTTCCAGACCCGGTAGAGCCCGTCGGTGCCCGGGTTCCGCGGCCACGGACGACACTCCGTGAGAATCTCGACCTTGACCTCACAGGCGTAGCCGTCCGCAGGGCTGCACACCTCGCCCTGGCCCGCCAGTGCGAACAGGCCGGCTTTCGCCTGTGCAAACGCCTCGGGTGTGAATGTGCGGAACTCCCCCTCCGCCACAGCCTCATGCGGCACCCGATTCAACACCGTGCCGCCGCTGATGGTGCCGACGTTGACCGTGAGGTCGCGGGTATAATCCGTGAGCGCCGCGACCCGCTGCAGCGTCCGGCCGAGTTGAACGATGGCATTGGCGCCGTGCTCGTGCTTGCCGCCCGCATGGGCTGCTCGACCGCTGACCGTGACCCGCCACGTGCCCCGGCCCTTGCGCGCCACGACCAGCCGCCTCTCCTTGCCGACGCGCCTCTCCGACTCGAAGACCAGCGCGGCCAGTGTCCCGTGGTCAAATTGGGCGCGGCACACGTCCCCAAAGTCGGGCGAAAAGCATTCCTCAGACGAATTCCAGATCAGCTTCCACGTGATGTCCTCGAAGGTCTTGGGAGCGTGCGCGCGGAGAGCCGCCAACACCAGCCACATCATCACCGAGCCGCCCTTGATGTCGTGTGTCCCGGGGCCAAAGATGCGGTCGCCTGCCGGCTGCCAGTGGAAGTCATTGCGCCCCTCTTCCTCCGGCGGAAAGACGGTATCAAGATGCGAAATCAGGGCAACACTCCTGGCTGATCGCCCACGCCGTGTGAGCGCCAGGTGATCACCCCACTCCCGATAGGTCGAGGGAACGAACTGGGCGCTGAACCCCAGCGGCGCGAAGCACTCCGCAGTGAATCGGCCAAGCCGGTTCACCCCGTCGCGGTTAGCCGTGAAGCTGTTAATGCCCACCATTTGCCGCAGCATCTCCAGGGCAGCAGGCATTTGACCGTTCAGAAACTCCGTTAGCGGCCCAACATTCTGCATTGGGCGAGGGTGGGGAGAAAAGCATCCGAGGTCAATTGTGACCACGTGAGAACACTGGAGCCTTGAGCGGCCACCCAGCGAGGTCGAAACCTTCACACGCGGGTGGTGTTTGGAAACCTGATGACAGCACAACACCGCAGCAGCACCGCGAAACTGCTCTTGCCCGCACTATTGGCCGGGTTCGGCGCGTTAGGTGCAAACGCCTCAGATGTGCCGGCACCCTCGCAATTCATTTCGGAAGTGATCCCCATCAAGTACGAGCGGGCTTCCGACCTCGCCGCTGCGCTTACCAAGATGACCACCAACAGTGTCAGCACGACCACGGAAACGGGTGGTCCAGGCGCAGTCATACGGCCCGGAACCCCTTTAAGCACAAACGCCGACGCTTCGTCCAGCACCCGGAACGGCTTCGATCAGCGCGTCCAGAACATCCTCCGCGCGGCGGCGGTGCTCGGTGAACTTAAGTACCTCGGTCCGTCGCACATCATCTCCGACGAACGCACCAACTCGTTGCTGATCTACGCTGCGCCACAGGACATGCAGACGTTTAAGGAGATTATCTCCCTGCTCGACCATCCTCTGCCACTGCTTTTAGTCGAGGTGGTGGTTTTTGATTTTGCCCTGGGTGATTCGGATAGTCTTAGCAGCAGCTTGACCCGTGGGAACACGGAAGGGCCAAACAATTATTCTCTCGGAGCCAGCCTGTTCGGCGGCAGCAATCTGTTTTTCGTTACCGACTTAATGCCTATGCCGGCGACCAATACCGCAGGCGTCCAAGCGATTGGATCCAATCACCCTGCCAAGTCTGCCAAGGACGCTAAGGAGGCCAACAGGACGAGCCAGCCCAAGGCTAGCCACCATGCCGGATTTGCTTATTTGGCCAGAGTTGGCAGTGACCTTGATGCCCTCGTCCGTGCGTTAGCGAACGACAGCCGGGTTCGCATCCTTCAGCGCCCACGTATCCAGACCTCGGATGGAGAGCCTGCAACGATCTTCGTTGGCGAGTCGCGGCCCTATCCGACCAGCAGTTACTACAGCGACTACAGCGGGGGCGCTTCCGGTCCCTCCTCCATCCAGCAACTTCAGGTTGGTATAACGCTCGAAGTAACTCCCTTTGTCAAGCCGGAGGGGTCTGTCGAGATCGGCATCCGCCAGAGGCTCGACCAGTTTGCAGGCACCGTGACCATCCAGAACGTCGGTGACGTTCCCATCACGACGTCCAGCGAGGCGCAAGCCAGCTTAATGGTGCACGACCGTGAGACCCTCCTGCTCGGCGGCTGGATTCAGGCGCTTAAGGACCAGACCCATTCCGGCGTCCCCCTCCTCAAGGACATTCCGCTGCTGGGCCCTCTGTTCCGCACCTCCTCGGCCCGTGCGCCCCGGCACGAACTAATCGTCTTGATCCGTCCCACCATCCTTCCCAGCCAGGAGGCAACGACCCTTTCTGCCAAAGCTACGCACGCGGATGAGGCTGAGCCAAACCGTTGAAGGGGGGTGGTCTGGTCTCGTAACCCCAGGAGAACCAGCGGGCGCGCGGGCGCGAAAACAGCCGAAATGCCTGTTGACTTAGGCGTGCGCTCTGCTATTTTCACCCCTCTTTTGATCAGGATTTGAGATGAAAACGCATCTGCCGAAAGTCAATTTGGACCAGCGCAAATGGCACGTGATAGACGCCAATGGCGCCGTCCTGGGCCGTCTGGCCGCCCAGGTCGCCAATGTCTTGCGAGGGAAGAACAAGCCCGTCTATACGCCGCATCTGGATGCCGGCGACTTCGTCGTCGTCATCAACGCCGAGAAAGTCGTCCTCACGGGTAAGAAGGAAATTCAGAAGAAGTTCATGAGCTATTCCGGTTGGAAAGGCGGCGAGAGGTACCGCTCGGTTGCAGAAGTCCGCGCCAAGCAGCCCGAGAAGCTTATCACCCACGCCGTGCGGGGTATGGTTCCCAAGAACCGGCTGGGCCGGGTGCTGATGACCAAGTTGAAAGTGTACAGAGGCGACCAGCACCCACATGCCGCGCAGCAGCCCCAGCCGCTGGCTCCCGCCAAGTAGCGCCAGCAACCATCCACTATCAACCATCAACCTCTTCCAGGCATGTCCGATTTCAAAATACCCGAACCCCAAGCTCCCAAACACCTCGGCACTGGCCGCCGCAAGTCAGCGGTGGCCCGGGTGCGTCTCGCCGCCGGCACCGGCAAGATCCTGGTCAATGGCCGGCCCTTCGAGAACTATTTCCCGATGGAATCACTGCGCGTCGTGGCCACCCAGCCGCTCACCGTGACCGGCTCCGCCGAGAAGTTCGACGCCCAGATCACCGTTACCGGCGGCGGCCCTTCCGGCCAGGCCGGCGCGGTGCGGCATGGACTCGCGCGCGCCTTGCTCACGGTGGACGCCAACCTGCGCCCTGTCCTGAAAGCCGAAGGGCTGCTGACCCGCGACCCGCGCATGAGAGAGCGTAAGAAGTACGGCCAGCCGGGCGCGCGCAAACGCTTCCAATACAGCAAACGTTAATCGCGCTGGATATTTCCCCGCCCCGCTGGTTCAATCCGGCGGGGTTTTTTGTTATGGCTATGAAGCAAGTCGCAATCGTGGGCGCCTCGGGTTACTCCGGCGAGGAACTCGTCCGCCTCCTGCTGTCGCATCCACATGCAGAGCTGGCCGCCGTCACCTCCCGGCAATACGCCGCCCAGACGCTGGCACAGGTCTTTCCGAAGTTCGCTCATCATCCGCGCGCCCGCACGCTCCGCTTCAGCGAGCCGAAGGCCGAGTTGTTGGCCAAACAGGCCCAGGTCGTATTCCTCGCCCTGCCGCATGGCGTTGCCGCCGAATACGCCGTGCCCCTGCTCCAGCTCGGTTGTCGGGTCATTGACCTGAGCGCCGACTTCCGCCTCAAGAGCGCCGCAGTCTATAAGGACTTTTACGCCCACGACCACCCCGCGCCCGACTTGCTCGCCCAGGCGGTTTACGGATTGCCGGAAGTCTATCGCACCCAAATCCAAAAGGCCTCGCTGGTCGCCTCCCCGGGCTGTTATCCGACCAGCATTCTGCTGCCGACAATGCCACTGCTCAAGGCCGGCCTCGTTCAGCCAACCGGCATCATCGCTGACTCGCTCAGCGGCGTCAGCGGCGCGGGCCGGAAAGCCGAGCTCGATTACCTTTTCGTCGAGTGCAACGAAAGTGTGCGGCCCTACAGCATCCCCAAGCACCGGCACCTGTCCGAGATCGAGCAGGAACTGTCGTTCGCGGCCGGGACTCAGGTCACGATTCAATTCACCCCGCACCTGATCCCCGTAAATCGTGGCATCCTCACCACTCTCTACCTGCAGCCAGCCACCCGTAACCCTCAACCCTCAACCCTCAACCAAGTAGCCGCATGTTACCAGGCTGCCTATGCCAACGAACCGTTCGTGCGGCTGCTCGAAGGCAAGGCCCTGCCGGACACCAAGAACGTCGTCGGCACCAACGTCATCGAGTTCGCCTGGCGCCACGACCCCCGCACCGGCCGAGTAATTGTGATGAGCGCCGAGGACAACCTGGTCAAAGGCGCCAGCGGCCAGGCCGTGCAAAGCATGAACCTCATGTGCGGCTTTCCTGAAACCGCAGGCTTGATATGAAAACAGATTGTCACCTCACACTAACCTTGGTTGCGGCGTTATGCGGGGCGTTTCCCGTAGCCGCCGCCGCCCCCTCAATTCCTATGACATTTCCCGAGCCTTCCACGTTGCCGGCCCAGGCGGCCCTGCCCGACCCATTAGTGATGTTCGATGGGCGAAGAGTCACCTCCAAAGACCAGTGGCTCAAAGAACGCCGCCCTGAGCTGAAAGCGCTCTTTGAGCACTACATGTACGGGGCGATTCCCCCTAAGCCGGCGCATGTCCGGACCAAGCTTATCGGGGAATACCACGATTTCCTGGCTGGGAAGGCGACCCTCAAGTTGCTGACGCTGGAAACGGGCCCGACTAATGCGCCCCGGATTGACTTGATGCTGGTTGTGCCAAATGAGCGCCGTCGGCCTGCTCCGGTCTTTCTCGCGATGGATTTCTGCGGCAACCATGCCCTGACGCATGATCCCCGCGTGCCGCTGGCCCGGACCTGGATGGGCAACTCATGCAAGGGATGCCTGAACGACCGCGCCACCGAGGCCGCCCGCGGCTCGCAGGCGGCCGACTGGCCTCTCCCTGAGATCGTCAGGCGTGGCTACGCCCTCGCCGCCTTCTACAGCGGCGACGTGGACCCCGACCGCAAGGACGTCAGCGAAGGCCTTTACGCCTGGCTGGCTGGGGGCGACCCTGCCCGCAACAGTCCGGCCAACCGCGGCACGATCGCCGCCTGGGCGTGGGGCTTCCAGCGTTGTGTGGATTACCTGGTGACCGAGCCCAGCGTGGACCGGCATCGGATTGCCGCCCTCGGCCACTCGCGCAACGGCAAGACCGCCCTCCTGGCAGCGGCCTACGACGAGCGCATCGCCATCGCCTTCCCGCACCAGGCCGGTTGCGGCGGCTCCGCCCCCAGCCGCGGCAAGACTGGTGAATCCGTGAAGGCCATTAATGACGTATTCCCCCACTGGTTCAACGCCCAGTTCAAACTGTTTAACGGCGCCACGGAGCGGCTGCCGTTCGACCAGAATTGCCTCGTGGCCCTTTGTGCCCCGCGCCCGGTCCTGTTCTCCGCCGCGGAAGGCGACCAATGGGCCAACCCCGCAGGCCAGTTTCAAGTGCTCCAGGCCGCCGACCCAGTCTATCGTTTCCTCGGCGCGAAAGGATTGGCGGCGCAAGAGATTCCTCCAATGGGCCGGCTCGTGGACAGTCCCCTGGGCTATTATCAGCGCGCAGGCCAGCATTCGATGACGGCTGATGACTGGACTGTCTTCATGAACTTCGCCGATGCCCAGTGGCGGAAGTAAGGCGTCATCTCAAACGGTTAAGGAATATGCCAACTGCTAAAGTGAACGCCAAACTGACTGCGATCCGAGGCTCCATCGTCGCCCCGCGGGGCTTCCGCACCTCCGGCGTCTTTTGCGACATCAAACGCCTCGGCACCGGCAAAGGCTCCGACAAAGGCTGCAAACGCGACTTGGCTCTCATCCTTTCTGAGGTGCCTGCCACTGTGGCGGGCATGTTCACCACCAACCAGGCCTGCGCCGCCCCCGTGAAAGTGTGCGTCGAGCGCGTGGACAAGGGCAGCGCCCAGGCGGTCGTCGTCAACTCCGGCAACGCCAATGCTTGCACGGGCAGACAAGGTCTGAAGGACGCCCGCGAGATGGCGCACTTCACCGAACAGGCGCTCGCCTTGCCGCAAGGCTCGGTCCTCGTCGGCTCAACCGGACGCATCGGTGTGACGCTGCCTATGGACAATGTCCGCGCGGGCATTATCGAAGCCGCTGTCGAACTGGGTTCCACTGCCGGCCGCGCCGCCCGGGCGGCTGAAGCCATCATGACGAGTGACACCAGGTCAAAGCAGGTCGCCGTGGAGGTCGAGCTGGGCGGCAAGGCTGTCCGCATCGGGGGCATCTGCAAGGGCGCCGGCATGATCCAGCCCGGCATGAGCCCTACAGGCAAACGCCCCGGGACCAATCCCCTCCATGCCACGATGCTTTGCTTTATCACCACCGATGCCGCGGTTGAGGCCAAGGTCCTGCAGACAGCCCTGCGCGAAGCCGTGGCCAACAGCTTCAACCGCATTACCGTGGACGGCGACATGAGCACAAATGACACCGTCCTCGTCCTAGCCAACGGCCTCGCCCGCAACCGGGACTTTAGACTTTGGACTTTAGACTTTAGACTATTTGAGTCCGCCCTGAGCCACGTCTGCCTCGAACTGGCCAAGATGATCGTGCGCGATGGCGAAGGCGTGTCGCGCTTTGTCAGCGTGCGTGTCAACGGCGCCAAATCCTTCGCTGATGCCGACGCCGCCGCGCGGGCGGTGGCGAACAGCCCGCTCGTCAAGACCAGTTGGCACGGCGGCGATCCCAACTGGGGCCGTATCATCGCTGCCCTCGGCTACAGCCCCGCGACTATAGTCGAGGAAAAGGTGGACATTGGCTACAGCGCGCCCGGCAGCCGCAAGATTCTCTGGAGCCTCAAGCGCGGCCAGCCGACGACGGCCACCTTCAAGGCGCTCTGTGCTGCGGTCGCACCGAGGGAATTTGATCTCCACGTCAATCTCAACCTCGGGCGGTCGAGTGCAGTCATCTACGCCGCTGACCTGACCGAAGCATACGTGGACTTCAACAAGGGCGACGTAAGCGACCCAAGCTCGCTGGGAGGATGAAACCGGCCCACATCGGCGCCTGGAATTCGCTTGCCAGCCCTGTGGTTTCACCATTTCCTGTTTTCGTGAGCGCACTCGCAGAGGTTCCCTGGGCGGTAACAGCGGAAAAGGTGGAGGCCGTGGTTCAGCGGCTCATCGCCGTCGGCCGGCCGCGCAAGATCATCCTTTTCGGCTCGTACGTGCGCGGGCAGGTGGACCGGGACAGCGATCTAGACGTGCTGGTCGTAACGGACGACCGCGTAGCCAATCCACGGGCGGAGAGTGTGCGACTCCGGGACGCGGTGGAGGATATTGATATGCCCATGGACATCTTAGTGGTTCCGGAATCGCAGTTCAACGCGTTGCGCAATACGCCTGGCCTGATCTACCAAGAGGCCTGCGAACACGGCAAATTAGTCTATGAGCAGCGCGACTAAAGGAAGAGCTCTCAACCCTTACGCCGTAGAATCTCGCTACCCTGGTTACATCCACCAACTCAGCCGCGCCGAAGTGCGGGCGGCCATCGAGATGGCTGAGAAGATTGCCACCTGGGCGGAGACCGTCCTCCTCCCGCCGCCAACACCCCCGGGTGCCAAGTCATAGTGAAAGCCTGCGCTCTCGCTGTCCTAGCCGTTGCCCTTTGGATGTGCGGAATGTCTCTCTCTCATGCGCAAGTGAACCGGCCCAGCAATGACAGGCTGGCCTTCTCGCCTGCGGGCACTAACGAATTCGCCTTCAACACTGGTGTCTTGAAAGGCAAGCTGCGCGCGGGAGGCAAGTCCACGGGGCTGTCTTCTGTCGTGCATCTGCCGACTGGCGTCGCCTTGGATTCGAGCATGGGACTGTTTGGCCACTACCGCGTCTTCAGCGCCAACAAACGCTACGGCACCGCCGCCTGGGATTGGCCGAGCGAAGCCGCGCTTCGCCCGGACGGCAGCGTGGAAGTGCGTTGGCCTTCAGTCGAAGACCGCCCCTTCGAACTGCGTGCGGTGTATCGCTGGGCCGCGCCGAACATCCTCGACCTGGAAACCAGCGTGCTGGCCAAGACGAACCTAGCCCGGTTCGAGTCCTTCCTGGCTTCCTACTTCTCCGAGGGCTTCACCAATGCCGGTGTCTATGTGCCCTCAAACGGGAGGGAAAGATTCGAGGCGGCCGACAAGGGCTACGGTACTTGGCAGGCCTTCCCGCGTGATGACCAGGCGGCATCCATCATCCAGGACGGGCGCTGGAAATTCCTGCCCAACCCGGTCGAGTGGACCATCAGGCCCCACTTTGCCAAGCCGCTTGGCATGCGCCGTTGCCCGGCGAATGACCTGTGGGCCGTGGTCATGTCCCCTCCCGAGGATTGCTTTGCCATTCTCATGCCTTTTGCTGAGGAATCCCACCGCTCCTTGTATCTCTCCCTGTTCGGCAAAGACCTGAAACAGGATGAGACCGTGCGCGCCCGGGCGCGGTTGGTCATCCAGCAAAACCTCGCGAGCGATGCCGTGGACCGGCTCTACTCGGACTACCTGCAGCACACTCGGTGAGACTATTACCACATGCGGCGCCTTGGTTTTCCGCCGGCGCTTTCGGCGAAAGCGCCCCACCCTGGTAGGGCTGCCTCGCCGAGGCAGCCGTCTGACGCGATCCCTACTCCCTATGCAAGACCTGATTGCCAAGGCCAATACCCTGCTGGAAGCGCTGCCCTACATTCAGAAGTTCAGCGGCGCCACCTTTGTCATCAAGTACGGCGGCAGTTTCATGGACTCGCCGGACCCGGAGGTCCGCAACAGCGTGGCCCGTGACCTCGTCTTCCTGGAGGCCGTTGAGATTAACCCCGTGGTCGTCCACGGCGGCGGCAAAGCCATCACCCGCGCGATGGAGAAAGCCGGTCTTAAGGCCAATTTCATTCAGGGCCAGCGCGTCACCGACGAGGCTACCGTGACGATCGCCGACGACGTGCTCTCGCGCGAAATCAATCCCGAGGTGGTCGCCGCTATCCAGACTCTGGGTGGCGCCGCCCAAGGGTTTGCCGGTCCGGACATTTTCCGCTGCCGCAAAGCGCGCGTGCCCGGGCCGGACGGCCAGACGCTGGACCTG
>Ga0074044_10004001_pt1 | contig 12362 bp, 10 predicted proteins | sample BogForMeECP23OM1_FD_94443 | JGI IMG/M metagenome (GOLD analysis project Ga0074044, IMG submission 94443) | Bog forest soil microbial communities from Calvert Island, British Columbia, Canada - Bog Forest MetaG ECP23OM1 | ecosystem: Environmental > Terrestrial > Soil > Wetlands ...
AGCCTGCCAAGACCCCCAGCAGACATCCCAATTGGACGGAGCCGCGAAAAAGAGCGAAGCGGCCGCGCTTGCGGGAGTTGACGCGGAGCCTCGGTATTTCGTTGGCGCTCTGCTGTCGTATTGTGGTCAAAAGGATGCCGCTGTTCGCTTGTTGAGAAGCGCCATTGAACAGAACTATTGTGCCTACACCGCCTTGCAAACCGACCCGTTGCTTGTGAAGTTCCGGGGAACGCCTGAGTTCAGAGAATTGCTATCGGCAGCGAAAGAGTGCCAGAACAGATTCTTGGCGCAGAGAGACCAGATTCCACATTGAAAGACAACGACCCCGACATCCCCATCCTAAAAGAAGCCAAAGCGGAGTATGCGAAGCTGCAATAGTTGCCGAAATCAAAGCGTTTACACTAACTGAGAAATTGCGTTTCCTTTTCCGTGCCGTTCGCAAGGAATTGCTCCGAACTAGCCGCGTAAGACGCCATCTGCCGCGGTCGTGCAACCCGAAAGTGAGACATCAAGTTAAGGGGCCAGCCACATCGAATCACTTCTTCCCTGCTCTGAAATGCTAAGATTTCGGGCATGCCTCTGCGCAGCAAAGTCAAGAAAGTAACGCACGCGGCGGGGAAGATGATTCGCGGGCGTAAGGGCGAGCCGCACGCCTCGGCGGAACTGGTCATCATTACCGGCATGAGCGGCTCGGGGAAGGCTTCGGCGCTGAAGGCCTTCGAGGATCTCGGTTACTACTGCGTGGACAATCTGCCGGTGGAGCTGATTCCGCGCTTTGCCGAACTGGCATTGCGGTCGGGAGAGACTCCGCGCACGGCGCTGGTGGTGGATGTGCGCGAGGGCTCGCAACTGGAGAAGCTGCCGGCGATTCTGAAATCGGTGAAGCGGGCAATCGCGACGCGGGTGATTTATCTGGAAGCGAGCGATGCCGCGTTGCTGCGGCGCTTCAGCGAGACGCGGCGGCCGCATCCGCTGGGGACGGGCACCACGGTGCGGGCATCGCTCCGGGCCGAACGGCGGCATCTGCGGGCGATTCGCGCGCTGGCCGACCTGGTCATCGACACTTCCAAATTCAATGTTCATGAACTGCGGGCGCACTTGACCGATCGCTTCAAACAGCAGTCGGGGAGCCAGCAGACGATTCTGGTCTCGTGCGTGAGCTTCGGATACAAACACGGCGTACCGGACGATGCCGACCTGGTGTTTGATGTGCGCTTTCTGCCCAATCCTCATTTTGTGCCGGAGTTTCGTGGGCTGACGGGACGCGACCCTCGGGTCGCCAAATACATCCGGTCGTTTCCGCAGACGCAGGAGTTCATTAACCGCATCTCAGACCTGCTGGTCTACCTACTGCCGCACTACATTCGCGAGGGCAAGAGCTACCTGACCATCAGCTTCGGATGCACCGGCGGACAGCACCGCTCGGTGATGATCGCCGAAGATGTAGGCAAGCGGCTGCGGAAAGCGGGATACAAAGTAAAGGTCGTACATCGGGACAGCCCGAAGTAGGCGAGCAACTGGATATCCTTCCGCCCGTAGAAACGGGGCTTGCCCCGTCTCCCTCCGCGTCAGGAGACGCAGCGAGCCGCGTCTCTACGGGAAATCACATGTAGAATTGAGCCTCACACGCATGGCAACCTCCACAGTGACGGGCGCGAGGAGTGAAAGCACACCGGCAGAGTCCCGTCCACTGCGACGCCTGTTGCGCTACGTTTTGCCGTACTGGTGGCAGTTTTCCGCGTCAGTCGTACTGATGGCGGCGGTGGGACTCTTGGATGCAGGCCGCTTGCTGCTCATCCGCCCGATTGTCGATCGCGTATGGAACCCCGGCTCCCAGGACAAGACCATCCCGTTGTTCAAGCTGCCGGGCACCGAGCGCTTTCTTGACCTCCATCAACTGGTTCCGTCCCATTTTCACAATCCATGGACGGTCGTGGCCTTTGCGCTGGTGGCAGCCACGGTATTAAAGGGGATCTTCGACTACGCCGGAACCTACCTGGTGAACTATGCGGGTTTTGGAATGATCACGGACCTGCGGGATGATCTGTATAACGCAATCCTGCGGAGTTCGGCGGCGTTTTTCACAAAACACACGACGGGCACGCTGCTCTCGACGATGGTCAACGATATCGAGAAGGTGCAATACGCGATGTCGTCCGTGCTGGCGGAATTCCTGCAACAGTTTTTCACTTTAATTTTTGTAGCGATGGTAGTGGTTTCGCAAGGTGGCAAACTGGCGTGGGTGTTACTGCTGTTCGTCCCCGCGATTTTATATTCGTCGAAAAAGATCGGCCGGCGAGTGCGCACCACGACGCGGGGCGGCCAGGACAAGCTGGCCGAGATCCAGAACATTCTTCATGAAACCATCACCGGAAACCGGATCGTCAAGGCGTTCAGCATGGAGAATTGGGAAATCGAGCGATTCCGCGCCGCCGCACGACGGTTGTTCCGGGCGAACCTCCGGCTGGTGGCGGCGTTTGCGATCAGCTCTCCGCTGATGGACATTCTCGGCTCGATCGCTGTTGCGCTTCTGCTACTGCTGGGCCGCGACCAGATCAACAAGCACTTGTTAACAGAAGGCGCTTACTGCGCGTTTATTTTTGCCGTTTTCAAGCTCTACGACCCGGTGCGCAAGTTCGCAATGTTCAACAACAATTTCCAGCAGGCCGTGGGAGCCTCGTCGGAAATTTTCCGTTTCATGGATATGGAAGACGAAGTGCGGGAGAAACCGGGAGCGAAGCGGCTGGGAAAATTTGCGCGGGCGATCCGGTTCGCCGACGTGTCTTTCTCCTATGAAAACGCCGAGGATTCGCCGGTTGTGCTGCGTGGTATCAATCTGGAGGTGAAAGCAGGCGAAGTGCTGGCGGTAGTGGGATCGAGCGGCGCGGGCAAGAGCACCCTGGTGCATCTGATCCCCCGCTTCTTTGACGTCAGCGGCGGGCGCATTCTGATTGACGACAACGATGTGCGGGATGTGACGCTGGAGTCGCTGCGATCGCAGATCGGGATCGTCACGCAGGAGACGGTGTTGTTCAACGATACGGTGAGAAACAATATCGCCTACGGCCAGCCGCATGTATCGCAGAAGAAGGTGGAAGAAGCGGCGCGGGCGGCGCGGGCGTATGAATTCATCCGCGGGCTTCCGGTAGGGTACAGCACCATGATCGGGGAGCGCGGGGTGCGGCTTTCGGGCGGGGAGCGGCAGCGCATCGCGATTGCACGGGCGATCCTGAAAAATGCGCCGATTCTGATTCTGGACGAGGCCACGTCGGCGCTGGACAGCGAGCAGGAATCGCTGGTGCAATCGGCGCTGCAAAATCTGATGAGCGGGCGTACTGTGTTTGTGATCGCGCACCGGCTCTCGACTGTGCGGCGCGCCAATCGTATCGTGGTGCTCGAAAACGGCACGATCGCCGACATCGGTGCGCATGAAGAACTGATGCAAAAGTTGGGCACGTACCGGCGGCTTTACGAATTGCAGTTTGCCGAAGCCGACGCGCCCAAGGCAGTACCCACGTAGGGACAGCCGCCCTCGGCTGTCCAACGGAGCGCAGCTCCGCCAAGGTTTTGATCTATCGGAATGCTGCCGCGCTCTGCGCGGCGGGACAGCCGAGGGCGGCTGTCCCTACGTGATTTGAGATGAACTTATGCCACTTCACTCCATGACGGGATTCGCGCAGGTCAAAGGGCAGGTCGCTGCTCAGTTGGCGTTTGCGCTGTCGCTGAAATCAGTGAACCATCGTTTTCTGGATCTTCACTTCCGGCTGCCGTCCGATACCGACTCGCTGGAGATGAAGCTGCGCCGGATTCTGAAAGAGAAGCTGGCTCGCGGCCACGTGGAAGTGATACTGAACCTGGATCGCTCGGGCCCGAACGGCGTCGCGCTCAACCGGCAACTGATTGCCGGCTACGTGGAGGCGTTCCGCGCGGCGGCCGATGAATTTGGGGTTGAAGGTGAGCCCGATCTGAACGTGGTTCTGAGGATGCCGGGCGCGATGGATTCGGGCGCCGAGAAATCAGGAGACGAACTGGAGACCGCGGTGATGGCGCGAGTGGAAGAAGCGCTTTCCCGGCTGAATGAGATGCGCGAAGAAGAAGGCCGGAGCATCGGCACGGAGTTGCGCGCTCGCATGGCAAATCTGGAAAAAGCGGCGGTAGGAGTGGAAGCCCATCGCAGCACTATTCTGCGCAGCTACTCGGATCGCTTGCAATCGCGCATGATGGAACTGCTCGGCGCACAGGTGGACAAAGAACGGATCCTGCAGGAAGTGGCGGTGCTGGTGGATCGCAGCGACATCCAGGAAGAACTGGTCCGTCTGAATGCGCATGTGAAGCATTTTCTCGGCTTGCTCGACCAGGGCGGAGAAGTGGGCAAGAAGATGGACTTCCTGCTGCAGGAAATGAACCGCGAGGCCAACACGCTGCTCTCGAAGACCTCGGGCCTGGCGGGCGAGGCGTTGAAGATTACAGAGATGGGCCTGCTGATGAAGTCGGAGATCGAGAAATCGCGGGAGCAGGTGCAGAACCTGGAATGAGCATCGTCTACATTGTTTCCGCGCCATCGGGTTCGGGCAAATCCACGCTGGTGAACGAGCTGTTCAAGATGGTTCGTCACCTCGACTTCTCGATTTCTTACACCACGCGCCAGCCGCGCGGAAGCGAACAGAACGGCAAGGAATATTTCTTCGTCTCCAGGGATAAATTTGAAGCCATGATTGCGGCCGATGACTTTCTGGAGCACGCGGAAGTCTTCGGCAACTATTACGGTACGGCAAAGAGGTTTCTGCGCGAGGCCGAGGCGCGCGGCAACGACCTGCTGCTCGACATCGATGTGCAGGGTGCGAGTAAGATCAAAGAGAAGATCCCGGAGGCAGTAAGCATCTTTATTCTTCCGCCCGACCGGGAGAATCTGGAATGGCGGCTGCGGAACCGGGGGCTCGATTCGGAAGCGGTAATCCGTCGCCGGTTGGACACGGCCCGACGAGAGATTGAGAATTACTCGAAATACGACTATATATTAGTAAACAACGTGCTTGAGAAGTCTGCGGACCAACTAAAGGACATCGTACTGTCGGAGCGGGCGCAGCGCAGCGGGGCGGAACTTTCCGCTGAGGAAAAGCGGCGAGTGGCGACCGCACAAGCTTGCCGGCTGGGACAGGCGCGCGAGCGGGTGCAGCCGATTCTGGCCTCGTTTAACCTGCAGGTGTAAAGGGCACGTAAAGTTTCGGGGGAGAGAATATGAAGCTGGTTGAAGGGTTCGACAGCAACTACCGCTACATTCTGGTAGCGGCGCGGCGGGCACGGCAACTGCAAGGCGGCGCACCGCCGGTGATCGATACCGGGTCGCGCAAACCCTGCCGCATCGCGCAGGATGAAATCAAGGCCGGCAAGGTGAAATGGCTGATTCCGGAGGTTCCCAAATTGCCGGTAGTGGCTGCGACCGAGACTCTGGACAAGGTGTTCGCGGAAGACGCGTAGACGTCGCTCGCGTCTCTACTGGGTTTCAGCCGCAGCGAAGACCAGTCGCCAACGCGCGCTTTGCATCTCGCGCCAGGTTGCGGCATCAATTCTGTAGGCGGGGCTGGGTTTTGAAGCCGTGGCCGCCGTCCTCCTGCTATGAAAATTGCGCTGGGCGTGTCCGGTGGGATTGCAGCTTATAAGGCAGCGGAAATCGTGCGCCTTTTGCAAGACCACGGTATTCATGTGCAAGTCGTGATGACGGCAGCGGCACAGGAGTTCGTTCGTCCACTGACCTTCGCGGCGCTCTCCGGAGAAAAAGTAATCACCGGCATGTTTGGGTCGGGAGACGACCAGGCGAACGTCGAGTCGGCGATCGAACACATTGCGATTGCGCAGGCGATTGATGCACTGCTGGTGGCTCCGGCAACGGCCGATGTGCTGGCGCGCTTCGCGCAAGGGGTTGCGAACGACTTTCTGAGCACTCTTTATCTCGCGACCACCGCTCCGGTGGTTGTCGCTCCGGCGATGAACGTCAACATGTGGAACCACGCGGCCACACAGGCAAATCTGGAAATCTTGCGCAAACGAGGCGTTCGCATTGTCGAGCCCGGCCAGGGCTATCTCGCCTGCGGCATGACCGGCGCGGGGCGGCTGGCGGAAAACGAAACGATTGTGGCGGCGGTGATGGAGGCGCTTGGCGCCGCGCAGGATCTGGCGGGCGAAACGGTGCTGGTGACGGCGGGCCCGACGCGGGAGAAAATCGATCCGGTACGGTATTTGACGAACCGGTCGAGCGGGCGCATGGGATATGCCATTGCCGAAGCGGCTCTTCGGCGCGGAGCACGCGTGCTGCTGGTGAGCGGGCCGACTGCGATTGCCGCGCCGGAAGCGGCGGAAGTGACCCGGGTGGAAACGGCGGAAGAGATGTTGGCGGCGGTTTTGAGATTGCTGCCCGAAAGTACGGTGGTAATCAAGGCGGCGGCAGTGTCGGACTTCCGGCCAAAAGCGGCGGCGGCGCAAAAAATCAAGCGCAAGGGCGAGATGACGCTGGAACTGGAGCCGACCGCGGATGTTCTGGCGGAGGTGGCGCGCCGCAAGACTTCCCAGGTGGTCGTGGGATTTGCCGCCGAGACGGAGAACGTGCTGGAGAACGCGCGCAAGAAGCTGGCGTCGAAGTCGCTCGACGCGATCGTGGTGAACGACGTTTCGCGCGAAGGCGTTGGTTTTGATTCCGACCGTAACGCGGTCACGATCATCTCCCAGAGCGAAGTGGTCGAGGTTCCCGAGACCTCGAAGTGGGAAGTTGCGCACCGCGTGCTGGACCAGGTCGTAAAGCTGCGGAAACACCGTGACACGGTTGTTCGGTAGGAGAATTCCGTGAACATCTATTTGTGCGGAGCCTTGGCGCTCGTGTTGTCCACTCTCGTTGCCTCGCAGCAATCACCCGTTCCGGCAGAAGAGGAGCCGCACCATCATCTTGTGCTGAAGAATGATTCTGTCATGGTCCTGCGGGTGAAGCTTCTGCCGGGTGAAAGCACGCTGTTTCACACGCACACGCACGACCGTGTGGCAGTTGATTTGTCCGGCACCACCATTACCCGGCAAGAACTGGGCGAACCGGAAAGCGCGCCAGAGGTGACGAAGCCTGGAGACGTCGCGGCGTTGGAGTCGAATGGGCTATACACCCACCGGCTGCATAACGCCGGCAACGTCGAGTTTGAAGTGTTGGACGTGGAACTGCTTCAACGGCCTTCCGAGTCTTCGGCTCCAGCTGCGGGGAAGGTGGAAGCGGAGAATCCAAGCGCGCGGGTTTACAAGTGGACGCTGGCACCCGGAGCTACGTCGGCAATGCATACACACGAGCGCCCCTACCTGATCATTTCGGCTACACCACTGGTGCTGAAGATGACGGATCCCGAAGGGAAGTCGTTCACGCACGAAGTGAAGGCTGGCGACTTTCATTGGGTCGATGCCAAGGTCACGCACTCGCTGGCGAACGAAGGCACGACCGTGGGGCAGATTGTGGAGATTGAGTTGAAGTAGTTTTCCGAGTGCGCCGCACGGTTTGTTATCCTTATCCGCAATGCCCCTCGCCCTTGATCCCGAACTTCGCCGTGCGCTTGCGGCGCGCATCCGCTACTACAACGAGATGGGGATCTACGACTTTTACCGGCGGCCTCCATCGGACCGCGAGGGGGCAGTGCCGATTTCGGTGGATGAAGAAGAAATCGCCGTTTCGACAAATCAGCCAGAATCTGGAGAAGAAATGGGTCCACGGAAGGCAGCAGCGGTCGCGATTCAGGGCGACGAGAATATTTTTGACCTGATCGCGCTGAAGCCCGAACAGAGTGTGAGCGATCCGGTGAAGGCGCTCAAGATAATCCGCGAGGACCTGGGCGACTGTACGCGCTGCGTGCTCCATAAGCAGGGACGGAAGCAGATTGTGTTTGGCGTCGGCAATCCGGCGGCGGAGTTAATGTTCGTGGGCGAGGGGCCGGGCGCCGATGAAGACGCTCAGGGCGAGCCCTTCGTGGGCCGCGCCGGGCAACTGCTCAACAACATGATCAAAGCGATGGGGATCGAGCGCGAGCAAGTGTACATCGCGAACATCGTGAAGTGCCGCCCACCGGGCAATCGCACGCCGGAGCGCGACGAGTGCGCGACTTGCTCGCCGTTCCTGATGCGGCAGATCGCGGCGATCAAGCCGAAGGTGGTGGTCGCGCTCGGAGCGGTGGCGGCGAAGACGCTGCTGGCGATGAATGCGTCGATGATGCAACTGCGCGGGCGCTTTTACGACTTCCGGCCGGCGGGCGTTCGTGTCAACGACCGGAGCAACGATCCCCGCTGGGATGGATGCAAGCTGGCGGTCACCTACCATCCGGCGTTTCTGCTGCGCGATCCGCGGCAGAAGGGCGAGGCGTGGAAGGACTTGCAGATGGTGATGAAGGAGTTGGGAATGAAGGCGCCGGGGAAACAAGACGCTTAAAGGCTCATTCAGAAACTCAATTGAATTGTTGGCACTACCTCCTACATGCCCCTCTTCTGCGACGTCGCCCTCGCCGTGCCACTTGACATGGTGTTCACCTACGCCGTCCCTCCGGGCATGGAGCCGGTCGTTGGCGGGCGGGTGCTGGTGCCGTTCCGGCAGCAACGCATGTCGGGCATCGTAGTTGAGCTGCATGACCGTCCGCCGCAGGTCAAAACCAAAAAGGTGATCGAAGCGCTCGACCTCTCGCCGGTTCTCGATGAACAACTGTTGAAACTTGGGAAGTGGATTGCCGATTACTATCTCGCGCCCATGGGTGAGGTGTTTCGCACAATGCTGCCGCTCTCCGCCGAGTTTAAACGCTCGGTCGCGTATCGCATCACCGATCAGGGGCGGCTGGCGCTGCATCTGGCGGGGATGTCGGGGTCTCCGGCGCGGTCGAAGCGCACGCCGGAACAGCAGCTGGTCGAGTTTCGGGTGCTCGATTATCTGGCGGAGCGGGAGGGCGTGCGCGAAGAGAGATTGCGCGGGGCGACGCGCGGGGCGAAGACGCTGCTCGCGGGCATGGTGCAGAAGAAGTGGATTGCGCGCGAGGATGTATCGGCGGCGCGGGATGCGGCGCGCCTGGTGAAGGTCGCGGTGCTGCTGGGAGCGGAGGCTTCGCCTCCACTGGACGGGCCAGAGGCCCGTCCCCACACGGGCTCTGCAAAGACGCTTAATGCGAACCAGCTAGCTTTGATTGAGGCGCTTGCTGCTTCTGGCGGGCGGGTACCCGTCGAGAGTTTACGCGGGTTGGATGTGCCGCGCACTACCCTGGGCACGCTAGTCCGCCGCGGGTTAATTAAGTTGGTGGATGAACCGCAGTGCTTCACCACTTCAAAGCTCAAGCCCCGGCAATCTCCGTTTGAGTTCGAGTTCAGCGCGGCGCAGAAAGAAGCGCTCGCGAAGATTGGCGAAGCCGTGGGGTCGCGCAAGTTCGCCGGTCTGCTGCTGCACGGCATCACCGGGTCCGGAAAGACGGCGGTGTATCTGGCCTGCATGCGCCAGGTGCTGGAGCAGGGGCGGTCGTCGATCTTACTTGTACCCGAAATTGGCCTGACTCCGGCGGTGGCGGCGGACCTGCACCAGGTGTTCGGCGATGAAGTTGCCATCTTGCATTCGGGGCTGTCGGATGCGGAGCGGGCGGAGCAGTGGCATCGCATACGGCGCGGCGCGGCGCGCGTGGTGGCGGGAACGCGGTCGGCGGTGTTCGCGCCGGTGAGCGATCTCGCGCTCATCATTGTCGACGAGGAGCAGGATTCGTCTTACAAGCAGGAAGAAACGCCGCGCTATCACGCGCGCGATGTGGCAGTCATGCGGGCAAAGATGGCGGGAGCGGTCGTCGTTCTCGGTTCAGCCACGCCCTCGCTCGAGTCGTACTACAACGCAAAGAAAAATAAATACGCGCTCGTGGAACTGCCCGACCGGGTGGAGATGCGTCCGCTGCCGGAAGTCGAGATTATTGACATGCGGCAGGAGTTTCAGGAGACGGGGCAGGAGCAGGTGATCTCGCGCAAACTGGCGGAAGAAATCCGCGAGCGTCTGGAGAAAAAAGAGCAGGTCATGGTGCTGCTCAACCGGCGCGGGTATTCTCCGGTGGTGTTGTGCCGCGCGTGCGGCAAGACGCTGCAGTGCAAGAACTGCGCCGTCTCCATGACCCATCACAAGCGCGAGCGCAAAATGGAATGCCATTACTGCGGGCATGTCGAGCGCATCCCCGACAAGTGCGTGCATTGCGGCAGCGAGTACGTGTACTTTGTCGGGACGGGATCGGAGAAGCTGGAAGAGTTGCTGCACGGCATGTTTCCGCAGGCGCGGATCGGGCGGCTGGATCGCGATACCGTACGCGGGCGGGAAGATTTCGAACACGCGCTGAACGCGCTGAATGAAGGCGCACTCGACATGCTGGTGGGCACGCAGATGATTGCGAAAGGCCACGACATCCACGGCGTGACGCTGGTCGGCGTGGTCGGGGCGGACATGGCGCTCGGGTTGCCCGATTTCCGCGCGGCCGAAAGAACCTTTCAGCTGCTGACGCAAGTCGCGGGTCGCGCCGGACGCGGACAGTCTCCGGGGAAGGTCGTGCTGCAGACTTATTTTCAGGAACACTACGCGGTGCAGTTTGCGGCGCGTCATGACTTTGCCGGGTTCTACGAAAAAGAGCTGCAATTCCGCGCCTGGATGCACTATCCGCCGTACAGCGCGATTGCGAATGTGCTCATCCGCTCCGAGAAGTTAGACGACGCGCTGACGTGGTCGGGCGAACTCGGGCGCTGGTTTGAGAAAACGCGGCATGAGGGCATTCGCGTGCTCGGACCGGCAGCGGCGCCGATCACCCGGCTGAAGCGCGATTACCGCTATCACTTCATCCTGAAGTCCCCCAGCCGCGAGAAGATGAATGCGCTTTTGCGCGCGATGCTGGCGGAAGCTGCGGTGCGAAAGATTCCGCGCACGCAGGTGATTGTGGATGTGGATGCGGTGTGGCTGATGTAGGAAGGGTCGTTGGTCGCTAGTCGTCGGTCGCTTGTGGGCCGCTGCAGCAGCAGAGGTTTCGCGCTCCTCGAAAAGCGCTGGCGGCGATTACTAGCGATGGAGCTTGTGGCGAACGTAGTCGCGTAGATCGTGCAGCGTGTCGCGGCTTCCGTCGCGAATTTGTGGCCAGACTTCTCGGCCGGAGCTGTGAGTGAAGGGCGCGGGGGTGAAGCTTAAGAGCAGCATCAACGCGGCGCAGAGTGCGAGGGCACGGCGGCGGCCGGAAACATCGGGATAGCGCGGGACGCGCGGATGTCTGGCTGTCAAGGCCAACAGCACGGCCCAAATGAACCAGCCGGTCCAAAGGTATTTTCCGAACGGTATGAGTGCAAAGACAGTGAGCAGCGAGATCCAGCGATGCAGACGAGGCGAGATGGAGAATATGATGTGGCCGCCATCGAGCTGGCCGCCCGGTAAGAGGTTGAGCGCGGTGGCGAACATTCCGACCCACGCGGCAGCCGCGATCGGATGGAGCGAAAGGGTGGAGAGCGGGACGGCGATGTGCAGCAGGCGTGCCGCCAGAGGGAAGGCCAGCGGAAATCCCAGTTGAATGTCTGTCGCGGCCGAACCGGCAATCGGATGCGAGAGCGAGAGCCCGTATACCAAAGCAACACAGGCCGGAATGAATCCTGCGATTGGCCCGGCGATTCCGATGTCGAAGAGCGCGGCGCGTGAGGGGATGGGACTCTTGATGCGGATGAAGGCTCCGAGCGTGCCAATCAGGCTGGGAAATGGCACGAAGAACGGCGGCGTCACGTAAACACGGTAATAGCGAGCGTAGAGATAATGCCCCATCTCGTGCGAGAAGAGGATGAACATCAGCGTGAGCGAGAAGGGAAGGCCGGGAAGCAACTCGGAGGGATGCGCAATCCAGGTTACAAATGGCGGCAAGAAGTCGTCATCCAAAAAAAACACCGCTTGGTTGTGGAGGTAATGGTACTCCATGCGGGCGCCGACGACCGTCGTGCTGAACAGAGTCAGAAGCAGGAACAGCACGTAGAGCCACCAGCGCTGACGTGTTGGACGGACGACCCAGACGCTGGGCTGGGGCTGCTGTTCCCATTCGAGGGCGGTCGGAAAAGGGGATGGGGGTTCGGACATAGAAATCTGAGGTCAGAGGTTCAAGGTCAGGTTGCAGAGGTGTGGTTTACTTCTGCAACCTGACCTTTGCCCTCTGCAATTCGAGAGCAGCTAGTCAATCGATTGCAGTTCCTTGCCGGGTTTGAAGCGGACGGCTTTGCCCGGCGGAATGGAAACTTCGGCGCCGGTGCGCGGATTCCGTCCGATGCCGGTCTTGCGCGGACGCACGTTGAACACGCCGAAACCACGCAGTTCAATGCGGTCG
>Ga0074044_10004002_pt1 | contig 12361 bp, 11 predicted proteins | sample BogForMeECP23OM1_FD_94443 | JGI IMG/M metagenome (GOLD analysis project Ga0074044, IMG submission 94443) | Bog forest soil microbial communities from Calvert Island, British Columbia, Canada - Bog Forest MetaG ECP23OM1 | ecosystem: Environmental > Terrestrial > Soil > Wetlands ...
ATACGTTGACTCATGTTTCCCCACCCCACGTCCCGAAAAATCGCGCGCCTCCAGGCATTTTCACGAAAACTGTTGCTAATGAGACTCACCCCAGCTTGGGAGTTACCGTGCACCGCCAATTTTTGCCAACCTATTGTTATTGAAGTCGATTTTCCAGCAAGAACTGGTCCGGAGACCGCCAATTCTCCCTGTTTTCCGCCTGTTATCAGGGAGTATCAGGGAGAATCGGGGCGGCGAGGCGGCGACCCCCTCTCCAACCCCGGCTTGATCCTGCCGAGTTCGCTTCCCCGCCAAGCTCGGATGGAGCCCCGGCGACTTGAGATGTGTGAATGCGGTAGGGCTTTGCCGGGGTGGCAGTAACAGTTTGACGTTTAGGGCGGTCCATCGGCGGAGTTCCCACATGAGCAGCCACGCACACGAAAGGAACTCCGATGGACGAGTACGAGAGCCTAAGCCACACCGCCTGGGACTGCAAATATCATGTGGTTTTCATTCCGAAATGTCGGCGCAAGACGTTGTATCATCCCCACAAGTGGGGGAGGCGATCCGCCTTCCCCGGTCAGGCCTTCGCCGCCGCCCTCTTCCTCCGCTTGGCCAGCGTCCTCAAGCGCAGCGCATTGAGCTTGATGAAGCCGGCGGCGTCGTGTTGGTCGTAGGCGACCGCGCCTTCCTCGAAGGTGACGAGGTCCTGGTCATAGAGCGAATGCGGGCTGTCGCGGCCGACCACATGGACGCCGCCCTTGTAGAGCTTCAGCCGCACCCGGCCGGTGACCAGCTCCTGGCTCTTGTCGATGAGGGTCTGCAGGAGCTCGCGCTCGGGGGCGAACCAGAAGCCGTTGTAGATGAGCTCCGCGTATTTCGGCATCAGCTCGTCCTTGAGATGCGCCGCCCCGCGGTCGAGCGTGATCGACTCGATGGCGCGATGGGCGGGGAGCAGGATCGTGCCGCCGGGCGTCTCGTACATGCCGCGCGACTTCATGCCAACGAAGCGGTTCTCGACCAGGTCGAGCCGGCCGATGCCGTTGTCGTGGCCGTATGTGTTGAGCGCGGCGAGCAGCGTCGCCGGGCTCATCGCCTTGCCGTCGATCGCGACCGGATCGCCCTTGTCGAACGTGATTTCGATCAACGTCGGCTTGTCCGGCGCCGATTCCGGATCGACCGTGCGCGAATAGACGTAACGCGGCGTCTCTTCGGCCGGGTCCTCGAGCACCTTGCCTTCGGAGGAGACGTGTAGAAGATTGGCGTCGGTCGAGAACGGCGCCTCGCCGCGCTTGTCCTTGGCGATCGGGATCTGATGCTGCTCGGCGAAAGCGATCAGGGCCGTGCGCGAAGGGAAGCTCCATTCCCGCCAGGGCGCGATGATCCTGATGTCGGGCTCGAGCGCATAGGCCGATAGCTCGAACCGCACCTGATCGTTGCCCTTGCCGGTCGCGCCATGCGCGATCGCGTCGGCGCCGACCTCGCGGGCGATCTCGACGAGCCGCTTGGCAATGAGGGGTCGCGCGATCGAGGTGCCGAGCAGGTACTGGCCCTCGTACTGCGCGTTGGCGCGGAACATGGGGAACACGTAGTCGCGCACGAACTCCTCGCGCAGGTCCTCGACGAAGATGTGTTCCGGCTTGACGCCGAGCAACTCCGCTTTCTTGCGGGCAGGCTCGAGCTCTTCGCCCTGGCCGAGGTCGGCGGTGAAGGTCACGACCTCCGCGCCGTAGGTCGTCTGCAGCCACTTGAGAATGATGGACGTGTCCAGCCCGCCCGAATAGGCGAGCACGACGCGCTTGATCTTGGATTTTTGGCTGGACATGGACGGGCTCGATGGCAAAGGCGGCAACGCGCAAACCGCGGCATGGCCGGGCTTATAGACCCGCCCGCGCTGCGCGCAACCCGGGAGGCGCGGGCTTCACCAGGGCGGCCAGCGGCGCGCGCGTTTCGGCTCGTCCGGCTCGGGTCGATTGAGCGCCTCGTAGACGAGGTCCGCCGCCGTCTTGCCCTTCCAGCGATCCCGCCCGCTCTCCGAAGCCCGTGTCAACGCGGCTTCTCTTACTCGACTAAGCCGGGTCGGCCAGATGATCTTGCGCATGACCTCGATGACGATCAGCGTGACGAGGCCGCCGAGCAGCACGTCGGAGAGATAATGGCCGCCAAAGGCCACGCGCAGAAGGCTCGCGCAGACGCCGAAGGCCAAGGCGGCGACCATCGCCGGCCCGCGCCAGGGCGGCGGCAGGACGCTCGCCGGGGCGACCACCCAGAAACCGGTCGCCGCCTCGCCCGAGACGAACGAGCAGTTCTTCTTGCAGGCGCCGTTGTCCTCGTACCAGGGCCTGAATGGGTACGGCCCGTTGAACTCCTGGGTCTGGATCGGGCGCGGGCGATGCCAATGGTCCTTCAGCCCGAGATTGATGATGAGGCCGGGCCCGATCGAAATCGTCGCGATGAGGAAGATCACGGCCTTTCCGCTCGGCGCCCAGCGCAGGCGCGCGCCGGCGCGCTTGGCGAACCACAGCGCGGCGTAGAGCGCGAGAACCACGAAGGGCGTCACACGGAAGAAATCGCGGCCCAAGCGCTCCGGAGCGCCGCGCCCGATGAAGCCGCCGCCGTCGTAGAAGAGATGCGAAACGACGAGATCGAGGCCGGGCCAGACGGCGAAGACGATCAGCGTCAGCGCCGTCAGCGCGACATAGAGAATGAGTGCTTTCATGCCTGCCGTCAGTAGACCCGATAGGTCTTCCCGGTCTCCAGCCCCTCAATGCTGCGGCTGAACCCGCGCGCCGCGCGGGCGACCGGCACGGGATCGAAGCCGCGGAAGAACGGACCGTATGCCTCCATCGCTTCTTCGAAGACGCCAGGGCTGACAAGGTTGATGCGGATGCCGCGCGGCATCTCGATCGCCGCCCCCATCACGAAGCCCGCGAGCGCGCCGCCGACCATGCTGCCCGACGACCCGCCGGCGATCGGCGCATCCCCGAGCACGCCGGAGATCAGCGTGATCGAGCCGCTGTCGTTGAGATGGTCGCGGGCGCAGAGCGCGAGATTGACCTGGCCCATCAACTTGTTGCTGAGGCCGAGGGCGTAGGACGATAGCTCCAGCGGCGCCGGCTTGATCGCCGAAAGCGGATGGAAATTGAAAACGCCGGCCGCGCAGGCGACCGCGTCCAGCGGCCCCGCCGCCTTCAGACCCGCCTCGATGCTCGCTGGGTCGGCGATGTCGATGCGCACATCCCCGGACTTCGATCCGGCGGCGACGATGTCGTGGCGCGGGGAGAGCTCCGCGACGATCGCCCGGCCGAGGACGCCGCTGGCGCCGATGACGAGGATGCGAAGGCGTTGCGACATGAAGGACCTCGAGCAGTACGGAAAACCCGGCGCAGCGCCGGATCAGACGGCTTCCTAGCGGCTCATGGAGGAGCGCGCCAGCGTTCTCCCCGTTGCCTCGCCGCGCGGCGGGTCTATAGTCCGGTCTCCCAGGCGGCGGAGGGAACGGATGGTTCGGCTCGACGACAAGCTCGCGCGCATCCGCGCGGGAGGTTACCGGCGCACCGACTTCATCATCGCAGACGCCAAGGACCCCGACATGGGGCCGGGGCTGCACGCCGTGGGGCCCGCCCGGCAGAAGGACGGATCGGCGACGCGGCTGCGCACCCGCGAGGAGTTTCTCCAGTCGATCGAGGCGATCGTCCGCCAGGACGTCATCGACGTCATTCTGACCTCGGTCAGCAATCTGGAGCAGCTCGTCAAGCGCAACGCCTTCGCCCACTCCGGGGTGAAGCCCGTGATCCGCGCGAACGACACGACCGACATCTGGCGCCAACGCGGCGCCAGCCACCATCTTGCGCCGTCGCGGCCGTTCCGCACCGCCTCCTTGAAGCATGTGAAGCCGCTGACCGACCTCGGCCTCTATTCGATCACCTTCACCAACGACGTCGACGCCGACCTCGCCTCGCTCGAGGCGTTCAGGCAGTTCCGCGCCGACGCGGAAGAACACGGCTTCTCCTACTTTCTCGAGGTGTTCAACCCGAACGTCGAGAAGGCCCTCGACGCCGAATTCGTCCCTCACTTCGTCAACGACGCGATCGTCCGGTGCCTCGCAGGCCTGACCGAGGCCGAGCGGCCGCGATTTCTGAAAATCGCCTATAATGGGCCGCGGGCGCTCGAGGAGCTCGCCACCTATGATCCGGGCCTGGTGGTCGGCGTGCTCGGCGGCGGGGCGGGCACGACGCGCGACTGCTTCGAGCTCATCCATCAGGCGCAGAGGCACGGCGCGCGCGTCGCCCTGTTCGGGCGCAAGATCAATCTCGCCGAGTCGCCGCTCGACATCGTGCGGCTGATGCGCGCGGTGTCCGACGGCGCGCTGACCCCGCTCGAGGCGGTCGAGGACTACCACGAGGCGCTGCGCAAGAAGGGCGTGAAGCCCTTGCGCAATCTGACCGACGACAGCGAAATCACCGAACACGTCCTGAAGCAGGACTGACGGCTTATATGAGCGCGCGGCGGGGAGTGCTTTCGGCCGGAACCTTTTGCGTCGACTTCAACAAGTCGATCGCGCGCTGGCCGAGCGAGGACACGGCCAACGAGGTCCTCGAGATCCGCCGGCAGGGCGGCGGCTCGGGTTTCAACATGGCGATGGACCTGAAGCGGCTCGATCCGGGTTTTCCGGTCGAGGCGATGGGCGTCGTCGGCGACGACGACCTCGGCCGGTTCCTGTTCGGCGAATGCGACGCACACGGCGTCGAGCGTTCGCGGCTGCAGGCGCTGCCGGGCGGGGCGACGATGAGCGTCGACGCCTTCAACGTTCGCGACAACGGGCGGCGCACGCACTTCTACCATCAGGGCGTCGCGGCCATGATGAACTCCGATCATTTCGACTTTTCCTCGACGAAGGCGCGTTTCCTGCATCTCGGCCTGCCCGGAGCGCATGCGGCGATGGACCGGCCGTGGGGGAATGAGGCCAATGGTTGGGCGGCGGTGCTGCGCAAGGCGCGCAAGGCTGGCATTGAGACCAATCTCGAAATGATGACGACTGCCGCCGCCCGGCTCGCCGAGCTCGGGCGTCCCTGCCTGCCGCATCTCGACATGCTCATCGTCAACGACTTCGAGATCGGCGCGCTCGCCGGGCGCGAGACGCGCCGCGCCGACGGGTCGACCGATGTGAGCGCGGTCTGGCGCGCGATCCACGACGCGCTCGCGCTCGGCGCAATGCGCTGGGTGGTCGCGCATTTCCCCGAGGGCGGGGTCGCGGGCGGCCGAGACGGGACGCGGATCGCGCTCGGCTCGGTCGCTATTCCCGCAGGCGCTGTCGCCGGCGCGAACGGCGCCGGCGACGCCTTCGCCGCCGGCATGATCTACGGCCTGCACGAAGACTGGCCGATCGCCGACTGCCTGCGGCTCGCCCACGCCTCGGCCGCCGCCTCGATGCGCGCCGTCTCGACGACCGAGGGCGTCGCGCCGGTCGCCGATTGTCTGGCGCTGGCGGAAAAATGGGGCTTGAGGCCGCTCGAAGCTTGACTCGACGCGCCGCGGCGTGGGAGCCGGCGCTGCCCCCTCCTCAAGCACGAGATCGACGTGACCTTTCCCTATCGGATCATTTTCGTGCGCCACGGCGAAACGCCCTACAACGCCGAAAACCGGCTGCAGGGCCAACGCGACGTCCCGCTCAACGCGCGCGGGCGCGAGGAGGCGCGCGCGGGCGGCCGGACGTTGCGCGCCCGCATCGGGCCCGAGATCGACCGGCTCGAGGCGGCCGGCGCCTTTGTCGCCTCGCCGCTGTTGCGCGCACGCGAAACGATGGAGCTCGTGCGCGCGGCGATGGACCTGCCGCCGAAGCGCTATCGCCTCGACGCCGCGCTGTTGGAGCTCACGTTCGGCGAATGGGAGGGCCTCACCTGGGCCGAGGTGAGGGCGCGCGACGCGGCCGCCTTGAAGGCGCGCCACGCCGACAAATGGGGCTTCGTTCCGCCCGGCGGCGAAAGCTATGCGATGCTTGCCGAGCGCGTGCGCGCCTGGCTCGCCACGCTCGCCGGGGACACGTTCGTCGTCTCGCACGGGGGCGTCGCGCGAGCGCTCATGACGCTGGTCGCCGGCGTGCCGGGGGAGGTCGCCGCCGGGACGTCGATCGACCAGGGCCGCGCGCTCGTCTTCGACAAAGGCCGCTACTGGTGGATTGGGTGACGGCACGCCGCAAAGAGATGACGCCTCCGACTTCATCTCATAGTGGGCATCACGAAATCGGCGCCAGATCGGATGCCAGTCGGCCAACGGGTCGTGATGGTTTTGAGCCTCGTGTAGAACCTGACGCCTTCAGGGCCGTGCATATGATGATCGCCAAATAGCGACGACTTCCAACCACCGAAGGAATGGAACGCCATCGGTACCGGAATAGGCACGTTGATGCCGACCATGCCGACCCGAATCTCATGAGCGAATTCGCGCGCAGCATCGCCATCGCGAGTGAAGATCGCCGTTCCGTTGCCGAACTCATGTTCGTTGATCAGTTTCGCCGCGGCGGCGTAGTCCGGTGCGCGCGCCACGGCAAGCACCGGACCGAAGATCTCTTCCGTGTAGATCCTCATGTCGGCGGTGACGTGATCGAAGAGCGTGCCGCCAATGAAATAGCCATTCTCGTAACCCTGCCGACGGAAATCGCGACCGTCGACAACCAGCTTCGCGCCCTCCGCAACCCCTGCATCGATATACCCGCGCACCTTCTCGAGGTGCGCTCTCGTCACCAATGGTCCCATTTCCGCCTCGGGGTCAGTGCCAGGGCCAATATTGAGCGCCCGCACTCGAGGGGCGAGCTTCTCGACCAGGACGTCCGCGGTCTTCTCGCCGATCGGCACCGCCACCGAGATCGCCATGCAGCGCTCGCCTGCTGAACCGTAAGCAGCGCCCATCAACGCGTCGACCGCCTGATCGAGATCGGCGTCCGGCATGACGATCATGTGGTTCTTCGCGCCGCCCAGCGCCTGGCAACGCTTGCCGGTCCGCGCCGCTGTTTCGTAGATGTAGCGCGCGATGGGAGTTGAGCCCACGAAGCTGATCGCCTGAATATCGGGATCATCAAGGAGCGCGTCGACAGCCTCCTTGTCGCCGTGGACGACATTAAAGACCCCGTCGGGCAGACCGGCTTCCTTCAGCCACTCGGCGATCAAGAGCGACGCGGATGGATCGCGCTCCGAAGGCTTTAGAATGAAGCAATTGCCGCACGCGAGGGCCACTGGGAACATCCAAATCGGCACCATCGCGGGAAAATTGAACGGGGTGATACCGGCGACCACGCCGAGGGGTTGTCGCAGCGAGTGGCTGTCGACGCGAGTGCCGACGTTTTCCGTGACTTCCCCTTTCAGCAATTGCGGAGCGGCGGTCGCAAACTCGACCACTTCCATACCACGCTGAATCTCGCCCTTCGCGTCTGACAACACCTTTCCGTGTTCGGCGGTGATGATCGCAGCCATTTGATCGATGCGGTCCTCCAGGATGCGGAGGAACCGATTGAGAATCCGAGCGCGGCGCAGCGGCGTTGTCGATGCCCAGCGGGGCGCGGCGGTCGCGGCAATCCCAACCGCTTCGCGCACCTCGTTGGTCGAGGCGAGCGCGACCTCGGCGCCTTGCTCTCCTGTGGCCGGATTGTAGACGGCGGCCGTACGACTGCCGGAATTGGCGACTCTCTTGCCGCCGATGAAATGCGGGATCGTGACTGACACTGGCTTCTCCTCAGATATCGTCGGCGCGGATTAGCATTGGCCCACTCGGGGGGCGGTTTTCGTTGAATCTCTTTGCTTACGCGTTTGGCAACGACTCATGTTCTGGAGCGTTACGTAATTTTCAAGTCATCTTAGGTCCAGCCATAACATTGAAATAGTAAAGATCATGTATTGCGGCGCAAGGATGATAGCCTTTGGGCGCCGGGGTCAAATCACGCCAGAGGTTCTTGCTGCCGCCTGCTCATCTTGGTGGTGACCAAGCGGGGATCGGCTGCGCATCGACGTCGGTCAGGACGTCGATGACGGCGGGGAGGCTCGCGGCCACGGCCGCGTGGAACGCATCAGGAAACTGCTCGGGAGTGCGCACGCGGGCGCCAAAACAGCCGAAGGCTTGCGCCACCGCCGCGAAGTCGACGCTGCCATAGACGTAGGCATTGGAGGGTTTCCCGCGGTCTTTGAAGATGCCTTGATGTTCTCGAGACCCTGGGCCACGGCGAGATTGTTGTTGATCACCGTGATGGTATGAAAACCGTGCCGCCTAGCAGTCTCCAGTTCTGGAAGGTGGTACATGAATCCGGCGTCCCCGGTGAAACAGACGACAGGACGTTCCGGCGCCGCCGCCTTTGCGCCGATGGCAGCAGGGAAACCCCAGCCGAGGGAGCCGGCAGCCCGAATGTAACGCTGGTTCGGCGAGTTGAAATCGACCAGAGTGCCGGACCATTGCGACGAGAACCCGGTGTCCGCAACCAGGATCGCGTCTGAGGGCAAGAGACGCTCGAGTTCGAGGCACAGCCGCTCCGGACGCATCGGCACGCTATTCGAGGACTTCCTCGCCGCTGCTTTCTCCTTCCAAGCACTCACGGCGCCGGAGATGAATGCCCGCCACGCCTCGCGTCGGTTCTCGCTGACACGTGTCGCGAGATCCTCGAAGCATCGCGCGACATCGGATTGCAGGTAGCGCGCCCGCGGGAAATTCCTTCCCAGCTCGACGGGGTTCGGATCGATCTGGAACACGGCCGCATCCGCTGCAACCAGCTGAAAATTGTAGGTGACCTGATCCCCCGCTTCGCTGCCCGCAAGGATCACAAGGTCCGCTTCCGCCATGATCCGATTGGCGCTCTCGCTGGAGTAGCTGCCTGCAATTCCTCCGTTCAGCTCGTGCCTCTCGAACAGGACATTCTTGCCATCGAGCGACGACACCACGCCGGCGCCTATGCGGTCCACGAGAGACGTCAGCGCCGAACCTGCATCCGAATGCACGGCTCCTATTCCGAGAACAAATACAGGCCTCTCAGCGCGGTCGATCGCCCGCGCCAGTTCGTCGATCTCCATCGCCGACGCGCCGGGTCGGAACGCGGGGATACGGCACATGCGCTCGTCGCGGATGACGTCGAACTCGTCCTCCTGGATGGCCGTCAGATCCGCGGTGTGACCCCCGAGGTCGAGATGCGCCGGAGCCATCGACGCCATCGCGCTGCGCCAAGCGGTTCTGAACACGTGCGAATACTGGTCGACCTGATCCGCCACGCCGCTGAAATTCGTCACGGACTGGAACAGCGGTTGGTGGGGAACCTCCTGATACGCGTTGCGATATTGGTTCCTTTGAATCTGTCTGCCGGTGATCGCGATCACGGGCGTCTGCGCCAGGTACGCATCCTGCAGTCCGGCCGCCAGGTTCGCCGCGCCCACCGATTGCGCGAAGCAGAAGCCGGGGCGTCTTGCAGCTCGCGCATATCCGTCCGCCATGTAGGCCGCGCCCTTTTCGGAATGCGCCAGGACATAGCGGACGCCGAGTTCGTCCATCTCGACGAGAGCCGCCCTGAGCACTGCATCCATGTAGAAGACATGAGATACGTCGTGGATCTTCAGCATTTCCGCGAGGTATCGTCCGCCTGTTATGCGCTTGGTCATCGTCTGTTTCCCTTCTCTTCTTTCCAGGAGGGCCGAGAGGCCTCTTAAAACGCGGATCGAATTACGAACAACCTGAGTGCTAGGGGGATCATCCGAGCGCTTTATCGCGAACAGGAACCGCTTTTTCGGGCGCCACCGGCGGCGTCTCGGATTTGGCGCGGAGTTCGAGAATCCCGAGCAGGACCTCGTCTCGCTGCGCGGCCAATTCGTCGATGGAGCGCGACCCGGCTTCTGCATGAACGCCGTCGATGAGCTTCCGCCGGACCTCGGGCGTCAACTCGGGCGACCCCAGAACCTTCCACAAGGCCGTCAGCGGACCAGCGAACTGATCGAAGTAACTCTCGATCCCGCCTTGACCGCCGTTGAGATGACTGAGCAGTACCTGCCCCATGATGGCCCAGCGTAGGCCCAGGCTCCAACATACTGCCGTGTCGATGTCGGCAACGCTGACGATCCCTTCGGCAACAAGGTAAAAAACCTCCCGTGCCATCGCCGCCTGCAAGCGATTGGCGACATGTCCGGGTACTTCCTTATGAAGGCGAATCGTCCGCTTGCCCAACGAGGTATAGAATTCCAAGGCCCGCTGAATCGTATCTTCCGAAGTCTTTGCTCCGCCGGCAACCTCGACCAGCTGGATCAGGTGCGGCGGATTGAATGGATGCCCGATAACACATCGCTCGGGATGGGTCGCAGCCCCTAACTGGATCTCGCTCATGGTCAATCCCGACGAGTTGGACGCAACGATCACGTCCGCCGGCAGCAATTCGTCGAGCTGCCCGTACAGCTTTCTCTTGAAGTCGATCCGCTCCGGTCCATTCTCTTGTACAAAGTCCACGTCTTTTATGGCCACCGGCAGATCGGCCGCAAACCTCAGATTTGCCAGCGATGCGCCGGGCGCAAGTCCCAATCGCTTGAGGGCCGGCCAGGCTTCTTCAATAGAACGTTTCAGCGATGCTTCCGCATTCGGCGCTACATCCGTCGCAACGACTTGCAGGCCCTTTGCCAGAAACAACGCCGCCCAGCTCGCGCCGATAACGCCGGCGCCGACGATCGCTACGCGATTGATTGTTCGTGTCATTGAAACGGTCCTTTGGTTGTTGATGTCGAATTGGACGGGAGTGGGCTTCCCGCCCCGGCGCCATGCTCAGGCGTAGTAGGCGAGCCGCAGACCGGAACGCTCCCAGCGCGTCTTGGCGAGACGGCCTGCGCCGGACAGCGTGATCCACGCATCCTGCATGTTGGCGCCGCCAAAGCAGATATTGGTCGTTAACATGTCGGGCGTCGGATAGTCGGTAACGACGCCTGTCTTGGGATCAACCGAAACAACGCCGTGGCGTTCAATGATCGCGGCGACGCACACTTGCCCGTCCGCTGTGACCGCGAGAGAATCCAGCAATTGACGGGCGGGGAAAGAAGCGACCGGCCGGCCCGGGAGGATCAACGACGTCGGCGCGGCTTCACCCGGCGCCACTAGGTCGAAGGCGAGCAGAATGCGTTCTATGGTCAGCGCCACATAGAGCGTCTTGCCATCGGGCGACAGGCCGCAGCCGTTGGGGTGCAACAAGCCGTAGGCCACCGTCTTGATCGAACTGCCGTCAGCCTTCGCGTAATAGATCCCGCCCTGGTCGACGTCGTGCATGCGGATCTTGCCCGCATCGGTGAAGTAAAAGCCGCCGTGACTATCGAACACGATGTCGTTTGGCCCACGCAGCGCCAAGCCGTTGCAATTGTCATAGAGCCGATCGACCTTGCCGGTGTTGATGTCGACGACTTCGATGCGTCCACCCGAATAATCTTCCGGCTGGTGGCCGGGAAATAGTGCGCCATTGATGCGGCTCCATGAAAAGCCACCATTGTTGCAAACAAAGATTTTGCCGTCTGGCCCGATGGCCGCGCCGTTGGGGCCGCCGCCCGTTGTCGCGATCACCTGCTTGCCGCCATCGGCCTTCACCCGGGTCACCCGCCCCCCGGCGGTCTCGACGACGACGACCGAGCCGTCCTCCATCCAGATCGGGCCTTCGGGAAATTCCAGGCCCTCGGCCACAATGGCCAAATCCATAACTACCTCCCTGTTTAGTCTTCGCCGAATACCCTTGGCCGGTACGGTTTTACTGCGTTCGAGATCGATTTGCCTCAGTTGTCGCTTCTGGTATATGATTATGTACCAGCGTCAGAAGTGCGGACTGGGTTATTTCCGCGCCGGTTAACTCCCCGGCTATGTGTCCCCTGCTCAGCACTATTGCTCGATCCGCTAGCGTTTCAACCTCGTCCGTGTCAGAGTAAGTGAAAAGCGCCGCAAGCCCGTAAACGAGCCCCGCCTGATCAGGTTGGATCAATTCCACCATCCCTCGATTCATAGATGTTCTACCTCATTCGGTAACGTCCACGCTGAGATGGGAAATGAAGACCCACTCACCATCAACCTTGCGGCACCCGTAAACTCTGTTGGGGCGTCGGTCGACGTCTGCTTCGGGCGGACACTCTCCGTTCGCGGGCCGCGACGAGCGGGAGCAATGCGCCAGATTGCGGTCGATGGCGGAACGCGACGGACGCGCCAGGGCACGAAGTCGCTGCGCTCCAGCCCGCTGCGCGGGGGCGGGAGCCGAGAGGCCGGTAGCAAGCCGATAGAATAGCGATGGCGCGACGGGGAGCCCCGTCCTGAGAATCGAGGGTCGTTCAACCTCACTCAGGAAGGAGCGCCCCATGAGCGAGACCAAAACTGTCAGTCCGCTGCGTCAGCGTATGATCGAAGA
>Ga0074044_10004003_pt1 | contig 12361 bp, 11 predicted proteins | sample BogForMeECP23OM1_FD_94443 | JGI IMG/M metagenome (GOLD analysis project Ga0074044, IMG submission 94443) | Bog forest soil microbial communities from Calvert Island, British Columbia, Canada - Bog Forest MetaG ECP23OM1 | ecosystem: Environmental > Terrestrial > Soil > Wetlands ...
AAGGACTGGAAGGGAAGTGCATGACTCCCGATGGGTCGAGGATAACCGTTTGGAAATGGCTGCGGTTGATGATGGAGCATGAGATTCATCATCGGGGACAAATCTATTTGTATTTGGCCATGCTGGAAATAGCGACGCCGCCGATTTACGGGCTTACGTCGGAGGAACTCCGGCAGCGGAGTGTGCGAGTTTAACCTGCCTGGGAATAGTTCCACTCAACAAAACTGATGAATTGCGGTAGTCTATAAGCCCTGTACCGACCGGTCGGTTGCTAGATTCGGCGAGACTTGCTGGATTAAAAAGCGTCGTGCGAATTCATCGGCGCGTGGGCAGCCGCTGGTTTGTGGGGAACTGACGCAATGGACGACAAACATTATCGGGCGCGTATTACCAAGCGCGCCGACTTTGCGCCGGACCTTTGGATGATCCGCGTCGATCCGGGCGCGGACTTTCCATTTATCCCTGGACAATACGCAACTCTGGGAGTGGAGAAGGACGCGCGCCGGCTGGAGCGGCCCTACTCCATTGCATCCTCACCCTACGAGAAGGAGTTGGAATTCTTCTTCGAGCTGGTGCCGGAGGGCCAGACCACGCCGCCGCTTTACGATTTGCAGCCGGGGGATGAAGTTCTGCTGCGCAAATCCGCCAAGGGACGCTTCACGCTGGACACCACGCAGCCCGGGCGTACCCATCATCTGATGCTCAGCACGGTGACCGGAATTGCGCCCTTTGTGAGCTTTGCGCGAACTTTGTTCAAGGACTGGAAGGAGGGCCGGTTCGCGGGGGATCACGAGCTATTTCTGCTGAGCGGGGCCAGCCGCTCCTGGGAGTTCGGTTATCGAGACGAGCTTGAGAGAATTGCCAGCGAGGTGCCATGGCTTACGTGCGTGTTCACGGTGAGTCGTCCGTGGGAGGACAATGACTGGAAGGGCGAGACTGGAAGGGTGGATGATCTGATCCGAAAATACGCCGACCGGTGGGAATGCACTTCAGGCAATAGCATCGCGTATTTGTGCGGGCATCCGGAGATGGTCGAGCACGGGAAGGGTATCCTGAAGCGCGCCGGTTTTCAGAAAGAGAACATGAAGGAAGAAGTGTATTGGGTTCCCAGGAAGGCGGCGTGATGATATATCGGGCCTGCAGCGGCCAGCTTGCGCACCTGAATGGCGATTCGAGGCTAAGAGCCCCCCACAAAACCTCCCAGCTGCTCCAACCCAGGCGGAAATCACGTCACACCGCACGGTGATACCTGCTATTGCAGAAATTGGCCAGAGGAGTAAACTTCCCGCTGATTAGTCGTTCCGCCTCCCCGAAGAGGCGTTCCCGCCCGTTGAGACGCACCGCCCCTGAGGCGAAGGACCAAATTCTCGAGAAAACACATCCTTTATGAGAAGGCCGTGTTCCATTCTCGCGCTTATCTTGCTTCTGGCCCTTGGTGCATATGTGGCTGTTCCGGCAGAAGATGTGCCGGAAACTCCCTACGACGAATCGGAGGGGCTGCCTTACGAGTCTGCACCTCTGTTCTCAGGCGTAGTGCCGCAGACCTCGGCGCGGATGGCCACGGCCGAACTGAGCTCGGACTCTCTGCCCCGCTTCAACTCTTTGACGAAACGCTGCAAGCGCTGTCGTGAAAGCAACGCAGGGTCGCACTGGGGGCCCGATTCCCTCATCATCCTCAATCATTCTCTTCGCTGTTAGAAGTGCGGAATGCTGCCCAACGTATTGGCGTCAGGTCTGGATGCGACCAGTCGTCAACTGCGGGCGCAGTGGCCGACAACCCAAACGAACGTATCTGTCTTGCCTCTCAACTACAGGCGCTCCTTCCGTCTGATCAGGAAGCGAGCTGCGAATGAAAGACAAGGAGGTTTGAACGAAACGTCCAAGAGTGAAATCCCGCTCGAACGTCGCCGGAACCCAGCAAGCCACGGACGGCCTCGGTTCGTAATGGGGATTTCTTATTGGCTTTACAACATTCCCCAGGAGAGACTTATGCAAAGCCAGAATTGGTTTCTTAGCAGAATAATCGCTGTAGCGATGGTGACAGTATTGGTTGTGAGCTTCACATCCTTGGCGGTGGCCCAGATCAGCGCCGAGCGGGAGGCCGCATTCGCATCGGCACCGAAGATACCGACTAGCGTAGCGGGTGTCTATGCCTTTACGGCACCGCCCAAAGGCTTCAACCCATTGACCGCCAGCAACAGTGAACTTTGGCAGTATGGGCTGCCGGAGCGGCCCGACAAGGCGTTGGATCCGAAACACTATGCTGTTTGGGAACGCGCCATGCTGGCCCTCAAGACCAGCGCCAACGATGTCAAAGCCTCGACCATCGTGCATGGTCCTATGAAGCCGGCCGGCGCGGTGCCGGAAGGGATTTCAAATGTCCCCACCAGTGCAACCTCCTATAACTGGAGCGGCATCGCCAATACCAACAAACTGAAGGCATGGAATAAAAAGACGTCCTTCGATGTGGTTTACTCAGTCTGGAACGTGCCTAATGGTCGGCCGCCGTTTAGTTATTCCTGCAGCCAGGGTCCCGAATGGATTGTCTCAACCTGGAACGGCATCGACGGCTGGAACAACAACGACGTGATTCAAGGCGGCACCAACAGCGGTTATTCGTGCAGCACAGGCTACTTCTATACCGGTTGGGTCGAATGGTATCCGAGCTATCCGGAACTTGTGATCGTCTGCGGGAGTTCTGCCTGCCCGGTGTATGCCGGCGATGACTTCTATGCCATAACTTACGGCGTAGCGGGGACGGCGACACAAAGCGTTTTTGTCGAGGATATTACAACCCAGTGGCATATAACCGCTAGTCTGACCTGGGTGAGCGGGCCGGGGGTGGTCGGAAGCAGCGCGGAGTATATCAACGAACGTCCGTGCTGCGTTACGGTTAACAAGGTCAGTTATTTGTATCCTCTCGCCAACTATGTCTTCGACTTTTTCGACTACAGTTATGCCTATGATGTCTACGGCACGCTGTTCTATCCCGGCGCCACTACGGCTGCCACTTACAACATCTCGATGTTAGCGGACAATGGCACCACTATCTCGACGGTGGAAGCTGGCACGGCTGGATTCCAGGGCAGATACAGTCTCTGGTTTGCGGACGAGGGCTGTGCCAATTCCGGCGGTTGTGCCTATTAGCCGTCTAATTGTTCAATTGTTTTTCTGAGCATCGGGAAGTCAGCCAAGGCCCACTGATGACACGTGGGCCTTTTCTTATTGCCGGCAGGCCGCAATCCACCTGTTATCAGCGCGCGGGCGACGTGCCGACAGCATTGAGCACAGCCTGATTGATGGCATAGGCCGTGCCGTCGGCGCCGATGACGGTGGGCGTGTAGGCTTCGCCGATGCCCGGCGAAAGCGTGATGCGTTGCGAGAGCGTGTTGGTCGTAAGGTCCCAGCGATAGAGAACGCCATCTTCGCTGTTGGCGAGAACGGACTTATTCACGGGATCGACGGCGGCCGAGTTGATGCACCACTCTTTTACTCCTCCGGAACAACCTGGATCCGGGGTTACTCCTACTATCGTCAGGACTTCTTTCATCACGTGCGTGGCCGGCAGGATTGGATCTTTCTCGGTGGCGTTGGGATCGAGTATGGCGATCTTGTTGTGGCCATCGCCGGTGCCGATGCCGCAGTAATTGTTGTACTTAGTCATCAGCAGATATTTCGATTTGCCTTTGTAGCTGGGAACGAGCGATGCCGGGACAATCGAAGGCGTGTCATCCCAACCAAAACTGCCGGGAGTTTTGGTCTGGGTGAGGTCGGAGTTGTAGTGAAGCAGCCAGCCGCGATCGTTGTGGTTAGGATAGGGATTCTCGAGCACGCCGAAGTAGACGTCGCCATCGGGGCCAACGGTGGGCGTGGCGGAGCTCCCGCTGTAGATCGAGGCGTCCATACCGGAGGAGGGATCGGTGAGGCGGACGCGGCTGAGCAGAGCCAGCGTTGTGCTGTTGACGGCCAGCAGGTATCCGGCGGTGCCATCATCGACCGCGACATAAAGGATGGTGCCGTCGGAGGACAAAGCCGGGGCGCAGCTGATGGAAACTTCCGTGATGGACGGGTCGCCGCTGAGCGCGGCGGCCGATACCCAGGTTCCTTGGCCGGTCGAGGAAATTCGAGCCAGGCCGCTTTGCAGATTGATGGGAGTTGAACCTAGAGCGAGGAATCCGAAGAAAAGGTTGCCGTTCGCATCGGCCGTCAGCGGGGTGTCAATCTGCACGTTCGTTTTGTAGGCAGCCGGGTCGTGGTTGTAGTTCTTGACGCCGTAGAAATAGAGATGGCTGATTTTGCCGGTGGCTTGATCGGGATTCTGCCGCACCAGCACGCGGCCGGCGATATCGGGGACAAAGAGCTGATTGCCGGAGATGGTTGGGCCCATGCCGGGTACGAAGTCGGCTTCGGGGGCCTGGTAGCCGGTTGTTTGCATCCATAAGCGCGTACCGGTGGCGCCGTCGTGGGCCTCTACGCGGAAACTGTTGGCGCCGGTTTTGACGGGGACAATCACAGTGTTGGCCGCTGTGACCAGCGGCGAACCATAGTGGATGAGGATTTCGCCCTCGGGAGGATGCAAGTCGACCGGTACATGCCAGTGAATCGAGCTGAGTGGTTGCGAGCCGACGGTCGAAAGCGCGGTGTGCTGCTCGTCATGCGAATGAGTAAGCCAGGCTCCGGTTTGGGCGGCGGCAATTGCGGCTAGCAGGAGGCAAGCTGCGGCAAGAACAAGAGAGCTGCTGGTTCGAGCCGGTGCGTTCTTGAGCTGTCGATTCATAGTGTCACCCTCTGGAATGCCGCGATGGGAGCTGAAAGTCAGCGCGAGCCAAGGTTGCTTGGCAGTGTAACAGTCTAAGCGGTACGAGTTGTAAATAGGGTGTAAAAAATGCAGGCGGAGGCGGGGTGTGTGCGGGTGATTGTGTAGTCCTTATTCCTGTTCCGCAGGCGCGAAGAAAACCAGGACTTCCAGTTCCTCCCGGATGTCGTAGAAGCGGTGATCGCGCTCGGCCTCGACGAAAATCACCGAACCGGCGCGCACTTCCGCATGTTCGGGGCCGATCTGCATACGGGCTTGGCCGCGAACCACATAGTAGAGCTCATCTTCATGGTGCGGCTTTTGTGGATCGGCCGCGCCCGCTGCCAGAACATAAACGCCGGCGCTCAGGGCGGGGACGCGCAAAAATTCGAGATAAAGCTTGCCTTTGGCTGCGTGGTCGCGGGCGAGAGCGTCGATGTGGAAGAAGTGAGTCACGTGGGCATGGGCGCTGAGAACTGAAAATTCGCTATCCGATGGCGCCGCGGAAAAAGATCTCCGTGTACTGGCGAACGATTGCGTCGCCGGTGAGCGTCCCCTCCGGCTTGTGCCACTGATAGATCCAATTGATCATGCCGAGCAGCGCGAAGGCGGCGGCCCGAGGAGTTACGGTCGCACTGGAGCCCCGTTGACGCTGCACCTCCGCGATCAGGTTCTCGACGAAGTGCACGTAATCTTTTTTGCGCCCGTTAATCTTGCGCCGAAGCGCCAGGGGTAGGGGATGATTTTCATGCAGCATCACCGTGATTTCGCGATCCTCTTCGCTGAGCACCACTTCGATATGAAGACGGATCAGGGTGCGCAGGCGCTCTGGTGCGCCTTCCACACGGCGCACGACGTTGATCACCCGCTCCTCGGTGATGTCCATGGCATGCGACATGATGTGGTAGAGGATCTCGTCCTTCGACTGAAAATGGTGATAGAGGCCGCCTTTGGAGAGTTTGAGCGCGGCGGCGACATCGTTCATCGAAGTCGCGTCATACCCGCGCTGCTGAAACAGGCGGGCCGCCGTGCGAAGGATCTCCTGGCGGGGCTCGATAACGGCTTCCCGTTGCATCCCAGAGATGGTATCGCGGATTTGAATCATGTCTCTAGCACCGAGGGGCCTCATATTTGTAGCACGGATGGGCAGAATTTCAGTGATTGGCGTCACTCCCCAAGCACCGGGCGGCGGCTGCCGCGTGTGACCTTGCCAGTCACTCGCGTGACGGGCAGAGGAAGATGATAATTGCGCTTCCAATCGCGATGATGTCGAATTCGCCAGCTTCGGGAGAGTCGGCCTCGGTTAATCCGGCACGCGGCCGCGCTACACCCGCGCCGGCTGGTATTCGCCAACTTCTTCTGGGGGCGGCTCTGTTGCTGGCTTACGTTGTGCAATGTGGCTGGTTTGCGCGGACCCAGTCGATCACCTTTGATGAATCCATTCATACGGCGGTCGCTCAGGATGTTTGGCGCAACCACCGCTTCGATCGGTGGATGGAAACGCCTCCGCTGGGACACCTGCTGCTCGGGCTGCCCATTCACGGGGACAAGTATCAGATGGAAATCCGGAACCCGGCGGGCTGGCTGATGGTGACGGCGCTCACGCCCGGGCCGGAGCGTTTCATTCTCGGGCCACGAATGGTCAACGTCGCGCTGGGAGTGGTGCTCGGGATCCTGCTGTGGTGCGCCGCGCGGGATGCGTTTTCCCCGGGCGCGGCGAATTTTGCCCTCGGCCTTTTTGCGTTCTCGCCGCAATTCATCGCGCATTTCACCGTGGCGACGGTGGATGGAATTGGGGTCCTGACCGTGTTTGCCGCCGCGTTTCAGTTGGTGCGGTGGCGAAGAAGTTCGTCATGGGGCCAAACGCTGCTGCTCGGTGCGACGCTTGGACTGGCTCTCATTGCCAAGTTTTACGCGCCTCCTTTTGTTGTGCTGGCGCTGCTGGTGGCGCTGCTCACGCGCAAGACGAAGGAGGTTGGCGGAATATCCGCTTCGTTCACAAGTTCTCCTTCAGGCTGGTCGTGGAAGGCGGCGTTGGTGGCGTTGTTTCTGGCAGGGTTCGTGGTGTGGAGCGGGTATTTCTTTCATGTCGGCGAGGCCTCGCTTCATGACGGGCAACTCGCCATTACATATCCTCAATCGCGAACGGCGATCAACGTGGGCGGGTTGGGTCTAGATCTCGACGTTCCACTTCCGGCGCCCGAGTTTTTTGCAGGTTTCCACGAAGTGATGGTGCACAACCGGCTAGGACACCCATCGTTTTTTTTGGGCCGCGTGAGTTACGGAGTGACGTCACGCTGGTATTTTCCTGTCGCCATTGTTCTGAAGTGGCCGACTATCACTTTGGCGCTGGCGATCGCGGGCATCATCCTCGTTCTGGTTTCGGCAAGGTTGCGCCTGCGGCCGGGGACGGCAATCGACTTGGCTATCTACGGTGGATTCGGTGGGATCGCGCTGCTGCTGGCGTTGTGGTCACGCCTTGGAATTGGCGATCGCCATGTGCTGACTCTGTATCCGTTCCTGCTGATTTTTTCCGCGGCCTGCTGGCAATGGGCGCGCGGTCTGTCGCGCGAGAAAGGCCGAATTGCGCTGGCTGTGCTTGCACTGCTGGCCGCGCTGAATGCGGCCGATGTTATGCGCTACGCTCCGGGCTATCTTTCCTACTTCAACGTTTTCGTTCCCGCGGAGCGAAGCCGCGAGTTGCTGACGGACAGCAGTCTGGACTGGGGGCAAGGCCTGTTGGCGCTACGCCAATATCAGCGGGAGCATCCGAATGTTCCGCTGCATCTGGCTTATTTCGGATCGGTGGACCCTCGTCTTTACGGGGTTCAATCCGTGCCCCTGAATCCGGGCAAGCGGGTTACGGGGACGGTGGTGGTGAGCGCCACGATGCTCTCCGGCCAATATCTCAGCGACCCCAACGGCTATCGCTGGCTGTTGCAGTTCAAGCCTGTCGCTGTGCTCGATCACTGCCTGTTCGTGTTTGAAGTTCCGCAAGGCTGAGTTACAGGTCGCATTTTGGACGGCGGCGAATGGCGCGCCGGACGTTTCGCTCTTGCAGGTCAGCGTCAATAGCGGTGATCTTCGCAGATGAGTTGGCGGGTGATTTGCTGCCACTGCCGAGCCGCAGAATGGGCCGGCTGAGTTTCCGGCCGAGGTCCTGAGTAATATCCGCCAGGACTCTTTCAGGATGTGCCTCGGCAGCGACTTCGATCCCGGTCGAGGTCCGCACGTGACGCCGAAGATAGCCAGCGATGGCGGCGGCTGCCGTTTTTCCTTGCAACCCCATCCAACTGGGCGCTTCGAGGCAAACTTTCTGGAGTGCGTCTTTCTGAGCTTTGCCGCGTACTTTCCGGGCTTCGCCACTGCGAAGACGGCGCACTCTGGCGACCGCACGATCGACTATGCCAGCGAGTTCGGCGCCACATCCGATTGCGCGGCCTTCCTGTAAACGGCGCTTGGCTTTCTCGGGAAGGAACCAGGTGCGATTCCGCTTCGATTCCTGCGGTTTGCCGAGCCGCGAGACTTCGCAAAGATACGCGTGAACGAGGACAACTTTGGCGGCCGATTTCGATGGCGCGCGCCGCGCGTAGCGAGCGAATGCGAGGGCCTCGATGCGGCCATGCACGCCGGCCTCTTCGAAGGCCTCGAGCGCCGCTGACTGCGCATAGGTTAGTCCGGGCTCGATGCCACCTTTGGGAAAGGTCCAGCGCCCGCCGCGTGTCCGCACCAGAAGAAATTCGACACCGCGCTTGCTGACGCGGTAGCAGACGGCTGCCGCTTGCTCGCGCCCGCGCATTTGGCGGAGCTGCGATGCCGGAATGTAATTTGGGGTGCCTCGCGGTTCAGCGGCCGAAGCCATGGCAGTAGAGTGCGCGAACGGGACTCGATCTGGCTAGAGCACAGCTTGGTTCCCATGGTGCTTTGCATCCGCACTTGACGGGAATCCGCCTGCATACTTGTTTCAACAGGGCCGAGTTCGAGAGAGTGGTTTCATTCGTGCGGGCCCAAGGCCTGCCGAGGATGGGAGCGTTGGAGAATCCATTTTGCCTTCGCTGTAATCGGGAGCTTGAGGCGGGCGAGAAGTCCGTGGCAGTGTTTCTGTTTGCCCAGACCACGGGAGTTCGTCCGCGGCAGAAATCGTCGGCGCGGCGAATCTGTTTTTGTCCGCAGTGTGCGGTTTCGCTCGCCATGGGACCGGCCCCTGAAGGCGCGCTCAATCTCGCGGCCTGGCAAATGATCCGGGACGTGGTCGGGGCGCAACCTACCTTGACGGAAGCGGCGTGGGAAAACCTGCATGCAACCGCCGCCGAAACGCTGCTGCCGGCGACAGGGACGGACGGCGTCCAGCCGATTTCACGCGGTGGTGCAAATTCCTACCTCGAATTTTGAGCCTAGGCGGAGCATCCACCGTCTACCCAAAGGCGCGCACCTGTTACGACGCTTGCCTCGAGAACTGGCGAGATAGGCGACGAAGTCGTTGCGGGCGAGGGCGCCCGCGCCACACTTCTTGCCCCAAGCCCGACGGACATACCGACTGGTCGGTCTCCCCGCTTTAGGCTAAAATCAAGGGATTCAAAAGGAGTCTTCCGTGGCCACAGTCTTCTATCAAAAGGATGCCAACCCCTCCGCTCTTAAAGAAAAGACCATCGCTGTTTTTGGCTACGGCTCCCAGGGACACGCCCAGGCGCAGAACCTGCGCGATAGCGGGTACAACGTCATCGTCGGCCTCGACGCTGAGCGCGGGTCTGCCAAGCAGGCGCGCGCCGACGGCATGACGGTTCTCGCGCCCGCCGAAGCAGCCGCGCGCGCCGACTGGATCCAGATCCTCACGCCTGACGAGACCATGGCCGCCTTCTACGAATCGGCCATCAAGCCGCATCTGCACAAGGGAAAGATTCTCGGCTTCTCGCACGGCTTCGCCATTCACTTTAAGACCATCGCGCCTCCGAAGGATGTGGACGTGGTTATGATCGCGCCGAAGGGACCGGGGCATCTGGTGCGGCGCGTGTACGAGCAAGGCGGCGGTGTGCCGTCGCTGCTCGCCATTCATCAGGACGCCAGCGGCCGCGCGCACGAGTACGCGCTTTGCTATGCACATGGCATCGGCTCAACCCGCGCCGGCGTTTTGCAAACGACTTTCAAGGAAGAGACCGAAAGCGATCTGTTCGGCGAGCAAGCCGTGTTGTGCGGCGGCCTGACTTCGCTCATGCAGAAGGGATTTGAAACGCTCGTGGCGGCCGGTTACGCCCCTGAGATCGCCTACTTTGAGTGCGTGCACGAAATGAAGCTGATCGTCGACCTGATCTACGAAGGCGGGCTTAGCCGCATGCGCTATTCGATTTCTAACACGGCAGAATATGGCGATTTGACGCGCGGCGAAAAATCGGTGGGCGAGGAAACACGCAAGGCCATGAAAGAAATTCTGGCACGCATCCAGGACGGCACGTTCGCGAAGGAGTGGATCGAGGAGAACCAGAAGGGCGGAAAGAATTTTGCCCGTCTGCGCGAGCGTGCTGCTCAGCACCCGATTGAAAAGGTGGGCGAGCAGCTGCGCGCCATGATGTCGTGGCTGCCGACGGAGAAGAAGAAAGCAACCGAGAAGAAGCCCGCAGCGCCGAAAGTAGTGAACGCCTAGAATAGAGTTCTCAGTTCCCAGTTCTCAGTTCTCAGAAAAATCGTCGGCGCTCACTGAGAACTGAGAACCGGGAACTGAGGACTGCTCCCATGGACCTCAAACATCGCAGCCGCCATATTACCGATGGGCGCGACCGTGCTCCCGCGCGCGCCATGTACAAATCCATCGGCTTCACCGATGCCGACCTTGCGAAGCCGCTGATCGCCGTTGCCAACACGTGGATCGAGACGATGCCGTGCAACTTCCACCTGCGGCGTCTTTCGGAAAAGGCGAAGGAAGGCATTCGCGCCGCCGGGGGCACGCCGATGGAGTTCAACACGATCGCCATCTCCGACGGCGAAACGATGGGCACCGAGGGCATGCGCGCCTCGCTCGTCAGCCGCGAGGTCATCGCCGACTCGATCGAACTCGTGTGCCGCGGCCAGTTGTTTGACGCCGCCGTCTGCATCGTGGGCTGCGACAAGACGATTCCGGCCGCGGCCATGGCGCTCGCCCGCATGGACCTGCCCGGGCTTGTTTTTTACGGCGGCACGATTGCCGCCGGAAAGTATCAGGGCAAAGACGTCACCATCCAGGACGTGTTCGAGGCCGTGGGCGCGAATGCCGCCGGCAAGATGAGCGACGCCGAGTTGCTCGCGCTCGAAAATGTCGCCTGCCCCGGCGCCGGCGCCTGCGGCGGCCAGTACACCGCCAACACCATGAGCACGGTGATGGAGCTGATTGGCCTTTCGCCCATGGGCTTCAACGGCATTCCGGCGATGGATCCGCGCAAGGACGAAGCCGCGTTCCGCTGCGGCGAAATCGTGATGAATCTGCTGAAGAAGGGAATCCGTCCGAGCGACGTGCTGACGCGGGCGGCTTTTGAAAACGCAATTGCCGGGGTGGCTGCGACCAGCGGCTCGACCAACTCCGTGCTTCACTTGCTGGCGATTGCGCGCGAGTTGGCGTCGCGCGACAGGGTCTCGTCTGATGGAGGTTCGCACCCAACAGGTTCGCGCGAAAGTTCGCGCCTGCTCACGATCGACGACTTCCAGCGCGTCAGCGAGCGCACGCCGCTGCTGGCCGATCTGAAGCCAGCGGGAAGATATGTCGCGGCCGATGTCGACACGGCGGGCGGAATTCCGGTGCTGGCCAAGCGCTTGCTCGATGGCAAGTTTGTCGACGGCACGACGCTAACCGTGACCGGCAGGACCTTTGCCGAGGAAGCGAACGCCGCGAAGGAAACTCCCGGCCAGCAGGTGATCGCGCCGCTGAGCAAGCCGCTGAAGGCTACCGGCGGCCTCGTGATTGTGAAGGGCAATCTCGCGCCCGAAGGCGGAGTGGTCAAAATGAGCGGGCACGAGCGCGGCTCGCATAAGGGGCCGGCGCGCGTCTTCGATTCCGAAGAGGCGGCGATGCAGGCCGTCACCTCGAAGCAGATCAAGGCGGGCGATGTGGTGGTGATCCGCTATGAAGGCCCGAAGGGCGGACCGGGCATGCGCGAAATGCTCAGCGTGACGGCAGCGATTGTCGGCGAGGGCCTCGGCGAAAGCGTGGCTCTGATGACCGATGGCCGCTTCAGCGGAGCCACGCGCGGGCTGATGGTCGGCCACGTTGCGCCGGAAGCGGCGCTGGGCGGGCCGATTGCCGCCATCCGCGAAGGCGACCGCATCAGCATCGACACCAAAACCCGCAAACTGGAACTGGAAATTTCCGACGCCGAAATCGCGCGGCGCCTCGCCGAATGGAAACCTCCGGCGCCGCGCTACAAGTCCGGCGTTTTTGCCAAATACGCGGCGCTGGTCACCTCGGCCGCCGAGGGCGCGATCACGAGGCCGCGTTAGCAGATTTCTGCGCGCGACGGAGAGCTGGCGCAGTGTCATGTACTGATACGGGGACTGCCGGGCCGTGCGTGTCCGTCATCTCCGGAAACCTGCGGTAAGCCGACA
>Ga0074044_10004004_pt1 | contig 12356 bp, 14 predicted proteins | sample BogForMeECP23OM1_FD_94443 | JGI IMG/M metagenome (GOLD analysis project Ga0074044, IMG submission 94443) | Bog forest soil microbial communities from Calvert Island, British Columbia, Canada - Bog Forest MetaG ECP23OM1 | ecosystem: Environmental > Terrestrial > Soil > Wetlands ...
AGAATCTCGACGACCAGGTCGAGCTCGGCACGCGCAACATCAAGGTGGCGCTGCGCCGCCTGCGCCGCTTCGCGCGCGAGGGTGCGGCCGAGGAGCTCGACCTGCCCGACACCATCCGCGCCACCGCGAAGAACGCCGGCTATCTCGACCTCAAGTTTGTGCCCGAGCGGCACAACGCCGTCAAGGTGCTGCTCTTGCTCGACGTGGGCGGCTCCATGTTCCCGCACGTCAAGGTGTGCGAGGAGCTCTTCTCGGCGACGCGCTCGGAGTTCAAGCACCTCGAGTTCTTCTATTTCCACAATTGCCTCTACGAGTCGGTATGGAAGGACAACCGCCGGCGCAACCTCGAGCGCATGGCGAGCTTCGAGCTCATGCACACCTATCCCTCCGACTACAAGCTGATCCTCGTCGGCGACGCCTCCATGAGCCCTTACGAGATCACCGCACCCGGCGGCAGCGTGGAGCACTGGAACGAAGAGGCCGGCCAGCTCTGGCTCGAGCGCCTGTTGCGCACCTACGAGCACGCGGTCTGGCTCAACCCGGTGCCCGAGCACTACTGGCCCTACACGGCGTCGATCGACATGATCGGGAGGCTCATGGCCGGGCGCATGTACCCCCTCACGATCGACGGCCTCGACCGCGCCATGCGCGAGTTGAGAAGGTAGCTCGAGACGGCGACATCGAGCACGCCGACGCCTGGATTGCTTCGCCTTCGGCTCGCAATGACGCGAGCCGTCATTGCGAGGAGGCGGAGCCGACGAAGCAATCCAGGCGTTCTCAGCCCGCCACCGCTCGCTTGAGGTTGGCGTCGACCGCGGCGAGGAAGGCCCGGGTCTCGAGGTAGGGATGGTCGGGGCCGATCAGGATGGCGAGGTCCTTCGTCATCTTGCCCGACTCGACGGTCTCGATGCACACCCGCTCGAGCGTCTCCGCGAAGCGCACGACCTCGGGCGTCGCGTCGAACTCGCCGCGGTAGCGCAATCCGCGCGTCCAGGCGAAGATCGAGGCGATCGGGTTGGTCGAGGTCTCCTTGCCCTGCTGCCAGAGGCGGTAATGGCGCGTCACCGTGCCGTGGGCCGCCTCGGCCTCGACGGTCTTGCCGTCAGGCGTGAGCAGCACGGAGGTCATGAGGCCGAGCGAGCCGTAGCCCTGGGCGACGGTGTCCGACTGCACGTCGCCGTCGTAGTTCTTGCACGCCCACACGTAGCCGCCGTTCCACTTGAGTGCCGCGGCCACCATGTCGTCGATGAGCCGGTGCTCGTAGGTGAGCTTCTTCGCCTCGAACTTGCGCTTGAACTCCTGCTCGTAGATTTCCTCAAAGATGTCCTTGAAGCGCCCGTCGTAGGCCTTGAGGATGGTGTTCTTGGTCGACAAGTAGAGCGGGAAGCCGCGCGCGAGCGCATAATTGAAGCTGGCGCGCGCGAAGCCGCGGATCGAGTCGTCCACATTGTACATGGCGAGTGCGATGCCGCTCGACTTGAATTCGAAAACCTCATGCGTGACCGGCGCCGAGCCGTCCTTGGGTGCGAAGCTTATGGTGAGCTTGCCCGGACCCGGCACCTTGAAGTCCGTGGCGCGATACTGGTCGGCGTAGGCGTGACGGCCGATCACGATCGGCTTCGTCCAGTTGGCGACCAGGCGCGGCACGTTCTTGCAGATGATCGGCTCGCGGAAGACGATGCCGTCGATGATGTTGCGGATCGTGCCGTTGGGCGAGCGCCACATCTTCTTGAGGTTGAACTCCCTGACGCGCGCCTCGTCGGGCGTGATCGTGGCGCACTTGACCCCCACCCCGATTTTCTTGATCGCCATCGCCGCGTCCACGGTGATCTGGTCCTCGGTGCGGTCGCGGTTCTCGACGCTGAGGTCGTAATATTTGAGGTCGATGTCGAGATAGGGAAGGATGAGGCGCTCGCGGATGAGCTGCCAGATGATGCGGGTCATCTCGTCGCCGTCGAGCTCGACGAGCGGGTTCTTGACCTTGATCTTCGTCATCGCATGGCCCTTTGGAGTGGGGGATCGGAGCGCCGCGGCGGGACAATAGCATCCCGCGCCCGAGGCGCAAGAGGCTCAACAAACTAGAGTCGCCCGGGCGAGGAGGGTGCGATGGCGGGCTCGGGGGCTTCGAGGAGGCTCGCGAGCGCCTCCTCGATGGTCGGCACGAAGCGAAGGAGATGGTGTGCGCGCGCGGGCGCGAAGCCGTCCTCGACGATGCGATCCATGAGCGCGCGAAGCGGGCCCCAGTATCCGTCGCTGTCGACCAGCACGATCGGCTTGTCGTGGAGTCCGAGCTGCTTCCAGGTCAGCACCTCGAAGGTCTCGTCAAGGGTGCCGAAGCCGCCGGGGAGCACGATGAAGGCATCCGCCAGCGCGAACATGCGCTCCTTGCGCGCATGCATGCTGTCCACGACCTCGAGGCGCGTGAGCGCGCGCAGTCCCCTCTCCTTGCGCATGAGAAAACGCGGCAGGACGCCGATCACCGTGCCTCCCGCCGCGAGGCAGGCCTGGGCGAGCGCCCCCATGAGCCCGACCCCGCCGCCGCCATAGACCAGCGTCAAGCCCCGCTCGGCGAGCGCGCGGCCGAGCCGGGCCGCCCACTCCCGGTGGCGGCTGACATGGCCGAAGGAGGAGCCGCAATAAACGCAGACGGACGAGATCTTGGCCATGAATTCGAGCTTCCCGGAGTGAGTGGAGGGCGCAATGGCGCGGGGCCGCCTCGCAGGAGCTAATATGGCCCTCGGCGGGCCGCCCTGGAAGCCCGCCGTCGAGTCCCCTTCAACAGCTTGTGATCCGCGCGGGCTTGCCTGTACCGCAAACTCTCGCCAGAGTTACGCGGCTGCGCCGGATGGACGAGGCGCTGTGCATCATAGAACAATAGGCGGCCGGTCCGGGTCGCGCATGCAATCGGAGGCGACATGAAGCGCATCGTCAAGACAGCATGGCTCGCGGGGCTTTCGGCCCTCGTGCTGGCGGCAGGTGTGGCCGCGAGCGGGGCCGAGGACATGGCGAAAATCCTCGACTACCGCCAGAATCTCATGAAGACGAACGGCCAGCAGGCGGCGGATATCGGCATGATTCTCAAGGGCGAAGTGCCGTTCGGCGCAGAGAACGTGGTGGCGCACGCCGAGGTGATCCACGCGTTGAGCAAGCTCATCCCCGAGGTTTTCCCGAAGGGCTCGGGTGCGGCGGCCGGCAAGACCCGGGCGAAGGACGAGATCTGGACAAAGTGGGATGACTTCAAGAAGGACGCCATGGCGCTCGAGACTGAGAGCGCCAAGCTGGTCGAGGTCGCCAAGACCGGCGACATGAAGGCGATTGCTGCGCAAGTGAACGCGATGGGGAAAGAAGGCTGCGGCGCCTGCCACGAGGATTTCCGCGCCAAGGCGCAATGAGCGCGGTACCTGCATGCCTCCCGTGATGCCGTAGCACGGCAGAGGCGTTGCCGGCGCGCGCGCCGTTGCCGTTGCCAACTCTTGATCGACAGGGACGCCTCCGTCGGGCAAACTGACGGCACGGGCGATGCCGTCGCGCATGCGGCGGGAATAAAGCCGCGCGGACGCGAATGAGACTGGCAAGAGGAGGCGACATGAGACGTTTGGTCAGGACGGCATGCCTGGGGGGCCTCGCCGCCCTTCTCGTCGCGACGGGCATGCCGGCGCCGCGGGCGGACGACGACATGGCGAAGATCATCGAGTATCGCCAGCGCCTCTTTAAGGCGAGCGCCGAGCACGCCATCAGTATCGGCATGATCCTCAAGGGCGAGGTCCCCTTCGACGCGCGTCACATCCAGTGGCACGCCGAGGCGCTCTATGCGATGAGCAAGCTCATCATCCAATGCTTCCCCAAGGGCTCGGGCTCAGCTGCGGGCAAGACCGAGGCGAAGGACGAGATCTGGGCGCATTGGGACAAGTTCATGGCGGACGCGGTCGACCTCGAAAGGGAGACCGCCAAACTGGTCGAGATCGCCAAGACCGGCGACATGAAGGCGACGCAAGCCCAAATGGTCATCGTGGGCAAGGGGTCTTGCACCGATTGTCACGACGACTTCGTCAAATCCGGCAATTGAGCGCCGCCGCTCGACGGGTGCCGGCGGCGGCGACGGCATAGGGTGGCTCGCATGCTCCGGAGCCCGAAGCGAGCGAGGGCGCTGCAGCCGATGGCGGTGGGAGCCCTCATCGCTCTCTTCGTCATCTTCGCCGCTTTCGGCGAGGCGCGCGGGGCTGAGGAGGACGCCGCCGCCGTCCAACGCGGCGCCTATGTCTTCGCGGCCGCCGGCTGCGCCGAATGCCACACAGCGAAAGGCGGCAAGACGCTCGCCGGCGGGCGCGCGCTCAAGACGCCCTTCGGCACCTTCTACTCGCCCAATATCACTCCGGACCCCGCGACAGGCATCGGCAAATGGAGCGAGGCCGATCTCAAGCGCGCCTTGCGCGAGGGGATCGGCCGGGACGGCACGCACTTCTTCCCGGTCTTTCCCTACCCCTCCTTCACCTTCATGACGGACGCGGACATCCGCGATCTCTACGCCTATCTCAAGAGCGTGCCCCCGGTCGCCGAGGCCAATCGGCGGCACGAGATCAGGTTTCCCTTCCGCTTCCGCATCCTCATGCTGGGGTGGAACCGACTCTTCCTCAAGCGCGGACCCTTCGCGCCGGAGGCGACGCGCTCGCCCGCATGGAACCGCGGCGCCTATCTCGTCCGGGCGCTCGCTCACTGTGCGGAGTGTCACACGCCGCGCAATCTGTTCGGCCAGCTCGACCTGGACGACGCGCTCTCCGGCACGAGGGAGGGCCCCGAGGGCGGCACGGTGCCCAACATAACGCCGGACAAGGCGACCGGCATCGGGACGTGGAGCGAGAAGGACATCACCTATTTGCTCGAGACCGGGCAAAAGCCCGACGGCGACGACGTGCAGGACGGCATGCGGGCCGTAGTCGATTCGTGCACGAGCAAATTGACGCCCGAGGACAGGGCCGCCATCGCAAACTACCTCATGTCGCTGGCGCCGATCCGCCATCAGATAGGCAAGGCGAAGGCCAAGGAGTGAGCCGGCCGCACGCGAGCGCAATGCTCCCATTCCCCAGTAGGGGTTCACGTTGCCCAACGTCCCCATCCTTCGAGACGCGTCGCAAGCGCGACGCTCCTCAGGATGAGGACACCTTCGTTAGGGTTTCACCTCATCCTGAGGAGGGCCGAAGGCCCGTCTCGAAGGATGAGGTGAAACCGACCCACGCCCCATCCAGCACTTTTGTTGCGCGCCGCAACCAGGCGTATTAGCTTGGTCACGCGTTGAGGCGGCAAGAGGGCGGCGTGAAAAAGGGATTGCTCATCGGCGTCATTGCCGCGGCCGTCGTCCTCGCGGCGGCACTTTGGCTCGGCTGGCTCGAGTGGGGAAGCGCGCCGGCACCTCAGCCGGCCGCACCCCAGGCCGCACCTTCTCCGGTAGTACCGCAAGCCGAGCGGCCGGCGACGAGCGAGGACAGGCCGAGCTTCGATGTCGTGAGGGTCGAGGAGGGCCACGCCGTGATCGCGGGCCGTGCGGCACCGGGTGCTGCCGTGAGCGTGCTTGACGGCAGCAAGACGATCGGCGAGGTGACGGCGAATTCGCGCGGCGAATGGGTGCTGGTGCCCGAGGCATCTCTAGCGCCCGGCAATCATGAGCTCGGCCTTTCCGCGAAGCTGCCCGACGGCCGCGCGCTCGAGTCGGAGCATGTCGTGGTCCTCGTCGTGCCCGAGGCCCACAAGGACATCGCCGGCCGGCCGGCGAGCGGCGCCAAGGCGTTGGCGCTTGCCGTGCCGCGCCAGGGGGAGAGCGCGGAGCCGAGCAAGGTGCTCGAGGCGCCGCCCGCGCAAGCGCCGGCCGCGCCCGCAGAGGCCGCCGCAGGCGGGGGAAAGAGCTTGCTGAAACTCTCGGTCGTCGACTACGACGAGGCCGGTCACCTCGTCCTTTCGGGCGAGGCGAGTGCCGACGCGAGTGTCGAGGTCTATCTCGACAATCGGCCGCTTGGCCGGGCCCAGGCGGATGCGGCCGGCCACTGGAAACTCGTCCCCGAAGACAAGATCGAGCCGGGCCTCTACACGTTGCGTCTCGACGAAATGGGTCCGTCGGGCCAGGTGAGCGCGCGCATCATATTGCCTTTCGCGCGGGCCAAGCCGAACGAGCTCGCGCTGGGTGCCGGCAGCGTCGTCGTGCAGCCGGGCAACAGCCTGTGGCGGATCGCTCGCCGCAGCTATGGCGCGGGCGTGCGCTACACGGTGATCTACGAGGCCAACAAGGATCAGATCCGCGATCCCGATCTGATTTATCCGGGCCAGGTCTTTGCCCTGCCGAGCAAGTCGAATTAGTCTTGCGGCGCCGCCACGCCGCGATGAGAGGATTTCACCGCTCAAGCGCCTGAATCGGCCGCCGCCGGCGTAGTACGGGCGTGAAGCGACGCAAGATCGAGGGACGGCCCGAGGCCCGGAAAGCGGTAGCTAAAGTGCCCGGAAGAGGGCAATATCACCGCGGAAATCGCACTTCGGGTCGCTCGCCCGGGAAATGTCGGTGAACGCAACGCTTGAGGAGGATTGAGAATGCTGAGGAAATTCGCTTTGGCGATGAGTGCGGCCGTCTTGGCCGTGGGAGCTTTCGCGCTTCCGACCGACGCGCATGCGCAGTCGGGCGTAAAGGTAGGCGCGCTGACGTGCAACGTGGCCAGCGGTTGGGGCTTCGTCTTCGGGTCCTCGCGCGGCCTGAGATGCGTTTATTCGCCCGTCCAAGGCCCTCCCGAGCATTATTCCGGCGACATCAACAAGTACGGCGTCGATATCGGCTACACGCAAGGTGGCGTGATCGTCTGGGGCGTCATCGCGCCGACCTCGACTCTGGCGCCGGGTGCGTTGGCCGGCGACTACGGCGGCGTCACCGGCAGCGCCACGGTCGCAGTTGGCGTCGGCGCCAATGTGCTGGTCGGCGGCTTCAACAAGTCGATCACGCTGCAGCCGGTCAGCATCGAAGGCAACACCGGTCTCAACGTCGCCGCTGGTATCGCGGCGGTCACCCTCAAGTTCGAGCCTTGAGCCTGCGGGCAAGCGCCAAGCCGGCCGCCCGCGGATGAGGCCGGGGCTGAGCTTTGCGCCTTCGTGAGCCGCCGGGAGGCGGCTCACGAGCGAGCGCTTCACCACTCCCAACCCCGCCCGCCGCCTGGATCTCGCGAGCGGCCGAAGGAGACCGGGAGCCGGCTTCGGGGCCGCCGTCTGGCGGCTGGAACGCCCGCGTCGGATACGGCGGGCCGCCCCGGCCGAACGGCGCCACGGCCGCGGCCTGACGCCGTGCCAAGGACGCTTGGCAGGCGGTAGGGCCGCAGCACCCCTGCCGAGATTAACCAAATCATATCAATGGGCTCTGCGAAAAAATAAGCGCGCGGAGCCGGAGCTGTGCTAAATCTCGACGCGGACGGGGTTCTTTGCCGAGTGCTGCCTTCGCGCGCCTCTATGCGCGCAGCCCCCCGAGGACGGGACGTTGCCGACGTATCTTGCCTTGCCCATTCATCGCGACGGTTGGCGCTTCATCGCACTCTTTGCGCTTCTGACCGCGGTCCTCTTCTGGCTTGCCGCCCCGTTCGGCGTGATCGGGCTGGCGCTGACCCTCTGGTGCGCCTATTTTTTCCGCGATCCCGAGCGCGTGACGCCGGTGCGCGAGGGGCTCGTGGTGAGCCCGGCCGATGGCCTGGTGCTGCCGATCGTCGCGGCGGTCCCGCCGGCCGAGCTCGAGATGGGCTCCCGTCCGCTCACGCGGGTGAGTGTTTTCATGAACCTGTTCGACGTGCACGTGAACCGTATCCCCTGCACCGGCCGCGTGGTAAAGCGCGCCTATCGCCCCGGCCGCTTCGTCAACGCCTCCTTCGACAAGGCGAGCGAGGGCAATGAGCGCCTGGCGCTGCGTCTGGCACTCGACGAGGGCGAGGGGCGGCGCGAGCTGGCGCTTGTCCAGATCGCGGGGCTGGTGGCAAGGCGCATCGTCTGCGACGTGGAGGAAGGCCGCCCAGTGCGCACGGGCGAGCGCTTCGGCATCATCCGCTTCGGCAGCCGCGTCGATGTCTATTTGCCGCCCGGGCTCTCGCCGCTGGTGGCCGCCGGCCAGCGCGCCCTCGCGGGCGAGACGGTGATCGCGGACATGCGCAGCCAGGAGCCCGCGCGCCCGGGGGAGGTGCGTTAGATGTTGGCACCCAGTCCGCGCCAGCGCCTCAAGGATTTCTCGCTCAACAAGCTGATCCCCAACATCTTGACCGTGTTGGCGCTCTGCGCCGGCCTCACGGCCATTCGCTTCGGCGTGGAGGGGCGCTTCCAGCCTGCGGTGATCGCGATCGTGCTGGCGGGCGTCTTCGACACGCTCGACGGCCGCATCGCGCGCATGCTCGGCGGCAGCACCAAGTTCGGGGCGGAGATGGACTCGCTCTCCGACGTGGTCGGCTTCGGCGTGGCTCCGGCGATCGTGCTCTATGAGTGGGTGATGCGGGCGGCCGGCAGCATCGGCTGGGCCCTCGTGATGTTCTATTGCGTGTGCTGCGCGCTGCGGCTCGCGCGCTTCAACACGCGCCTCGGGAACAGCGATCTGCCGCCCTGGGCCTACCGTTTCTTTACCGGCGTGCCGGCGCCCGCCGCGGCCGGTCTCGTATTGACGCCGATGATGTTGAGCTTCGACCTCGGGCCCGGGCTCTTCGGCCACGTCTTCGTGAACGCGCTCGTGATCCTTGCCGTCTCGGCGCTCATGGTGAGCCAAGTGCCGACCTACTCCGGCAAGAGCGTGCGCGTGCCGCAGCATTACGTGCTGCCCCTGCTCCTCCTCGTCGGGCTCTTTGCGGCGTTCCTCGTGAGCGCGCCCTGGTCGACGCTGACCGCGGTCGCCTTCCTTTACGTCGGCAGCATCCCCGTGAGCGTCATCGAGTTCCGCCGCCTCCTGCGCCAAGTCGGCCATCCGCCGCTTGTCGAGCGGCCCCTCGAATAGTGCGCGCGCAGATCGGCTGTTGCGCGCAGCACTGCCTCGTGATTTAGCACCTTCGCTCAGCTCTTCGGCACTTGGCGCGCGCTTCCGGGCAGGTTCGCCTTGAGGCAATTCTGCAGCGGCGTCCAGCTCGCGAGGGCGAGCTCGCTTGCGAGCGATGAGAGCTTGCGGGCTTCGGCGAAGTACTGCGCGGAGGCATTCTGCATCAGAGACGCCTGCTTCTCGAGGGCGTCGCTCCAGTTGCCGCACTCGGCGAGCGACCGGCCGCCTTCGAGCTGCTCCTTGATGCGGGCGCTGGCGAAGCCCACCAGCTCGCCGTTCAGCTTGGCAAGGCCTTTCAGCACTGCCTCGCTCGCCTGCATCATGGCTTCAAGGTTGGCGCTGCTGAGCGCCATCATCCGCTCGTAGTCGAGCGCGGGGAACGGAGCGTTGCCTGCCGCTTGCCTGGCTCCTTTGGTCATCGTCTCGATCTCCTCGTTGTCGAAGTGGATTGGGGCTTTCTTTCCCTGTTCCAGGAATCCTTGCGAGCGTGTTTTGAAAAACGTCCGTCGCGCCGCCCTCGAAGGGCGGCGCGAGCGGTCGCTCAAGTGCTCACAATGTCGTGCTTAGCGCGCACGATAGAGCGCCAATATGACAGTCGCAAGTCCGTTCGCGCCCGATCTCACCCCGGCGCTCGGCCATAGAGAGCCGCCGGGTGCCGGGGATGGTGCGCGACCCCGCCAGGCCTCCAGGCCGGATACAATCCCTTGTTAAAAAGGACAGTCTCGTGTCAATATATTGACGGTTCGGTGTCGGGCCTTGAGCGCATTGTCCGGCCACGCCGACGCCAGACGACGTCGCCGTGGAGCCGGGGGCTCCACATCACGAGGGGAGGGAGGGATGAGCCTTTCCGAAAGGGGCGAGGGTGGCCGAGGCCCGCGGGTGCTGCCGTGAGGGACCGCATGCACGACGCGCGGGTCGCCGCACTTTGGATCCTGCACGGCGGAGCCTGCGTCAAGCTGCTGCGCGCGCATGGCCGGACGGGCCACGCCGAGAATTTCCAGGCGGCCCTCAGCGAGGTGGCCGAGATCGTCGCGGATAGGGTAGGGCGGGACACGCTCAACGCGGCGATGGACTGGGCGAGCAGCCAGCTCTGGGGCGGCCCGGAACAGGCCTCACTCACCGCACCGGACAAGAAGCTTCTCCACTAACGAGGGACCCCCGCGCTCAGCGGGCCTGGCAAGGAGGCGCCCCCGCGCTCAGCGGGCTTGGCGCGCGCGTGCGCCTATTCGAGGATGGCGCGGAGCACGAGACTCGCTCCCATGACGAGCATGATCACGAAGATGCCCTTGCGGAAGGCCTCCTGCGGCATGCGCTTCTGGATCGCCTGACCTAGAAGGAGCCCGCCGAAAACCGGGAGCACGGCGAGTGCGGAGAGGATGAAGCCGTCCCGTCCCATGGCGCCGTAGAGGACGAGCGAGATCAGAAGCGGCACTGCGCCGATGACCAAGGCGGTCGAGACCGCGCTGATGAAGAACGCTTTCTCCAGCCTGAGTGCCACGAGGTACATGAGCAAGACCGGGCCGTAGAAGGACGACACGCCGCCAAGGAAGCCCGCGAGTGCGCCGACGAGGGGGTTCATGAGCTTCTCGTGGCGCACCTCGATGCGGAAGAGACGCGGGACCTGGTTGAGCAGGGTGAGAACGAGGAGGATCGTGCCCAGGATGAGCCCGAGCACCCTCTCGTCGAGGCTCACCAACAGGCGCGCGCCCGCGAAGAGCGCCGCGACAAGGGCAACGAAGAGCGTCCAGAAGCGGCGCCACACCGCGGCGAAGTTGCCGCCTTGGAAGGCCTGGAAGCCGTTGCTCAGCACTTGCGAGACGGCAAGGGTCACGATCGCGAGGGGTACGGGGACGAGCTGGGAGAGGAGCGGCACGGCGAGGAGCGGCAGCCCCACCCCGAGCACGCCCTTGGTCATGCCCGCGAGCAGGAGAATGATCGTCATCAGCACGATCTGCAGCGCGGTCAAGTGCTCGAGCAAGGGAGATCCTCCGGAGGCCGGCCGATCGCGGGTCAGGCGGCGCGCGGTTGGAGCGAGAGACGGCTAGCATCCTAGTTCTGAAATTCACTACATCAGGAAAACACTCGTCATTGCGAGGCGCCCGAAGGGCGACGAAGCAATCCAGAGGGAGAGCTTTGCACCACGCGCGCTGGATTGCTTCGCTGCGCTCGCAATGACGGGCATCTCCGGGTGAGACGAACTTCCGAATCGCGACACTAGCGGAAATTCGAGCGTCGCCCCCGCACGACGCCTCCCTCTTCGCGGGGGAGCGAGGATTTCTTTGTCTTGCTAACGAGTTTCCCCACTTGAGGGCGCGGGATAGGGAGGGGGGTGTTCCGGGCGCGCATCGTCCCGAGCTCTAAGCGGCGGAGCTTTCGAGCACGCTCGCGACGAAGCGGGGATAGGTCTCGGCGAGCTCCCTACGCACGCGGCCGCGCAGGAGCGCCAATTGATCCGCATCGGGCGCGGCGGTGGTCGGAACCTCTTCCGGCCGATCGAAGGCGAAGCCCGTATTCGCGAGGATCTCCTCGAGCGTGTGCCCCGGGTGAATGCTCTCGAGGCGGAAACGCCGGCGCTCCTTGTCGAAGGCGAAGAGTGCCAAGCCCGTCAGCAGGGCCGCGGGACCGCCGGGGCGGTAGACATCGGATGGGCTCCCGCCGGGGGCGCTCACGAAGTCGACCTTTTCGACAAGGGTGCGCCGGCTGTGCTCCTCGCGGAAGAGGATCACGCGGGGGACGAGGTAATAGAGATAGGCCGATCCGAACGAGCCGGGCCAGCGCAGGTGCGTGCGTGGATAATCGCCGAGGCCCACGAGATTGATGTTGGCCTCTCCGTCGATCTGGCCGCCGCCCAGGAAGAACGCATCGATGCGTCCCTCGGCCGCGCAATCGAAGAGCTCGACGCCGCCGCTGGTGAAAAAATTGTGGCGGCGCGAGCCGAGCAGGTTGACGCGGAAGGCACCCTTCCCTTGCGCGCGCGCGAGAAGGGCTCCGGCGCCGGGGATCGGCGAGGAGGCGCCGACCGCGACATGGCGGCAGCCCTCGAGCAGCCGCGCGACCGTCGCGATCAGGAGCTCGGTCTTGCTGAAAGCGCTCATTCCGCGGCGGCCGCCTGGGGACGTGCCAACCAGCTCGCGAGGATGCGGCGGAAGCCGTCCTCCTCGCGCGCCGCCGCCACGTAACGCTCGAGCGCGGCCTCGTCGTCGCCGTAGGCGTCCCACAGACCGAGCGGCCAGGCGCCGCGCTTGGCTTCCGCGACCGCACTTACATAGAGCGCCGGCAGCACGCCGGCCGTGAGCGCCTCGTCCTCGAAGAGGCTCTCCTCGCGGACTTA
>Ga0074044_10004005_pt1 | contig 12356 bp, 14 predicted proteins | sample BogForMeECP23OM1_FD_94443 | JGI IMG/M metagenome (GOLD analysis project Ga0074044, IMG submission 94443) | Bog forest soil microbial communities from Calvert Island, British Columbia, Canada - Bog Forest MetaG ECP23OM1 | ecosystem: Environmental > Terrestrial > Soil > Wetlands ...
CCGACCAAGAACGCGAAGGAAGCCGGCCTCATTGAGCAGGCCCGCGCCAAGGTCAAGGGCCTGAAGGATTGGCAAATCCTGCAGAAGACCTTCGACGCGATGAAGTGAGACAGAAGCCAACGGTTGCAGCGGAAACCCTGATTTAGGCTATTCAGGCATCACGAATCACGTATCGCGGCCGGCTCGCGCCGTCGCCGACGGGTTATCTGCACCTCGGCCACTCGTGCACTTTCTGGACTGCGCAAGAGCGTGCCCGAGCCAGCGGCGGCGTGCTCGTATTGCGAAATGAGGACCTGGATGCCAAGCGCTTCAAGCTGGAGTTTGTCAACGCCATGCTCGAGGACTTGAAATGGTTTGGCTTTGAATGGCATGAAGGGCCGGATTGCGGGGGGCCGTTCGGGCCGTACAACCAAAGCGAGCGGCAGGAGTTCTACCTGGCCGCTATGCGAAAACTTCTGGCGGGCGGATTTATCTATCCCTGCACTTGCTCGCGGTCGGATGTGCGGAGGGCGCTATCGGCGCCGCATCAGGGCGAGGAAGAGCCAGTGTATCCTGGAACCTGCCGTGAGAAGTTCAAGCTGAGCGGTGAGGAGGGTGCGTTCGAACCTGATATTGCGAGCGGCTCGCGCCCCAAAAGAAACTGGCGCTTCCGCGTGCCGGATGGCGAGACGATTGCATTCGCTGACGGCCAGTTTGGGGCGCAGCAATTCGTCGCGGGCAAGGACTTCGGCGATTTCGTTGTCTGGCGGCATGATGGGGTTCCGGCTTACCAGCTTTCCGTCGTGGTGGACGACGCGGCGATGGGGATCACCGAGGTAGTGCGCGGCGCCGATTTGCTCCCGTCCACCGTCCGGCAACTGCTGCTGTATCGCGCGCTCGGGGTGCCGGCGCCGCAATACTATCACTGTCCGTTGATGACGGACGAAAAGGGAGTCCGCCTGGCCAAACGCCATGACGCCCTGAGCCTGCGTCGCCTGCGCGCCGAAGGACACTTCCCGGAGGAACTCCGCGCCCGGTGGTGAACGGACTCGTTCGAGCAGGCGGGAGGGTTCAGCGTTCCTAGCTCCCCGACGTTTTCAGTGGACTGGGGCTGCCAAATCCGAAGACCGAAGACCGAAGCCCCTGCCCGTTGTTTCCTGCTTTTCGACTGGGCATGTTCCGGGTAAGTTGAAGTGGACGAGTTAAACGGGATTGTACTATGCCAATTTACGAATATGCCTGCCCGAAATGCCGGGTGATTTTCAACTTCCTCTCGAAGCGGACCAATCCCGGCCGCTTGCCGGTGTGCCCCAAGTGCGGCAACAAGAAGATGACCAAACAGATGAGCCGATTCGCCATGTCACGCGGGCTCAAGGAGCCACCCGCCAAGAGCGAAGCGGAGAGCGGCGAACCACCGATGCCGGATTTCGATGATCCGCGCCTGGAGCGCGCGATGATGGAAATGGAGCGGGACATGGAGCATTTGGATGAGAACAACCCGAAGCACATGGCGCACATGATGCGTAAGATGAAAGACCTGATGCCGCCCGGGACCGTGCCGAAAGAACTCGATGTCGCCATCAAGCGCCTCGAAGCGGGCGAAGACCCGGAGAAGATCGAGGAGGACATGGGGGATGTGCTGGGGGATTTCATGGGCGGACCGGACGAAGAAGGCGGGATGGGCGGCGCCGGGGGCTACGCGCATGATAGTGGGTTGTATGATTACTAAGCCGGCCGCAGCCGAAAGAGCGAGAATGTCCCAACGCCCAACTGCTAGACAACTCCTTCACCCGCGCTTGGCTTCGCAGGCTTGTCGCGCGGGCGACAACGCGGTAACTTCTCTGAAATGAGTGCGACATTGACGGTCAATCTGGATGCGAGCGTGCTACGACTTGCGGAGCAGGAGGCGCGGGCGCGCCACACGACGCTGCCCGAAGTGGTTGCGCACCAACTGCGCGTGATGGCCCACAACTGGCAGGACAGCCGTGCGGGCAAGACGCCAGTCACAGATTCGTTGCGCGGCGCGGTCAGGCTGCCGCCCGATTTCGACGAACGAGCCACGCTGACGGAGGAGCTGCAGAAGAAGCATGGCGTCCAAGGATAAAGTCTTCCTGGACACCGATGTGACGCTAGACCACTTGGCGGATCGCCAGCCGTTCGCTGAGTACGCGCACCGACTCTTCGCGCTGGCTGAAACGGGGGAACTTATCATTTGCCTCTCCTCGCTCTCCTTCAGCAACCTCTACTACATCCTGCCGAAACTGAAGGGGCACGACGAGGCGTTGGCTCTGCTGCGTAAGCTGAAGCTGCTGGTCCGCGTAAGCGCGGTCACCGGGGCGGAAATCGAATCCGCGCTTGCATCGAGTTTCAAGGACTTCGAGGATGCGATCCAGCATTTCGCAGCGGAGACAGAAGGCGGGGTCAGCGCCATCGTTACGAGAAACATGGCTGATTACTCCGCCAGCGAGTTGCCGGTTTTGTCGCCAGAGGAAATCCTAGCGAAGCGCGAGCCTATCACGGACTGAAAAGCAGTGTTCGAGTCAGTATCTCACCCGATCCACTTCCGCATTGATCTTTACGGTCCGGCGGTTTGCCAATTGACGCTTGCCGGCAGGCTTCGCACAGTAAGATATGGCTCACATCCACGAGAAGATTGACTATACTGTGGCGGTTTTTGTCGTCCACGCGGGCAAGATCCTGCTGATCCACCATCGCGACTTGAACAAGTGGCTGCCGCTTGGCGGACACATCGAGTTGGATGAGGACCCGGAGACCGCGGCGTTGCGCGAGGCCAAGGAAGAAAGCGGGCTGGAGGTTGAACTGCTGGGCGAACGCCCGCCCACCACCGAGCCGGGCACGCGCGCGCTGATTGCCCCGCGCTTTCTGGACATCCATTGCATCACGGACACCCACCAGCACATCGGGCTGATGTACTGGGCGCGGCCCAGGAACGGCACGTTGACACTCGCCGCCTCCGAGCATCACGACATCCGCTGGTGCTCCGCCACCGACCTGGACCACCTCCAACCGCCGATGAGCGGCGCAGTGAAATGGTATTGCCGCGCCGCTCTGAAGGAGGTTGGGGCTTGAGAGTTGAGGGTTGAGGGACCTCAGCATCCCGAAGGCCTCCAGGGTTCAAGTTTCAGTTTTCACGCCTCACGCATGTTCTCCCGCCGCCTAAAGACCGGATACTTCATTCTCGAAGGCCTGAACTCCTTCGCCTCCGTTTACTACTTCTACTACTTCTATTTCTTCATGCAGACGATGTTTGGCTTTGGCAACAAGGCCAACTTGCTGCTGGCGGCGCTAAATGGGGCCGTGTATGCGATCATGGCCTGGCAGGGCGGGAGATTTGCCCAGCGCTTCGGCTATTTCACCGCCCTCAAGGTTGGCTTCGTCATCATGATGTCGGCGCTGGCGGTTGGCGGCCAGCTCCACACCGCGAGCGGGCATATCCTCGTCATGACCGTGACGGTGGTCGGCCTGTGTTTCACCTGGCCGACCCTCGAAGCGCTCGTAAGCGAAGGTGAAGAGCCTGGGGGGCTGCCGCGCATGGTGGGGATCTATAACGTGATATGGGCTTTCACGGCCGCCGCGGCCTACTTCACCGGCGGCGCGATGTTCGAGAAGCTTGGTCCGAAAAGCCTGTTCTACATCCCCGCGACAATCCTGCTCGCCCAGCTTGGCCTGACCCTGTGGCTGGAATCCCAGGCAAAAGCAGGGCAGGTGCCCCGCCTGCCCTCCGAGCCCGGCGCCCCTCACCCACCGCTGAAGCCCGCCAACTCAAGACCCAAGCTCTTTCTGCGCCTGGCCTGGCTGGCCAACCCGTTTGCCTACATTGCCATCAATACCCTCATTGCCGTAATGCCCGGCGTCGCCCGGCGGCTGGAGCTCTCGACCATGCTAGCGGGGTTTTGTTGTTCGCTTTGGTGCTTTGCACGGCTGGCAGCGTTCTTTGTATTGTGGCAATGGACCGGGTGGCACTATCGGTTTCGCTGGCTGCTCATCGCCTACCTCGCGCTGGTGGGCTCCTTTGCGGCCATCCTGATGGCCCCCGACCTGGCGGTGCTGGTCCTGGCGCAGCTCGTCTTTGGCAGCGTCGTCGGCCTGATTTACTACTCGTCACTGTTCTACTCGATGGACCTGGGCGAGACCAAGGGGGAGCACGGCGGCATCCACGAGGCGGCGATCGGCCTGGGCAACTTTGCCGGCCCGGCGGTCGGTGCCGCTTCCCTCCACTTTCTCCCGCAATACGCGAACAGCGGGGCCTTGGCCGTCAGCGGCCTGCTGCTGCTGGGCCTGGGCGGCTTGCTGGCCATCTGGCGGAAGGGCACGTAAACTGCGGATCCAAAAGCCCTTGCAACCCGGCCTGGTATGGCCTACTGCTTTCTCCACCGAGTTTGCTCTGAAACGCTTTGACCCTTTAACGCATTTAACCGACGCATGTCATTACTGGCTGGCAAAATGGGGATTGTCTTCGGCGTGGCGAATAAGCGCTCGATTGCCTGGGCCATCGCACAGGCCTGGCATGGTGCGGGCGCGCGGCTCGCGTTCACGTATCAGGGAGAACGGCTTAAGGAAAACGTCGAGGAACTGGCCAGCACCTTTGGCGACGAGACCCTCATCCTGCCCTGCGATGTCACCAAGGACGACGAGATCGCCGGCGTATTCAAGGCGGTCGCTGACAAGTTCGGCAAGTTGCATCTGCTGCTGCACGCGGTGGCGTTCGCGCCAAAGGACGCGCTCGAAGGCGAGTTCGTCAACACCAGCCGCGAGGCGTTTCGGGTGGCGCACGATGTCAGCGCCTACTCGCTGGTGGCGCTGGCGCGGGCGGCGGCGCCGCTCATGACGGAGGGCGGCAGCATTATCGGCATGAGCTACTATGGCGCAGAAAAGGTCGTCCCGCATTACAACGTCATGGGCGTGGCCAAGGCCGCGCTCGAAGCCAGCACGCGCTACCTGGCTTATGACCTTGGCGCGAAGAAGATCCGCGTGAACTGCATCAGCGCCGGGCCGGTAAATACGCTGGCAGCGCGCGGCATTGGCGGGTTCACCGGGATGCTCAAGCACTACGAAGCCCATGCACCGCTGAAGCGGAACGTCCTGCCCGAGGAACTGGGCGCGACGGGTTTGTTTCTCGCCAGCGACGGCGCGTCGGCCATCACGGGGCAGGTCATATACGTGGATTGCGGCTATCAGATCATGGGGATGTGAGGCGAAGCGCCGCAGTCCAAAATGTGTTCGACAAGGCGCGCCGATTCGCTGAATGTGAAAGGGATGAAAGCGAGAGTCATAACTATTGTGTGCGTGCTGGCCGTCGGCCTGGGCGGCGCCGTTTCGAGCTCGGCGGAAGAGAGCGGGCCGCTGACAGTGGCGGTGGACGCTGTGGTAGTCCGCCCGGCTTGCCTGGTGGCAACCGTAATCGGCTCGGCGATCTTCGTAGTCAGCTTGCCGGCGGCCGCGCTATCCAAGAGCGTAAAGAAGGCCGCTAACACGCTGGTGGTCAAGCCAGCCAATGCCACGTTCACGCGTCCGTTGGGCGACATGGACGCCTTGATGGACGAGGATCCTTAGCGGGTTTGGGATAAGCCAGAAAGCAAAGCTTGCTCCCGCCAGGATTCGGGGCGCGCAAGAGCTATATGATCACAGAAGAGAGCTTCATAGACTTTAAATGCCCCTATTGCGGTGAAGCGGTTTCCTTCCCGCGGGAAAGCGCCGGGTTCGCTCTGGCTTGTCCCAATTGCACAGAGAGCTTCATCGTGCCCGACGACGGCAGCGAGGTAGGGTGGCAGATACCGCTGCCCATCAGCACTGTCCGGCTCGTTATTCGGCGGCTGGCTCCCGGGGATTGGAAGGACCTGCTGGAACTGATGTCAGACGAGGAGTTCCTCCGCTACTCGGCCAATGCACCGTTGGACGAGGACGGTGTGCTGCGTTGGCTGGAGCGAGACGCCCACGTCAAGCTCACCACGCCCGACCAGACGTTTTACCTGGGCATCATGGTCCAGGACGGCGGCAAGCTCATTGGTACCCTGAGCCTGAATTTCACTGATCCGCAACGTCTCCAGGTCACCTTCGACATTGCCTTGAACGGAAAATATCAGCGGCAGGGCTATGCCTTGGAAACTGTCGTGGCCTTCCTCACGTTTTGCTTTGAGGGACTAAAACTCCACCGCGTCGGAGTCTATTGCGACAGCCGGAATGCGGCGGGCTGCCGGCTTCTGGAGAAGGCGGGCCTGAGGCGCGAAGGCGAATTTGTGAAGAGCAGGTGGCAGAACGGCGAGTGGACGAGCATGGTGTGGTACGCCATGCTGGAGGAGGAGTTTCGCTCCGCCGAGAACAACCGCCCGCAGCCCACTTGATCCAAGGACCGAAACGATGAGCGCCGGCGTGTTTCCGGCTTAGGTGGTTTGGAGCGGATAAGCCGGCAACATGCCGGCGCTCCGACCTCGATTGGGAGGCTACTGAAGTCTCGGGTCGGGGCTTCAGGAATTCGTCGTGGTCAATCGCAATGGAAGACCTCCGCCATGTTCGCCCACCATTCCTCGGGGGCGCGGTGCGCGAGGGGCTTCTGGCACGGCTTGCAGAGTGACCACCAGCGTTGTGTCGTCGTGTCGGCGGCCATTCTTGCCATATCGGTGGCGAAGTCGGCGCCGGTGTATTCGAAGTAGCTGAAGAGGCAGTGCTGGCCGTCATCGAGCTGGTGGAGGTAGATCGAGTAGTTCTGGATATGGCACTGCTTGATCATCTTGAGCACATCCGGCCAGACGGCGGCGTGCAGCTTTTTGTATTCTTCGATTTTCCCCGGCTGGAGGCCGAGGACCATTCCGTAGCGTTTCATAGTTCGTTGATTCTTTGCATGACTTCCACATCCGCCCGGCGAGACTCCGGCGTCACGCGCAGCGACTGCACTTTCCCGTGGCGATACACGCCTTCGACGACGGTTTGCTGTGGCGCGTGGAGCTTGAAGTCCACATCCCAACCCTTCGGCCAGGCAGGCAGGAGGAAGATCTTCTGACCGTCGGTCTGGAGCAGCATGGCTTGAAGAGTCTTCATGAGCACGCCGCCGTGGTCCTGGTCGGGCGTCCAATCATAGTTCGGTCCCCAGAAGGCGGGGAATCGCTCTCCGGCGTCGTGGCTGCGGGCACGACCGACGATGGCATTGCGCACGTCGTCGGTGAGGCCGAGATACGCCATAAAGATGTCGTCCTGCCGCCAGCCGCTGTTGCCTCGATCCCAGCGATGCTCCAAAGCCGTGAGCGCCCAGTCGGTGTTGGGCCGGTTGAAGGCGAAGAGCCGGAACGGGAACACGGCATAGAGTTCCGGGTTCTCTACATTGCTCTTGTTGGCAAAGAACTCGGCAGGCGCGAGGGCCTTTTTGCCGTTGACCTCGCGCAACGGAATGGGCGGCAGCTTGGCGCTAAGGCGTCGGCCAAGTTCACGATCTGAAGCGGGCGTGAGTTCTGCCGGCAGGGCAAGCAGACGTTCGGTGACGGCGATGCAGCCGGCGAGTTCAGGCATGGCGTTGGTGCAATGCCACCAGGTTTCCACTGCCTGCGAAGGGTGCATGACCAGCTTGCCTTGCGCGTTGGTGGGATAGTACTGGTCGAAGAAGGTGAGGATTTCGCGCGTGAAGGGGAGGGCGGTCTGGCGGAGGAACTCGCGGTCGAGCGTGTGGTCGTAGTAGTCAAGCATCAGCCAGCAGAGCTCGAGGCCGCCCACCCATTCCCACTTGTGCCAGCCGCTTTCCTGGAGCTTGTCCTGGCGCTGCGCGAAAGGCGTCCAGCCGTAGGTCTCGCTGAAGACCGCGCCCCAGAACATGATGCACTCCGGGTAATACGCTCCATCGTGGCTGAGATAGAGCCGCGTGCGGTATTTGCAGAGCGGCAGCAATTCGTCGGCATACATGTGGAAGAGCGGACGCATGAGGTCGAAGTCGCCGGAGGCGCACATGCTAATGTAAGGAAGGCGCGTGTTCTGCCACCAATAACCCGGACCCCAGCGGCGATAATCGGGATCGGCCTCCGTAGGGCCAAGCGGCACGGTGAAGAGCGAGCCGTTAAACTTGATGGGATAAGCGCCGCGTCCCGCGCACGCGGTGATAAAGCGCTGGAGGTGATACATTTGGCTGACGTAGGCGGCTTCGTCGCGCACAGGACTGTTTGTGGGCACGATGGACGCCAGGGTTGGCGGCACGTTGGAGTTGGACGAAGCGCGAATCCAACTGCGATTCCAGAACCCGCTCCACCAGCGCTCATGTGCCGCGCGCCGCGCCGCGAAGTCCTGCGCCTCCACGCGCCGGATTGTGTCATCCATGTCCGCGAGCCAGCGTTCGGGCGTGGAGGGATGGCGCGTGAGCACGAACACGCTGAAATGATGGGACTTGGCGCGCGGCGAGCGCAGGCGCAGATCGTCGAGTCGCTCGCCGCCCGTGGCAGTGATAACCGCGCCGAAGGTCCGATGGAGCAGTGGGTCGGGCTGGTTGAAGTCGGTCAGACCCTGAACCTCAGCCATCATCTGCGGGCCGACGGATTTGATGTTGTGATGGAACCAGCCGACGCGGTCACGCTGATCGGTGAGGACGGTATCCGGCTCGATAATCGTAGGGCCATGCTTGCTCTGCGGCTTGCCGGGATGGTTGAGCACATCGCTGCATTGCACCTCCGCCAATTCATACTGATTCGTCCGCCAAAGCTCGACAAAAGCAGTGGCTTCCATCGGCGTGGCGCTGTCGGCGGTGACGTAGATGACGGGATCATTGGCGTCCACCCAGAGCCGAAACGTGGATTGCGGATGGTGGATGGCCGATTGGTCGGTAGGGACGCGTTCCACCGCGTCCCTAACTGCTGTCCCCGAAAGTGGGACGCGGTGGAACGCGTCCTTACCTTCCGCGTCACCCACCGTGATCTCGATACTGCCTTCGCCCAACTTCAGTTCCTGGCGAAACGCCTTCCCCATCGCAACGGGATTCGGCTCGAAGTGAACGCGCACCTTGCCGACCTTGACCAACCGGGCGTTGTCGTCCCAGGCGTCCGTCTTGCTGATATAGAACTGCAGGTCGCCGTCTTTAGTCATCCAGGCGTTGAGGGCGATGTCGCCGTTGCCCAGCGGCATCGAGCCGTGGTGGTCTGCGCTGGGGGAGTCCCACACCACGTCGAAGGCGTCAGGCGCTCCGGGGGCGGCCGCCAGTGGAAGCAGGCCAATGAGCCAAACCAAGGCCAACAAACGGGTCGTTCTCATACACTCCTCGCTTCGATGCTGCTGCCCTAGACCGGGAAGTCGGGGCGGGAGCGACTTCACGGTTTCGACTCACGCCACAGTGATTTCTTTGCTCAGATAGACATCCTGGATGGCGTTGAGCAAGGCGATGCCTTCCTGCATCGGGCGCTGGAAGGCCTTGCGGCCGGAGATCAGCCCCATGCCGCCAGCGCGCTTGTTGATGACCGCGGTAGTGACGGCACTCGCGAGATCACCGGCCCCCTTGGACTCACCGCCGCTGTTGATGAGTCCAGCGCGGCCCATGTAGCAATTGGCCACTTGGTAACGGCACAGGTCAATGGGGTGGTCGCTCGCCAACTCCGTGTACATGCGTTCGTCATACTTGCCGTAGCTGGAGCCGCCGGCATTCATGGCTTTGAAGCCCCCGTTGTTCTCGGGCAGCTTCTGCTTGATGATGTCCGCCTGAATGGTCACGCCCAGATGATTGGCCTGCCCGGTCAGGTCGGCGGACACGTGGTAATCTTTGTCCTTCTTGAAGGCGCTGTTGCGGAGGTAGCACCACAGGACGGTCGCCAGGCCCAGCTCGTGCGCGAGCGCGAAGGCCTGCGCCACTTCGACAATCTGCCGCGCGCTCTGCTCAGAGCCGAAGTAGATTGTGGTCCCGACCGCCGCGGCGCCCATGTCCAGCGCCTGCTTCACCGTGCCGAACATGATCTGGTCGAACTTGTTCGGGTAGGTCAGCAGTTCATTATGGTTGATCTTGACCAAGAACGGAATCTTATGGGCGTACTTGCGGGCCACGGAACCGAGCACCCCATAGGTCGAAGCCACCGCGTTGCAGCCGCCTTCGACCGCCAGGCGGACGATGTTCTCGCCATCGAAATAGTCCGGGTTCTTGGCGAAACTCGCCCCGGCGGAATGCTCGATCCCCTGGTCCACCGGCAAGATGGAGAGATAGCCGGTGCCGCCCAGCCGGCCATGATTCACGATGCGCTGCAAGTTGCCGAGCACGCGGTTATTGCGGTCGGAGACGGCATAGAGCCGGTCCACCACGTCCGGTCCGGGGAGGTGCAGGCGTTCCCTGGGGATCTTGGGGTTCTTGAAGTTAAGGAGAAGATCGGCTTTGTCGCCGAGCAGTTGTGCGATTGATGTCATAGTCTTACCAGTGTTCGTTTTCAGTTTAATGTCAAAGGGCAAATGCCGCGTGGACGGGCGCGCGCGATTTCTGCCAGCGCGCGAACGGCCAAGACAACAGCGCATAAATTCTACTCCGAACCGTGCCCCGCGCCACTTCCAATTGCGGGTCCGGTTGCGATATAGTTTTTGCTTCTGAAAGGTATTACCCTTATCCTGATCCTTCGCTGTGGATTTCACGTTAAGCCCTGACAATTCAATGCAACCACAGATGGACACTGATGAACACAGATGAGAAGCATTCCAGCCCCGGTTGTCCCACAGTATGAACTCGTCCACCGGAAAGTGCCTGACGCTATGCAGACCAAAACAGAGGTCTGGCCCACGGGATCTGTGTCTATCTGTGTTCATCTGTGGTCCTCCGCCGCATTGATGCGGCAAAATCACGTGGTATCCCCTGCGTGACTCATCATCCAACAAATATGCACATTAAGCCCTGGAAGAAAGTCGGCTCGCAGCCAGTCGGGGATTTCCGGATCTTCACCATCCGCTCCGACCGGGTGATCTCTCCGCGCACGAAACAGGAGCAGGACGTTTATGTGATTGACTGCGTGAACTGGGTCAACGTCATCGCGGTGACGCCCGACCAGCATCTGGTGATGATCGAGCAATACCGGCACGGCTCGACCACTGTCGAATTAGAAATCCCCGGCGGGATGATGGACCCCCACGACACTTCACCTGAGGCCGCGGGCGTGCGCGAACTGCGCGAGGAAACCGGGTATGAGGGCGAGAACGCGCGGATGATCGGCCAGGTCTTCCCGAACCCGGCGATCATGAGCAACACCTGCCACACGGTGCTGGTGGAGAATTGCCGCTGCCTGCACTCGGTCCAATTCGATCACGGCGAGGACCTGGCCACCCGGCTGGTGCCCATCGGGGAGGTGCCGCAACTGGTGGCGGGTGGCAAGATCAAGCACTCGCTCGTCGTGGTCGCGCTGTATTTGTTCGACCTCTGGCAGCGCGGGACCATTAGAGCTTGAAGGATCTAACCCGGTTTATGTCGCCAGCTTGTGCGTCTTTCGCCTGTTGCCGTGACGGGTCGAAACCATGTAGCGGGGATCATCTGGCGGAACTGCGCACTTTGTCCTTCTTCTCCTCACAGTCGGCCCGCAGCGATTTGCGGTCGCTGAGCAGTTGCTTCTCCAGTTGCTCGACGGCTTCGGCGTCGCCTTTGTCAATGGCCTTGACGATCTCGCCTTTGAGGAACAGTTCCCGCTCGGCGAGCTTGGCGGTGTACTTGGATTCCAATTCGGCGATCTCCTTCTTCTGCTCGTCGGTGAGCTTGACGGTCGGCGAGGTCTTGCCGAGGCGTTCCATGGCCAGTTCGTAGGCGGTCTTCATGCTCATAAGGACTTTGACACTCCAGCCTAGTGCATGACGATGTCCCGGCGCAAGCGCGTCATTGACGGACGCTGTAGCCGGTGACGGCGGAGCGCGGGAGGGGGCACCCAGGAGAAGGACCGGGCAGAGCCACTCCGAAGCCACCTGCAAGCCAGGTGCAAGCCATTTGCACGCCAAGCGCATGGGAGGTGCCCTTTTGTTCTCCTCATATTCTCCTCTTGTATAGCTCTTGTACTCCTCTTGTTCTCCGCTGGTGTCTTCGGCAGCTCCACGGCGGCTCCACCGAACCCATGCCTGATTTTGACAGCGTTGGTTTATCCACTATTCATTCAAAATCGCATTTTCCTGAGCGGCCCTTCTTCTGTTCCTGCCGGTCAATCATCCTTCATCCTTGCTTCCCGCTCAACCAGAACCCTGCCTTGCCAGTGCGGGAGGGCTGGCCCATGCTTCAATTATGAGCGTAACTGGGACGAAGTTCGATTACGACCTCGCCGTGATCGGCGGGGGCAGCGGCGGGTATGCGGCGGCGCGGACCGCGGCGGCTGAGGGGCTGGGGACGGTGGTCCTGGAGGGGGGGGAGGAGGTCGGCGGGCTTTGCATCCTGCGCGGCTGCATGCCGA
>Ga0074044_10004006_pt1 | contig 12355 bp, 15 predicted proteins | sample BogForMeECP23OM1_FD_94443 | JGI IMG/M metagenome (GOLD analysis project Ga0074044, IMG submission 94443) | Bog forest soil microbial communities from Calvert Island, British Columbia, Canada - Bog Forest MetaG ECP23OM1 | ecosystem: Environmental > Terrestrial > Soil > Wetlands ...
CGCCGAGCACGCGCAGAAGGATGTGCAGCAGAAAGCCGCGCAGGCCCAGAAAGAACGCGCGGCCGCAGACGCTCAGGCACGCGTCAAGTCTGAAGCGGATGCGAAACGCAAGCGCCTGGCCGAAGCGGACGCTCGTGTCGACCGGATAATCGCCGCAATCCGGCTTGGCACTGCGCCGGAGCTCGCAGGAACCGTCGACGAGGCCGACGTCGATACCATCCGCGAGGCAGCCGAAGCGGGAGACGCCGAACAGCAGCGGCGGCTAGGTGCTCCCATTTACCTTTACGGCCTCGGAGTTCCCAAGGACGAAGCTGAGGCGGTGAAGTGGACCAGTAAGGCGGCCGCGAAAGGCGACTCACAAGCCGAGAGCAATCTCGGGAGGATGTACATGAACGGTTGGGGCGTGGACAAGGACTACGCCGAGGCGCTCAGTTGGTTTCGCAAATCTGCCGCGCAAAGTAATGCGTATGGCGAGACCAATCTCGGCGTGATGTACCAGAACGGTTGGGGCGTGGACAAGGACTATTCCGAGGCGGTCAGCTGGTATCGCAAAGCGGCCGCGCAGGGCAATTCCCCAGGTCAGTGCAATCTCGGGAGGATGTACGAGAACGGTCAGGGCGTGGACATGGACTACGCCGCGGCGCTCAGTTGGTACCGCAAATCGGCCGCCCAGGGCAATGCCTATGGCGAGGACGCTCTCGGCGGGATGCACGCGAACGGTCGGGGCGTGGACAAGGACTACGCGGAGGCGCTCAGTTGGTATCGCAAGGCGGCCGCTCAGGGTGATGCCAGCGGTGAGGCCGCTGTCGGTGTCATGTACGAGCAGGGTTGGGGCGTGGACAAGGACTACGCCGAGGCGGTCAGCTGGTATCGCAAAGCGGCCGCTCAGGGCAATTCCCTAGGTCAGTACAATCTCGGCGTGATGTACCAGAACGGTTGGGGCGTGGACAAAGACAATGCCGAAGCCCTCAAGTGGTACGAAAAAGCAGCGGCGCAAGGTGTCGAAATGGCGAAGCAGGCGGTGGCAAGGCTCCAGCCGTCTCAATAATCAGACTCCAGCCGCGTCGCGCCCCGGAGCGAAGTCGAACGGGAGCAGGATGACCAATCTTGATGCGAAGTCATTTGTGAAGCACCACAGGCGCAAGCCCGCGCTGCGGAGCCGTATGCGACGACCGTGACCTCGCACGGTCCTCCGCGCGTCAGACCACCTCACGCCCGGCCGGGCGTGAGGTGGACCGGTCGAGATCCTTCCCCTTCGGCAAGCTCAGGGTCAGGATGACATCGATCGGGCTTCGATTCGTTCCTTTTTTGTTGAGCGAATTTCCAACTCAGGACACTGGTTTACGCCACAGCGGCATTTCAAGCCATGTTATTGAGTGTGCTTCCCGCAGTCGCGCTGAGCGGAGTAAAATAGTGCTATGGAACCTCTGCGGGTCAAGGAAGAAGGGGAGGGAAAGCTTAGGCTGGCTCGCGAAAGCTTTCGCCGTTACAAGGCCTTGTGCTTCTGGGATTTCCCCGAGAACTTTGAGATCACTGAAGAGACGATTCCGCTAATCGTTCGGCGACTACGCTCCGAGGGAAACAGAGCGACATATCGAATAGCAGCGGACCTATGCCGTTAACTGAGTTCCAGCGCAAGGTTCTGAAATTGCTTGCTGCAAACCGGAACCCGGAAAACTACGTCGCCGGCGGCATTGTACTCAACCAGGCTCCTGAATCGCCACGCTACTCTGACGACGCGGATCTGTTTCACGACACTGCTGAAAGTGTGTTCGCGTCCGCAGAGGCCGATGCGCAAACGCTGGCGAAGCACGGATACAGGGTGGATTGGGAATCACGCCAGCCGGCTTTTCAGAGAGCAGTCGCCTCACTCGGCGGTGACTCCATGCGGCTGGACTGGGCCTTCGACTCCGCTTTTCGCTTCTTTCCCATCGAGAGCGAACCCGATTTGGGTTTCCGGCTAAGTGTCTGGGACGCTGGCATCAACAAATTGCTTGCCTTGGTCGGTCGGGCGGAGCCGCGCGATGCGATAGACGTGCTGTATTTTCATCGAACTATGCTGTCGTTTGGCGCCACCTGCTGGGCGGGGGCCGGAAAAGATCCCGGTTACACGCCTGAGTTGTTGATTAATGAAGCTGCGCGGTTGGCCAGATTTACGGTCGACGATTTCAACGCGCTGAATCTAAGACCGGGCTACTCTGTCCGGGACTTCCGGCAGGAGTGGATGGCGGCGGTGGGATCGGCGCGTCGTCTGATCGCAACTCTCCCGCCGGCAGACGTCGGATGCTTATACCTCAATTCGGATGGAAAGCCGGTCGAGCCGTCAGTTGAAATGTTTCCGACTCTGAAGAAACACTTCGGCTCAGTGAGGGGCGCTTGGCCCACCGTGGAGGTGGCCGGCATCCTTACCCCCAGGTTCGGACGTTCCTGAACTTCGCTCGAGCGATTTGAAGCGCGCGAAGTTTCATCGCTTTACTCGCCGCTGGTATTGCACGGCGACGCCATCTCTGCGGCCCACCTTGACATTCGATCGTCACACTCGCCGGTCAATTCGGTGAGCGCGCGTATGGATCGTCGCCCATCGTCGGCGCGCCGTTCAAATCGATCGGCATCTCCACAAAGTTGTTGCCGGCGCCGTATGCGCGGATCGTCGCGTCTCTGCCGCCCGTCAACGGAAACACCACGTCGAACGGGCTGACGGCCCCGGCGGCGACCGGAATAGGTTTGACGGGACGGCCGCCCACGTAGATGCCCGCGCGATGAACGCCCGCGCCCGCGATCTGGCCGGTCACTTCATAACTGCCTGGCTGCGACAGCACCGGCAGCACCGTCATGATTCCGATATGGACCTGCGTCATCCTGCTGCCTACCCCCCCGGCAAACCGGCGATGCGACTCGCTGCCCTGGGTCGCACCGCCACTGTAGCGAGGGATTTCCGCCGTGTTGCCCGATGACTCCGGCGACGGCGCGGCGGACGGCTCCGTCTCTGCGCTGCTTTCATCCGCCGATGCGGCCGGGCTGCTGCCGTCCGGTTCCGCCGCAGGCGCCGCGGAACCATCCGCGGCGACCCTTGCCGCGGCGGAGCGTCCGAGGCCGTCGGTCACTTCGATGATCATCGTTGGCGAAGGCGCCTCGATCGCGAAATCAAAATTGACGCGCTGCGACCCCGGCGTCTCGCTGACCTGAATGTCTTTCAGCTTTTCTCCGTGGTCGAAGATACCCGCGAACTTCAGGTCGGTGCCTTCCAGGAAGCCGATTACGTGGGTGGTCTCATCGCCTGGGACGCGCGACGTGATCACGACCTTCGGCGCGTCCGACGCGACCGCAGCCTGCGTGCCGAAACCGGCTATCACGGCCGCGCTCACTGCCGTTGCGCAGCAGAAGCGCAGCATGCGGAGCACGCCCCGCACGCGTCGAACCGGGAGCGCGGTTGGCCGGCCCGTCCTCATTGATCAGGGCGATTGTTTGTAGCGCTGAACGGTCTGCTTGATTTGCTGGGAGAGCTTAAGGAAAAGCTCGCCTTCGTTGTAGATGAAGAGCGCAACTGCGCCAAAAAAACCCACTATCAGACCAAATAGAAATGCGCCCATCGTTCGCTCCTGTTGCAATGATTGTATTCCAAGTGGCGCGGTTAACCGAACGGGCCGGCAGGCACTGGTTCAGTTTGAAACCGAAACTAATTCCTCGATACTCCATGCATGATCTGAAATACCGGCTTCCATCGCTGGCGCGCAACGGATCGTCTGGCCGATTCTCGCGTAGTTGTAGTGCATGAAGTGAAGCGCCGTCGCATATCGATGATTCTCAACTTTCTTGGAATGCCTCGCCGTCAAGCGTGTATAGCGCCGCATGTTCTGGCGCATCGTCTGGTTGTGCTTTTCGACGAATGACGTGGAGGTATGGTCAGGGTCAGGACGCCCGATCCGAGCCTCGCGGCGCGTTCCAAGGCATTTTGCGGGGCTGTAACGATGCTCCTGCTGCTCTTGAGTATCCTCGCCGTAAATTTTCACAAGCTGCGCGTAATCAACGTCACGGTGAAACGCTTCTTCGACGGCTTGAAGATAGACGTGATGCCCGTCGCTGGTTAGTTGAACGCGATTCGCCAGCCGAGAAGCTAGGTCTTTCATGAACACTTCGGCATCGCGTGCGCCGCGCTTCGCAATGTGCCACGACACGATGAATTTAGAATCCGCATCTATCGCAGTCCACGTCCACACATCGCCGTAACCGAAACGGCCCTGATATTGAGCGGGCACGTTCTTTTTCTTCGCGTAACAGAAACTCCAAATCTCATCGCACTGAATGCGTTGCGAAGTCAGGCCGCCGACATGCTCATCGTGGCAGGTCTCGGTGGCAGGTCTCGCACGCTTCTCCCAAGTCCCGCAGTAGCTTTAGGACGGTGTTCTTCGCTACGCCAGTGATGCGCGTGATCGCGTTAATGCCGTTGCCTTCAACAAGCAAGGAAACAATCTGCGCGCGCTTCTCAATGCTCAACGTATTTATACTGAACAACATACGAGAGCGCTCTCGTATAAGTCGAGAGCAAAGGGGACTTGATCGCGTAATACGACTAACGGTACAAAAGTAATACGGACGTTGTGGGTTGGCGCGGGGTGGCGGACTTGAACCGTCGCCCTATGGCTTAGCAGGCCATCGCTCTGATCCGTCTGAGCTAACCCCGCGCCGGATAGCAGCCGCCTGACGTTCGCATCGTCAGGCGGTTTTCCTTTCTTCAATGTATCGTTACTGGCACGGCAATCTTTGCTTCGAATTCGACAATTTTAGTCTCCTTACCAAGGGTCGCAGTGACTCGATATTTTCCTGCTTGTGGTAATGGGATGTTGCCGTTTACTGCGACAAACACCCTTTGTTTTGAGTCCACCGCTAGCCCCTGTGGACGGTTGCCCTGAATCTTCGCGTCCATATCCAGTGCCACTATCGAGCCCATTACCCCCGGCACAGCAGGGCTCGGTGATACCGGCGAAACATTGATGTGCAGGTTTGGTTGCTTTTCTAGTTCGTCGGGGTCGGCACAAATTGCGACCGCGATACCGAACCGCATTGGCATAGGGAAGGTCGGAGAGTTCAAAATGTTCCACCCTCCGCCCATCATGTACAGCTTCCCGTTCACAACCTCTACAGAGTCGGCGATTGTCACGTATTCGATTTCAATCATTTGTCCCACCTTCCATGTTGTAGTATTTTTGTAGCGCATCTTGTAGTATAAATCAAGGCGCGCAGAATGGTTCCAAGAATACTGCAAATTTTAGAGTTCGATTGGGACGACGACAACGTCTACGAGTGTGCGCGCCATCATCTATCACCAAAGATGGTTACATTAATATTACGCCAGCTTCCCCTGTTCTTCTTGAACAAACCGGGCAAAAGTGGCACTCATGTGATGATCGGAGCGTTCGAACCGGGACAGGAATCCCAGTTATGGACCGTAATTCTCCTTGAAACGAACACTCAGGGACGCTGGCGACCGATAACAGGCTGGCCGAGCGAGCCGCCCGAAATCCTGGTTTATCAACGCTGGATCGGCAAAACAACTCGTAGTAAAAAATAACGAAAAAGGCAATGCGAAAAAAACTCAATAAGGCGGAAGAACGTCAACTTGCTGAGTCAGTGCAACGGCAGCGCGGCAAACTCAATTTGTCGAAGAAGCCCCTACGGGCACGTAAAGGAAGCGGGGATGCAGTGTTCTCTGTGCGCTTCTCGGCTGATGAATTTGAATTGATCCGAGAGCGGGCAAGTCATCTCGGTACTACGATTTCTGCGGTGATCAGGGATTCCGTGTTCCGAGCAAACGAGACACCGCATGTTAGTTGGCTCACCCAGCCTCATATAACCATGTTCTTTGGCGAAAGAGAGAATTATTCGAGACCACTAACTCAAGTGTCTGTCGCCGGAGCCGATGACAGCCTTAAGGAACAGTGGGAGAAGAAGGTCACAACCGGCTAGCGATGGTCTTTCCAGCGAGCTTTCGCTGCTTTCCTTGCGATTTCTCTGCGCTTCTTCTCCGGCACCCCCGCCCATCGCGCCTTGCCGCCCTTGAGGCCACCCTTGCGCCCTAGCGCGACCGCAGCCGGGTCTTTCGCGGGCTTCTCTGGTTCTGGCTCTACTGGTTGACCGGTTGATAGCTTCACGACCGTCGCGGCAAGCTGATTTACGTCGCGGGGCATGCGAGAGCGCTTCTGCATATCCCCCATTATGCCATAGGCAGGCTGCAAATCAAAAAGGGCAAGTTCAAACACGTGAGGGAGGTGAATTAAAATGCTCTGTCCATTCTGCCACACGCAAAATTCTGACGATGTATTTAAGTGCGTGACCTGCGGCCTCTACATACATCCACCTCATCCTGCCCCCGCTCATATTGAAGCTGCGAACCCCGTGATCATAGCGACAATATGGATTACTGGTATCGTCGGGTTTAGTTGTGTACTTGGCGGAATTTTTGCGATTTATCGAAACGCAGTTTCACCCAGCGAAGTCGAATTGTTCGGCAGCAAGCTAACAACGGGCCACGTGGGAGTCGCGTTCGTATTTATCGGAGTGGTGGTTTTCGGGGCTGTTGTCCGCAAAGCCTTCAGGACAATAGTAGAGTTAGGCAGAATTTGAAACTGAACCAGCGCCGGCCGGCAGGGGGTGTGGCGAAGGGGCGCGATCTGTTAGTAAAATCTGATCCGGTCGCTCAAAAGCCGCTGTCATAGACGTGCAGAATTCAGAACCCATCGCCGAGATCGTCAGCGTCTCCTCCGGGAGTGATTCCCGAATCGGCGCCGATTGTCGCGCGCTTCAGCGCGGCGCCGGCGTGCGGGTGTTGCCCGGGCGCAAAGTAATTCGCGTGGTCGGCGATGATCGCGTGTCGTTTCTCCACGGCATGTGTAGCAACGACATCAAAAACGCCCGCCTAGGGACTATCGTGCCGGCGCTGTTTCTGACCGAACATGCGCACGTGATCGCGGATTTCTTCGCGTGGGTGACTGACGACTCGATTCTGATCGAAATTGATGCGGCCCTGTGGGCGCGGGCGCGGGAACAGCTGGAGCGATTGCTGGTTGCCGATGATGTCGAATTTGAAGAGCTGCCGGGTTTCGTCGTGATCGATATCGAAGGGACGCGTGCGGCCGAGGCGGCGGGCGCGATCGCTGCCGATGCGCCCGCGCTTGTGCAATGGCGCCACCTCCACGCGGGCGACGTTTTCGTGGGAAACCTTCCCCGGTTTGGATTGCCCGCGGCGACGATTCTCGTTTCAGCCGGCAAAGCCGATTCCGTGCTCGCAGCTATCGAGGCGCTGGGCGCGGACTTCCAGCCGGTCAGCGAAGCCGCCACCGAAATCATTCGCGTGGAAAACGGCGTGGCGAGAATCGGTGTCGATACCACCGACAAAACCATCGCGCTCGAAGCGCGGCTGAACCGCGCGATTTCGTTCGACAAGGGATGCTACCTGGGGCAGGAGACGATCGAGAGAGCGACCGCGCGAGGAGGTTTGAAGAAGCGGCTCTTCGGGCTGCGGTTCGACGGCGATCGTGCGCCCGAGCCCGGCGCGACGGCGCGGCTCGATGGAAAGGAAGTGGGCGTCGTGACCAGCGTCGCGCTCTCGCCGCACTTCGGTTCCATCGGCCTCGCGATTCTTCATCACAGCGCCTGGGAGGCCGGTACACGCGTCGTCGCGGCGGGTTTGATGGGAGAAGTGGCCGCTCGGGTGAGCGATCTCCCGTTCAAGTGAAGATTAAAGTGGTACTTTAAGATTGAAGTATTCGTTTTGATTCGAGCCAGAGGAGATACGGGCAATGGCAAACGTGTTGGGCAAGCGCTACCTGTGCGAAAAGTGCGGCACCGAGGTGTTGTGTAACAAGGCGGGCCCGGGCGGGCTGGAGTGTTGTGAAGGCGAGATGAAGATCAAAGAAGCGAAACCGCTGCCCTCTTCGGACTGAACCAACTGCCGCATCGGGCGGCGCATTCCGGTCGCCCGGTACGGATGGCAATCAATCGTGGCCAATCAAACCGGCAAGGCCGATCTGGTCCTCCATGAAGGGGAGGTTCTCGGCCATCCGGGGAGCGATTCGGTCGCCATCTCATCCGGGCGCATCGTCGCGTACGGATCATTTCCGCTGCTCAAGGCGTTCGTCGGCTCGCGCACCCATCTGGTCAAACTGGCGGGCCGCACGGTCGCGCCCGGGTTCATCGACTCGCACCTCCATTTCCTGGAGGCCGCGGCCGTTGCCACCGGGCTTTCGGTTTGGCGCTGCCGCACGGTCGGCGATCTGCTCGCGGACCTGCGCCTCGCCGCCGGCAAAACTCCGCCGGGCAATTGGCTGCGCGCCTTCGGATGCGATGAGGCGCTCATCGCCGAAAAGCGCGGGCCGTCGCGCGAGGAGTTCGATCAATCGGTGCCCAAGAACCCGCTTCGCTTGCGGCATCAGACCCTGCATGCGTCATGGCTCAACAGCCGCGCGATAAATCAGCTTGGACTGGAGAATCCGAAGTTCCGTGCGCCGGACGGTGCGCAGATGATTCGCGATGCGACCGGGCGCCTGAATGGTTTGTTCGTGGGCATGGAGGAATGGTTTACCGAGCATCTCCCGCGCGTCACCACCGCGGAAGTGGAATCGCGCGCGCGGGTGTTGAGCCGCGAGCTGGCCGCCGCCGGCGTAACCGCCTTCACCGATGCCACCGTTCGCAACGGTCCCGACGAAGTAGCGTTGTTCGCAAAGCTGGTCACCTCGGGCTCCATCTGCCAGCGCGTGGGCGTGATGGTCGGCGCGCATCATCTCGATTCCCTCAAGCAGGCGGCGGAACACGCGCGCACCGGGCGAATCCGAATCGCGGGCCTCAAATTCATGCCCGGCGAGCCGCGCGACGATTCCACGATGGCGCGGCGCACGCGAATTGCGCTCGGCAGCGGGATCGACTGCGCTTTCCACGTGACCGAGGTCGAGGAACTCAGTCAGGCACTCGATGCGATCGAGCTTGCGCGCCGCCAGTTCGCCAGCGACCTGCCGCTCCCGTTCTGCCGCATCGAGCACGGCGGCACCATCCCGCCCGACTACATCGAGAGAATCGCGGCGACGGGAGCGTGGGTCGTGACCAACCCCGGGTTCCTGCATTTTCGCGGACCGAAATATCTGGAAGAGCCTGGCCTCGTGCCGCATCTCTACCGCGCGCGCAGCCTGAAGGCCGCGGGAATCGAGCTCGCGGGCGCGACCGATGCGCCCGTGACGCCGGCGCGGCCGCTTGCCGCGATTGCCGCCGCGATCTCACGATCGACCGTTCATGAACAGGTACTGGCGCCGGAAGAGTGTCTGAGTTCGCCGGAGGCGTTCGCGCTATTTACGCGCGATGCCGCGCGTCTCGCGCGTCTGGATGCGGGCGAGATCGAATCGGACAAGCTGGCCGACCTCATCGTCCTGCCGCGCAATCCCGCGACGATGAGTCCCGCCGAACTACTAAGCCTGAACGTGGACATGACCCTGATCGGCGGCCGTATCGTCTACGAGCGCGGCCGCCCCGCAATCGCCTACAGCAACAGCGCCGACCTGCATTCCGCATAGCCTGAAAGAGGTCGCCGGCAGCCGCCCATTGGCTCGTTTTTGCTCCTTCGCTCGGGCATCCGTAGAATTCGCGCTAAGATCGATTCGCTTTGCCAAAAAACTCGGAACGTTACATGCTCAATGGCTTGGACACCCGCGAACTCACCATCCCTCTTGTTCAAACCGCATCGTATCCCGCGCGTCCGGGAAATGCGTTGCGGCCACTGGTCGACGGAGAGCCTGCCTTCCGCCGCGTTTGTGAGGCCATCGAAGCTGCCCGTCAGAGCGTCTGGGCGACAGTGACCTTCATGTGGGCAGACTTCCGGATGCCAGACGGTCGGGGGTCGGCGTTGGACGTCTTGAATCGCGCGGCGGCGCGGGGTCTGGATGTTCGACTCATCTTCTGGCGACCCGATCCCGAAACCGAAAGGTTCAAAGCGAATGCCTTCTGGGGCTCGCCGGAACATTTCGACCTGCTCGATGCGAGCGATTCCGCCATTCGCGTCCGGTGGGATCGTGCCCAGCCTGGATTCTGTCAGCATCAAAAGAGCTGGCTTATCGATCCCGGCACGGAGACGGAGACCATTTTCCTTGGCGGGATCAATCTCAATCCTCACTCGATGGTTGCTCCTGGCCATCGCGGCGAAGGCCAGAACCACGATGTCTACCTGGAACTGGCCGGTCCATCCGCGGTCGATATCCATCACAACTTCGTCCAGCGCTGGAACGAGGCAAGCGAGCGTCATTCGGCCGATGGCCGGTGGGGATCGGGCAGCGAGATTGACTTGCCCTTTCCCACCAGATTGCCCAGCCGGCGGGGCGATGCCCTCGTTCAGATTCAGCGGACGATTCATAGTGGCAGGTACCGTGATGGGCGACCGACGCCTGAAGGTGCCCCATTCGATATAGAGGCGGGCGAACGATCGAATTTCGATCAGTATTGCGCGGCGATCACTGCCGCCCGCCGTTCGATCTATATCGAGCAGCAGCATATCGAGGTCCCTGAGATCATCGATTGTTTACGGCAGGCTCTGCTGCGGGGCGTCGAGGTTGTGGCTGTCGTGCCTGCCGCGGGAGAAATCTCACCGGAATTGGCGGCCTTGGGGGCTTTCGAAACTTTCACGCTGGCCGGCATCGCCGGATTGGGGAACGACGGACAGCGCGAGCCCGTTTGGGTTCATGCCAAACTCATGGTCGTCGATGGTGAATGGGGTACCGTTGGCTCGTGCAACCTGCATCGCCATTCGCTCTTCGGCAATTCCGAAATGAACGCCGCATTCTGGGATCGGGAGACCGCTCGCGCTCTGTTGTCCGAGCTCCTTCGGGAACATCTCGAAAGAGATATTTCCGGGATGGATGACCTTGCTGCCTTGCGATTATTCCGCGCGATCGCCGCAGCCAACCGCAAGCTTTTCAAGGCTGGCGAACGTGCGTGGCAAGGCCTCGCGTTCAGCCTGCTTCCATAAATCCGTCCAAATCATCCGGGCGCCACGCAGGTTCATACGGCTGGCGCAGAGACAATTTTGCGAAGATGAGAGGGAAAGGCACGGTCGCGCGTTACTGCGTTCTTCACGACAGGTTCTCAACTTAGTGCCCTTTCCGGGGACCTCCTTTTTCAACCGCCTGCTGCGCGCGCGCTAAACATTATTAGACTTTGATGTGATCCGCGGGGGCGCGTACGCTTTCTCGCATGCGTACCCGCTCCAGCAGTCGTCAACGTGAACCTCGCCGGCGCTCCTTCGAGTGCCAAAGAGGACCATCGCACCTGACCGAATCAGTGGAGGCTCAAAGCCAATTTATTTTTTACAAAACGAACCCAATTTCTCCTTTAATTTCCTGCGCTTTTTTGGGTTCGCCTAAAATTTAATCATGAGAACCTGCGCTCAGTTACTAATTCCGAATTTCGTCGCGCGGCGGGAAGTCCTGTCATTCCGAGGTTCTTTTCCGAGCGCCTGTCCCGAGCGAAGCGCGAGCGAGTCGAACGGGAATCCCGTCGATCGGAGTCCCTTTGAACTCGATCGCCGAGACAGCGTCTGGGTTGCGGGCGCAAGCCCGCGCTGCGGGGCTGTAGGCGACGAACGTGATCTCGCGCGGTCCTCCGCGCGTCAGACCACCTCACGCCCGGCCGGACGCCCGGAGGACCGGTCGAGATCCTTCCCCTTCGGCAACCTCAAGGTCAGGATCACATGAATGGACCTTCGATTCGTTCCTTTTTTGTTAAGCGAACTTCTAACTCAGGACCCCAGGCCGTCCCGGTATATCCCGCTATATCCCGCTTCATCCCGGATAGCGTCGGATACCGTTATCTCGGGAAACACTTCTCAAATCGGGACAGCCACATCCTCAAATCAAGACACCGGCAGGCGAATCAGAACAGCACCGGCTCATTGGCTGGTCTACCGCGCGAGCGCAACTGTGCTATGAAATCAAAATTAGTCTGCAAGGAGTGGGACATCGATGGCCCAGGATGAAATCGGCGAAGAGGAATTGCGCGCGCGCGTTCGCATGCTGCTGGAGGAAGCGCATCCCGACAAAGTCGACCAGTTTACCTTCCGCGGAAAGCAGTACGACCACGGCCTCGCGTGGGTGCATTTTCCGGAAGGCTACGGCGGTTTGGGAATCAGCCCAGGTATGCAGGCCATCGTCACCGACGAACTCAGCAAGCACGCCAGGACTCTCTACGACGACATGATGATCAACGCGATCGGCATCGGCATGGGTGCGCCGACCGTGCTGACCCATGGCACCGATTGGATGAGGACGAACCTGCTGCGCCGCATCTTCACCGGCGAGGACATCTGGTGCCAGCTCTTCAGCGA
>Ga0074044_10004007_pt1 | contig 12355 bp, 9 predicted proteins | sample BogForMeECP23OM1_FD_94443 | JGI IMG/M metagenome (GOLD analysis project Ga0074044, IMG submission 94443) | Bog forest soil microbial communities from Calvert Island, British Columbia, Canada - Bog Forest MetaG ECP23OM1 | ecosystem: Environmental > Terrestrial > Soil > Wetlands ...
CGCGACGAACGATTCCATCATCATGCCGCCGTAGCCGATCAGGCGCGCATCGGTTTCGCGCTGCAGCATCCTGGGCGTGGTGCCCGAGGCGATCAGCGCGTGGAATCCCGAAATCGCGCCACACGCCACGGTGATGAACGCGAACGGAAAGACTTTGCCGCCGAAGACCGGGCCGGTGCCGTCGGTGAAGCGCGTCAGCGGCGGCATCAGCGCGGGCGGATGAATCGCGATGATGCCGCAGGCGAGCGCGAGGATGGTGCCGACCTTGATGAACGCGGACAGGTAGTCGCGCGGCGCAAGCAGCAGCCAGATGGGCAGGACCGAAGCGAGAAAGCCGTAGCCGATGATCCAGAGCGAAAGCGTTGGCGCTTCCATTTGGAAGAGATGGCCGAACGACAGGCTCTCGACGTAGCGCCCGCCCATCACGGCGAGCACGATCAATCCCACGCCGATCGCGGAGCCTTCGATCAGGCGTCCCGGCCGCACGTGGGTCATGTAAATGCCGACGAGCATCGCGATGGGCACGGTGGCGGCGACCGTTGAAGCCGCCCACGCGCTATGTTTCATCGCGTTGACGACGACCAGACCGAGCACCGCGATCAGGATGACCATGATCATCAGAACGCCGACCAGCGCCGTGAATCCTCCCACCGGTCCAATTTCGTCCGATGCCATCCGGCCCAGCGACCGCCCATCGCGGCGCAACGAACAGCCGAGAATCACGAAGTCCTGGACGCATCCGCCGAGCACGGCGCCGACGATGATCCAAATTGTCGAGGGCAGGTATCCGAATTGCGCTGCCAGCACGGGGCCAACGAGCGGACCCGGCCCCGCGATTGCGGCGAAATGATGGCCGAAGGTAATCCATCGATCGGTGGGAACATAATCGCGCCCGTTGTTGAGCCGGATCGCCGGAGTGACGTTGCGGTCGTCGAGTTCCAGCACGCGAGTGGCGATGAAGCGCGAATAGAAGCGGTAAGCGAACGCGTAGACCGAAACGGCCGCGACGATGAACCACAGGACGTTGGGACGATCTTCGCCACGCGCCGTCGCGAGTATCGCGAGGCCGGTCGCTCCGGCGCAGGCGACGGCAATCCAGAGAAGGACGCGACCGACTCTCATGATGAGGGGGTATTATTCGACGCGGTGGCGCGGATGCAACCGGGGGAGGAAAGACTACCTAGGCACCCGATCGCCGCTTCGGCTTCGCTCAGCGTGGGCTGATGTCCGTAACCCAAAGTATGGTAGCGCGGGAAAGAGTCCGCGCATCGATCCACGGGCAGGGACGCCACGCGCCACCTATAAAAGAATTCAGATCGAGGATTTCGGAATGACACGACTTTGCGACGGGCGCTGTTCCGGGATTTCTCGAAACGAAATCTCGAAATGACAGGAAGGAGTCTGCGGATTCTGTGGACCCGGGATTCCTCAAGAAGGAGTTTCGGAATGACACCAGGAGAATTCGCGGAGGCGCGGATTCTCTGGTGTCAGCTGGGCTTGATGTCGCCCGGTTTCGGTTCTTCGGCTTTTACGGTGGTGGCTTTGGCGCTGTCGTCGTTTTCGTTCATCGCCTTCTTGAAGTCTTTGATTCCCTTGCCGAGGGCGCCACCGATGTCACCGAGCTTGCTGGGCCCGAAGATCACCAGGATGATCAGCAGAATTATCAGCAAATGCCAGGGCGCGAAGAGATCCATATTCGTCTCCGGGGGTCCGTGGGGACCACCACCTAGGAGCTTATATCTCCGATATTTTCATTGCTACCGGCTATCCGGCGCGTCAAGCTGAACGCGCCGCGGCTTCGATGCCACCGCCCGCCGTGGGTTCATCGAGGTGATAGCGCTGGACCTTGCGATAAAGCGTCGAGAGATGGATGCCCAAGGCCTGCGCGGCGCGTGCCTTGTCGCCATCGACTTTGTCGAGCACCCGCTTGATATGCTCGCGCTCCAGCTCTTCAAGGGTCAGGCCGGCGCTGTCGATATTTGAGACGGCCGCCGCTGACGGACTGCGGAGCTTGTCGGGCAAGTCGTGCGAGTGGATCACGTCGGTTTCGGCCAGGATGGCCGCGCGCTCGACCGTGTTCTCCAATTCGCGCACGTTGCCGGGCCACGGATAGTTGAGCATCAGGCGCATCGCGCCCTTGGAAAAGCGAAACCCGGTCCGCCCCAGCGATTTTTCGGACTTGCGCAGGAAATGATTCGCGAGCAGCGAAACATCGTCCTTGCGATCGCGCAACGCGGGCACGTTGATATTAATGACGTTGATTCGGTAGAGCAGTTCCTCGCGGAAGCGGCCGCCGCGCGCTTCCGCCTCGAGATTGCGATTGGTCGCGCATAGCACGCGGATATCGAATGCGACCGGGTCGTTGGCGCCGAGCGGATAGCATTCCCGCTCCTGCAGCGCGCGCAGCAATTTGACCTGCAGCGCGAGCGGCAACTCGCCGATCTCATCAAAGAAGACGGTGCCCTTGTCGGCGGCCTTCAGCAGGCCGACCTTGTCCTGGCCGGCGCCCGTGAACGCGCCGCGCCGGTAGCCGAACAGCTCGCTCTCGAGCAGGTTTTCGGGTAGCGCGCCGCAGTTGATCGGCAGAAAGCGCCCATTGGCGCGCTCGGAGCTGAAGTGGATGGCGCGTGCGACCAGTTCCTTGCCGCTCCCCGACTCGCCGGTGATGAGCACGCTGGAGTCGGTGCGCGCGACTTTTTCCATCATGCGGAAGATCTGCTCGATCGCGTCACTCTTTCCGATGATGTTCTCGAAGCGGTACTTCTCGCGCAGTTCATGATGGAGATAGCGGTTCTCCTGGAAGAGATGCTTCTCCTTGAGTGCGTTGCGAACGACAGCCTTGAGATGCTCGTTGGCGAAGGGCTTGGTGATGTAGTCGTAGGCGCCCTTGTGCAGCGCATCGACGGCGGACTCCACGCTGGCGTATGCGGTCACGATTATGCCCATCATCTCCTGGTCGCGATCGCGCAGCCGTCCGAGCAGCTCGACGCCGTTGCCGCCGCTGGTCAGATTGAGGTCGAGGATGGCGACGTCGATTTTTTCGCGTTCAAAGATGTCGAGCGCCAGCTCGGCCGACGGCGCCTCGAAGACCTCGTAGCCGTCGCTGCGCGCGAGCTGCACGATAATCGAGCGCATGAGCGGTTCATCTTCGACTACCAGGATCCGGAATGGGCCGGGGTTCGGAGCACTTGCCGCTTGCTCGTTGCTCATTGACCTGCCGCGGCGTGAGCATCGGATGCCGCCAACTCGTGCGCGGGAAGGATAATCGTAACCTGGGTGCCCTTGCCGAGCTCGCTGTCCACCCGGATGGTGCCTTTGTTGGAGAGGATTATTCGCTGGCATAGCGAAAGTCCCAGCCCGACGCCGGAACCCGACGACTTGGTCGTGAAAAACGGGTCGAAGACCCGTTCCAGATGCTCGCGCGGAATGCCGATGCCGTTGTCGACGACCCGAATAACGATGTACTGGCGGTCGCCACTCGGCCGGCCGGGCTTGTTCTCCGTGATCACGCGGATGGTGCTGCCTTCGCACTGAGTGGCGTCGGCGGCGTTGTAAAGCAGATTGAGCAATACCTGCTGAATTTCGTTTTCGTCGGCGAAGGCCGGACGCAGCTCCGAACACAGCACCGGCTCCATTGAGACGCCGCGGAAGCGCTTGTCGTAGTTGATTACGCGCAGCGTGTCGCCGACCAGTTGATTGATGTCGATTAGCTTCTGATGTCCGGTGGCGGGGCGGGCGAAATTGACGAGGTCCTTCAGGGTCGTCGAGATGCGCGTGATCTGCCCGAGAATGGTGTGCAGCGTCGTGCGGCGCTGCGGCTCGGTCTCGCCGGGAAGGAGCGACTGCACCAGCGACGAAATCGACGCGAGCGGATTGTTCACCTCGTGCGCGACGCCGGCGGCAAAGGTTCCCGCGGCAACCAGCCGCTCGCTCTTGAGCAGCGAATCGAGGATTTCGCGGCGCTGGGTGACGTCGTGAAGGATCATCTGGATGAACTTTTTGTCGCCGTAGGGAATGAGGGCGGAGTTAATGTCGAAGTAGAAGGGGCCGATCGGAACGTCGTGGGCCTGCTCGGAACCTTCGTCGACGACTTCCTGGAGCGACTTCCTGGTGTTGTCGCGCATTTCTTCCGGAACAAAATCGGTAATCGGCCTTCCGACCGTTACCAGATGCTCTTCGCCCGGCATCGCCAGATGCAGCTTTTCGGCGGCAGAGTTGGCGCTCAGCACCTTCCAGGTCCCCGGCTCGATTTCGTACATCGGGTCGGGCGCGTGATCGATCGAGTTGCGATATTTCTCTTCCGAAGCGCGCAGCAGATGCTCGCGCGATTCGATATAGAACTGCGAGACCATCAGCCGCCGTTCGTCGATCGCCGCAACGACCGCATCGCGCACGCGCGGGTGCTGGGCGCCGTGCAGGACTTGGTTGACGTGATTCAGGATTATCTGCTTGAGCGCGATATGGATGGTGTTGAACTGCGAGGGCTTGGCTTGCGCGAGCATACCCTCCTGGCAGTGACGGCGAAGGTAGACGTAGGTGTCGAGACAGTCGGGATCACGCAGATGAGAAAGGAAGCGAACCAGGGAGTTGCGAAGTGAATCGATTCTCTCTTCGTTCTTATATTGGTCGGCCTCGCTCCAAGCGAAGATGCTGGCGACTGTTTGCGCCCATTCGTCGATGATTCCGTCAAAGTGCTCGCAAATCAGATCCGCCGCTGCGGCGCGGGTCTCGAGGCTCTGCGAGTCGCGGCTGTAAACGGTAGCTCCAAACAGCTTGGTGAGAAGCTCCTCAACCGGGCGCAGTTGCTCGCGAATTACTTCGAGTTCTTCCGGAGTCGCTTCAATCGGAGTGTCAGTCGGAAGACGTGGAGATTTACTTTTTGACGTAGCGCAGCATCCGCAAAACTTTTGTGCTTTCATAACGGCCAACCCGGCAGCGCGGTTAGGAGCTTGCGAGACTTATCCGGAGAGATCGAATCTGAGGAGAGCTTTCAACTAATCGCATACATTACCGCAGCTTGATCGACATATAACATTCGCAATTTAACCATGCCAGCGCCACATTGCAGGCAGTAGCGGCAGAAATTCGCACCCTGCGAACCTGACTGCGGAGAACCGGCCATTAAAGCAGGGACTTCTGATGGGCGCAAAACGTGGAACCGTATCCCAATTCGGCGGACTATTTCGCAAGAGGCCCCGAAAACCTCAAATTGAGCCTGAGTTTCATCGATGGCACAGGTTTCGCTGACTAGTCTCAACGAGAGCCAGATGCGTCCCGACACCATCAGCAGCCATCACGCCATCCTTACGCAAGCGAAGTTTTTCGCGCGCTCCGGGCATAAATTCTTTTTGAAAGCGACGCGCCTGGAGGGCGTGGGCGCGGCTCTGGACTTCGATGGGAAGCTCAAGTTGCGCCGGCGGCTCGAAGATCTTAAGCACGCGCACACGACCGGGTTGATCCTGACTGAGGCGCAATCGCAGCCCGCGCTCGACATCGTCGCGGCAGCGGGGATGGTCGCGATGGTCGAGCTGGGGGTCGCACCCGGCGATCTTCTCGACGCCGGCAGGATGCAGTCGGTCGTAACGCGACTCGCGCACACCGCCAATATCAATCGCAGCCACGCGGCGCTGGCCGGTTATCTAATCGATTTCCCGATTACGCAGGACGCGCTGCGGGTGGCGGGCCTCGCCAGGGTGCGGAGGCGGCTGCGCTATCTGCTGCGGATGCTGCAAGAGCACGACCGCGATGCCCTGTTCGCGATCAAGCATCGGCCCGATACGCGGGCCCTCGCACTCGAGGACGAGGATTTCATTTACAGCGAGGTTCCCGCGCTCGAGCCGATGGAACTTCGCGATTTCGTCGTGAGTCTTCACAATCTAGCGGACGCGCGCCCGGTGGTTATCGAATTCGTGCAGGCATCGCCCGCGCAGGATGACGCCGTCGCGGTCGCGTTCGGAGCGGGCGCGGCGGGAGTGGTGGCTCCTCCAGTTCCGGTGCCTGCTTCCCGCGACTGGCTGGGAGTCCGGATGTTGCGGGCGGCTGAACTGCTGCCGTTCATGACCCTCAATGGATCGTGCCCGCCGCTAACGGAAAGAACGCCGATGGTCTCGGTCGTCATTTGCGCCTATAACGCCGAGCGAACCATCAGCCAATGCCTTGAGTCGCTGAGCCGCCTGGCTTACCCGAACTACGAGGTAATCGTCGTCGATGACGGCTCGCAGGACAGGACCGCCGCGATCGCCGCGGAATTTTCGCAGTTCCGCGTCATCAGCCTGCACGACAACAAGGGTCTGAGTGCCGCACGCAACGCCGGTCTGGGCGCCACGCGCGGCGAAATAGTGGCCTATACCGATTCCGACTGCGTTGTCGATCCGCATTGGCTCACCTTCATGGTGCGTACGATGCAGGAGGATCGCTTCGACGGATGCGGCGGGCCGAACTATGCGCCGCACGAAGACGCGATGGTGGCGGCATGCGTTGCGGCGGCCCCCGGGGCGCCATCGCACGTGCTGACGGGCGAGAGTGCGGCGGAGCATCTGGCGGGATGCAACATGGCGTTCACCAGGGCGGCATTGATGCGCGCGGGAGGATTCGACGCGCAATTCACGTCGGCGGGTGACGACGTCGACATCTGCTGGCGGATGCTGAAGGCAGGCTTTCGACTCGGTTACAGCCCGGCCGCGTTCGTGTGGCACTTCCCCCGCAATACCATCAAGGCTTACTTCGGCCAGCAGGGCGGTTACGGGCGGGCCGAGGCGATGCTCTACCGGCGCTATCCGGAGCGATTCAACGTGCTGCGCCAGATCAAATGGAACGGCACGATTCCGGGTTACGCACGCACCTTGCCGGGCGGACAAACTCCGCGGGTGTTGTGGAACGCGCCCACACCCGGAGCGCAGACGGTCTTCGATCCCGCGTTGCGGATGGCGGCGTTTCTGCCGCAGACCTTTGAATGGACGGTGTTCTGGGCGATGGCGGCGGTTGCTTCAGTGGTATTGCGGGTCACGGCGGTGCCGGCGCTGGCGATGCTTGCGATGGGTCCGGGTTGGGCACTGTATTACGCGTGGCACTCGCCGCTGGAAAGACGCCATCGCGGTGTTACAGCGCGGCTATTGCTCGCACTGATCGCGTATTTCGGCCCGATGCAGCGCGCGCTGATGCGCTATCGGACGCGATTGGGTTTCCGCATGGAGTATCTGCCCGCCACCTCGGCGCGTCAGCGTCTGCGAATGGGATGGCTCCGGCGCGAGTTCCGCCTTTCCTACTGGAACGAGAATCATATTTCGCGCGCGAGTCTGCTCGATCGCGTGCTGGGCCGGTTCGGCCGCTCGGCTCATCCGGCGATTCTCGACCATGGATGGAACGACCATGACGTCGCAGTGGAGCCCAATCCCTGGACTCGCGTGGTACTAAAGACCGCGGACGAGGAGCATGCGGGCGGGAAGCTGAAGAACCATATTTCGATGCAGGTTCGCATGAGCCGGCTGAGTCATATCGGTCTGGCAGCGGGGCTGGCTTGCACGGGTGTGGCAGCGGTCGGTGGGCTAACCGCGGTGGCATTTGCGCTCGGAGCCATGACCGTCGCCGCAGCGATGAGGGTGGCTTTTGAAATGGCTGAAGCGGCGCGGTGCGCTTATCGAGCGATCGAGGAAAGCGCGACGGAGTTGAACCTGGTTCCGCTGGGTGTGCCGACTCGCGCGGCGCGGTGGGCATCGAGGACGCCCAACATTCCAGTTGCGGTTGGCGCCGGGCGCATGTCGCCAGCCGAACTTACCGGTCAGAACGAAGTAGTGGCCGACTGGGCTCTGGAACGCGATTCAACCTAACCGCTTCCCTGAGTGGGAAGGGGAACCAGACAAGAAGTGGTCGCGGGTCGGGTATGCCGGTCGGGTCTGCGGAGAGCGTCTGTGGCTGGTTACAGGAGGGCGCCGCGGAAGGGTTCGTCGCGCGGGGGTGGATACTCGATCAGGTTGAGCGCCCATTTGCGGGCTTGCCGGAGCGCCTCTTCGGCGCGGCGGAAAATCCGCTCCCGGTACATCACGTTCCATACATAGGCATCGACTGAGGGTTCGTCGCCGAGCGTGATGTCGAGTATCCAGTCTTCGATTTCGGGTCCGCAAATGAGCAGCCGGACCAGCCGCCCGTGATCGAGCACGATCCCGCGCGCTTCGCGCGGGAGGCGGAACTCGTCCTTGACGCGTTTAACGAGATGCGGCGGGTAGTGCTCCTCCGTCATCGCGATATAGACCCAATCGCCCTGCTTGGTGTCGGCGGCGCGCGCGATGCGCAGATTGTTGTCGGTCAGGTCTTCCTTGGCGCGGTCCTGGTCGTAGTCGCGAGCGACCTGATAGAAGGCCATCGCGACCGGCAGCTTGGGCATCTCGCCTTCGGACTTCGCCTTTTTGGGTTTCTTGACGATGGTCTCGACCCACCATCGATTTTCCACATTCGGTTTGTTCGCCATCGCGGGTCTATCTTACGCCGCTCGCCTGCGTCGTGCTCGCTTGGTACCCCGATTTCTTACCGCGGCCCGCGTTCTCTGCCCGCGTGCCGCTTTGATTCCCTTCGAGGTCGCGGTGGAGCGGCGTTTGGCGGCAGGCCGCAAGCCGGAGACCATCCGGCGCATGAACAGGTCGGCTTTCACCTCGGCGTTGGTCCAGAAGATGTAATGCGCCATCTCATGATAGATGAGCTGGACCCACATCCGCTCGCTGTTGTAAACGCGACCTCGCTTCCAATTCTCGGGATGTACCAGATGAATGCGGCCGTCGTCGTAGGTCTTGCCGGCGGTCTTGCCCCAATCGAGGTATTCGAACCATGAAATCCGTGGCCGGCGAACCGAATAAAAACGGCATAAGCGCGCGACCGCGCGATTGAACATCGGCTTGCGATGACTACGAAAAAAACCGGCCAGGTCGCGATCGATGGCCCGCCGGTGCGTAATTGGGGGAAGAATCATGCGCACGGAATACTGGACCTCCAGACCAAGCAAATGAAGTAGGCGGGATCATACGAAGGCCCGGGCGTGGCAGTCCAATCGAAGCCGAAGGATGGCTCTAAGTGCTTGAATTGTAAGGATTTATCGCCGGATCGGGCCTTCCGGGATAGCTTCGAAAGTACGGTGCTTTACCCGCTTCGCTGCACCCTCACCCAAGCGTCACGAGAGTTGCGAAAAGCCCGCAACCCTCGCGCCGCTTGACCTCTCCGCAACTGAGCGGGCGAGGCGAAATCAAGTCGCGCGCCAAGACGAGCCACTGGTGTACCAATCGCTCGGCTTCCCTCTCCGGGCTTGCGCTCGCGATCTGGGTCGCGGGCGCCGGCGCGGGGCATCATCGAGGTTACCCTGTGTTCTAGCCGATCGCGCCGGACTCCTTGAGCCGAGCGATGTCTTCCCAGGAAAGTCCCGCTTCGAGGGCGACTTCTTCGGTGTGTTGGCCGAGCTCGGGCGCCGCGCGATGAGGCTGCGGGTCGACTCCGCCGAACTCGATCGGGCTGTTCACGACGCGGCAGCCGGGGATGTTCGGATGATCGACCGGAGCGAAGGCGCCGATCGCGTGCGCCTGCGGATCCTCGATCACTTCCGCGTCGGTATTCACCGGCGCCCAGATCAGTTCATGGCGGTCGAAAATCGGCGCCCACTGCGCGCGCGTTTGCGTCGCGACCTGCACATCGATCTCCGCGGTCATCGCGGCGCAGTTTTTCGCGCGCACGGTCGCATTGGCGAACCGCGCGTCGTCAATCCAGTCGCGGCGGCCGAGAGCCTCGCAGAACTGGTTCCAGTAGCGATCGGCCTGGACCATCACGAAGTAGATCCACTTGCCGTCGGCGCATCGATACGAACTCCAGAGCGGGTTGATGCGCTGGGTGCGACTTTCGGATTCCGGCGCGCGCCCGGTCATCAGGCCGACAGTCAGATCGGTCGCATTCATCCATAGGCCCATCGCGAACAGCGAGACATTGATCTCTCGTCCGCAGCCGCTGCGCTCGCGCGCGAGCAGTGCGGCGGAGATCGCGCCGGCGAGGCCCAGTCCAGCGGCGTGATCGACCATCGCGGGCCGCTGAGCGGGAGGCGGGAGTCCTGGCTCCTGGATCGTCGCCATCAGGCCCGATCGTGCCCAGGCGGCGGCGTAATCGTAAGCGGGGCGGAAGCGGTCGGGCCCGCGATGGCCGTAGCCATTGAGCGATGCGTACACGAGGCGCGGGTTGTGCGCTGAGAGAGTTGCATAGTCGAGTTTCATCCGCGTGAGCGCGTCGAGGCGCAGGCTGGTGATGAACACGTCGGCGCGCTCGATGATGCGAAGCGCGAAGTCGTGGCCCTCTGGCTTGCGCAGGTCGACGGCCACCGAGCGCTTGTTGCGATTGTCGAGTTCGTAGGGCGGACGGATCCGCGCGTCCGCATCCGCCATCGTGCGCACGGTCATCGCGCGGATCGGATCGCCGCCATTCGGCTCTTCCAGCTTGATTACGTCGGCGCCCCAGTCGCCCAGCACGGCGGCCGTGGATGGCCCCGCGACCCACATCGCGACTTCAACGACTTTGAAACCGGATAACGGACGATCCATCGGCAGAGTCTCCTGGCGGAACAACCTAACCCCTAACCTCTTCCCTGAGAAGGAAGGGGAACCAGAAAAAAGAGAGAAAGAGAAGTTCGGAGTGGCGCTCGCCGGCGTTCAGCGGGCGTGGCGGGCGTTGGGGAAGTGGCGCTTGTGGCGGCGGCGCACGCGATTGACGGTGAGCCTTTGGACGCGGCTGGCTTCCTTGAGTCGCAGGCGCAGTGGCGCAACTCTCGTCTCCGATTGCGTACCCGACATCAGCGCCTGCAGGCGCCAGCGGAGCGCATCGCAATCGATCCCGAGCGCATCACAGACGTTTTCGAACGAGAGCGGGCAGGTTATGCCCTTGGTGAAAATCCAGGTCCAGGCTTCATTGAATGCGGCGCGCTTGCGAGTGCTGCCCGAATGATGAAAGTCCTGCACGATATTGATCGCATCGGCGAGCACCGCGAGCATCAGGCGCTGCTCGCTGGAAAGCGATCGCGTGCCCACGAGTTCGAAGAACTGGCTGCGCAGAATTACGTCTGGGAAAGGTCGGGAGTCTGGAGGCTTCGCGATGGAACCCGGCTGGAGCATCTATGAAAACCTTCACCGTAAGCCGCTTATCCGATGAAAAACGGCTCGTGGTGTTACAGCGATTCGTTCTAGCAGTCCTCCTAATCCGGCACGTCAGTATCACTAATTCAGCGGACTCGAAATCTAGTGCGAGCCTCTGAACTTTGCAAGCGAATTCGCATCATCAGGCACTCTGTTCGTTGCGATAGATAAGAAAAAATTGCCGCACGACGATCGCTCGATAAGTGCGCCACCACAGATGATGACGCGCTTGGCCGCGGCATTCTGCGGTTGGCCCGCGCGGCGACGCATCTGGTATGATCGGGCGCGCGTGGCGGCAATGGTGTTGCGCGCGCGAACCAATCGCATCGGTTTAGGGTCGGGCGGCCCGCTCACTTCGCCCGGGAGTGCGACGATGGCTGATTTCTACAGCAAGGAAACCTCAAAGAATCTCCGCAAGCTGCGCCAGTTGACGCCGGACTCGTTCAAAGGGTTTCTCGATTTCGATCAAGCGGTTTTCAAGGACGGCGCAATTCCGAGCAAGACCAAAGAGCTGATGGCGATAACGGCGGCACACGTCACGCAATGCCCGTGGTGCATCGAAGCGCACGTTTCGCGCGCGAAAGAGAAGGGATGCACGGACGAGGAAATCGCCGAGGCGGTGTGGGTGGCGGCTGCGATGCGCGCGGGGGCGGCGTTCAGCCACGGCGCAATCGCGATGGCGGTGACTGAAGAGCACAAGCACTAGCCGCGGGCGGTACTAGCCAGCGCTCGGTGCGTCGGGCAGCATAAGCAGGATGGAGCAGGCATCAGCGGGCCGCAGAACCCGCACAGTCGAGATCGGCGCGATAAAGGTCGGGGGCGATTCGCCCGTGGTCGTGCAGTCGATGTGCGCGACACGGACGATCGACGTGGATCAGACCGTCGCGCAGGCGCATCAGCTCGCCAACGCGGGCGCCGGAATCGTCCGAATCGCGATGGACAGCGACAAGGAAATTCCGGCGATCAAGGAAATCCGCAAGCAGACCAAGGGCATCACGCTGTCGGTCGACTTGCAGGAGAACTATCGAATCGCCGATCGCGTGGCGCCGCACGTCGACAAAATCCGATACAACCCAGGCCATCTGCATCACATCGAGAAGTCGAAGACGATCGAGCAGAAGGTGCGATGGATCGTCGATGTCGCCCGCGACAACAACCTGGCGGTTCGAATCGGCGTCAATTGCGGATCGGTCGCGCCCGCGTTC
>Ga0074044_10004008_pt1 | contig 12352 bp, 9 predicted proteins | sample BogForMeECP23OM1_FD_94443 | JGI IMG/M metagenome (GOLD analysis project Ga0074044, IMG submission 94443) | Bog forest soil microbial communities from Calvert Island, British Columbia, Canada - Bog Forest MetaG ECP23OM1 | ecosystem: Environmental > Terrestrial > Soil > Wetlands ...
GACGCGGCTCGAAGGTTGCGGCCGACCAGAGTGATCACGGAAACCGCGGAGTCGAAAACCGCGTGCTCTACTTTTTCGTGCAGCAGGTCGGGCGAGAATTCGTGCCGCAGGGCTTCCACCGCGCGCTTCGCAATTGGCGCTGCCACCACCAGGCAAATGTCGTTGTGCGAGGAAGATTGCGAAATCAACAGCACATCCGCTCGAACCGCGGCCAGCGTCGCGACCGTGCGCGCCAAGGCATCGGGAACGCCGTGCGTCGCGGACCCGCCGATTGTAATCAGGGCGGCATCGCGAATCGCCGTGAGAGCCTTGACTCCGTCGCGGTCTTGCGGACCCGCAGGCGTAATTTTTGTTCCGGGCTCGTCGGGAGCAAATGTGTTCTTGATCCAAATCGGAGTACCGCTTTGCATGACCGGGCGAAGCGTCTTCGGATGCAGAACCTTCGCTCCGAAATAGGCGAGTTCGGCCGCCTCGCGATAGGAGATTTCGGCAATCGTGCACGCCTCGGCCACGAGCCTGGGATCGGCGGTCAGCAGACCTTGCACATCGCTCCAAATAATCACTTCGTCGGCGTCGATGGCGGCTCCCAGTATGGTTGCGGAATAATCGGAACCGCCGCGGCCGAGCGTAGTCAGGACTTTTTCTTCGCTGGCGCCGATGAAACCGGTCACCACCGGCACGATTCCCTTTTTTAGAAGCGGAGTCAGTCGGGCGTGGCAGCGCACGCGGGTCAGATCGATCCAGGGCTCGGCTCCGCCGTGATAGGAATCGGTCACGACCAGTTCGGTCGCATCCAGCGCTTCACTCAGAACTCCGATTTCTGCGAGCGCAGCCGCGACCAGCGGGGCGCACAGGCGTTCGCCGAGGCCAGAAATTGCGTCCAGAGTACGCGGCGTCAATTCGCGCAAGAGGATGGTGCCCTGGCACAGACGCTCACCTTCGGCGAAGAGGTCGTGCAGCTTGCTCTGCAGGCGCTTTCGCTGAACGGAGGAATGGAGCAAGGCCGTGGCGGCCTCGTCGTGCTGCTTCCGCAGTAGAGCGAAGATTTCGGCAACCGCGCTTTCGTTTTGAGTTTTGGACTGGTTCGCGGCCTCGATGAGCCGATTGGTGACCCCACTCATCGCGGAGACCACAACTGCAACGCTCGATTCGCGCGCTGCTTGGCGGATAATTCCGGCGACCCGCTCAATGCAGAACGCATCGCCCACCGATGTTCCGCCGAATTTCATTACCTGGAGTGGCTTGTTCATCTCGCGGCAACCTTTATTGCGGCGCTGCTCTCGGTGACAGTCTTCAAAGCGGGAGACGGCGCAGCTACCGCGCGATTTGCATCATCACGCGAATACCATGCCCTCTGCTTTCGGCCGCGACGGATGCAGGCATGAACTAACTCGGGCGTGTCCCGGGGAACATCGTGATAAGCGGTTCGCAGGAATTCACTTTCGGCATCTCTCGCCCATTCGTGTGGAAAAAGCGCGATGGTGTCGTTCTCGGTAAGGGCCGGAGTGAGACGACTCGGGTGCCCAGTGACTGCGGAGTATAAGGCCGCCGGAAGGTCGCGCCCAGCCCCAAGCGTGATGTGTCCAACCTGAGTGGCTCTGGGATTCATTTCGATGAGGTAAGGGTTTCCGGTACCGGCTTGCAACATGAAATCGAATCCACAAATGCCCGAAAGGCCCATTCGGCGGACTATCTTTTCGATTGCGGTTGACATTTCAGCATTTTCAATCAACCGAACCACGGTCGCGGGCCCGGCGGCGCTGCACTTGCGCAGCACTTCAAAATGGAGGCTGGCCAGTACCGTACCCTTCCAGCAGGCGATGGTGCTGGTTGCTTCATGTCCGGGCACGAAAGCCTGCGCAATTACCGTCGGACGATGACGCAGCAACAAGGGCCAAAGGAGAGTCCTATCCCGGTTTACCAAGGCGCGTTTGAGGGCGCGTGCAGCGAGCGGAGGCGCTTGCAGCTTCCGAAAGGCACGCTGCGCCTCGGCGGCGGTGCGGACCACGCGCACGCCATCTCCCCCCGATGTACCATCGGCCTTCAAGACGCTGGGAAGACCAACACGCACGATCCAGTCGCTGATATCTTCGTGTGTCTTCATGACCGCGGTCTGCGGAACCCGGATACCTTCTTCCCGCGCGAGGTCCATGAATCCGGCTCGCGATTGCGCGATGGAGAAGAATTCTGGCGATCCCAGCGAACGCTCCAGCAGAGACCGGATATCGACTGTGTCGCGCGAATGCAACTCCCGGCGACGATAAAGCTCGCGCAAGTGACAGGCTGCAAGGTCATCTCCGGGAATAATGAGATCGGGAACCGAGGCGGCAATCGCACGGACTAGCGAGCGCAGCGGAGTCAGCCACTGATAAGTGTGTATTCGGTGCGCAGCTTGAGTTTTTCCGACGAGGTGCGCGGGCGGACAAAGCGCCTCGACCCAAAACCCCGCTTGGGCGAGAGCCAAAGCCAGCCGCGCCGTGTGTACCCAATTGGTGGTGGTCGCAATTAAGACAGTTGGTTTCAAAGGAGGAATTCTCAGTCAGTTTGTGCCGGGGCGATCAGCCGAGTCGATTAGAGGTAGACGAGTTCGCCGCGCTTGGCGAGCGATTGGCTGGCGGCTTCAAGCATGCGTACGACTTTCAATCCAGCGCAGCCGCCGTTGAACGGTGTTTCGTTTCTCTTGATGCATTCCACAAAGTATTGGAGCTCTACCCGAAGAGCCTCTACCTGCTCGACCTGGGGCGCCCACATGTCGCCGGAACGATAACTGACGAGCAGGTTGTAGACGCCTTCCTGGTTCTTTACATCTACGCCCTTGTCATAGATTTTCAGCTTCTCGTCGGCTTCAAGGTCGTTCCAGACCAGCATTTTCTTCTCGCCGCCGATCAGCGTGGTTCTCACTTTGACCGGCGAAATCCAGTTCACGTTGATGTGAGCGATCACGTTGTCCGGAAAGTACGCAGTGATGAAGGCGATGTCTTCATGACTGTTGAGATGCGCCTGCCCGGTGGCCGAAATCGCTTCCGCATCCTTGTGCAGCAGGTGGTTCATGATCGAGAGATCGTGCGGCGCAAGATCCCAAATCACATTGCAATCATGCTGAAACAGCCCCAGGTTTACGCGCATGGAATCGTAATAGTAGACCTTACCGAGGGTTCCATCGCGGAGCAATTTGTGGATCTTGCGGACCGCGCCGGTAAACAGGAAGGTATGATCCACCATGATCTGGAGGTTCTTCTGTTCGGCGAGGTTGATCAGTTCTTCTCCTTGCGCAACGTTGCTGGTGAAAGGCTTTTCGACGAACACATGTTTGCCGTTTTCGAGCGCGGCCTTGGACAGTTCATAGTGCGTCCAAACCGGCGTGATCACCGCGATGGCATCGACTGCGGGCGACTCTATCAACTCCTGGGCATCGCTATGCACCGGAACTCCGGGATGCGCCGCCTGTATGCGCTTGCGGGCTGCGGGAGTCTGATCGCAGATTCCCACCACCTCGCAACCCTCCAGGGCGCGCAGATTACGAACAATATTCGGCCCCCAATAGCCGTAGCCGATTACTCCAAACTTAATCATAAGAATTCACCTGCGGAGCGGTTCTATCAAACCTGAAAAGACGGCGAATGTGGCCGTGTGAACCTGGATTGAAGAGTTGAAGGGGTGAGAAAGCAGCTAGCAGGCGCCGCTGCCGGCGATTACTGCCTTGGGAGTTTGCAGCAAGATTTTCAAATCGAGCAAGGGCGAACAGTTGCGGGCATAGTGCAAGTCGAGTCGCACCATATCATCGAATCCGACGCGGCTTCTGCCCTGAACCTGCCAGAGGCCAGTAATACCCGGCTTAGCCTCGAGCAAACGGCGGCGATGCCAGGTGGCGTAAGCCTCGACCTCGTAGGGCACAGGCGGGCGTGGCCCGACCAATGACATTTCTCCGCGCAACACATTGATGAACTGGGGTAGTTCATCGAGACTCGTACGGCGCAAAAAATTCCCCACGGCCGTGATCCGAGGATCGTTGGTGAGCTTGAAGATGCCTTCTTCCTCTCCATTGGTTGGTTGTTTGGCGGCTTGGCCCGCGATCAGTTTGCGAACATATTCCCTATGTTGGCTGGCATCGTTGTTTACGTACATGGACCGAAATTTCAGGAAAGTAAATGCAGTTCCATGCTCTCCGATGCGCTGTTGCCGAAACAGAACCGGCCCCCGCGAAGTCAGTTTGATGGCCGCGGCAATTACGAAGAACACAGGCGACAACAACGCGAGCAGCACTAAGCTGCCCAAAATGTCCATGCCTCGCTTCAGTGTCCGGCCCAACCGGTTGGCACTGTCACGCTGGTGGAGATCGGGATAGAGCGCGGGGTTGCTTTGGCGTTCCGGGTTGTCGTGATCCCACTCTTCGGGGAATAAGTGAAACGAAAACTTGATCTGGCTGAACTGTTCGCTCGTAAGTCGACCCCGGAGCACATCGCTGATCCTTGCCAGGAGCGTGCTGAGGATGAGGTTGTTTTCGAGCGTGATCTCGGTAAACATCACGCCCACGGCGGAATTTGTTTCATACCACCCCATGGCATCGGTTTCGCGCGTAGCGCTCTGTAGCGCGGAAAGAATGTCGAGCAGAATGCGACCATTCTTCGCCGTCGGCGGCGTTCTCCCCGTGTCCATCAGCAATAGGACAAACGGGCGCTGCGTGCGCTCACTGCGTTTCCGTTCCATCGAAATCATCCGACGGAAGACTTCTTCCGTCAGGATTTCCTTCTGCTCTAACCCGTTCTGCGGTTGCGGCAGTCGATTGGCAAGTCGTGGCTTGGTCGATGTGGACGACACGGATGCGTCTCCTCGGGCTACGGATGGCAAAGAGACCAACGTAGCTTTGCTGAAAGATTGTGAGTGGATGCTTGAGATTGAACTAAGCGGAAGAAGAAATGTAAGTCTTAGCTTTCCAATGCGACGAACGGAGATTCCTCACCGTCGGCCGCTGCCGGGCTGTAGCGTGAATAATAATATTTGTGATCGTTTCTGCTGCAGCTATTGACCACCACGCCCAGCATCGTGGAATTGTCGACGGCTTCCATGGCGCGGGCGAGTTGTTTCCTGTCGCACACACCCTCGCGGGTCACCAGCAGCACTCCGTCGGCAAGCTTCATCCAGAGTGGCGTGTCTGCCAACGGGAGGACTGGCGGAGTGTCGATGATGATCCAATCGAAAATCGTCTCCAGCTGTTCGAGCACCTGCTGCAGTCGGCCCGACTGCATGAGCTCAATGGGATTCTCAGGGGTTATGCCGGCGGGAATAAAGTGGAGACCGGTTCCCTGCAGCTTGTACACAACCTCAGACAACTGGCGCTCTCCTCGAAGAATCTCGCTGAGTCCCGCCAAGTCGCGGCGAAATCCGAACCGGCTTCCCAGTTCGGGTCGCCTCAGATCACCATCGATCAGCACGGTATTGAGAATCTTGCTTCGGGATTGGTTGAGCGCCAGGTTGGCGGCGATCAGACTCTTCCCTTCTTCTGGAATGCTGCTGGTGATTACGATGCGTTTGAGTTTGCGCCGTTCGCGCAGGTGTCGCAGCTTTAACCCCAGCACCCGAAACTTCTCCGCCGCCATGCCACCTTGATCGGTCAGCGACACCAGCCGGGCGTCCGCCGCCAGAGCAGGCGAGAGCACTTTCGCCGGAGCGAATGCACGTCCCTCCGGAGATTCCGGTTTCACCGACGGTGGCAATTCGGAAAGAGATTGCTGGCGATCGATTTCCTCTTCGACTTTTTGCAGCAGATCCGTGACCGAGACGGCATTTGCGGACAGGTTCCCGCCGGCCCGCTCTGCCTCCGCTCGCTGCAACGCTTCGTAGATATAGCTCATGTGGAAGAACCCTTACCTATTGCAGCCGGCCCTTGGGGTCGGCGCCCTTGATGCGATCATGTGCATCAAGGAGTGTTTTCATCGCCAGCAGGAGCTCGTTCTGCTCCTGATCTTGCGGCTGATGGATTCCGCTCTTGCCCTTTGGTTCGGCAACCACGCTCAGCCGCAAATCCCGTGCGACGCCTTCGATGATTTCCGAGGTAATCGTGGCCGCATGTTTGGCGTATCCGGCAAGCAGGGCGTTTTCGCAGATGGTGTTGATCAGCCGCGGAATTCCGCGGGAGTGGAGAAAGGCAGCCTCGATCGCAGGACGGGAGAAAATCTCGACGGCGGCAGGCGCGCCCGCAATCGCCAGACGGCGCCGCATGTACTCGCTGGTTTCGCTCGCACTGAGCGGGTCGAGATGGCAGCGCAGCGCGATCCGCTGCTTCAACTGACGGAGTTCGTAGGAATCGAGTTTCTGATCGAGCTCGGGCTGACCGGCCAGCACGATCTGCAACAACTTCTGCTGCGAAGTTTCGAGGTTGGTCAAAAGCCGGATTTCCTCGAGGAGATCCGCCGACAAATGGTGCGCCTCGTCGACCACCAGAATGGTCGTCAATCCCTTCTGATGCCTTTGCAACAGGAAGCCATTCAACCCATGGATCAGTTCGTCTTTGGCCCGGCCCGCTACCGGCAATCCGAAATCGCCGGCAATATAGCGTATGAATTCCAAAGGCGAAAGCGCTGGATTGAAGATGAGCGCGAAGGCTACGTCGCGGCGCTGCAGCAACCCCAGTAACGAGCGCAGAATGAGCGTCTTTCCGGTGCCCACCTCGCCGGTCAAAACCACAAAACCCCGGTGCGCCGTCACTCCGTAGTACAACGATGCCAGGGCTTCGTTGTGGCGCGGAGTCGGAAACAAAAACGAAGGATCGGGCGTGATCTCGAACGGGTTGCGCCGCAGGTTGTAGAAGCTCTTGTACATGTTTCTTAGCCGTACAAATACGTGACGACCGATCCCAGCAGAATGAAACCCATCATCCCCACCGCCGCGGCGCCTGCGAGCCAGGCGGCACGCCGATGGGACGATTGTTCTTCCAAGCTCTCAATCTGCGGAATCTCTCCAATCACGTCGAAGGGAACCAACTTCTTGATTTCGCGCTCGCTGTAGACCTTGCCGCTCAGTTTTTCCTGGCCGAAGACGAAACCTCCTCCGAGAACGAGGCCCACCGCTAATCCGGCGCCGCACAGCATCAGACGATTCGGTTTGTAGGGTCTGACCGGAAGATTCGGCGGATCGATCATGCGGAAATGTTCGCCCTGCTGCGTTTTCTCCAGGTCGGTCGACATTTCCGACTGGTTCTTTTTGGCCAGCAGCGCTTCGTAATCGGTCTTCGACTGGTCGTAATCGCGTGTGATATCGGCGAACTGCTGTTCCATGACCGGGGCCATGTTGAGGCGCGACTGGTATTGAGCGATTTTGTTTTGCTCGTCCTTGATTTCCGCCTCCCGATTCGCGATTTCTAGGCGGTTGGCCTTGAGCTGGCTTTCCAGTTCCAGCATCGGTGTGCTTTTCGGATCGAGGGGCGCAGTCGCGGCCGGTTCCGGACTGGAGTTGTTTGCCCCACTATTCATGGCCGCGATAACACGTTCCCGCGTCTTTTCCAACTGGGCAATTTGTTCCTTCGTCTTGCGGACATCGGGATGTTTTTCCGTGTAGTGAGAACTCAAATCCGCCAACTGGGACTTCAACTGGTCGAGTTCTTTGTCGATCGCGGCCAATCCGACCGCCCCGACCTCGCCTGGCTTCGAACCGCTCTCCAGGGCGCGATACTGGTTGAGGAGGGATTCCAGATAGGTGTTTTGCTGCTTGGCCCGGCTCAGCGAATCTTCGTTCGCTTGCAACTGACTCTGGAGGCCGGTCAGAATCTGCAGGTTGCTCTGCGTCTGGGACGGCAACTCGCCCAGGTGCTGATCTTTGAACACGCGTACTTTGGCTTCTTGTTGCGCCAGGTTGGCCCGCGCCTGTTCCAACTGATCCTCGAGGAAGTTCGTCGTGTTCTCCGAGCTTTTCTGGCGCTGCTCCAGATTTTCCGCGATGAAAAGGTTCGCCAACTCGGCCGTGGCCAGCTGCGCTGCCTTCGGATCGCGATTCGCGTAATAGATATTGAAGGCAGAAAGCTTCTTATCGTCGCCGTGCGACAATTCGATTTCGATGTCCCTGCGCATGTGCTCCACTAATTCATCCGGGCTGTTGTGCTTACGCTCCTGGGCGTAAAGACCGAGAGAGTCAATGATGCGTAGAAGACGGGTGCGGCTCAGGATCTGCTGGGTGATGCTGTCCAGTTGCTGCTGAATGCCGGTGTCGATATTCGAGACCACATACTTCTCGGGCACGGAAGGTTGCTCGACCAGAATGAGCGTGCCCGACCTGTAAGTCGAAGGGATCAGCCAACTCGCTCCCCACACCAGCGCCCAGCCACAGAAAAAGGGCACGAGGAATTGCCACCGGCGCCGGCGCACGAGGGTCTTGATCTCGGAAAAATCGGGGAGCTCGGGAGATTCTTGTAGCTCTTCTTCCATGCTTACATTCCTAAAGGTTTGGCCCACTGATACGAAAGCGTCACCACGAATCGATTCCGGTTCGCATCGAGCGCCTGGGGGAAGCCGGGCACTCCGACCTGCTCTTGAAAGTCATGGGTGTAGCCAAACCGGAGCCCGACACTTTTCCCCACGTTCCGCTCCAGCGTAGCGCCTGCCGATGTCGTATTGATGGAGGTCGGGCTGGTCAAGAAAGGCACCGTAATCGACTGGTTCGTTCCATGACTCCCGCTGAGCGAAAGTGCCCAACCGGGAAGCAGCACGCGGCGAAAGCTACCGTGGACTGTTTGTAAACGGACTGTACCCAAAAGGCCGCCGCCGTCGCTGATGCCCCGAGAAAATCCGGCGGTGATGCTGGTACGATCGCCATGCCAGCCCCCTTCCACTCCGCCACTCATCGACCAATTGCTCGATTGACTTGACTGCGTCGCACCGATCATCAAACCCTGGTTCTCCGAATACTGAGGTCCTATCGAACCGCTCAGCGTGAGCCGTTTCCGAAAGCTCAGAGTGTCGACCACCAGGAAGCTATGGACCCGTGTTTCGCTGCTACCGGGGCCATAGGTGATCCGATCGAAACGGTAGCTCAGGCCGGTCCAATTCTCCTTAAACGTGCGATGTTCCCAGAATACCGAACTGGATGCGGTTTCGGTATCAGTCAATTGGGTTCCGGAGGTTACGTTGGTGAAATGTAAGTCGCTGAACGAACCGCTGGCCCCAGCCAGGTCGTTCAAGGCAAAATGATAGTTCGCCTCTACCGTGGTTACGCTCGATCTTTGGGTCGCCAATGGCGTAAGCAGACTGGGGTTCGGCCCGCCCGATCCGGAGACGACTTCGGCGCCGTCAGCCGCGTCGAAAAATCCCGTGGTCAGGGAAAAAACTTCCGCTACCCGCAAGTTCACGTGCGGGCTCAGTCGAAACTGGGAATTGAAGTTCAGGTTCTGCGACCCCTCGTTCTGGCTGGTGATCTTTTGATTGACGGTCAGGCCGCCCGCGTACCCAAGCGTCCAACGCGTGCGCGGCGTCGACTCATCGATACTTATGCTGGGAAAGATGGTTTCACTGGTATTGCTCTCGACTCCGGTTGAAAGCAGCAGCGGGTTATCGTCGTAGAGGGCGCTTACGTTGATCCCGCCGCGCAGGTAATTCGATCGTTGTAACTCGGACTGGAAAGCCGTGGAAATTCCCGGGCCGCCTAGCAGTGACGGAATGGGTGGGAGATCACTGTTGGTGTCCTCGGTGGCGCTTTCCTCCTGCATTCCGGCGACGGCCGATAATGCGGGGACCGGAGCTGTTCTGACTGAGCCATCGTTGCTGAGAACCTGGCTGGTTGAGCCTTGCGGGTTCTGCGGCTGATCCTGCGCCATGGAGAGGGCCTGCAACGCGGCCACCATCCACACCAATATCCAACAGCCTGGGCGGTTGATAACCACGATTACGGCACCACCAGCGTATCGCCAGCTTGCAGGCGGATGTTCTGCTCCGGGTTCTTGCCTTTGATCACTTCTTTATAGTTGAACGGAATTCGCTGTTGCGTTCCATCCGGAGCTCGTCGAAGAACATAGATTGACTTCTGCTTGGCGAAATCCTTAAAACCCCCGGCGGTGGCGATCGCATCGAGCACCGTGGTCGATCTGGTCAAGACATATGCGCCGGGTTTGGCCACCATACCCATAATGTTCACGCGCTGACTTTTGCTGTCGGTAACGATGACCGTGACTTGCGGCTCGGAGATATAGTTCTGCAGGCTCTTGCTGATCTGTTCCTCCAGTTGCCGCGGCGTCTCGCCACTCGCCTGCAACTCCCCGACCAGCGGCAAAGAGATTTTTCCATCGGAACGAACGGAAACGGAACGCGAGATGTCCGGTTCTTTCCACACATTGATGGCCAAGTCATCGTTGGCGCCAATCACGTAGGAGTCATCCGAATGTGCGGCCGGCGCGTCCGCTGGTTTGGCTGGGGCAGGTGCAGGCGTTCGCGATGTGGAATCGGACTGCGCGAACACTCCGGCGGACAGCACAAACAGAAGCATAAGGACCGACAGGATTCGATGGGCCGCCATAGGTTTCTTCATATGCAAAGCCTCCCAGCCATTGGTGATAGAGCTGGGTCCAATCGTAGCTGCTCGATCATGCTGAGTTCAATCACAGGAGTTCGTTGAATTTCTATTTCGCCGGCCGCAGAACGCCGGCAGCAAACAAGCGCGCGGAGTTTGCCGGTGGCACGAGACGGTACTCCTGGATCTTGTAAAGCAGCGCACGATAGCTGACGTTCAGTAGACGGGCAGCGGCTTTCCGGTTCCAATGCGTCTCTTCGAGCGCCTGGGCAATGGCACCGCGCTCGGCTTCCCCTTTTGCGTTTCGCACCAGCGACTTCAACGAGGATTTTTCTTCCGCCAGGTGCAGATTCGAAGAGCGGCCATTCGACTGGCCTACTAATTTCGCGTGTCCGTTTCCATTTCCGTTTCCGCTCCCGTTTTCACTTTTGCTTTCGCATGCGTAATCGGGACGGGAACGTAATTCATGCAGAGCCGCGGGCTCATCGCCATGGGCCAGAAAGCGTTTGGCAAAGTTCTCCAGTTCGCGCAGGTTGCCGGGCCACGGATAACGCTGGCAAGCATCCAGCAAGGCGCTCGAAAAATGCGGGGCCGGAACGCCATAGCGACGGGTGAGACGGTTCATCAGGTGCCCAAGCAGCAGCGGGATCTCCTCGCGCCGCTCCCGGAGTGGGGGCACGCGCAACTCGAAAACGCTCAAGCGGTAAAACAGTTCTTCCTGAATTCTCTTCTCCATCGCGGCCAGCTCCAGGTTGCCGCTGGTGGCCGCGATGATGCGCACATCCGCCCGCAACGGATTCTGGCCGCCGCTGCGCACAAACTCTCCCGTTTCCAGCAGTTTCAGGAGTCGCCGTTGCACCGCGTCCGGCATGGCATCGAATTCATCGAGCAGGACCGTGCCTTTGGCGCACTGTTCGAACTTCCCCGGCGTCGATTCCGGACGCCCATTGCCAGAAGCATGTTCATAACCGAACAGTTCATTCTCGAGCAGGTCCGAGGTAATCACCGCGCACTTGACCCGCATGAACGGGAAACTGGAGCGAATTGAGAGTGAATGGATGAGCTGGGCGGCGGTTGTCTTTCCGCTACCCGGCTCCCCGGTTATGAGCACCGGCACATCCGTTTGAGAGAGTAATTCCGCTTGCGTTCGCAGCCGGCGTGTGGCCGGGCTGGCCGCGATGAAAAACAACTCTTCGCTGATTCGCTCAATCTCTGGTTGATACATATCTAAGAGGGGCCCCGATGAAAGCCGGCTGGAATATCTGATTTGTTCGAGAGGAAGTTGCGGGATTGCCGCACTGCAAGGGTTACGTCAAACAACCTATCAGACGGGCTCCACGTGGTACCCGTTGATACGCACGGCCATCGACCGCTGAATCGCATCGACCGAAACAATCAGGCTGTGGTCGCCGTTCTCGGATAGGAACACGCCTTCGATTCCGTCCATCGCGCCACCGCGAATCCGCACGCGCTGCCCCGCGTTCAGAAAGGGGTACGAACGCCAGGGCGCCGCCTGCGCCAGAACTCTCTGGATGCTTTCGATCTGATGATCGGGAATCGGAAGGCTCGTCCCGCGGGAACCTACAAAACCATGCACACTTTCCACCCGGTAGACTCGGGTTCGGTCTTCCGCGCTCAAAGCGCATCGGACGAACACGTAACAGCTGAACAGCGGCACTTCGACTTTCTTTTTGCGATCGCTCCAGCGATGCACTTGCATGGTGGTGGGAACAAACGTTTTCATGCCTTGATCGCTTAATCGCCGTTCTACTGATTTCTCGTGGCGCGCCCTGGTGTGCAGCGCGTACCAGCGCAACTCGTCCTGCGACGCGCTTGGTCTCGACTCACTGCCCACGTCGTA
>Ga0074044_10004010_pt1 | contig 12351 bp, 7 predicted proteins | sample BogForMeECP23OM1_FD_94443 | JGI IMG/M metagenome (GOLD analysis project Ga0074044, IMG submission 94443) | Bog forest soil microbial communities from Calvert Island, British Columbia, Canada - Bog Forest MetaG ECP23OM1 | ecosystem: Environmental > Terrestrial > Soil > Wetlands ...
CGAAATGTCGCACGGTGCCGGCTTGCGGGGCCGTGGCCGGATTGCTATCAGGGTCGCCAAAGCATCCGCCCCCCAAAAGAGGCTCCTCATGACGAAAATCAAGGCGGCCATTTTGGCACTTGCCGCAGCAGGGCTGCTCTCGGCCGGGCCCGCGCAGGCGGCCGGCGATGCCGCCAAGGGCGAGATGGTCTTCAAGCGCTGCCTCATTTGCCACACGGTCAAGGCGGGCGAGCCCAACCGGGTCGGCCCCAATCTCCATGGCCTCTTCGAGCGCGACGCGGGCAAGGCGCCCGGCTTCAACGGCTATTCGGACGGGCTCAAGGGCGCCAATTTCAAGTGGGACGATGCGAAGCTGGACCAATGGCTCGCCGATCCGCAGAAGTTCAGCCCAGGCGCGCGCATGGCGTTCAGGGTCACCAACGACCAGGAACGTCAGGACGTGATCGCCTATCTGCACGAGGCGACGAAGTAGCTGAAGGACGGCCGCGCGCGCGAGCAAGCTCAGCGGCGCGTCCGCTTGAGCGCTGCGAGCACCAGGTCCATCTGCGCCTCGAGCGAAATATCGATCTTGGAGGTCACCGCCAGGCGGCGGGCCTCGAAGACGTCGAGCTTCGCATTGCGGCGCTGCCATAGGGCGATCACGCGGTCGCGCTCGAGGACGAGCGCCTCGATCTGCGGACGGAACAGCCGCACGAGTGCGGTGATCCAGCGGTTGACCGCGAAGGAGGGGCGCACCAGCTCGACGGCGAAGCGGTCGAGCATGGCGATCACGTCGCGCGCCGCATACCAGGTCTCCCCGGTGACCCAGCGATTGGTGGTGAAGAGCTGGAATGGCTGGCCCTTGTCGCTCATCGCGACGGCGACGAGGTGGCTGAGCGCGTCGTTCGCGTCCTCGGGTGCCACGTAGCCGCGCACGAGTGCGGGCTTGATGCCCTTCGGCATTCCCCTCGGCCGGAGGAAGGTGTGGAAGTGGCCGTGCTCGACGGGCCGCTCCTCCTTCGGATGGGCGTGGTAATAGTACTGAGCACCGCTTGCAAAATCATAGACGTCGCCGGGCGGGTAGTGGGTCCACTCGTAGAAGGCACCGGCACCCTCCAGCAAGAGGCCCACCACATTGTCCGCCGTCTTGTTGAGCACGCGGTTGAGATCGGCCAATTCCTGGCCGGCGGCGGCCATTGCGGTGAGGGCCGCGCGGGAGAGCTGGCGCAGCTCGACGGGTGCCAAGGCGGCACCCGCCGTGACTGCGGGCCCGCGCACCACGGGCTCGACGCGACTCGGGGACTCCAGTCTGCGCATGGCGCCATCCTACAAGGAAATCGCGCCCGGACGAACGGCCTTGAGGGGATTTCCTCGTCCTACGAGACGGGCCTTCGGCCCTCCTCAGGACGAGGAAATCCGCTGGATGTCCAGCCCGCCTCACCCTGAGGAGCGTCGCGCTTGCGACGCGTCTCGAAGGGCGAGGCGGCCAAATGCGATAGCGCTGAACAAGACGCGGAGGCTCTCTCTCAGTTGACCTCGCCGATCGCGGCCTCGACCGCCTCGCCGAGCAGGCCCACGATCTCCTCGATCTCCGGCGCCGTGACGATGAAAGGCGGGGCGAGCAGCACATGGTCGCCGGCCTTGCCGTCGACCGTGCCGCCCATCGGATAGCACAGGAGGCCGCGCGCCATCGCCTGGCGCTTGACGCGGGCGTGGAGGGCGAGCTCCGCCGCGAAGGGCGCCTTCGTCGCGCGCTCGCGCACCAGCTCGAGGGCCCAGAAGAGGCCCCGGCCGCGGATGTCGCCGACGTGGCGATGGTTGCCGAAGCGCTCGATGAGGGCTGCCTCCAGCGCCTTGCCCTGCCGGCGCACGTTGGCGACGAGGTCGTCGCGCTCCATCACCTGCTGCACGGCGAGGGCTGCGGCACAGGCGACGGGATGCCCCATATAGGTGTGGCCGTGCATGAAGGCCCCGCTCCCCGCCGCGATCGGCTCGTAGACGCGCTCGGCGATGAGCATGGCACCGATCGGCTGGTAGCCGGCGCCGAGGCCCTTGGCCATGACCACGATATCGGGAACGATGCCTTCCTGCTCGCAAGCGTAAAGCGTGCCCGTGCGCCCCATGCCGCACATGACCTCATCCAGGATGAGCAGCACGCCGTAGCGGTCGCAGATCTCGCGGATGCGCTTGAAATAGCCCGGCACGGGAGGGACGGCGCCGATGGTGGCGCCGACCACGGTCTCGGCGATGAAGGCCGCGACGCTGTCCGCGCCAAGCTCGAGGATCGCGGCCTCGAGCTCGTTGGCGACGCGCTCGCCGTAGGCCGTCTCGCTCTCGTCCTCGCGCCGGCCGCGATAGGCGAAGCAGGGCGAGATGTGGCGGACCTCGAAGAGGAAGGGGGCATAAACGCGGCGGCGCGCGATATTGCCGCCCGCCGAGAGCGCTCCCAGCGTGTTGCCGTGGAAGCTGAACCAGCGCGACACGATGTGGCGGCGCTCGGGCCGGCCGGCCTCGAGATGGTACTGGCGCGCGAGCTTGAGGGCGGACTCGACCGCCTCGGAGCCGCCGGAGACGAAATAGGCGCGCGTGAGCCCGGCCGGCGCCTTGGCGACGAGGGCTGTGGCCAGCGCTTCCTGCGGCTCGTTGGTGAAGAAGCTGGTATGCACGTAGTCGAGCTTGTCGAGCTGGTCCTTGATCGCCTGGCGCACCTCGGGATGGCCGTGGCCGAGGCAGGAGACGGCAGCCCCTCCCGAGGCGTCGAGGTAGCGTTTGCCCGTGCTGTCGTAGAGATAAAGCCCCTCGCCCCGCACGGCCAAGGGAAGCTCGAGGCGGGTGCTGCGACCCAAGACGTGGCTCATCGAGGAGGCCTCCGTGCCAACCGCCTCAGCGTAGCAACAGCTGGGCGCGCGCACCAGCGCGATGGCCACGCGGCGGGACGTGGTCCGGCTTGCCCTCGCCAAAGGACCCTCCCATACTCGCGCGCATGATCTTGCTCTTCACCGATTTCGGCGCCGGTGGGCCCTATTTGGGCCAGATCAAGGCGGTGCTCTCTGCCGCGGCCCCCACCGTCCCGGTCATCGATCTCATGGCCGACGCGCCCGCCCATGACCCGATGTCGGCGGCCTATCTGCTCGCGGCCTACGCGAGCGAATTCCCTCACGGCGCGGTCTTCCTCGCCGTGGTCGATCCGGGGGTCGGCGGCGAGCGCCGCGCCGCGGTCGCCGAGATCGACGGGCGCTGGTTCACCGGCCCCGACAACGGCCTCTTCGAGCCGCTCTTGCGCCGGGCCCGGCATGCGCGCGCCTGGGAGATCGTCTGGCGGCCCGAGCGGCTCTCCGCGAGCTTTCACGGCCGCGACCTCCTCGCGCCCATCGCCGCACGCCTCGCCCATGGCGAGCATCCCTGGGACGAGCCGATGTGGCAGGAGCGTCCCTGGGCCGCAGCGCTTCCACTCGAGCTCCTGCGCCGGCCCGAGTGGCCGGACGAGCTCGCCCGTATCGTCTATTTCGACCATTTCGGCAACGCCACCATCGGCATGCGCGCCTGCACCCTTGCCGAGACGAGCGTGCTCGAGGTCGCGGGACGGCGTATCACGCGCGCCCGCACCTTCGGCGACGTGCCGCCGGGGACGGCCTTCTGGTACGAGAACGCCAACGGCCTCGCCGAGATCGCGGTCAATCAAGGCCGCGCCGACCAAGTGCTCGGGGTTGCCATCGGCAGCCCGGTCGCGGTCGAGTAGCCGCTCGGCACATTGATCCCTCGCCGTCCCCCTCCCCGCAGCGACCCCCCGGACGCAGTGCCCGGGGGGCCTGGGGGTTGCTATGGGCTCCACTCCCGCAAGCGGGCTACGGGATCGACACATCGTGAATTATCTTTGTTATTCAGGGGATTGAAATCCCGCTATCGATCAGCAGCAAATTCGTCATGGCCGCGAAAGCGGGCATCCAGAACGCCAGAACCCTGCCATTTCAGCGAATGGATTCCCGCTTTCGCGGGAATGACGAGACCATGCGAGGAAAGATGTGTGCATGCCGTAGCGCAAGCGCGCGAGGGAGTGCCGGGCGATGCTCGACGTTTCGAAAGCAGGCTCCGGCATGCTATATATCGAGGGCCAACGGCAGCCAAGGCGTCGATGGAATTGACCCAGAGCGCACCTCAGAAGCTTTCGGGACGGCGCAGAGAGAGGGCCGCCGCGCGATGAGCGTCCTTTCGCGCCTGCGCGGCTACGGCATCCTGATCCTGGCGTTGGCGTTGTTCTCGGCCAGCATCTTCTTCAGCTTCGACAAGATCCTCAACGAAGAGGAGCAGATCGCGAGCACGGCCGAGGAGAACGTCGTGTGGGCGCCGACGGAGGCCGAGGTCGATCTCTATCGCCTCCTCGATTCGCTGCGCGAATACGCCGTCCCCGACTCGACGGTGAGCCACGACGATCTGCAGCTGCGTTTCGATGTGCTGCTGGGCCGGCTGCAACGCCTGCACGAGGGTCCCAACGCCGCCAAGCTCATCGAGATCGAAGGCGCCGAGCGGACCGTGAGCGATCTTTTGACGCGGCTCAACGTCATCGCGCCCGAGATGGCACTCCTCAAGAAAAGCAATCGCAGCGCCATCTACAGCCTCATCGGCAGCCTGCACGAGTTCGCCGAGCCGCTGCGCACGCTGACCGTGAACACGCTGCAGCAGGCCGACCGGCTGATGGAAAGCCAGCGCCAGCGCCTGCGCGACGCCTATCTCCGGCTCGTCCTCTATTTCGCCGGCGTCGCGGTCGCGGGCACGCTCCTGCTCCTCCTTCTCTTCCGCGGCATCGGCCGGGCGAACCGGCTCCTGCGCGAGCGCGAGCTCACCGAAGCGCGCTTGCGCGACAGCGAGCAGCGCTTCCGCGACTACGCTTCCTCCTCCTCCGACTGGCTGTGGGAGACCGACGAGCGCGGCCGCTTCACCTACTTCTCCAAGGGCTACCTCGAGAAGGTCGGCCTGAATGCCCTGGAAATCCTCGGCAAGACGCACGAGGAGGTGGCCCACGTGGAGGGCGACGAGGCGGGCTGGGAGAGACAGCGCGAGACGATGGCGCAACACCAGCCGTTCCGCGACTTCAAGTATCGCCTGCGCGGCGACGGCGTCATGCGCCACCTCAAAGTGAGCGGCGTCCCGATCTTCGGCAACGAAGGCGCTTTCCTCGGCTATCGCGGCACCGGCACCGACCTCACGGCGCAGGTCGAGGCCGAGACGGAGGCGATGCGGGCGCGCACGCTCCTCCACGATGCGGTCGAGTCCCTCGACGAGGGCTTCGCGGTGTTCGACCCGGAGGATCGCCTCGTCCAGTGCAACACGCGCTACCGCGAGATCCATGCCGACGCCGCCTACGTGCTCGAGCCGGGCGCTGCTTTCGAGGAGGTCACGCGCGCGGCCGCCTACCGCGGCGCCTTCGCCGATGCGGTCGGGCGCGAGGAGGGCTGGATCGAGGAGCGCCTCGCCCGCCGCCTCGAGCCCCAGGCGCCTTACGACTTCCGGCTCAAGGACGGGCGCTGGATCCAGGCGCGCGAGACCATCCTCGACAACAGCTGGAGGGTCGAGACCTGCATCGACATCACGCACCACAAGCGCCGCGAGGAGGCGCTCAGGCGCGAGGCGCTGATCTGGGAGCAGATGTCGGACGGCGTCATCGTGACCGACCTCGAGGGACGCATCACCAACTGGAACCCGGCGGCGGAGCGCATGTTCGGCTACGCCGCCTCCGAGGCCATCGGCAAGACCCCGCGCATCCTCCACGCCCCCGATGGCCGTGACCTGCTCATCACCGCACTCGATGCGGTCGAGCGCCAGGGCGGCTGGGCGGGCGAGATCGACTTCCGGCGCAAGGACGAGAGCGCGGGGACGGCCGACACCGTGGTCGTGCCGCTGCGCGACGACAGCGGCAACCGGATCGCCGTCATCTGGGTCAACCACGACGTCACGCTGCGCAAGCAGAGCGAGGTCGAGCTCCTCGCCGCAAAGGAGCAGGCCGAGCTCGCCAGCCAGGCGAAGTCCCAGTTCCTCGCCACCATGAGCCACGAGATCCGCACGCCGATGAACGGCATTCTCGGCATGGTCGATCTCCTGCTCGACACCAAGCTCGACGGCGAGCAGCGCAATTACGCCGAGACCGCGCGGAAATCGGGCGAGGCGCTGGTCACCATCATCGACGACATCCTCGACTTCTCGAAGATGGAGGCGGGCAAGCTCGAGATCGACCGCCTGGACTTCGAGCTGCGTCGCCTGGTCGAAGGCGTCGTCGATCTGTTGGCGCCGCGCGCCCAGGCGAAGGGCATCGAGATCGGCTGCTACATAGCACCTGAGGTGCCGGACGGCTTGCGCGGCGACCCGGGCCGCCTGCGCCAGGTCCTCCTCAACCTCGCGGGCAACTCCGTGAAATTCACCGAGAAGGGCGGCGTTACGGTGCTGGTTTCCCTCCTCGACGCGGCGGAGGGATGGGTAAGGGTCAAGATCGAGATCGTCGACACGGGCATCGGCATTCCGGAGGAGCTGCAAGACGGCCTGTTCGCCGAATTCTCGCAAGTGGACCCCTCCTACACGCGCCGCTACGGCGGCACCGGGCTGGGTCTTGCCATCTCCAAGAAGCTCACGGAGCTCATGGGCGGAAGCATCGCTTTCACGAGCAAGCTCGGCGCCGGAAGCACGTTCTGGCTCGTCCTCGATCTCGAATGCGCGATCCCCGGTGCTGCCGCTCAGCTCCCGCCCCTTCTCGAGCCTGCGCGCGTGCTGGTCGTCGACGACAATGCCATTGCGAGCGGCATCCTCGAGCGTCAGCTCGCCGCCGCGGGTCTTTCGGTCGCCACTGCGGCGGACCACGAGAGCGCGCTCGCAGCGCTCGCCGCCGGCGCGCGCTCGCACGAGCCCTTCAAGCTTGCACTCATCGACCAGCAGCTCGGCGAGGAGAGCGGCATCGCACTGGCCGAAGCGATCAGGCGCCAGCCCTCGCTCGCGGCGACCCGGCTCGTGCTCCTCGTCCCCCTCGGCGGACGCATCGAGACGAGTGCGGTCGAGCGTCACGTCTTCGCGGCGATGCTCAACAAGCCGGTCAACCAAACCGCACTTGCGGATTGCCTCAAGCGGCTGGCAGATTCCGCAGCACCGCAGCACCCGGCGGCCGCGGCCGGCCCGGTGGCCGCGGCCGGCCCGGTGGCCGCGGCCGGCCCGGCGCGCGCTGCGGAAGCGGCCGTCATTCAAGCACCCGCTCGCGCGGCCGCGGCCGCAGGCGACGCCGCCCGGCAGGCGCCGCGCCTCAACGTGCTCCTCGTCGAGGACAGCCCGGTCAACCAGATGGTGGCGACGGCCATGCTCGCCAAGACGGTCGGGGCCGTCGATACCGCGAGCAACGGCCTCGAGGCGTTGGATGCGGTCAAGGCCAAGGACTACGACCTCATCCTCATGGACGTCGCCATGCCGGAGATGGACGGGCTCGAGGCCACGCGGAGGATCCGCGCGATGCCGGGGCCCAAGGGCCGCGTGCCGATCGTCGCGATCTCCGCGCACGCGCTCGAAAACGACCGTCAGCGCTGCATGGCGGCCGGCATGGACGATTACGTCACCAAGCCGATCGATCGCGCCGGGCTGCTCGATACCGTGGGTCGCTGGCTCGGCGCGCGCAAGGGGCACGCCTCGGACGGCGGTGCCGTGCCAACGCCCGCAGCTCCCGGCCAGGCCGGCTCCTTGCGCGAGGCCTTGGCGGCGGCGCTGCGCGCAGCGGGCGCGGATGTTGCCGGCGACGGCAAGGAGCGCAAGGCCGGGCTTGCAGCGCTCGATCCTGCCACCCTCGATCAGCTCGAGGCCGACACCGACCCCACGATCGCACAGGAGCTGGTCAAGACCTTCGTGCTCGAGACCGTGGCAAGGATCGACCATATCGCCCACGCCGCGGAGCGACGCGACTTCGCCACCCTCGAGCGCGAAGCCCACTCGCTCAAGAGCAGCTCGGGCACCTTCGGCGCCTTGGCGCTGCAGGCGCATGCGAAGTCGATCGAGCTCGCCTGCAAAGACGGCAAGGGCGAGCAGGCGATCCTGCTCGTAGCGAAACTGCGCGGCCTCGTCGCCGCCGCGGTCCAGGCTATGGTGTGGCACTTCGAAGAGACAGAGTGAGCGAAAGGGACGGCGTCCCGGGGGGAAAGGAGGGTGAGGGAGGTCCTCCGCCCTAGTGTCCTGGTTCTGAAATTCACGACATCAGGAAAGCACTCGTCATTGCGAGGCGCCCGAAGGGCGCCGAAGCAATCCAGAAAGGGGGCGCACCCAGGCGCGCTGGATTGCTTCGCTGCGCTCGCAATGACGGTTATCTCCGGGTGAGACGAACTTCCAAATCGGCATACTACCCCTCTCCGCCCACCTGCCAGCTCATGCGCTTGCGGTAGATGGTGGAGGCGCTGATGCCGAGGTGGGTCGCGGCCTTGGGAATGTTTCCCTGACAGAGGCGAATGGCCTCCTCGATGGTGTCCTTCTCGACCTGCCAGAGCGGGCGTATGCCGTCGGGCGTGCCGTCGCCGGCGGGCGAGGCTTGCTTGCGTGCCGGCCCTTCCGGTGCAGCACTCCCAAGCCCGGCGCGCGGGCTCGCCTCGACCTGGTCAAGCGGTGGGGGCAGCATGTCGAGCGTCACCGTCTCGCCGTCGTTCAGCACGATGACGTTGCGCAGCACGTTCTGAAGCTGGCGCACGTTGCCCGGCCACTGATAGGCGCGCAGGACCGCCTCGACCTCGGGTGCCAGGCGCGCGAAGCGCTTGCCCTCCTCCTTGGCGAAAGCCACGAGGAAGTGGCGCGCGATCACCAGAACGTCCTCGTCGCGCTCGCGCAAGGGCGGCAGATGAATCGGAATGACGTGGAGGCGGTAGTAGAGGTCCTCCCGGAAACGGCCGGCCTCGACTTCCTTGAGAGGATCCTTGTTGCTCGCGCAGATGAAGCGCACATCGACCTTCTCGGTCGCGCGCCCGCCGACCTTGACGAAGCTCCCTGTCTGCACGAAGCGCAGGAGCTTTGTTTGCAGATCGAGGTCCATCTCGCAAATCTCGTCGAGGAAGAGCGTGCCGCCATGCGCGCGCGCGGCGGCACCTTCGCGCTCGGCGACAGCACCCGTGAAGGCGCCCTTCACGTGGCCGAAGATCTCGCTTTCCATGAGATCGTGCGGGATCGCCGCGCAGTTGAGGGCCACGAAGGGCTCCCGTCCCCTCGGGCTGCGCTGGTGAATCGCCTGCGCGCAGACCTCCTTGCCGGTGCCGCTCTCGCCGGTGATGAAGATCGTGGCCTTGCTGCCGGCGGCGCTGTCGACGATGCGGTAAACGGCCTGCATGGGGAGCGAGGAGCCGATGAAGCCGAAATACTGGTCGCGCCCGAAATCCTCCTTGAGCGACTCGACCATGCGCGCGAGGCGCTGGCGCTCGACCGCGTTGCGCAGCGTGATGACGAGCCGGTCCGCGCTGAAAGGCTTGACCAGGAAGTCGTACGCCCCCGCGCGCATCGCCTCGACCGCCGTCGCGATCGAGCCATGCGCGGTGATGACGACGACGGCTACCGGCAGCTCCTGCGAGCGCACGCGCTTCAGGATCTCGAGCCCGTTCATGTCGGGGAGGGCCAAGTCGAGGAGGATCGCGGCCGGCATCCGCCCCTCGATCTCCGCGAGTGCTGCTTGACCGGTCTCCACCTGGGTGACCTCGTAGGGCTCCTTGCGCAGATACTCGATATAGACGCGGGCAAGCGACGTGGTGTCCTCGACCAGCAAAACGCGATGGCGACTCGGCATCGTCATGAAAAGGCCCGGAAATCCATCTCGACGAACGACGGCAAAGCTAGCCCAATCATATGCCTTGCGCAATGAAGCATGGGACACGGTGCCGCAAGGGATCGCTAGCGCTCGCGAGAGCGCGGGAGTTCCCGTTGCCGCCCTATCGCTTTATCTCTAAAATTCCGCCGCCGAATGCGGCACTACTGGAGGTAGGCGATGTCCGATACGGTCAAATACGTGCTCGACGAGGGGCGAATTCCCAAGACTTGGTACAATATCGTGGCCGACCTGCCGCGTCCGCCCGCACCACCGCTCCATCCCGGCAGCTTGCAGCCGATCGGGCCCGCCGACCTCGAGCCGCTCTTCCCCATGGCCCTCATCCAGCAGGAGGTCTCGGCGGAGCGCACCATCGAGATTCCCGAGCCGGTGCGCGACATCTACCGCCAATGGCGGCCCACCCCGCTCTTCCGCGCGCGGCGCCTGGAAGCGGCCTTGGGGACGCCGGCCCGCATTTACTACAAGTACGAAGGCGTGAGCCCGGCCGGCAGCCACAAGCCCAATACCGCGGTCGCCCAGGCCTTCTACAACAAGGAGGCCGGCGTCAAGCGGCTCACCACCGAGACGGGTGCCGGCCAATGGGGCTCGGCGCTGGCCTTCGCGGGCGCCCTCTTCGGCATCGAGGTCAAGGTCTTCATGGTCAAGGTGAGCTTCGAGCAGAAGCCCTACCGCAAGGCGCTCATGGAGGCCTGGGGGGCCGAATGCGTGGCGAGCCCGTCGAGGGAGACCGAGTCCGGGCGCAAGGTCCTCGCCGCCCATCCCAATTCGCCCGGCAGCCTCGGCATCGCCATCAGCGAGGCGGTCGAGGTCGCGGCCCAGCGCGCCGACACCAAATACGCGCTCGGCAGCGTGCTAAATCACGTGCTGCTGCATCAAACCGTGATCGGGCAAGAGACGTTGCTCCAGCTCGAGATGGCGAACGACTATCCCGACATCATCATCGGCTGCACGGGTGGGGGCAGCAATTTCGCCGGCATCGCTTTCCCCTTCCTGGGTGCCCAATTGCGCGGCGGCAAGAAGCTGCGCGTGATCGCGGTCGAGCCCTCCGCCTGCCCCACGCTCACGCGCGGCAGATACGCCTACGACTTCGGCGACACCGGGCATTTGACGCCGCTCGTCAAGATGCACACGCTCGGCTCGGCCTTCGTGCCGCCGGGCTTCCACGCAGGCGGCCTGCGCTATCACGGCATGGCGCCGCTCGTGAGCCTCATCCAGGAGCTGGGTCTCATCGAATCGCGCGCCTACCATCAGACCCCCTGCTTCGAGGCCGGCGTCGACTTCGCGCGCAGCGAGGGCGTGCTCCCGGCACCCGAGGCGAACCATGCGATCAAAGCGGTGGTCGACGAGGCGCTCGTTTGCAAGAAGGAGGGCAAGAGCCGCGCCATTCTCTTCAATCTCTGCGGCCACGGTCATTTCGACATGCAGGCCTATATCGATTATTTCGCCGGCAAGCTCGAGGATCGCGACTACGACCCCGCCGAGCTTACGAAGGCGCTCGCCGAGCTGCCCAAGGTGGCGGCCGAGTAATCTCCCTCACCCGCCTCGCTCTCGCTCGGCACCCTCTCCCGCCGAGCGGGAGAGGGAAGGGGCCCATCGCGAAGCGATGGGAAGGGTGAGGGATTACATCGCACTCCCGCCCGAGGTGCGGGATGCGCGCGTCTTCTTGCCTACCTGGGCCAGTTTCGGCTTCTTGATCTCCGGCACGACCATGTCGAGGCCACTGAGCGTCATCGCCTTGTAGGAGGCGCGATCGTAGTCGTGCGTGTGCGGGAAGGGCCGGCAGCAGTCGAAGCCGACCTTGGCGCCGATGTAGTCCGGAAAGCTCGGGTTGAGGCCGTGGCCGAAGACGTTCGCGATCTGCAGGATGCCACGGTCGGGATCGAGCCGCGTCGCCATCGCCCACTCGACATCGCTCGCGCTGCGGATGTCGACGTCGTCGTCGACGATCGTGACCATCTTGAGCGGCGGGAAGGCCGCGAAGGCCGCCATGATCGCCTGCTTCGACCAGCCCGCGCGCTGCTGCGCCAGCTTGACGACCGCGTGATAGAAGCCGCAGCCGCCGTGGCTGAAGTAGACATCCTTGACGCCGGGCACCTGGCGCTGAAGGAGGGTAAGCACGTTCGCCTCGCCCAGGAGGCCGACCGAGTTCCACACCTCGACCCCTGAGAGAATGGTCTGGAAGACGGGCCGGGCGCGATGATGGATGGCGCGCACGTGGACGACCGGGCGCGGCTCGCGCTTGGCGTAGTAGTTGGTCACTTCCGCGAACGGCCCCTCCTCGCCGAGCTCGCCCGGGATCATCTCGCATTCGAGCGCATACATGGCGTTCGCCACCATGTGCACGGGCAGCACCTTGCCCGCGACGAGCTCGAGCGGAGCGCCGTGGAACTCGCTCGCGATGCCGAGCTCGTCCGTGTCGGCGGGTGCCGCCTCGGCCGGCGTCGCGGCCGCGAAGTGCAGACCCGGGCCCACGCCGATGTTGAGCGAGAAGGGCAGCGCGCGGTCGATCGCCGCCGCCTTGTTGAGATAGAGCTCGAGGTGCCGGCCCGCGTCGA
>Ga0074044_10004011_pt1 | contig 12350 bp, 9 predicted proteins | sample BogForMeECP23OM1_FD_94443 | JGI IMG/M metagenome (GOLD analysis project Ga0074044, IMG submission 94443) | Bog forest soil microbial communities from Calvert Island, British Columbia, Canada - Bog Forest MetaG ECP23OM1 | ecosystem: Environmental > Terrestrial > Soil > Wetlands ...
ACTTGTTGCAGGCCGGACTCCGCGAGGTGCTCGGCAAGCACGTCAAGCAGGCCGGCTCGCTGGTTGCGCCGAACCATCTGCGGTTTGATTTTTCGCACTTCACTGGGGTCGCCGACGAAGAGTTGCAGGACATCGAAGACATCATCAACAGGGAAGTGCTGCGCAACGAAAAGGTCGAGATCGTCGAGAACGTACCGATTGACGTGGCCGTCAACGAATATCACGCCATGGCGCTCTTCGGCGAGAAGTATGGCGATAAGGTGCGCGTCATCAGGATCGGCGACTTCTCGACCGAACTCTGCGGGGGCACGCATACGCTGGCTACGGGCGAGATCGGGCTGATCAAAATCCTGAAAGAGGGCAGCGTGTCGTCGGGCGTGCGGCGGATCGAGGCCGTTACCGGAGAAGGATCGCTGCGCCATTTCCGCAAGGACCACGAACTGGAAGGTGTGGTCGCAACACTTACGAACAAGGAAGCCGAGTCTCCGGCGGAAGCCCTGCGCGGGGAACTCGAACGGCGCGACGCGGAAATCAAACGCTTGCAGAAGGAACTCGACCAGGCGCGTATGAAGTCGGCATCATCGGGCGCGGCCAACCTCGGCGACAAGATCAAAGAGGTGCGGGGCGTCAAAGTCCTCGCGCACCGGGCCGATAATCTTGAACGCGCTCAGTTGCGAACGCTGGTCGATCAGTTGCGCGAAAAGCTGGGATCGGGTGTGGTGGTGGTGGGATCGGCTACGAATGGCAACGTTTCGCTGATTGCCGGCGTCACAAAGGATCTGACCAGCCGCGTACAAGCTGGCAAGATCGTCGGCATAGTGGCGGAAAAGGTGGGCGGAAAGGGCGGCGGTCGTCCGGACCTGGCCGAGGCCGGGGGCAAAGATGCTGGCGCGCTCGACTCGGCACTGCAGGATGTGTACAAAGTGGTCGAGGCGCTGCTCGGATAGGATGGCTCCGTGATACCCTGTGTTTTCTGTGGCTAAGAATCAACACCGTTGAACCCCAGGGTTTGCCAGAAGCACGAGGAAGCCGTTCTGGTTGAAGGTGTCGTGGTCCTGAGTTGCATGGTTCCCGGGGTGAGAACCTCCATGGACGACCGCATTTATTTTGTCGAGCACAAGGGCAAGCAAATCCTATTACTGGATTTCTCCCAGGCGACCGCGCATCAGATGCAGCTTCTGCTCGAACATGTACGGATGACAGTGGCGCAACATGCGCGCGAGTCGTTGCTCACACTCGGCGACTTCCACGACGCAGAAGTGGATCACGCCGTCGCCATGAAGATCAAAGAGGTGCTCACGCTCGACCGCCCCTTCGTGAAAAAGGCAGCCTTGGTCGGCACGGAAAAAATCCCGCACGCCTTCCTCGAAAATTTCCACAATTTTTCGCAGCGCGACCTCCCAACCTTCAAGACGCGGGAAGAGGCGATGGACTGGCTGGTGGAGGAGTAGTTCGCACTCGTCCCTTCCCGCTTCGTTGGGTCGGATACATAGATTTTGTCTCAGGAGTTCCTTATGGGCCGCGACCTCGACAAAAGTGAAGCCTTCTTCTACGGGCGGTTTGTGCTGGCTGCCTACAAAATGTTCAAGAATCAAAATCCGGACCCGCTACGTCCCGCGCCAGACGGTATTCCTGACGGATATGAACTTGCCGCGTGGATCCACATGTCCGATTTCCTCTTCGACACCAAAGAGCCGAAGTTCTACGGGATCGTTGTTCGCGAGATCAAGAATCCAGATTCGCGCATCATTGCAATTCGTGGCACAGAGGGAGCAATCGAGTGGATCGATGACGCTGCGGCATTGCCAGTTCCTTTTCGGCAGGTTCCGAGCGCGGGACGCGTGGCTTACGGGTTCGACAAAATTTACGACAGTTTGAAGGTTGTGCCAAGTCCGCTGCCTGAAGACCGAGCTATGGGGCCCGAGACAGCGGCTCCGCTGGCCGGATCTTTCGGCGAACAACTCCATCAACTGGCGTTGCGCCGGGAGGCTGCGCGCCGCGGCCGTGCCATGCGAGCAGATGAAGCCCGCCCATCGCGTCCCACTGTGGTTACCGGCCACAGTTTAGGATCGGCGCTGGCTACTTTGTTTGTGTTGGAAAACGACGCGCGCCGTAGATTCGAAGTCGCCACGCTGTGCACCTTCGCGTCACCACGCGTCGGCAACCTTGAATTCGCGCGGCGGTTTGATCAATTGCCGATCACTTCGTGGAGAATCGTGAATTCGCTTGATGTCGTTCCCAGGCTACCGCCGCATATTCCCATGGTGCTGGAATATGACCACGTGGACACGGAATACAGCTTCCGTTCGTCGGATTTCGCCAGGAACAGCTTGTTGTGCTGGCACACGATGGAGACCTATCTCCATTGGTTAGATCCAACGTTTGCTTTGCTGCCGGAATGCAAATCGTAATTAGTCTATGTGGCACTGTGAACTGAGGGTAGTGGTTTCAACTGCTCCACTTCAACGTCACCGGCCCGTTCATCGGATGGCGGAATTCTCCGCCATTCTTCTTCATCTCGAGCATTGCGCTCTTGAGCGCGAAGTACCACTTCGCAGGACGGTCGGCGTCGTCGATCAGCATCAGGTGCGGGTTGTGCTTCAGGCCTTCGGATTGCAGTTCCATCGTGCGGCGGTCCTGTTCCACGAATTTTGCGAAGACAAACTTCAAAAGTTCGGGCCCGAAGGGAATCCACTGAAATAAATTCCAAGCTGCAACCACGTCGATGCGGCACTGATTCCGCGTGATCGGCGTGACCGTGGTCAGGCTTGAGAACCAATATTTGCCGGTGCGGATGATCTCCGACCGCAGATTGGGAAGGACAAAGTCAATGGTCGTCGTGATCGAATCGGCTTTGGCGTAGAGCCGGAGCAGCTTGTAGGGCGCGCTGTTCGAACTGGGGGTATGCGCGCTCATGCGGAAGCCATAGGGGATCGGCTCAAAACTCTTCTGCTTTTCGTGGATCGAATGCCGTGTGCGCCACCACCATGCCTGGTGGACGAAAGGTCCGTGTGCGGGATCCATCAGACCAATGATGCCGTGATCGACGGAGCAGGGAAGATCGGCGGTGAGATACGCGATCTTGTATTGCTCGCTAAATTTCGGAATCTCAGGCGCGGGCGTGGGCGCAGGCGCAGCTTTCGTAAAGCCGGCGTTGGCCGGGCTGGGGTCGGGGATGAATACCCAGATAAAATCGTCGCGCTCTTCACACGGGTAGCTGCCGGCATAGATGCGATCGACTTTTATCTTCTGTTGGGCGACGAGCGACGGAATCAACGTGCACTGGCCCGAGTGCGCGTCGAATTTCCAGCCGTGGTAAGGACACTCGACTTGCTGCCCATCAAACTGCCCGTACGAAAGCGGCATGCCGCGGTGGGGGCAGGCGTTACGCAGGGCAAACGGCGTACCCTGGGCGTCGCGGCCGATCACAAGAGGCTGTTCGAGCAGCATCGTCGCTTGCAACTCGTTGCGGCGAATTTTGTCGCTCGCGAGCGCGCGATACCAGAAGCCGAACAGCATCAGCGCATCCGGCGTTTGTTGCTGAAGTGGAGATTCGTCGGGCATCGGACAGGTGAGGATACCGCAAGGTTTCAAGGTTTCAAAGTTTGAAGGTTGCAAGGAGCCTTGGGTCGTGACCACCTTGAAACCCTGAAACTTTGAAACCTTGAAACTTTATTCTTATCTCAGCCGTGCTTGGAGGTGAGCGTAAACTTGGCTGGCTGCACCCGGCTCTTCGAGGTGAGCGAGGAACAGACGGCGCAGAGCGGCCGGGCCGATGCGGCCCTCAATGTAAGCGTCATACAGATCGTTGCCGAGCAGGCAGCCGAGCCTTTCGGTGACGTATTCCCACTTCCGCCCGCTGAAGGCGAGTGCCCGGGTCCAATCCGGACTCGCCGGCCGCAACCGGTGCGCGCGGCCCGACTGCCGATGCCATGCCAGGAAGTCGAGAACCTCGACCACATCGGAGTAGGGCAGCGAGCTCTGCTCTTCGAGGTCGCCCCGCGTCAACTCATACAACTGTTGTAAATCGGCGTCGCGAAATGCCGGACGCGCTGGATAAAGAATGCGCGAGCCAAAGCAGGCCAGGGCATTCTCGATCGTCGCCGCGAAAAAGGTATCCTCCGGTCCGCGAGGCGCGGGTGCTTTGCCGTTGACACGATCGGGAACTCCGCGGCAGGCGTGATGAAGGAAGCGGGTGGCATCCTCGGTAGCGGAAATCATTTCGAACTTGCGAATGTAAAAGGCGTTGAGCGGCGCCAGATACGTGCTGCCGCGTTCGCGAACCCGGCGCAGCAACGAGCGTCGCTGAGCAGCCGGAAAACCTTTGCGCGAAAGCAGGCGGCGCAAAAGCGCATCCGAATTCCGCGAATATACCTCGGGCATCAGATCCACCAGCATCTGAGGCTGCGTGGTGTTATGCGTGGAGTAGAGGTTGATTCCGAGGAAGCGCACCAGCCCGTCAATCAGGTTAAAAACCGTCGGGGCCAGGTCGGGCGCGCCGCTGTCATCCCGCACACAGCGGTTCAGGTAGAGGCGGTAATGTTCGTATTTTTCGAGCGGCGTCGCATTGAAAACGCAGACAACGTCATCCGCTACGCGGACTGCCTCGACATGATCGAGCTTTTCGCCCGCAGCTCGCCAGTAGAGTTCGTCCACGTTTTGCAGAACAATGAGCGTTCGATCTTCGGGCAACAGGCTGCGGACCTGCAGGGGCAAATGCCGCGGCGCAAGGTGCGACTCGCCGAAAAGCACCATGACGAGCGCCTCGGGATGGCGCCGTCGGATCTCTGCTATTTTTCCGGCGGCATGCCGGTCGCGCGCGCCGATCTTCCTCAGATCCTCGCGCGGCATGCAATCCAGGCCGTAAAGGCCCACAGCGTGTTCCCGCGCCGCCGAAAGCAACTCATAGAACGGATCCCAGTCATAGCCCCAGTCAAGATCAAACCGGATGCGCTGACGAAGCTCGGCTTCATCGATTTCGCCCCGCCACCACTCATCGATAATGTGCTGGTCGCGCGAAAAGATCGTTTCCACGCCCACGACCACGTGTCGCCGGCGAACTTCCGCATCGCGGATTAGAGATGCCAGGTAGCGCTGCGAACTGGGCAGCGCGTGGTAATCCGCGATAAGCACGATCTCGGCCTTTGCTATTGAGGCGCGCGCTTGGGCCGGGTCGAGGACAGTTTGGTAAGAACGGTAGGCATTGTAGAAATCGCGCAGGTATTTCCGTCCACCGGCTTGGTCGTAGGAGCGAATTTCGCGTTCCACGCTGGCGGTTGCGTGGAGTTGGGCCACGCTGCGCCGTGATCGTAAGATGCCAGTCGTCGCCATCGAATCAGTACTGCTACCATCCAGGCTTGTTGCGTCTCATCTGCAAGCAGAGCGAATCTGCAACGTCCCCGATGCTCCTTGACTTGTTTTGGATGCGCCCCTATGCTCAAACGTCTTGAGGCCACTCGACCATTTCTTGCCTAGGGGGCACCAATTTTGCCCGTATCGCCGCCGGAAAACCTGACTATTGCCACCACTGGCGCCAGCGGGTCCATCTTCCTCAAACACCTTCTACTCGCGGTCGAACGCGACAACCGCGTAAAGGCCGTGAACTTCATCGCCTCCGACAGCGGCCTTCGCGTCCTGGCCGAAGAACTATCGATCGAAGGCCGCTTGGATCTCATACGACAAATCATCGGCGCCGCATCGGCGAAAATTCAGGTCCAATCGAACGCCGATATCGGGGCCAACGTGGCCAGCGGGTCGTATCCTTCGGATGCCATGGTCATAATTCCCTGTAGCGTTGGAACCCTCGGCCGCATCGCCAACGGCATGGCTTCGCACCTGATCGAACGCGCCGCGGATGTGACCCTCAAAGAGCGACGACCGCTCGTGCTTTGCGTGCGCGAAACCCCACTCAACAAGATCCACATTCGCAACATGTCGCTCGCCGCTGAGGCCGGCGCGACTATCTTTCCGCTGATCCCGACCTTCTACAACCACCCGGCGAGTGCAGATGCGATGGCCGAGGAATTCGCAAACCGTGTGCTCGCGCATATCAGGCTTCCGCAGCCAAACGCCTATCGATGGAAAGATAATGGTTAGCGATTCGGTGGCTGGTGGTTATGCACCGAATCCTGTCCGTGTACTGACTTCAAAATCGCACGAAAGTACAGCCTCCTTGGCGAGCTACTAGCTACCAAGCACTTCCCACTCGTTCAGTCTAGGGACGAAAGGGTAACGAAGGTAGGTATCTGCTGGGCATGTACCGCGAGTTGACGCGAAGGAGATCGGCGTTTATAAGGGGGCCATCGAGGCGGTTCTTACGGCGTCGCGGAGCCGCGGCGGAAAGAGAAAGGGTCCAGTAGCTCGATGCCGGGGACGCGGCGGATCGCGTTCAGAGCTGCGAAGGCAAGTGCCGATTCACAAACGCCGCGGATGGTATAATCTAACTTCTTTCACACCGCACACCCTTCGGGCGCGTAGCTCAATTGGCAGAGCAACTGACTCTTAATCAGTAGGTTGTAGGTTCGATTCCTACCGCGCTCACCATCTTTTCAAGCAGTTACGGAAACTGCAATCCGCTCCGCAATCCGTTAAGACGGCAGTAGGGCCAATCGCACAATTTTGCCATGCGCTTTTGCCATTTCAGCGGTCGCTGCGTCGCCGTACACGTTCATGGTCGTTCGGATGTCCGAGTGCCGCATTAGCTTCTGCTGCACTCCAACTGGAGTTCCAACCGAGTCGAGCCAGGACCGATAGGTATGACGCAGGCTGTGAGTGCCAAGCTTGCCGACGCCCGCTTTGTTCGCGGCCTTTTGGTAAACCCGCCAAATCTGATCGCAGGACCAGGGCAGGCGTCCAAGCTGCGCGGGAGAAGCAAACATCCAATCGTCGGATGCGGCGAACTGGCTGGTTTGCTTCCAAGCCTGCAAAGCCACCAGTAATTCACCGTCAATGACCAAGTCTCGGCGTGACTCTGCCGTCTTAACATCGTCAACTTGCTGACAGACAATTCCGCGTTCTACGCGAAGCCTGCCGTTCAGCCAATCGACATCGGCCCATTTGAGTCCCAAGCACTCGCTGATCCGAAGGCCAAGGCAGCAGCACAACAATGCAACTGTCCTAAACGGACTGGACTTTCTCAGCAAACCGGTCTTAGATCAGTCCCGGTTCGGGCGCATACTCCGGGCGAAGGATCTCTGGCAACCCATCGAGTCCAGCTTTTCTGCCTTCGCGTTGCGCGAACGCAATCATCTCCTGCTCACGGTCAGCCGCCAACGGATGGCGCTGGTAAAACGACAACAACTCTTCAACCCTCTGCTGTGCGCGTTCCAAGACTCCTGGCGCCGTCTCGTCCATGGTAGCCAGCCCGCGGTCCACAATCGCGGAAGGGAAGTGCTGCTCCTGCCGGAACAGCGCCCGCGTTTCTTTCAGCTTAAGAAAATCCCCCGTCAGTCCCGTCACCGCGAACATGTCAGTCGCCAGCGATTTCCCGCGCGGCTCAATGCCTTCGATCAGCCGCTGCGCCGACGCAATCGCCTCCGCGTCAATCACCAGCTTTTCGATGCTGTGGCACGCCAAAAAATCCAGCATCCCCGCGCCCGAAATCATGTTGATTCCTGCCAGCGCCCCGAGCGCCGCCGACATGCCGCTCTCCATCTCCGTTTGCGCATCGATCAGGCGGCCGTCTCCCGCCACCATGTAGGCATGCGTGGGCAGGCCAAAATACTTCCCGACCTCCGCGCATCCCACGTCGAGCATGGCCGTTTCAATCGCGCCCATCGGAGTCCGCCCCGTGCGCATATCGAAAATCGCCGGCGCGCCTCCCCAGACAATGGGAGCTCCCGGCTGCGCCAGTTGATGAATCGTGATCCCGCTGATGCACTCCGCCGCGTGCTGCACCACCGAACCCGCCAGCGTCACCGGAGCCGTCGCCCCCGCCAACGGCATGCTCACGATTTCCGCCGGCACTCCCGCGCGCGCCAGATCCACCATGTTCTGCGAGGCGAACTCCGACCAGTTCAGCGGCGGCGAAGGACACACATCGAAAATCGCCCGCGGATGCCGGCGCAATTCGTCCGCGCCTCCGCTTTCAATCGTCATCAACTCCAGCAGCGTGTGCAGGCTCGACGCCGAAAACGCGCCGGTCACCACCGGCTTCTCCGAATACCACAGCACCAGTAGCAACCGGTACCAGTCGCCGATTTCCGGCGGTACGTCGTTGCATACCATCGCCGTCGATTGCGCGGCAAACTGCGGCAACATCTCCGTTACCTGCACCAACCGGACCAAGTCAGCCGCCTGCGCGGGACGCGCCTGCTCGGTTTTCGAATCAAGAATGTTCAGGCAAGACGAGCCCGGATCGAAGTGAACCTGATCTCCCTCATACCGCACCACCGGCTTGCCGCTGCGGTCATAAAGCGAAAACCCGCGCGGCACTGACTCCAGCGCCCTTCGCGCCACCGTCTCCGGAATATGAGCCACGCCATCTTCAACCCGTATGCCCGCGCCCAGCAGCAACTCAACGACATAGGGAGCCACTCGCACGCCGGGTTTCTCGATAAGCTGAAAGGCCTCTCCCACGATTCGCTCGATGAGCGCATTATCGAGCAGTTGGAATCGTGGCCTCATGCTGGCTCCTTCGCCGCAGCCTGGGCCTTCTGTTCCATCAATTGCCGAGCCAGCGCCACCGCGCTCATCGCGTCTTTGGCATATCCGTCAGCGCCGATCTCCGCCGCCCACCCGCGCGACACCGGAGCGCCTCCTACCATCACTTTGACTTGCGAGCGCAACCCGGCCTTTTCCAGCGCCTCAATCACGCCCTTCTGATTGCGCATGGTCGTCGTCAACAACGCCGACACGCCGACGATATCCGCACCCACTTCCAGCGCCTTGGTTGCGAATCTCTCGCCCGGCACGTCCACGCCCAGATCATGCACGCGGAAGCCATGTGCCGTGAGCAGCGTCCCCACCAGAATTTTCCCGATCTCGTGAATGTCACCCTTCGTCGTCCCCAGCACCACCACGCCCGCCATCGGGCGCTCTGTACCGAGCTTGGTCAGTTCCGGCTCAAGCACAGCCATCGCCGCCCGCATCGCCTCGGCCGACGCCATCATGTCCGGCAGAAACATCTGCCCGCGCGCAAATTGCTCGCCCACGTCGTGCATCCCGAGGACGTAGCCGTTGTTAATCGCCTCGAGCGGCGCGACTCCGGTTGCGAGCGCCTCTTGCGCGAGTCCCGCAGCCGTTTCCGGCGCGCCATTGATGATGCTCTGCCGCATCTCAGAATAAGTGTCTTCCGGCATAAAAAGCCCTCGGCCATGCTGCCGCGCCCGTGCCACACCAGTCTGTGATCTCGATCACACGAGCGCTTTGTGAGAGGTCGAGTTGTCGTATGAAAGGCTTGTTAGTTCCAGTGGTGCGAATGCCCCCAGATCTTCTGAATATCGAACTTCACCCCGCGGCACAGGTAAATGGGAGTATTCTCTTCGCCCATACCCCAACGCTCGTAATGTTCGAATGGCTGGTAGGACGTGCAATTGTCCGCCACATCGTCGTGGTCCCACTCGAGCACGATCAGGTTCTTGTACACCTGAGGCGGCGGACCCCAATACGAATGATTCTGATGCCGCGAATAGGCGCGCGGCAGTCCATATTGCGGGCCAAAGAGATTGATGGCACCCGCTTCTCCGTAGTTTCCAGCCCAGATGCCAGTTTCGGCCCGCTCAGCCGGAGGCAGCGAATCATAGATCCCCGCGACTTCGCGCACCATCTCCGGCCAGCCAAACTGGTCCGCGATGGGCTGATTCAGCAGCGATTCGTGGTGCACTTCTTGCTTCGCTGGCTTAAAGCCGATGGCATTTTGATAGGCAAGGAGATGCTCGGGAGAAAGCATCCACGTCGTCATCGGCACCAACGGAATACTCGCGATAACCACGACCGCGACCACCATGGCGCGCGTCCACGCGGCTTTGCTCGCTAGCCACTCTTCGATGGCAATCGCACCACCGGCAAATGCCATTGGATAGATGGGAAACACGTAGTAATTCTTCGCGTGCGCAATTTCCATCAGGACGAAAAAGACCACGAATGTCACTCCCAGCACGCGCCACGTTCGCTTCCGCAGAAGCCAAACCAGCCCCGGCAGCCACACCAGCAGCAGAATCGGCCCCATGTCGAGGATCTGCTCTTTAACAAATGCCATCGGGCCGAGCACTACATTCTTCCCCATGCGCCGCACGTTGCCCAGATCCTCAATTGTCGGAAAGTGATGCCGGATTTGCCAGATAATGTTCGGCAGGAAGAGCGCCAGCGCAATCGCTCCCGCAATCCATATCCACCGCTTCGCGAACTCCCGCCGATGCTGCGTAACAAGCAGAGCGACAACGACCGCGAATCCGAATGAAAGTGTGGAATGCTTGTTCTCGAGGCCCAAACCGGCAAAAACTCCGAACCACAGCCACGGCCGCGACTCTCCCGTGCGCAAAATGCGCGCCAGCACCAGCGCGCACGCCATCCAGTACAGCGGTTCGAACGCATTCATGCTCAAGAGGCTGTCTGTGGACAAGTACGCCGGGGCCAGCAGAATAGCCAGTCCCGCAAGCAGTTGCGCGTAACGCTCGCCACCCAGCTCCCGCGCCAGCAGCATCGTGATCACGATCAAAAACACGCCCGCAATCGCCGGAACAATCCGCAGCGCCGCCAGCGAACCACCCATCAGCAGAGCGGCCTTCGCATAGACCGCAATCAGCGGAGCGCAATCCACGTAGCCCCAGTCAAGATGCCGGGCGAGGTCAAGATAGTAGAGTTCGTCGCGAAAATATCCGTAGTGCCGGACGCTCGTGAACAAGTGCAACGCAAGCTTGATCGCGCAAAGCACGATCAGAACGCCAGCAGCGAGCTGAGGCAGGTGAACGGATCGTGGCTCGAGGACGCTCGACTTTTCATTTGCCGGAAGAACAGGCACTCAACCCCCCGGGCGCTTGTCATGCTATATATCACACCCATAGGTCTATTTCACTCACGACCATTCACCCGGGCAGTCACCTCAGCACCAACCGTGCTTGCATCTTCGCTGCAATGTCCTTAGCCTTATTGTGCAATCTCCTGGAGTCTTGCAATTGGCACTTGTCATGCGCCCGGCGCCATCGGCCCGAACGCAACTTCTGCCGCTGCACCGTGTTCAATCACGTCAGATATCTGTCTTTACTTGGAGGCTAGGAAAATGGACCGCCAAAATGCTTGGATATGGCCGTTCTGCGCAGTTCTCATCGTTTTTTCGTTTCTTTTGCCCGCCCGCAGCTGGGCGCAGGATGATAATTCAGACCAATACAACGATCCCCCAGCCCGCGTTGCCCGCTTGAACTTCGAGCAAGGCTCTGTTTCCTTTCAGCCCGGCGGCGAAGGCGATTGGACCGACGCAGTCCCGAATCGCCCGCTCACCAGCGGCGACAATCTTTGGACCGATCGTGGCGCGCGCGCCGAATTGCACGTCGGCTCAACCGCCATTCGTTTGGGCGCCGAAACCGGCATCACCTTCCTCGACCTCGACGATCACAACCTGCAGCTCCGCGTAGCCCAAGGCCGGACCATGGTGCGCGTGCTGCACATCGACGATGATGAGCTCGTCGAAATCGATACTCCCAACATCGCATTCCAGATAACTCGTCCCGGCGAATTCCGCGTCGATGTTCAGCCCGACGGCCAAACCACCGTCCTGGATCTCATGAACGGCCGCGGCGAAGTCATCGCCGGCGGAGGGAACTACACCGTGGTCGCCGGCCAGGAAGCCATCTTCACCGGCACCGACAACGTCAGCTACGACATTGACCCGCTTCCCAATCCCGACGACTTCGATCGTTGGGCTTTCGATCGCGATCGCCGCGCCGATCAGTCCCGTTCCGCGAACTATGTGTCCAGTGAAATGACCGGCTATGAGGATCTCGACGATAACGGCAACTGGTCCTTCGCCGGTGGCTACGGCCCGGTCTGGTATCCGACTGCGGTTGCGGCTGACTGGGCGCCCTACCGCTACGGTCATTGGGCTTTCGTTGCGCCTTGGGGATGGACCTGGGTTGACGATGCTCCCTGGGGATTCGCTCCCTTCCACTATGGCCGCTGGGCAGTGATTGGCGGCCGTTGGGGCTGGGTTCCCGGGCCGGTTGCCGTTCACCCCGTCTACGCGCCCGCGCTTGTTGCCTTCGTGGGCGGCGCCGGATTCGCCGGGGGCGCAGGTGTTGCCTGGTTCCCGCTCGGCCCCGGAGAAGTCTTCGTCCCCTCCTATCACGTGAGTCGCAACTATGTAACTCAGGTGAATGTTACTAACACGGTTGTAAATGTCACCAGAGTGAACGAAG
>Ga0074044_10004013_pt1 | contig 12346 bp, 16 predicted proteins | sample BogForMeECP23OM1_FD_94443 | JGI IMG/M metagenome (GOLD analysis project Ga0074044, IMG submission 94443) | Bog forest soil microbial communities from Calvert Island, British Columbia, Canada - Bog Forest MetaG ECP23OM1 | ecosystem: Environmental > Terrestrial > Soil > Wetlands ...
GGCCATCAACCCTCCAATCTTACCAATAAGAATAACACAAAGCCGGCACCAATCAAACTACTGGCCCCTAGCATCCGCAAAGCTAGTCCTCGCCAGTTTTTACGGCCACCGGAGGGCGGTCGGCCGCGTCCTGAACCTGCGGACCTGCTTGGCAACATTGTCTCAGGCGTGTTCACGCCCGTGCTCGCCAAGCACACCAAGAACCTGAGCCTCGTGGACATCCTCGCGGTCGGAGTGGACCGCATGCAGCGAAACGTCGAGCCCATGCGCAAACAGGTCGAGGCCTGGAAGGGCACCCGCCTCGCGGACGACTTGGAGTCTGTCCAACGCGTTCACGAGCGCGTTCAAGGAACTCGATCTCATCCCCCAGTTCCGGGCGACGGCCAAGCTGGGAGCATTCCTCGAAGGCGTCCACGCGGCGTGAGCGCGTGGGTACTCCCACCTCGGGGGGAGGGGAGTGTAGACTACGAACGCATTTCCCTCTCCACTCCTCTCTGCGCGTCAGCCCGAGATGCAGCTTCGGGGAATCAAGATAGGCCGAATAGCTGGCTGGTAAGACAACGCGCCTGATCCGGCCTGGAGTACTTGTCTTGCCTTCCGAAAACAGTGGCCTATGCAGTGCCGCGAAGAAATACCTCGACCCGATCCGTCGTCCAAGTCGGAATTCCGCTCCCGAAGAAGTCTTGGTCTTCGGTCCACACAGGTAGCCCGAGCATCAATGCTACTGCAACGACCGGCCAGTCGTCCGGGTCTCGGCCGCGGATTCGTTCGCGAGCGGGCCCTTCATAGCCCTCATACAGGCTCCGGTCCACGGCCACGACTATGCGCTTCACTTCTTCAAGCACGGAAGACGCAAGTGAAACGTCGACGTTCCGGCGTTTGGCTAATTGAGGGATGTATTCTTGAGCTTCCTGAAAGCACGTGTCGGGACTGTAGAAGCTCGCCAGATCTTCGTAAGTCTCCAGCAGTTGGCTAACCCGAAATCCGAACACTGCCCGAATAAGGATGTTGGCATCGAGGACAAGCCCCTTGCGAGGGTTCATCTACGCCTGCCGGTACGCCACCGTTTGAAATCGGCAATAATTTCTTCCTCGGAGATGCCTTCGGCTCTTAACATTTCTTGCAAACGAGAGGCAGCCTCCTTCAAGGCCGTGCGCTCGGCCTCGCTGCGCTTCCGGCGCGCCGGAATGTAGTAGCCAACGGTGTCGCCGTGGCGAGTAATGGCTACCGGGGTTTCGGATTCCAGCAGATAGCTGGCCAGCTTTTCCCGGAACTCCCGAATCCCGACTTTAACTGCTTCCATCCTAAACCTCCTGTCATTGCCACATGTGTACGCAAGTGTACCATCTTAGGAAAAAACACGCAAGGACCGCAGGCGATCCGGGCGAAAGGCATTCTCCATGCTTGTTCTGAGGGTGGGGTGGCGGTGGCCCGCCAGTTTTTCGATCCATGTGCGTGATGGAGATGCTTTCGCAGCGATTTCTCCCAGGACAGTCGGCGGTGGGTTGGATCCGGCGCCGGCACGCTTGGCCCGCACCATTCGGAAAGATTGTCACATTGTCCCTGGAATGTTCACGCCCTGAAGCCCCATGAAATCGAAGATGTGCTGTGCATCTTCAAGGATGAGCTGGCTTCCTCCCGGCAGACCCTTCCTAGGGCCTCCCGGCGAAGCTGGTGCGCGTAGAATTGCCCTGCTCGTGATACCCTTTATTGTGTGAAGTTGCGCATCTTGATGCAGGTTAAGGTATCGCTTGCTTTTCGCTCTGATGTATTATATTGTATCAATCATGAAGAATGATGCAAAAACAGGTGTCAAGCCTCTGCGGCAAAAGGCGCTGCCCGCCGAGCTGCGCAGGGCCCTGAAGGAGGCTCGGGAGAAGCGCGGCTGGAGCCAAAGAGACCTGGCGAGCCGTCTCAGCGTTGGCCAGAGGCATATCTCCGGCATCGAATCCGGCAAGATCGTGCCGCGCTACGACACGCTCCTTGAGCTGGTCCGCGCCCTCGACCGCGACCTCCTTATGGTGCCCCGCGCCCTTGTGCCCGTGGTGCAGTCGCTCGTCCGGGACCACCTCAAAGACCAGCCGGGCGAAGGGGAGGAACGCCCCCTCTACGCCGCCGACGGCGACGAGGACACGGCGGAGGAGCCGCGCGATGAAGTTTGATCCGAAAACACTGAACGCGCTTTCGGTGCGCCTACACGGAAGGCACATCGGCGTCATCACCCGCCTCGCGGGCGACCGCCAGCTTTTTGCATTTGAGCAGGGGTATATAGATGACCCGAAGCGTCCGATCCTGAGCCTCTCCTTCAAGGGCAGCACCGGCGGGCTCGTGACACAAACGCGCCCCACGGGGCGCCGCGTGCCGCCGTTCTTCTCTAACCTTTTGCCCGAAGGTCACCTGCGCGACTATCTCGCCAAGCGCGCGGACGTCAATCCCGAGCGCGAATTCTTCCTCCTCGCCGTGCTCGGCGCCGACCTTCCCGGCGCGCTTGTCATTGCGCCGCTTGAGGGCCAGGCGCAGCCGCCCGAAGCTCATCATGATCATGGTGATGAGCACCGCGAGCGGGACCATGCCCAGGACAGCGAAGAACCGTTGCGCTTTTCTCTCGCCGGAGTGCAGTTGAAATTCTCGGCCGTCATGGAGGCCTCTGGCGGCCTGACCATTCCCATGGACGGCATGGGCGGATCGTGGATCGTCAAGCTGCCTTCAGCCCGCTATAAGGCGGTTCCAGAAAATGAATTCGCCATGCTGGAACTGGCCCGGCGCATCGGCATCTCCGTCCCTGAAAACAAGCTCGTAGATATCGCAAGCATCAAAGGACTGCCCGAACAGGCGCATACAGTGGAAGGCCGGGCGCTCGCCGTGAAGCGGTTCGACCGACTGCCGGGCGGGGAGCCCGTTCACATGGAGGATTTCGCACAAGTCTTCGGGGAATTTCCCAACGACAAGTACAAACACCACAGCTACGCGAACATCGCCGCCGTCCTCTGGGCGGAAATCGGCCAGGGCGCCGTACTCGAATTCGTCCGCCGCCTCGTATTCTCCGTGCTGGTCGGCAACGCCGATATGCATCTCAAGAACTGGTCCCTCCTTTATCCCGACCGCCGCACGCCCGTGCTCTCGCCGGGCTACGATTTTGTCGCCACGCTGCCCTATATTCCCAAGGACAAGCTCGGCCTGAGCTTCGGCGATAGCCGCAGCCTCTCTGAAATCACCCCGGACCAGATGCGGCGCTTCGCCGACGCGGCGCGAATTCCGGCAAGTCCGCTGTGGCGCATCGCGGTCGAGATCGCACAGAAGACCGTCGCAGGCTGGAAATCTCTAGAACAGGCGGACCTCCTCCCCAAGGGCCTGCGCTCCTCCATCGAAAAACAGATTCTTGGGGTCGCTGCCACGATAATAAAATGACGGCGAGAAATTCCCGGTCGCGAACCGTGATGCGGGGGCCCTTCATCGCGCCCGCACGACGAACATCCCGGCCCGGACCACGCTCGTCCTCCCTGCACCTGCTCGCCGGCGCGCGCGCCCCGCTCCCGTCCACGCCGCGCCGCTCCCTCCACTCCGATCCCTCCTCCTTCACTCCCTCCTGCTCCGCGGTCGCCGCCATCACCATCCCACTTCCACCAGCATCACCAATCCCGCCACCAGCAGCGGCGGCACCATCACCACCGCCGCCAACATCCCCATGGCGGTCATCATGAGCTTGGTCGTCGTCATCAACATGATGATCATTGTCGTCTACAGCAGCCTTGTGGCCGAAATGCGTAAGTGATTTACTGAGGGTTGTGGTCGGCCTGGGGAAATTCGAACTCCCGACACGCGGTTTAGGAAGGATGGTCGGCAATACAGAAGTAATCTTGGTGCCACGGCCCCAAGAGGTGGTCAACTGTGTGGTCCCAGCGGGCAGCTCGGAAGTCGGCAGAGGCTTCGATCCGGCGCTCACCCATCTGGCCCGCGCCATTCGGTAATATTGTCCCATTGTCTCTGGCGTGTTCACTCCCGTGCTTGCCAAGCACACCGAGCACCTGAGCCTTGTGGACATCCTGGCGGTCGGGGTGGACCGCATGCAGCGGAACTTCGAGCCCATGAGGAAGCAGGTCGAGGCCTGGAAGGGGACCCGCCTTCCGGACGAGGCCGCGAAGCTGGTGATCTACCGGGCCTTCGTGGAAGGCCAGTTGGACGTTCCCAAACACTTGGCCCGGCGGGTCCACGATCTCTATTTCAACCCGCAGATCGAGGAATTCGCCCCGCGAACGACATGGAGTCTCTCCAACGCGTTCACTAGCGCGTTCAAGGAACCCGATCCCATCCCGCCGTTCCCCTCCGGGCGACGGCCAAGCTAGGAGCATTTCTCGAAGGCGTTCACGCGCCTTGAGTGCGTCGTTCCGCCCACTTCGGCGGGAGGGAAGTGCGCGCCACAAAGGTATTTTCCTCGCCAGCGAAACGGCTCCTGATTGTGTCTTCGGGTAAGCTTTATTGTCTCGCTCGAATTGTGGATCTTTGGACGTGGGTGGTATAATAGGAGTGTAGCGATACACGCATACCCCCAAACAGCACACTGTGCGAGCAGCCCATAGGAACGAGAAAGCGGTCTCCCTGCAAACGAACGAACCGATTCAGGTTTACACCGAGCCCTTGTCCAAGGATGGGTCGGTGAAGGCGCAATTTTGCGTCAAGATAGGTACACCTTGAGCGAAACCCGCGACCCGGAATTCACCAAGACACGAAAGCGTTCTGTTCATTTGCTCCATATCGTGACAAGTGTTGACGAACAGCGAGGAATGGTCAACTTCTGTTGCGAAAGTCAGCCCTTGGCGACGGTTCGCACTTTCGGAACTCCAGTTCGCTGCCCGTTTTGCCAGCAGCTGCGTCCCGTAGGTGGCAAGAAGAAAGCTGACGGCGTGGTTGAACGTTAGAAACCTGCCTCCACAAATTAGGAGCAACGGAATTAAGGAGGAACTATGAGCGAGCGGCCATCGTTGCACTCGGATGTCGAAACAGCGGAGAGGGAGTGCCGAGTGTGCTTTGCGAAATGGAAGGCGCTTGCGAAGCGCATGCAACAAATGATCGACGAGCACAAGGAATACACGCCGGATGCGTTCAAAGCCTCGATTCAGGAGCTCCTGCCCGAGTACACGCGAGCCGCAAATGCCGCCGTTGCCCGCCTCCAAATCCTGGTGCAGATCAAGTGCGGTGAGATGCGGTTCCACGGTGACGAGCCTGGAAAATTCGGCGACTGAGTAATCACTCTCGAAACTGGGAGAGGGGAGGAATCGACTCATGAAGAATGCAGCCATCCATGTGCGGGTGTCGCTGCCCAGCGTTGCAGCGAAATACGGCGCCTGCGTCTTCCGGCTCGCGAGGGAATCTGGGCAGCGTCAGGCGGTCGCAGCGGCGCGAGCAGCCAAACTCCCACTATGAACGAGAAACATGTGGTGGTCATCGCTGTTCCATCCCTCGAGGAGGCTCGCATGCTCTTGCTGGCCAGCAATCAATTTGAAGTTTGTCCTGGCTCGAACGATTCCGTCATCGACAGGGAGACGGGCGTTGAAGTCCGCTTTATCCCCATTTCAGGGAGAGACTGATGGCCCGCTCTGCACCGAAAGTCGGGATCTTCTACGTCGTGAATAACAAACTCTGGATTGAGGCAACCCCTCTTGCTGAGGCAGAGCGCTTCGGCGAATTCGCAATACACGAACACGACCACATTGCGTACTGGGCCGACCTTGTGAAGAGCGGGAGGGTCCCCAGGAGCGAGTATGAAGAATATCCTCGGGGTCGCGTGGCGTACAACACGAGGACCGCCACGTTTTTGCTCCTCGCCGATCGTTGCATCCTGAGCCGGAAGGGCGTCGTCAGCAAGATTCTGAGGCGGCTGCGCCTCCCGCCGAAAGTCACGGAAACCGGCGCAGACAGCCATTATCGCTGTTACCGATGTTCGGGGCTCGTCCGCTCACTCGTTCAAAACCCGTGCCGGTAAAAACCTAGAAGCGGAGGACAAGAAAGATGGGCGCAGACAATCTTCCGAATGACGAACATGCGGCCTACGATTATTCCAGGCCGGAACTCGCATCGGAAAAGCCCCAGCCGCAGCCTGTGCCCACGGAGCCGCAAGCTGCGAAACCCACATCCGCCTCGTCCCAGGCAGCTGAAACGGCAAACCCCTGCGGGCAACCGGATTGCAAGTATTGCGCGGGGGAACTCTCTTGCAGCAGCGAGTTCCACGGGCACGGGGACAAGCGGTTCATCGCATGGTGGAAGGAGCAGCAGAGGTTTGAGCGCGGCCTCAAGATTGCATGCTTCGCCGCCCCAGTGGCGCTGTTCGGCACGATTTGGTTTGCGGCAAGCGGGCTTGCTGCCCTTGTGAACGCGGGAATCCTGTTCACGATTTTTTGCATGTGCGTGGATTCCGCCCATAATGGTGCGGGCAGCGGCGAGTTCTGGGTCATCGTCTGCCGCGTCATCGGCAGCCATGCGAAGCTCGCCTTCAAGGTCGCGTGGGACATCTTCCTCTATTTGGGCGCACTGCTCGGCGGCACGATGCTGTTGAAGCCCGAAGAGGAATCCGTGTCGAGCGGTGGCCCTCAAAGCGGGGAATTGGCCGGGTTTCTGAACACTATCCTGTTCTTCCCGCGCATGGTTCTTCGAGCCATCATTGGGATAGGCCGGTTCTTCCTCTTCATCGGCGTCCTGCTGATGATTTGGTTGACGCAGTTCCTGCTCAACCACATGACCCTGTTCTTCGCCACGCTGGCGGTTCTCTACGTCTACTGGAGCATCTGCACAATATGCCAAATCGTTCGGGAAGAGTACCGGGAGCAGAGCGAGCGGGCAAGCGGCCTGGTGGGGGCGTTCATTGTGTGGGCTCCGATTGCTGGCTGCGTGCTCTACTGCCTGATCGAGACGGCAGTGCAGGTCTATGGGGTCCAGGGGCCGGCGTATGCCAAGCTGTGGTAGCCCCGTTGCGGATTAAAGACCCAACGACACGGGAAAGGGATGGTCCAGTCGTCCTTTGTAAGTTTCCCGACAGCGTTCAACTGCCCTAAGTCTCCTGTTACCTAGGGGCGCTTGTGGCTCATGATGTCCATCGCCAGGAGGGTGATGTCGTCCAATTGGGCTAGACCGGGAGCCTGTCCCGACCACCGCCACAATTGGCTGATCAAAGTCTCAACAAGGTGACCTGCGCCAAGACCGTGGTTAGCCTCAATGAATTGTCTGAGACGGTCTCCTCCAAACTGTTCCTCTGCGGGGCTCTTGAATTCGAGGATGCCATCCGTATAGAGGAACAACCGGTCTCCAACCTCGAGAGGTAATTGAATGGAAGAATACGTAGCTTCAGGGAACAGACCGAGAAACAAGCCGTTTTCCTCGAATTCGCGAGCCCTTCCCTCACGTTTACGCCACAAGAGCACGGGGGGATGCCCTGCGCCGGCGTAGCTCACAATATCCTTTGCCAGATCCACGAATAGGTAGGCGGCAGTGACGTAATGACGCCGAAAAATTCCGTACAACGACTGATTCAATCCAGCCAAGACCCGCGCCGGATCGAAAGCGTGCGGGGTTTGAGCGGAGAGTGCGACCTTTAGCATTGAGGCGATCAGAGCAGCAGGTAGGCCGTGTCCGGAAACATCGGCGATCAAAATCCCGAGATGTCTTTCGTCGACGGGAATGAAGTCATAGAAGTCACCGGCCACCGCGCTCATGGGTATGCAGCGAGCCGCAATGTCGAGGCCCTCGATCTTGGGAGTGTCGCTTGGCAGGATGCACAGCTGAATCTCGCGCGCCATTTCCATTTCGTTGTTGATGGCCATGAGCTGGCGGGACAGCAGTTCGCGGGCTTCGCGAAGCAGGATATGAGTCCTAACCCTGGCTTTCACAACAGCAGCAGAAAACGGCTTGTGAATGTAATCGACAGCACCGACTTCAAACCCGTGCGTTTCGTCCTGGTCTTGGGTCTGTCCTGTCAGGAAAATCACCGGGATATCGCAGGTCTGGGGACACGCTTTTAATCTCCGGCAGACATCGTAGCCGTGCATCTCGGGCATCTCCACGTCCAACAAGATCAGGTCGGGCATTGGCGCAGACTGAACTAAGCTCAATGCATTCACGCCGCTCGTCGCGATGCGGATGTTGTAATCATCTCTGAGAATGAAATTTGTCAACCGGATGTAAGCCGGCTCATCATCAACAATGAGTAGCAGTTTCTTGTCTACCATCGTGCTCATCGTTCGCAAGCCCCATCCGGACCGCACTCGCCTTAGGAAACCTACTACAACGAAGTGCGATGGTATTGCTCTTCATGGCGACCGCTCGATGGAGAAGACTTGCTCCCCACATGGCATATGGAAACAAAGGTTTCGAGCAACATATCCACTAGGATCGCCTGCCTTTTCTAGCGGTAATCGGGCATTCTCTCAAGGCCTGCCCTTGCCGGTAACCTCGGCGAGCACTTCTTCCACCCGGCGCGCCAGATCCTCGCGTTTGAAAGACTTGCGAAGGATTGTGATGCCGCTTTCCATGGTCCCGTGGCAAGCAATCATCCCATCGGTATTGCCGGACATGAAGAGCACCTTCATTCCCGGACGAAGGGGCACAGCCCAGATACTAGCGTTTTGTGCTGTGCTGCGTCTTGGCTTCCCCTCATCGGAAGACCCAATCCGCTGGATCGCCGATAAACTGGAAACCGTACTTTTGACCAGGTGTACCGGGCCATTCCACACGCGCAACGCGGGCCTTCCCAGCGAACTGCTGGCCCGTGGCCATAAGAAAGACTTCTACGATTCCGCCTTCCTTCAACGGGGCGGCGCACGGGCAGAAGAAGCCATGCGCGCTGACATTTTCGGTAAGCGTGAGCGATTCGAAGGCTTCTCCCGTCGCGTTTGTTCCCCGAATCTTTAGCCTTACCCTGAGCCGGACCCGGGGTTCGATTCTGCGCTCACTCCTTTCGCCGTCGAGAGCCTCCGAAAGACGGGCCTTGAGGGCGTCGAAGTCCACGGGCTTCTGAAAGTAGCCCTTGGCTCCGAGGTGTTCGCAGAAGTCTTGAGACCGCACGGCCGATTCTCCGGAAACGATGAAGATGGGAATGCGCTGCGTGAAGCTCAGAGAAGACAATGCCTGGCAGAGCTCGAAGCCGGAATACTTCGGCATCATCAAGTCCAGCAAAATCACGTCCGGCTTATGCTTCAGCGCAAGAGCCAGAGCCTCCTCAGGAGAGCCGGTATCAATGATTTCGTAAGAATCCTTCAGGCGAAATCGGATAACTTTCCGTTGCGATTCATCATCGTCTACGATCAGGAGTCGACGCATTCCATCTCCTTTCTCCCGCACTGCTTCAATTTCCCTGGGGCGGGAATCGGGCGTTCTCTCACGGCTTGCTGTTGCCGATAACCCCGGCGAGCACCTCTTCCACCCGGCGCGCCAGATCCTCGCGATTGAAAGGCTTGCGAAGGATTGTGATCCCATTATCCAGGGCCCCGTGGCGAGCAAGCACTCGATCGGTATAACCGGACATGAAGAGCACCTTCATTCCCGGACGGAGGGGCACCAATCTGTCGGCCACGGCGCGGCCGCTCATCCCTGGCATGATCACGTCGGTGAGGAGCAGGTCGATCGGGGAATCGGTTTGCCCTGCGATCGCCAGCGCCTGTGCCGCATCCACTGCTTCGAGAACCGTGCAACCGACTTCCTCAAGCATCGTGCGGGTCAGCTTGCGCAGGGATCGCTCGTCCTCGACCAGCAGAACCGTTCGATGGATCTGCACAATCCCCACCGGACTTCTGCTCTCCGGTCTGTCCTCAATCGCTTCCTCGACCCGGGGCAAGTAGATTTTGAATGTAGTTCCTTTTCCAATCTCGCTTTCCACCCAGATGTATCCGCCACTTTGCTTGATGACGCCGTAGACCGTGGCCAGCCCGAGTCCGGTTCCTTTCCCCTGTTCCTTGGTGGTGAAGAAAGGCTCAAAGATGTGGGATTGAAGTTCGGCGTCCATGCCGCAGCCGCTGTCGGTTATTCTCAGCATGACGTAAGCCCCAGATACGACGTAGGCAAAACGATTCACAGTGGATTCGTCCAGTTCGGCGTCCTCCGTCTCGATCGTCAGCTCTCCGCCTTGCGGCATCGCGTCCCGCGCGTTGACCGCCAGGTTCAGGATCACGTGTTCGATCTGCCCCCGGTCCGCTTTAATCCTTCCGAGTTTCGAGGAGCGGGAAATACTGAGCTCGATGTCCTCCCGGATCAAACGCCGGAGCATCTTTTCCATTTCGGCGACAACCGTGTTCAAGTCCAGGACCTTCGGCTCGAGAACCTGTTTGCGGCTGAAGGCCAATAGCTGCTGGGTCAGCGCAGCCGCCCGTTTGCCCGCGTTCTGGATCTCGTCAGCCGCTTCACGAAGAGGATCGTCCGGGGCGATTCGTCGCTGCAGGGCTTCACTGTAACCAATGATCACTCCCAGAAGATTATTGAAGTCGTGGGCGATTCCGCCCGACAGCCTTCCGATCGCATCGAGCTTTTGGGAGCGATACAGTTGCTGCTCGAGTTGTTGGCGCTCCGTGATGTCGCGATTTACGATGACGAGTTTTTCGACTTTTCCTTCAGGGTCTTTCGCCCCGCTGGCGGTAGACTCCAAGACCAGCCAGTGCCCGTCTTTGTGACGGAGGCGATATTCCAGACGCCTCCCAATCCCGGTTTGCCGGGCCTCTCTCGCTGCTTCCATCACCATCTGCCGATCTTCCGGGTGGATTTGTTCATATGCGGAAGTCTTTCCCAGCTCTTCTGCCGAATAGCCGAGAATCTTCTGATAAGAGGGGCTGTTATAGAGCCGGTGGCCGTCAACATCCACAACCGCAATCATGTCCGCCGCGCTTTCGCTGATCAATCGGAACAGTTCTTCTCGCTCTGCCAACTGTCTCCGGATACGATGTATCTGAAGCTGCTGAAAACTTACATAGACATCGAATATCAACACCAGACCCACCAGCGCACGAACCGCCAGGTCGGTGTTCAAGGAGTAGTCGGATGTCAGTTGGGGAAGAAGCGCCGGAAGCAGGACTAGGACGATTCCCAAAGTGAGCAGCAGAGTGACGAGAATTCCAAACGAGGACAGCCACCATTGACGCCGCTCGACCCGGCGCAAGCTGGCCGGTATATGCTGAACCCCTTGCTCGGGATTGCCCGCAGCGGGTTTTGGCATTCGTCCTTCCTCATCAAGGTCATCGGCGAAACGGAGTGAAAACTCTAGCTTGGGGGGAACCTCAAGCATTCACTTGCAGGCAACCGCCCTCGCCCCTCTTTTATCCGTGCACGCACCCTGCGATTGCAGCAGGATGCGACGGGTCATAACACTTGAATTTGCATCGGATCAGCGAATTGCAAATAAGCTAGGTAGGTTCTGCAGGGAATAATTGTATGGGACTGAGATATTTATTCCTAGTTGGCACTTATGAGTCTGCCGAAATCAGCTGTTCTGGGGACCCTTACAAATCGATTGAAGTCTTCTGTCCACCTCCTCCCGGCCACACTGCGACAGAGAGGTTGTCCTACTTAACCGTGCCTCTGTTGAGCGGTTCGAGTTCGAGGTTATCGGGTCTCACAACAGGGCCGTATTGGTTCTGTCCTGCCCGCATTTGCTGGATGGTGTCGCGTTCAAGGCGAATCATCTCGGCCGTGGTGAACGCGCGGGCCGGACTGTTCCTTTTTCTTTCGACTGCGATGAACTCACCTGTCTCGGTGCGGCGCTCGAATTCCTGCTTTAACTGGCAGAACGTCGCCTCGCCCATCGAACGCTTGAGGGCATCGCGCAGCAAGCCGATCACCCTGTTCACTGGCAGCGAGCTCTTGTACCTCTTACAGAAACACGGTCACAAGGCGCGCATCGACCTGGCCGAAGCGCGAATGCTCACTAGCGACAAAGAAAAGCGCGGTTTCGGAGGGCAAGCGTGACAGGTGCTCGTTTACTTCGCTCGACTGTGTGCTAGCGAAAGCCGGTCTTGGGGTGATCCATGTTTGCCAGCGGTGGGATAAGGAGCTAACCCGCCAAGGCCTGCCTTCCGATCGCGATATGCAAAACCCAGGCAACAGCACCAACCTCTCGCTCTGCCGGAGATCATCTCGCGAGCTTGGGGTGATGAGCCACGATCCATTGCTCCACGAGGTCAAGAAACACCGCCGCTTCAGCGGCGACGTCATCCGCGCCATGCCGAGCACAGGCATCTATAGATCGCCAGTGCGGATGGCAGAACGGTGTCGCCGAGCGATGGGTCGAAAGCTGCCGCAGCGACTTGTTGGACCACGTCATTGCCTTCAACGAGCTTCACTTGAAACGGCTGCTCCAGGAATACGTTGCCTATTA
>Ga0074044_10004014_pt1 | contig 12344 bp, 14 predicted proteins | sample BogForMeECP23OM1_FD_94443 | JGI IMG/M metagenome (GOLD analysis project Ga0074044, IMG submission 94443) | Bog forest soil microbial communities from Calvert Island, British Columbia, Canada - Bog Forest MetaG ECP23OM1 | ecosystem: Environmental > Terrestrial > Soil > Wetlands ...
ATCCGGCGGGCGCTCACGCTGCTCTCGGCTTCCTCACGGTCGAGCTCTAGGCGAGCTGTGCGTCCGAAACCTCGCGGCGTTTAAGTCGCCTCAATCTCGATGGGTGGGGCTGTGTCATAGTGGTTGCCAACATTGGGAAAGAACGGCGTTGGCTCAAGTCTTGTAGACATATGTTTTGATGAAAGGCGTCTGTGATTGGTCGGCGGCCCAAACGAACCGACGGGCGCGGCTGACGAGATCAGTATTGACAGCACTAACGATCTCACGTGGCTTGATACGTCTTAGACGATCGAGTATTCTTGGATCGTTTACCGCAACAAAAAGCATTGTTGGAGAGATGGGGAGCGTGATCATCCCCTTCGCGTCGTACCTTATGTTGTTGCACAGGCGCACGGGACGGTCTGATGAGAGGCCGAGCATGAGGCGGCGCGAACTCATCACTCTTCTCGGCGGCGCGGCGGTTGCGTGGCCATTCGCCGCCCGTGCGCAGCAGAAGGCGATGCCGGTAATCGGCTACCTCAGTAGCTTCTCGCCCCCTCCAAACCTTGACGACCTGGGCCGCAGCCCGTCCCGCCAGGGACTGAGCGAAGCCGGTTTCGTCGAGGGACGAAACATCGCGTTCGAGTACCGCTGGGCCGAGGGCCATTATGATCGGCTGCCCGCGTTGGCCGCCGACCTCGTCAGGCGCAAGATCGACTTGATCATGACGAACGGCGGCACCCCTCCGGCCCTAGCGGCGAAGAGCGCAACCTCGACGATCCCGATCGTCTTCACCCACGTCAGCGACCCGGTCGGGATGGGCCTCGTCGCCAGCCTGGCTCGGCCGGGCGGCAACCTCACGGGCTTCAGCAACATCACCACCGAGCTGACGCCCAAGCGACTCGAGCTGCTCTCCGAGCTGGTACCCCAGGCCCGGGTGATCGCCCTCCTCGTGAACCCGAACAATGCGTATACCGAGCCCATGATCCCAGTCGTGCAGGAAGCGGCGCGCGTGAAAGGGCTGCAGCTCCCTATCCTGAAGGCCAGCACCGAAGGCGAAATCGACGCGGCCTTCGCGACCCTCGTTCAACTGCACGCCGACGGGCTCGTCGTCGGCGCCGAGCCGTTCTTCTACAGCCGGCGAGAGCAGCTCGTGGCGCTCGCATCACGCTATGCAATTCCAGTGATATATGAGGCCCGCGACGAGGCTACAGCAGGCGGCCTGATCAGCTACGGGCCGAGCCTCGCCGTCCTCACCGCCATGGATCGCCAAGCCGGCATTTACGCTGGAAGGATCCTCAAGGGCGAGAAGCCTGCCGACCTGCCGGTCCAGCAGCCGACGACGTTCGAGCTGGTCATCAATTTCAAGACCGCCAAGGCGCTCGGCATTACCGTGCCGCAAACCCTCCTCGGCCGTGCCGACGAGGTGATCGAATAACCCGGTAGCGCCTCACGAGCGGCCGTTGTGCCCACGTGCAACGAAAGGCCGGTAAGGGTCGAACCTTGCGGCTCAACCGCGGTTCCGCGAGCGGCCGGAATCGGCGCAATTGAGCCATCCCGCATGGTGGCCTTGAGCGCGTACTGTTGCCCCATTTGGGTCATTCGCCGCCGCCAGCCGAATTGGCTCAGTTGGGTCGATTTGACTCGTTCACCCAAGGGCATCCGAACGGCGGGCACGCTCGGTCAGCCGCCATCGGACGTTGCGGCGGCGGAGCCTAACCGTGGCCGACAGTCGTCCGGGTTGGGTTCATACTGGTCCCAATTGCCCGGCTGGGGTCGGTCGCCAGCAATGGTCTGTTCACTCAATAAAGCACCGACGGCAGATAGGCGCCGGCGGGTTCGTTGTAGAGACCAATCGTCATCAAGGTCGTCTGGTGCACAAGGCGCAGGCCATTTTCCAGGCACCAGCGGAACAGGTCCCCATTGCGGGTTGGCAGCAGAAATCCGCCGCCTGGGAAATTCGGAGCCGCACCGATCAGCGCCTTCAGACCTTGGTTAGTCTCGGCGACCGCATGGGCGAAGAACGCAACACCGGTAGCGTAGGCAGTGATCTTGCCTAGGTGCTCGACGACGCAGGCCGTTCCTGCCGTGATCGCATCGTCGAGTTCGCCACCGCGGTGGTGCCCGTGAACTCTCTGGCACAGCGCATTGCAGGCGGCCAGGTCGTCCTTGCGGGTCGGGCGCACATCGTAGCCTGGGAATTTGAGGCCCAATGGCGCCCCGTTCATTTTCGATACCGTCTCGCGGGTTTCGAAGCCGAGCTTTGTGTAGAGACACAACGAACGATTATGAAAGGCGGATTGCAGCAGCCTGACCCCGGCGGCATGTCGCTCGCTCGCGCGGTCAAGCACGGCGCCCATCAGCCGGCGCCCGATCGCCTGGTTCTGCGCCGCCGGATGAACCGTGATCGGCCCAACGCCCACGATCGGCCCGCGTTCGTCGAGAAAGTTACTCCCGACTACATTTCCTTCCTTCTCGACCACCACCGAGTAGAAGCCCGGATTTGACAACATCATCGTCAAGAGACCCGTGGCTACCTCCGCTGACGGGAAATCCCAAGGGAAATTGTGCTCATCGTCGATTGCCTTGAATGCTTCGAAGCAGATTGGGCCGCACACAGCGGCATCCATGGGTGTGCCAGGTCGCAGCAATATGCTCATGTGTCCCTCCAACGCTAAATTATGGTGCTTTATATCGGCTAAACAGCTGCCGATCACTTCACTTTACATGGTCCCCGCCCTCGGCGATCGCCGCTTTCTCGCAAGGCCGATTATCCGCCGAAATCCGTGACTGTCCGTTTCCTGGTCGACCTGATTATGCCCTGCCGAGGTCATGATTGGCTGCTTCGGGTCGACTCCAGCGGTTCGATAGTGGCCCCGCGAACGGCCGGAATCGGCGCACAGGCGCCTTCCGACAAGCAGCAGGACAGGGTGAGCCGTTCACCCGTCAGAGCCTGATCACTAGTGGACCGGGCCAGGCGGGATGCTGTTAGCGAGCTGGGTCACGGCTGCCATGATCCGGCGCCAAGTCGCTGCTCCGTCACGATCGCCGGCGAGCGCCAGCTCGTTCGCGCGAGCAGCGGTCTCCTCAAGTGCGTTGTCGCCATAGCGCTTGAGCATCAGCTGCGCTGCCCGCCAAATGTCGATCTCAGGGATCAAACACAAGACTCATGAAATCCCAGCCCGGATTACCGATGACGTTCGGGGCGCGGCAGAGGTGCTTCAAAACTCGACGCCGCCCCAGCATCAACTGGCCCGACGCACCGTCCGCGCCGAGCGCGATCATTCCCGGACGGCGGCGGTTCTCCGCATCCTCGTCTTTTGTATAGTCTGGTGGCGGTGAGCGTCTGGCACCCGCCATCCGCACTGTGAAGTTCACCGCGATCGCCGTCCTGAGCCCCGCGGCCGACGCCTCGGGTCTGGTTCCTCCGGGGTCGGCAGTCTGGCCGCCGGAGGCTCAGGTGGCGCGGCCGGAAGCTTCGCCCGGATGTCTCGGAGAAGCCGGATGCGCCGTGATAGCGGATAGCGGTCGTTCTGGATGATCCGGTTCAGCTCGCCGACCTTCGCGGTGGACCGGGAACTGTTCTGGGGCGACGATCGCCTGGACGATGCCACCGCTTGGCACAGGTGGGGCACTCTGAAGCGATAGAACCGGAGGGCAGGAGGTTGGGCATGGACGAGACCAAACTCGAAAAGCTGGCACGGCTGTCCGGTAAGGCCGCATCGAAGGCCCTCGGGGCGCTTGAGCGACGCGGTTACGACATCCGTGGAAAGCTGTCCGCCCCGATCAGCCGGGTTCCCCGTCGCACCCCTCCAAAGCCAAAAACGGACGACTGATGGCCGACCCTAAAGCGATCTACAACTGGCGGCGGCTTGATGATCGGATAACCACGTCCGGTCAGCCGACCGAGCCGCAACTCGCCGACATCCGCGCCCTCGGCGTCCTCCATGTCGTCAATCTCGGCCTTCATACCCATGAGAAGGCGCTCCCGGATGAGGCCGCGAGCGTTAGCCGGCTCGGCATGACGTGTATCCATATCCCGGTTGATTTTCAGAACCCGACTAACGGAGATTTCGACCAGTTCTGCTCGGTAATGGAACAGTTGAAGGAAGTCCCGGTTCACGTCCATTGCATCGCGAACTATCGGGTCTCAGCCTTTTTTCTTGCCGGCGAAGCTGACCGGTTGGTTGCTGCCGGGGACAAGGGCCGCGGCGGTCCGCTGCAAGCCGACATGGATGCCATCAAGGTGACTGGCCTGGTCCCGAGCGCGTTGGAAAACCTAAGCCGCAGCTGACGTCCCCATAGATCGGGCCGAACGATCAGGCGAAAGCTCTGGTCGCGCGCGCCGGTCTCGGGCGAGGGAAAGGCAAAGCGCAGATCGGGCTGGGCCGCGGGGTTACCGATCGGATAGGGGCCATGCACCGAGCCCGTCCAGCTCGTCACCCATTTCTGCGAGGACTGTGCCGAGACGGAGGAAGCGCTGATTGCGGCCATCAACACTATTATAAGACGGAAGATCGGGCGCATGCGTTGCGTTCTCTCCCCCGCGATTTTGTGTAGCTGCCGTGTGCGTCATCGGCGGGCGCTGCATTGACGCGGTGCCGTATCGGAGGTCACCGGAGGGTGGTGCTTGAGGTAGCGCCGCTGCGTCAGCCTCTCGAGGGGCACTCCGCGTCGCGCGGGTCCCCCCTATGGACTACCGGCACAAGCCACCACGCAGGGGGGTCAATTTTGGACGCCGATCGGGGGTCAATATTCAACGCCGGTTGACATCCTGGCTATAACTACGCTTACGGCTATCCGTACTATGGGTGGTATCCGGGGACCGCGTACCCTTACTGGGATCCCACGGCCGCATGGCATCCCTATTCGAAGACGAATCCAAATTGGATACCCTATGTCGGCTGGCGCTGATCGCTGAGGCGTACACGGCCGCGGGGGACGGGCGGCGTTAGGATATTGCCCGGACCACTAGCGACGGTGACAGGATCGGTTCGCCGGTGGCACTATCCTCTTGCCCACGCCGCGGGTGGGCGGGCAGGAGCCGAGAGATGCCATCGGGCCGGCGAATCGAGGATTATGCCCTGATCGGTGATTGCGGCTCGGCCGCGCTAGTCGGGCGCGACGGCTCGATCGACTGGCTCTGCCTCCCACGATTCGATTCGGGGGCGTGCTTCGCGGCGCTTCTCGGTGAGCCCAAGCACGGCCGCTGGCTAATCGGCCCGGCAGAGCCGGCCGCCCGTGTCGAGCGGCGTTATCTCAATGGATCGTTGATTCTCGCAACGACGTTCGAGACCGCGGAGGGCGCGGTCGAGCTCGTCGATTTCATGCGGCCGCGCCGTCGCCTCCCCCAGCTTGTGCGCCTGGTCCGCGGGCTACGCGGACGTGTCGCCATGTGCACCGAGTTGATTCTGCGTTTCGACTATGGCGCGGTTGTGCCGTGGGTCGAACGCCTGTCGGAGGGTGGAGTGACCGCCATCGGCGGACCCGAGAGGGTGGTGCTGCGCACGCCCGCGCCGCTGCACGGCGAGGACCTCAAGACGGTCGGCGAGTTCACTGTCGGGGCCGGGGAGACGATCCCCTTCGTGCTGAGCTACGCGCCTTCCCACCAGCCCTTGCCGCTCCCGGTCGATCCGGCGCGGGCGCTGCACGACACCGAGATATTCTGGCGCCGATGGTCCGATCGATGTGCATCCGCGGGCCCATGGACCGACGTGGTCAAGCGATCACTCGTCGTTTTGAAAGGGCTGACCTACGCGCAGACCGGCGGCATCGTCGCCGCGCCGACGACCTCACTGCCCGAGCAGCTCGGTGGCATGCGCAACTGGGATTACCGATATTGCTGGCTACGTTGCGCCACCTTTACGCTGCTGGCATTGATGCATGCGGGGTATTACGAAGAGGCGCGGACGTGGCGCGATTGGCTGTTTCGCGCGGTCGCGGGCAGCCCGGATCAGCTGCAGATCATGTATGGCCTGGCCGGCGAGCGGCGGCTTACCGAGTGGGAGGTCTCGTGGTTGCCCGGATTTGAGGGGTCGCGCCCGGTCCGCATCGGCAACGCCGCGGTAAACCAGACGCAACTCGACATCTACGGCGAGGTCCTCGACGCGCTCTACCATGCGCACAGCCACGGGTTACCCCCGAATCAACACGGGGACGCAATCGGGCGCGTCGTTTTAAGACATTTGACCAAGATCTGGGATCAGCCGGATGAGGGCATCTGGGAGGTGCGGGGCCCACCGCAACACTTCACGCATTCCAAGGTCATGGTGTGGGTGGCGTTTGATCGGATGGTCAAGATTCTTGAGCAGCGTGGCAGCACCGGCCGCGCCCTTCCGCGCTGGCGGCAGTTGCGCGACAGAATTCACGAGGATGTCTGCCGCAAGGCCTTCGATACCGAACTCGGCAGCTTTGTCCAGGCTTATGGGTCGAAGGCTCTCGACGCGAGCCTTTTGCTCCTGCCGCTCGTCGGATTTCTGCCGCCGACCGACCCGAGGATCATGGGTACCCTCAAGGCAATTGAGCGGCGTCTCGTCGTCGATGGGTTCGTGTTGCGCTACGACACCGGTGAGGTGGTCGACGGGCTTCCCCCCGGCGAGGGGGCGTTTCTCGCCTGCAACTTCTGGCTCGCCGACAATTTCATCCTACAAGGCCGTATCACCGAAGCGCGCGAGCTGTTCGAGCGCCTCTTGGCGCTGCGCAACGATGTCGGCCTCTTGGCGGAGGAGTATGATCCCCGGCTGGAACGCCAGCTCGGGAACTTTCCGCAGGCGTTCTCACATGTCGCGTTGGTCAATACCGCGTTCAATCTGACTCGCAGCCAAAGACCCGCCGAGCAGCGCGCCGCTCGCCGCCACCGGGCACACCCTAGACGGTTTGAGCCCGCGAGATGAGCCCGGCAGGCCGATTGCCAAAGGCAATCCCACAATTTTTAACCCTGTGCAATCCCGACCTGCCGGCAATCGTTAGGGCCGGATTTTACTGTGCTCTCGGCGGGGTAGCCCGAGCGCCCGGCCACCAGAATAACCGGCCGGATCAGGCCTCCGCGCAATCGCGGCGAAGCTCAGTTCAAGCCGTAGAACCCCATCGCACCGCCAGCCAGCACCTGGTGCTGAACCTCGGGCGACGCACCGGCCATGCGGTCCTTGATCATCTGCGGTGCGCCGGGGAAGAAGCCGTCGCGATGCGGATAGTCGGTCGCCCACAAGATCTTGTGCGGTCCGATATACTCGGCGAGCACCCTGAGGCTGCTCGGCTCGAACGAGATCCAGCAATTGCGCCGGAAGAGCTCGCTCGGCCGGGTCTTGAGACCGGAATCGTTGAAGCCCTGATCGTCGAAATGGCGGTCCATGCGGTCGAGCCAGGGTGCCACCCAGCCGCCGCCCGATTCGAGGAAGCCTACGCGTAATTTCGGGTGGCGCTCGACGACGCCCAGATCACGCTGAGGCACGCCAACATCATCTCCATCGTGTGCGAGATGATGTGTTTGGCGGCACGGCCCTCGAACCGGTCGATGCCGACCGTCGGCATGCCGCTGCGGCCACCCTCATGGAAGCCGATCGAGAAATCGTATTCCTCGGCGGCACCCCAGAACGGCTCGTACACCGGGTCGTGGATCAGCCGGTCGTTGTACGGGTTAGGCCCCTGGAATATGCCCGCGGAGCCGCTGATTTGTACTTACTGATCCCCCCGCGGCAACCGCCGGCTCGGTCAGTTTGTCGAGCAGCGTCTTGGCCTCTTTGAAATCGGCGGTATCGAAGCCTTCGGTAAACCAACCGTATACCGGGGCGAGCAGCGCCGCCGCCCGCCGAGTCGGGATAAAAATTCAGGCTCTCATCCCACAGCGCTCCAGGTTCGCAGCTGACTCTTTGCTGGAGGGAGCCGGATTCGAACCATCGGTCCCTCTCGTACGACAAGCTCCCGAATTGGCCTGAAAAAGCACCGGAGCTTTGTGCGCAAGGTCAGCCGCGATGCGTGCGCACGCGTGAAATGCTCGGGCGGAGCCGCTATCCTGACAATCGAATGGTTAGACGGGGACCATCGTCATGACCGAACGCTTTACCGAAACCCTGCGCGCCGCGAGTGAGGCTGGTTGGTCGCACGCTGTGCAGCATCGCTTCGTGAATGAGCTATTCGCCGGAGCCGTGCCCGATGCGGTGATGGCGCGCTATCTCATTCAGGACCACCGCTTTCTCGACAGTTTCTTGGATCTGCTAGGTGCGGCGCTTGCCAGCGCCGACACGTTCGCAGCCAGGCTGCGCTTTGGTCGCTTCATCGGCATGGTGTCGGCCGAGGAAAACACCTATTTCCTTCGGGCGTTCGAAGCGCTCGGCGTCACCGAGACCAGGCGCGCAGCCGATCCTGATACGCAGCCGACCATAGGCTTCAAGGCGATCATGCGCGAGGCGGCGGATACACGCAGCTATGCCACCGCTCTTTCAGTCCTCGTCGTGGCCGAGTGGCTCTATCTCGACTGGGCCTCCCGCGCGCCGCAGCCGCTGCCGAACAACTTCGTACACACGGAGTGGATCACGCTGCACGACAATCCGAATTTTCGTGGGTTCGTCGATTTCCTGCGCACGGAGTTGGACCGTGTCGGCCCGGCGCACGCAGATCTATGCCGCGACTTCTTTTCTCGCGCTGTCGCGCTCGAACTCTCCTTTTTCGAAGCCGCCTATGCGACCTGAGTCTCTCCTGAGGACCTCGGCACCGCTCAGGCGGAATAAACCGCACCTGGGAAGTTCACGGCTGCAACAGATTCAGCGGCCAAGGCGGCGATGGCCGCCTTCGCGGGACCGATGGTTCGAATCCGTCTCCCTCCAGCAAAGAGTCAGCAACGAGCTGTATGAAAATTCGACGCGATCCCAGCCGTCAGGTCGTCATGTCCTCGACGTTCGCGGGTCAGGTTGCTACGGTCGGGACCCGGACCCCATTCTATTTCGATGGGTTGGAAGGGTCCGCACGTAGGTTTGCGTGAGCACGGGCCGCGCCGGAAACTCCTCCGAAATCGGCGAGAAAGTCGTCGAGCAAGTGGCCGCCCGGCTGGGTACGTGGAGGAGGCGAGGGCGAGCGAGCTCATCCGGGCGACGGACATCTTGTTGACCGTTCGGCGCGTACGATTGACCCCGGCTTGGCCCCCAATCGCCAGGCTGAGGAAGCGGCGCCGGGGATGTTCCCCCCAGATCCGGTGCTGCTCCCTTTCTCGCCCCCCGTTCCGTTGCGCCACCGGATTGCGTTGCGGCTGCTGTGGCGGATCGTGTTGCGGTCGGGCGGCTCAAGAGCCTTGCAAAATCAACGTTGTGGCGTTGTTGCGGTTCCGCGGCAAGGCCGAAGCGAAACCCCGCTCGATCAGAACCGCGCTGCGGCCCCTTTTTGACACCGCCAACGGAGAGCGAGATCGGTTAAGGCAATGGGATGATCGAGGAAACGGTGGACTGCACAATTCTCTTGGACCGCTTTTAGTCCGCCGACGATCAGATGCCGTGGACACAGTCGCCCGGGGGACGTACCACCCATCCTTGGCTTGTGCCAGCAGCGTCAGGGCGTTCCCGGTAGGTCAATCGACTGTCGAGCCGACTTACTGTCGGCGTTAGGTACGACCTACATGTGTAGTGAAGTCTGGACGGCAACCAAGCTTGGCGCATTGCACGAGACTCGCGATGCGAAGCTGGCTAATGGCGGATACCGGTTTTCTCCGCTATATCGATGCAACAACACGTTCTAAGTGAGTCACTCCTTCACCCAAGCGTAGTAACCGAAGCACCGTGAGAAAACGACTTCACCCCGAGCGATCTTTCCTGCCCCAGCGCTAGTCGTCGACTGGGGGACTTCGCCCAACCGCTTTCCCGTCTTATTAACCACTGGCACCATGATCCGGCGTGAACGACCTGCCGTCTGTGCGACCTTGGCGCTCGCACGGACGTTGTCGCGATTCGATGCCGGTTTCGCCGTTCCCGCTTGGCGGGACGCCAGACTCGTCTTCGACGAAGCGACTTTGGACACCTTGACGCCCGTCGAATTGACTGTTACCCGAATCATGCTCACCCCCTGCTCCGATAGGAGCCGTCATAGTCTGCTCGCTCGTGGGTCAATACGCCGTCCGTCGAAAACCCCGGCACTCACCTTGCCATCGGATCAGATGGGTTACGGCGGTAGTTTAGGGCGGCGCTGAAACTCCGACTCGCTTTATGGATGGGTGCTGATTGAGGTCGTTCACTGGACCAGTTGTCGCCATGGAGCCGCCCTGGTGCCTGGCGGTGCCCATCTCGCTGCGCTGCCGAACAAGATGACAATGGCCGTGAACATAATTGCCAGGAACTGGACAATTCGCAATGCCATCGCCTTGGCCCTCCCTTGGGTCAACGGATCGAGACTCATCGACGGTAGGCTGAGGTCAATGACGGGTATGGGCCAGACATGCTCTGTCGGTTGGCGCACGCACCATTCGGGTACCAAGCGTCTCATTTAGCCGCTAGATCAAGCGAACCCTCGCCGCTTCGAGCCCTTTTCGACCCTCGACGACATCGACGATAACTGGTTGCCCTTCACCGAGGCTTGTGAGCCCAGATCGCTCAAGAGCGGAGATGTGGACGAACGCGTCCCTTTCGCCACCGTCGAGGGCAATGAAGCCATAGCCTTTCTCGGCGTTGAACCATTTCACTGTGCCGGTCTCCTCGGCGGCTATGCCCGAAGATGACCCGTTCGATGTCGTCGGCCCGAAATTCGCTCGCCCTGGTGTCGTCGGTTTAGCAGTGCTGCTATCGACGCTGATGATCTCGGTGATGTGTGGTCCCTTGTGACCAGGACCGATGCGGACTTGGAGGGTTTCGCCCGGTTGCACGACGTTGATGCCGCTCTGAGCCAGCACGCTCCCCGTGGAGGAAGGCGTCGCCGGTCCCATCCGAGAGTTCGACGAACCCGAAGCCTTTGTCGGGGTTGAACCACTTGACGACCCCGTTGGACCGGGGGACCGGAGGGGTCTTCGAACGTTTGGCTGAAGCGGGGGTGGGTGTCGAATTCGCGAGGGTTTGGGTGATAGGTGTCGACGTCGAAGTCGCGACGCCGCGAATGACGAGAATTTTGAAATGTCAACTTTGTTTCCTGGAGGGATGACCCGATCATTCGGGTAGAGCGACTCGCGGTCGCGCTGTTGCAGATCTGATGGGTCTTGGTTTCGATATGATCCGAAGGTTGTCGGAAAGCACCGCTGGTCGCAACGGTCGTCGATTAGGTGGCCTTGCGGAGCGCTCGGATCAAGCAGGATAATCAGACCGAGACCATCCCCAATCGGAACGCTCCCATCTCGCGGGTGGTCCTGCCGACCGCAGCGGCTGACAATAAAAGGGCTGCAGGTCGGTCAACATCTGCTTGTCATTGGAGTGAGACAATGATACCCGGCGGCCATGAAGTAGAACACACCGCGCCATGAGGTTCGTCCCGATGAGTGGGCCAATCACCGAGCCGAGCCCACTCACGAGGATGAGCTGGCTGCTCACGGCTACGACTCGGTCGGTCGGCATCCGGTCGTGCGCGTGGGCGACGCAGACCGGGTAGAGGCGGCGGTGCTCGGCGGGCTTGCGTTCCAGGTCCCGATCGGCCGACTCTCGGACCGCTTCGACCGGCGCATCGTACTGGCTGTGCTGAGGCCAAGGACGGGCAGATCCTGGTCAGCAAGGTTGCATACCGTGCCGATCGCGGTGTAGCCGAAGCGTTCGGAGAAGCCGATCTGACCCAGGGTCGCGTACCCCTGCGCGATGCTGGCGCCGAAACCAAGGTCGCAGCCGTGGCGACGCCAAGCAGCAATCAGCTTGCCCGCCGCCTCCCGCATCGCTACTGCCATGTTAACGCCGCGCGCGGCGGTCTCACCCTTGTCTTGATGTCTGGGTAACATGTCTGGGTCAAAGGAGAACGCCGCGTTCGAAGCGCTCGATGCTCGCCGCCGCCTCTTCAATTGCTCGGGACGATAACTGCCGGACGGGCCGCTTAATTGCTCGCCGCCATGTAAGCGCTCGGTGAGCGGGCCGGCTCAGACGGCAGCGCGGGCGGCGTCTTAGGGGCTGCCAGTTCCAGGGCAGGAGTTCGGTAATGCGGTCCCGTCCGGGAGGTAATCGGGAACCCAGATGTAGCGAAAACTTCGGCCTCAACAATTCTCAGCTCGGCGCATACCTTCCACATCCCGTCGATCGGCTTCCCGCGCTATGCGGGGCCTCCTAAGCGATCTGGTTAGACCACCCGCAGGCTAACCGCCTCGGGTCCCTTTTGACCATCGGCCACGTCAACAGCGACGCGCTGGGCCTCTGCTAAGCCCATGATCCCGGAACGCTCCAATACCGAGGCATGCACAAAGATATCTTTGCCGCCCCGAT
>Ga0074044_10004015_pt1 | contig 12343 bp, 6 predicted proteins | sample BogForMeECP23OM1_FD_94443 | JGI IMG/M metagenome (GOLD analysis project Ga0074044, IMG submission 94443) | Bog forest soil microbial communities from Calvert Island, British Columbia, Canada - Bog Forest MetaG ECP23OM1 | ecosystem: Environmental > Terrestrial > Soil > Wetlands ...
ACCGGATTCACGGCCTATTACCCGTACTACACGAATGGGACACTCGATTCTGGCGGGCCAACATACACTGGCATTTATGGCAAGGAACTGACGAAACAGGAGTACGACTACGGCACCAACGGGCTCGGCAACCTCCTGCGGACTACAACGACCGCCTACCTCGCTCTCAGTAACTCCACCTACCTGAGCTACAACTTACTGGACTTGCCTTCGTCCGTGCAGATCACGGACGGCGGCGGCACGCAGCGCGCCTACACAACTTACGGCTACGACGCAGCGGGCGGCATTCATGGCAACCTCACGTCTACGTCTCGCTGGCTGAACACGAACAGCAGCTACCTCGTAACGAATAACATCTACAACTCAAACGGGCTGGTCACTTCGACTACGGACCCGAAGGGCAATACGACGACCTACGGCTATACGTCGCCCTGCTACGCAGGTTCGGGACCGACATCTGTCACGAATGCGCTCCAGCAAACCACGAACAATTGCTATGACGCGAATTCCGGCCTTCTCGCTTCAACGACCGATCCGAACAACCAAACGACCAGCTATGCGTACGACAACATGCTGCGCACAACGCAGATTACTTATCCGCTTCAGCAAATGGCTGATGGGACATGGTTGCACGGGGTTACCACATTCAGCTATCCCAACACGACGGAAGTGCAAATCAGCGAACTCATGGACGATCAAAGCCACTACAGAAACTCCACCCTCGTGGTGGATGGCGTCGGCCGGGAGATTCAGCAAGCGGTATCGAATGGGGAATCGGCTCCCGACGACCAAGTGGATACCTGCTACGACGGCCTGGGGCGGGCCAAGTTTAGGTCGTATCCCTACCAAGGCAGCGGAATTCCCAGCACACGAACTTGCGCCGGGGCGGGAGACTCATTCGCCTATGATGCCCTGAATCGTGCGACGGGCATCACGCACTCAGATGCCTCCAGTATCCTGACCTCCTATACCGGAAGGGCCACGAGCGTTTCCGATGAGGGTAACGGGACGCAGCGGGTCCAGAGAATCTCGCAGGTGGATGGACTGGGCCGAACGACATCCGTCTGCGAGGTAACGAGCACGACGCTCGGCGTCGGTATCAGCGGCAGCACCACGCCCGCGGCGTGCGGGCAGGACATCGCGGCGACCGGCTTCCTGACCACCGATGCCTACGATGCGCTGGACAATCTGACTTCGGTCACCCAGGGTCCTCTGAACGCGAGGTCGTTCGTCTACGACAGCCTCTCGCGGCTGACGAGCGCGACGAATCCCGAATCCGGCGCAACAGCTTATACCTACGACGCTGATGGAAACGTGGCCACAAAAACCGATGCCCGCAGCATCACGACCACCTCGGCCTATGATGCGCTAAATCGCGTGACTAGCAAGACGTATTCGGATGGCACACCAGCGGCTAGCTACGCCTACGACCAGTCGTCCGCGCTGGGCGTGACGCTTGCGAACACAGTCGGCCGAATTTCGTCCGAAAGCACGGCCGGGACGTATCCCTCCGGCGCAGTCTTTAGCTATGATTCGATGGGGCGTGTGCTCAACAACTCGCAATGCACGCCGCAGAACTGCTCGGGAACTGCTTTTCCAATTGCTTACAGCTACGACCTGCTGGGCGATGTCACGTCATCCTCAAATGGCGCGGGCGTCACTCTGGGCTATGCGTATAACACGGGCGCTCGGGTGACTTCGCTAACCAGCAGCCTGTCGGACTCGAACCATCCGGGGACGCTGCTGGGCAGCCCCAACATTGCGCACTACAACGCTGCTGGGTCGCTTCTTTCCGCATCGCTCGGCAACGGAATCAGCGAAACGCGAACGTACGATGGCAGGCTGCGGCTGAACGGCATCGCGGACGGTTCGGTCTACAATCTGACGATCCCCACCTACGCACCCAATGGTGATATTTTGGCCGCGAACGACAGCGTGAACGGGAATTGGACGTATGGCTACGACGCCTTCAATCGGCTCATCTCCGCGAATGCGACGGGGCAAGCGTATACGTACGCCTACGACCGGTTCGGCAACCGCTGGCAGCAGAACGGGCCGCATCAGTCGTTGCCTCCCGGTTTCGGAGCCAATAATCGCATCGTTTCGGGCACCGGAGTCGCATACGACGCCGCCGGAAACACCACGAACGACGGGACGACGGCCTACACCTACGACGCCGAGGGCCGCATCATCACAGCCTCAAATGGGACGAGCGGAAGTTCGAGCTATGTGTACGACGCGGAAGGACGGCGCGTCAGGAAGACGACCGCGGCAGAGGGCACGGTCGATTTTCTGTACGATCTGGCGGGCCATGAGATAACGCAGGCAAGCTCTGCGGGCGCGTGGATGCGGGGAGAAGTGTACGCGGGCGAGCGTCACCTGGCGACGTACACCGGCACCGGCGGCACAACGTATTTTATCCACGCCGACTGGCTGGGTACGGAGCGCGCCCGGAGCAATGTAAGCGGTGGATCGTACGAAACCTGCACGAGTCTGCCGTTCGGCGACTGGCTCACCTGCACAGGCGGCGATCCCAGCCCGATGCACTTCACCGGCAAAGAACGCGACTTCGAATCCGGCCTCGATAACTTTGGGGCTAGGTACAACTCGTCCCAAATGGGAAGGTTCATGAGTCCCGATCCGGTCGAAATTACGACGGAGCGACTGAAGAACCCGCAACAGCTCAATCTTTATGCCTATGTCGCGAATAATCCACTGCGTTTTATCGATCCAACCGGAGAGATTTTGCAATGCGCGGGTGACGCCGACCAACAAAAGCAGTGCTTTGCCGACCTGCAGCAGATAGCCGGGGACGCTGCAAATCGACTCTCAATGGATGCGAAAACGGGGGTCATCAGTTTCGACACCAAAGACCTTGACCTAAGCAAGAATGAGGGAGGGTCGCTCGTCAACGACCTCGTCGGTAGCAAGAATACATACGATTTCAGTATCGGCCCTACCGTGGAAACCGCGAATGGTCCACGGAAAGTTGACTTCATCACCAATCTGCCATCCTTCGGAGACCAACCTCAAATAGGTCAGCCGAAAGTTGGAGTAAGCGACGTTGTTGCGCTGTTCCTCAACAACCCGAACATTACGCAAGTCTCGAACACAAATCTGAAGGTGGCTCTCGATTATACCGTTGCCTTCCATGAGCTTGCGGAGGCTTTTGCGAAGATCGATGGAGGAAAAGGCGGAAGCTATGAACAGGGTCACAATGCTGCTCTTCAAAGAGAGATGATCCTGAGAGATCAGCGCCCGTACCTGAAGCAATACAACACGGGCGCTGGCGGGCCAGCGAACTCTCCAAATCCGCAAGGGGGGATCATCATTAAGCGATGAGCATGAAAATCTTAAGACAGTTTGCATTTGCGGTGTCGATACTCTTCCTTTCGGTGGGGACCGGAAACGCAACTATGCGTGTCGTGCAAAAAGAAATCTCCGTGAGTCGGGAGCTCGCGGGGCATGTCCTTGTTAAGGGAACGGACGCACCGGCAGGCAGCGTGCTGGTTGAACTCTGTAGCTCTGACTGGAAGACGGTCATCGCATCTACGAAGACCGATGAAAAAGGTCATTTCTCTCTCGAAAAGCCAGCGTCGGGAAGACTATTTTACGTCCGGATGTCGGCACCGGGCATGGACATTTACGAACTTCGAGTTCGCATCGACAAGCACGCCGCGAACGACCTGACGATCCGCCTGAGTGTAGCCACTTGAACAAGCGGAGCAGGTAGCCGCCGATCCGCGCCGCCTGCCAATCCCGGTCCAGGTCCGCCCGATCCCGCGATCCGATCCCGCCCGCCGAGGTTCTCTAAGCGGTTAACGCCTCGCGCCGGGGAGCGCGGAGAAGGACGGCGCTGACGCGCCGGGAGGGGGTATGACACGTCACCCCAGAATGGGTGCTGCACAGCAACTTTGGTTGCTGTATGGGAACCATCGAGAAATCAGCGAGTTACAAAATCTCCGGCGCTGCAGAGCGCCGCACGGTTCCTATACGGGAACTTGTTGAAAAGAAACGAAGGCGATAGAACGCTGGTGTCACGGCTACTTTCGCGGAATGCGAGTTGAAGGCTCATCCTTGAGAAGCCTCCGCAGGGCATCTTTGAGTTGCCTCTCGACCTTGGCTTCGTCAACAGCGTCTTTATGTCCGATACGAAGGACCGTTTCTTCGCGGAACTCCTGCGCGTTGTGTACACGGCGCACGATCAGTTCCACCGGGTGTGACGGGCTGTCGCCTTTTCTGATCCCTTCGGACCTGGCTTTGATGATGGCTGTGATCAGATCGATGATGCTCTTGGCCAGGCTGAGGCCCGCAGTCGTCAGGGCCAAATACACCAGAATCTCGGGGCCGCTTTCGTGCTCTTCGAATGCGAACGAGCCGTCAGAACCGGGCACCTTGGCCAAGCTGCGATCAATCAGTTCGTAGGCATGGGGAGAGTGCTCCCGATGGAAGCACCCTGAGGCAACCCGAACTTTTATGGAAACGGCTGCTTCGCCTGGCTTGGGCGCTCGTCTCGCCTCGAAGCCACGCATACGATCACGAAAAGTCTCCTGCCATTCACCGTGCACAGTTGTAGCCTCACGAACAGGAATTTTCAGACGGCGACGCCTGCGCCTTTTAAAAATCCATCGATGGTCTTGAGCAGGTGGTTCTGTTGGTGAAGCGGCAGGCTGTCGATCCGCTCCATGCGGCGCAGCACCCTGCGGTTGGGCATTTTGGTGGAAACCTTTTTCGCCTTGGGATGCAGGAACTCATCCAGGCTCACATCGAGAGCCAGGGCAAACCGCACGGCCATCTCTGCCGAGAACAGCCGCCGATCCGTTTCGTAGGCCGAGACCAAAACCTGACCGATCCCGACCTTCTTTGCTAGCCCCGCTTGTGTATAGCCGCGCTGCTTCCTAAAGCGAGCCAGCCGCTCGCCCAGGGTCTCCCCGCCAAAGTCCAGCGGCGGTTTTTTGATAGTGGGTCTCTTCGACATGCGGCGTAGTTTAATGCTGTCTCTATTTTCTACTTGACGTAAGTATACGCAGCGTACTATTTTACACAACGTTTTCCAAGCACAAAAATCCTCTTGACAGGGTTTACGGGAAGAGGCCGAAAACGGCGAGAAAGGAGGTCCGATGGCGCGAATCCCGGAAGAAGAGATCGAGCGGCTGAAGCACGAGGTCTCCGTGCAACGCCTGGCCGAAGCGCGCGGAGTGAAACTGAAACGGCACGGCGCGGACTTCATCGGCCTGTGCCCCTTCCACGACGATCACTCGCCCTCGCTGGTCATCAGCCCGAGGAAAAATCTGTGGAACTGTCTCGGAGCGTGCCGCGCGGGAGGAACTTCCATCGACTGGGTGATGCGCGCGGAGGGCGTGAGCTTCCGTCACGCCGTCGAACTGCTGAGAGAAGATCATCTTCCTTTAGCTGCGCATCCAAGTGCGAAGCCACCGCGAATATCCACCGTGCCAAAACTGCCCCCGCCGGTCGCGCGCGATGCGGACGACCGTGCGCTGCTGTTGCAGATCGTGAGCTACTACAACGAGACGTTGAAGGCGACGCCCGAAGCACTGAAATATCTCGAAGCGCGCGGCCTGAAATCTTCGGAGATGATCGACCGCTTCCGGCTCGGCTTTGCCAACCGCACGCTCGGCTATCGTCTCCCGGAGAAAAATCGCGTGGCGGGAGCGGAACTGCGCGGACGTCTCGAAAAGCTCGGCATCTACCGTGAGAGCGGGCACGAACACTTCAATGGCTCGGTGGTGATCCCGATCTTCGATGCGAGCGGCCAGGTGGTGCAGATGTACGGGCGCAAGATCACGCCAGGACTCCGCGAAGGAACACCGCTCCATCTTTACCTACCAGGACCGCATCGAGGCGTGTGGAACGAAGAGGCGCTTGCTGTCTCGAAAGAAATCATCCTCTGTGAGGCGTTGATCGACGCGCTGACGTTCTGGTGCGCGGGCTACCGACACGTAACCGCGAGCTACGGGATCAACGGCTTCACGGATGAGCACCGAGCAGCGCTGAAAAAATACGGTACGAAGAAAATCTACATCGCCTACGACCGCGACGACGCCGGCGAGCGAGCGGCCCAGTCGCTTGCCGAAGAACTCATCGCAATGGGCATCGACTGTTACCGCGTGCAGTTCCCGAAAAACATGGACGCGAACGAATACGCGCTGAAGGTGACGCCAGCGGCGAAGAGCTTGGGCATCCTGCTAAACAAGGCCGCGTGGTTCGGCAAGGGCCAGCGGCCCACCGTGACGGTCATCGAGCCGGTAAGCGAGAAGCCACCAGCCATCGAAGAAAAAACCGAATCAGCGGCTAAAGAAAAAATCTCCGAACCCATCGAGACCACAGTGAGGGAGGAAAACGCTCTTCCCTTAGCTGCTGAAGTTGCGGAGGCCTCGCCGTCCGCGCCGCTGCCATCCGCTGTTGTGCCGACCATCGACGTGCCCACGGAGATCAAAGGCGAAGACATTTTCATCACCCAGGGAGACCGCCTGTACAGAATCCGCGGCCTCGGGAAGAACACGAGTCACGAACTGCTGAGGGTAAACGTGCGGGTATCGAGCACGAACCTGCGCGGCGAGAGCGGCTTCCACGTGGACATGTTCGATCTGTACTCGGCGCGGCACCGTACGGTGTTCACCAAGCAGGCGGCGGAACAACTGGGCGTGAAGGAAGAAGTCATCCAGCGCGATCTCGGGCACGTGCTGCTGAAACTCGAGGAGCTGCAGGGCGAGCAGATCAAACGGGCGCTCGAAGCGAAACCGGAAGAGGCGGTGCTCAGCGAGGAAGAAAAAACGGCCGCGCTGGACCTGCTGCGCGATCCAAAGTTGCTCGACCGCATCCTCGGTGACTTCGAGCAGTGCGGTGTGGTGGGCGAGGAGACAAATAAGTTGGTGAGCTATCTGGCGGTGATCTCGCGGTTGCTCGAAGCGCCGCTGGCGATCCTGGTGCAATCGAGTTCCGCCGCAGGAAAAAGCGCACTCATGGAAGCGGTGCTGGCGCTGCTCCCCGAGGAGCAGCGCGTGCAGTACTCGGCGATGACCGGACAGAGTCTCTTCTACATGGGCGAGACCGATCTAAAAAACAAAGTGCTGGCCATCGTGGAAGAGGAAGGCGCGTTGCGCGCGGCCTACGCGCTGAAACTGTTGCAGAGCGAAGGCGTGCTGACCATCGCCTCAACGGGAAAAGACGCGACGACGGGACGGCTCATCACGCATCAGTACCGCGTCGAAGGCCCGGTGATGCTCTTCCTTACCACGACAGCAATCGATCTCGACGAAGAGCTTCTGAATCGGTGCCTGGTGCTGACGGTGGACGAGGACCGCGCGCAGACGCAGGCGATCCACAAAAAACAGCGCGAGGCGCAGACCATCGAAGGACTGCTGGCTCGGCACGAACGCGACGAGATCCTCCGCGTTCACCGCAACGCGCAGCGGCTTCTAAAACCGATCTTCGTTGCCAATCCTTACGCCAGCAAGCTGACGTTCCTGGACAGCCGGACGCGAACGCGGCGCGACCACATGAAATATCTGACGCTCATCCGGGCCGTCGCGCTGTTGCACCAACACCAGCGGCCCCGGAAGACGCTCATCTCTCGCGGCAAAACGGTCGAGTACATCGAGGTCACGCTCGACGACATCGGCATCGCCAACCAGCTCACCGAAGAAGTGCTGGGCCGTTCGCTCGACGAACTGCCACCGCAGACGAGGCGGCTGCTGTTGCTCATCGAGGAAATGGTGCGCGGAGAATGCCAGCGGCAGAAGATGGAACGGAGTGACTTTCGTTTTAGCCGCCGCGACGTTCGCGTGTTCGCGCAGTGGGGCGACACGCAGCTCAAGACTCATCTGCGGCGTCTCGAAGAACTCGAATATCTCCTCGTGCACCACGGCGGACGCGGCCAGAGCTTCGTCTACGAGCTTCAGTTCGAGAGCAAAGAGGACAACCGGAAACCGTTCTTCCCCGGCCTGATCGATGTGAAGAAACTCGAAACCTGCGCCTACGACGAAAAGAAGGCGGGGGTAGAAGACGAGAAGGCGGGCTTGGAAGGTGAGAAGTCGGGGTCAAGTCGGCCCCAAAGCGGGGGGATGTCGGGGGGTGGGCGGGGCGAAGAATCGCCAGCACTGGCGCGGCAGAATGGCGATTTTCGGCGAAATCCCGAAAAACGCACGACTCGGGACACGCGAGAAAATCGCGCCGTAGGCATAGCCGCGAAGGTGCAGTGATGGCGCGCATCACCAAGAAGCGCAAACCCGATCCGCCAGCGACAACGCCGCTGGCCGCGCTCATGTACGAACACTTGAACGCGCTCCGAGTGCGGGACTACTCCGAACACACGGTGCGCAATCGCAAGGTGCACATCGGCTTTTTCCTCGACTGGTGCACGGAGCGTGGCCTCTCCGAGCCCACGGAGATCACGCGCCCGGTGCTCGAACGCTATCAGCGGTATCTGTTCCACTACCGCAAGAAAAACGGCGAGCCGTTGAGCTTCCGCTCGCAACATACGCGCCTCGTACCGTTGCGCGTGTGGTTCAAATGGATGACGCGGCAAAATCTCATCCTGCACAATCCGGCCAGCGAGATCGAACTGCCGCGCCTCGGCTATCGCCTGCCCAAACACGTCCTGACCATCTCGGAAGTCGAGCAGGTGATGATGCAGCCGAACCTCGCCGATCCCATCGGACTGCGCGACCGCGCCATCCTGGAAGTGTTCTACTCAACGGGAATGCGGCGGCTCGAACTCATCAACCTGAAACTCTACGATCTCGACGCCGAGCGCGGCACGATCCTCATTCGCCAGGGCAAGGGGAAGAAAGACCGCGTGATCCCGATCGGAGATCGTGCGCTCGCCTGGACGCAGAAATATCTCGAAGAATCCCGGCCCAAGCTGGCGGCGGAACCCGATGACGGCACGGTGTTCCTGACGGCGCTAGGCGAGCCGTTCAGCCGGGACCACCTGAGCGATGCGGTGCGCACGCACATCCTCGCTGCGCAGCTCGGCAAGACCGGAGCGTGCCATCTGTTCCGCCACACGATGGCGACGTTGATGCTCGAAGGCGGCGCCGACATCCGTTTCATCCAGCAGATGCTCGGGCACGCCGATCTCTCCACCACGCAAATCTACACGCAAGTCTCGATCCGTCTGCTGAAACAAATCCATTCGGCGACGCATCCCGCTCATCTCCACAAAACCGAAGCAGCGGCTAAAGAAAAAATCCCGGAGGAGCACGCCGCGTTGTTCGACGCTCTCACTGCCGAGGAAGAAGCAGAAAAAGAGTAGCTCCCGCGTTACAATACCCGCCAATGGAAGCAACAGCCCAAGAACACGTGTTCCGTGGGTCATGCAGCGATCCGTGTGTGCTTTTTCCTTTAGCTGCGTTCGAGGGTGTAGGCGAAAACTCGCGTCTGGGGTTCGCGAGAAAAAATCCTGCACCACATCAGGGCAGTGCGTGGTCTAACTCCGCGAGCGCACTAGGGATACGAGAAGCGTTGCTGGAAACTCGTGGTGGATCACGTTATACCGGCAAGGAACGCGACACGGAATCCGGGCTGGACAACTTCGGAGCGAGATACAACGCTTCCAGCATGGGGAGGTGGACGTCTCCTGACGCTATCAACCTGACTGATGAACGAATTTTCAATCCCGCGAACACGCTGAACAAATACGTCTACGGCGGCAACAACCCGCTGAAGTACATCGATCCGGATGGGCGGGATATCACGGTCTTTGAAACGGATACGGGACGAGAAGGGCACTTTTGGATGGTCGCGTACGATCAGTCGAATGGCCACTCTGCAGTGATGGACTTCGGACCGAAGAATGGCAGCAATCTTGGCACTGAAGCTGCAGAGGTGGCAGGCGCGGACGTGGCCGGTGATGTGAATTACCAAAGCCATATGAGTGCGGACGAGATGCGACAGGACTACTCCAGCTTGACAATCCAGACGAATCCCGAAGATGCCGAGAAAGCGATTCAGGCTATGAACGCCTTCAATAGCGCGGACCCAAAATACAACCTCTATAGCGAGAACTGCACAACAGTGTGTAGGGATATTCTCAAGAAAATTCTCAAACTCGACAGCACGAGCATCGAACCGTCGTCGTTGTGGGCCGATATCTTTAAGAAGTGGTCCAAGCAGGCCCTTACACAGCCGCCCGTTAGCAATCCGCCCACCGTTCAGTCGAAGCCCGGTACCGACTTTGGTCAACCCCGATATCCAACGAATACTTTCGACTTCGTTTGGATGCTCTTACACCCGCAACAACAGGGACATGGAACAGGCCGTCTAGTCGGCCCGTGCGGTGGCCCTGGTCAGCCCCCCTGTCCGTGACCGATCGCCGGACTGGGACCACAGAAGGCCTGTGTTACGACGTTCGGACCGAAAGGCCCGACAACGACCTGCGATTAGGTATGGGAGGCTCGAAAAGTGCAGAAGACCTATTTGGAATCTCACAAGAAGCTCTGGACGGCCCTAGCAATGACCGGCCTCCTTGCGGCCTCATTCTCTTCGTTTATGGGTGCCGCGGCGTGCTTTTTCTTGCCTGATCGAAGACTAATCGTGCCTTTCGGTTCCCTAGCCTTGATTCTGGATTTAGGGATTGGTTGGACCATTCACAAGCGAACGGGGCGGAGTTTTCGCGTCGCCATACTAATTTCCTCGGCCGCGGTTGTCGTGGGGGCAGCTCTGATCTCGGTAGCAATTTGGCGGGGTAACTGGCTCGAATTGGTAAGGGAGATTTTCCTCTCCATCGGTAGGACGCACTAACCCAGGCGGGTGGCACACCCTAACATCCAACCCGTTCAAATTTCAATCGCGCGCAAGCAGGTCACACCGGAGTTCATCCGGGTCACGGACGACATTTGAGAGGTGCCGCACCATTCGTTTCTCAGAAGGGTGCGTGAGTTTGCTCTGCGGTCAAGCTGTCCTATTCGCTCGCCGCGTTGCAGAGTCCACAGGGTTTCATGCTTGCATTTTGTGTCCCGCCGACTAGCATCGATCGCGTGAGTGCCATGAAGGCGCTGCGACTGCATCGGTGGAATGTGATGCCGCGCGGCCTTCGTTCTTTCAAAGGCGCGTGGGGCGTCGGGCGGCCCGGCAGTTTACCAACCTTTTCGATAAAATCACTTCACAACCATCCGCATAGCGAACATCCCGAAGGCGCAGACCTCAACGGGCACACCCGCATGTAGCGGTTTGTGTTTATGGCGAGTCTTATACCGGTGAGTGCGCGCCAGCAAGTGTCGGAGCTCAGGTCTGTGAGCTGCTTATTGGCCTTTCTTCTTCAGATAATTCAGCAGCTGCCGGAGCACGAACAGCCAGAAAGCACGGACCTGGGAGTTCATTCGGCCTCCTTGGGTCGGTTTGGGTCGAAAGTTGGGTCCATCCAGAGGGTTAATCGGGGCTAAATCGGAGGGCTAAGCGAAGTCTGATCAATGAGTTACTGCTATCCTACACGCCCATTGATATGGCCGATTCAGGAATTCTACCCTTCCGTCAGCCGTGCTTCAAGCGTTTACAGGGGTGACGCTGAGCGGCAGCGCGAACGTTAAGGCAGTGCTCCTCGATTCTCCACACCAACAACTGCTTGCAGCGCGTTTTGCAATATGGCAGGGTGATTATGAGGCTGTACGATGCGAAATGCGGTTCGACAAGTCGGGTGCCACGCGGGGGACGCAGGAGAGGCTCGCCTCGGCCAACAGCCCTTGTATGCGATGCGCGCGTGCCAGACCGTCCCTGGCCCTCGGAGCCCAGGTGTAGGAGGTTTCGAGCCTTCATTTCCGAGTGTCCACCTTCCAAAACCTAATCGAGAAATCCAATTATCAGAATCCAGGCTATCTCACAGAAAACAAAGGCCCGAGATCAGTCCTAATCGAGAATTTTTGCGAAGGTCAGTGGTGTCGCCATGAGCACGAATCACGGGCCGTACGACGTCATCTGCATCGGCGCGGGGCCGACCGGCCTCGCCTGCGCCATCGAGGCCAGGCGCGCCGGCATGCGCTCGCTCGTCATCGACAAGGGCTGCCTCTGCAACTCCCTCCAGCACTATCCGACGAACATGCTCTTCTTCACCACCCCCGAGCGCATGGAGATCGGCGACCTCCCCATGACCACCGTCGGCGGCAAGCCCACTCGCGCCGAAGCGCTGAAGTATTACCGCCGCGCCGCCGAGCATTACGCCGTCGAAACCCGCCTCTACGAAACGGTCGGGCAGGTGGAAGGGAAGGACCATGCGTTCGTCGTCCACACCCGCGACGCCTACGGCAAGAACCACGAATACCACGGCAAGAAAGTCATCATCGCGACGGGATACTACGATCTGCCGAACTACCTCGGCATCCCCGGC
>Ga0074044_10004017_pt1 | contig 12339 bp, 10 predicted proteins | sample BogForMeECP23OM1_FD_94443 | JGI IMG/M metagenome (GOLD analysis project Ga0074044, IMG submission 94443) | Bog forest soil microbial communities from Calvert Island, British Columbia, Canada - Bog Forest MetaG ECP23OM1 | ecosystem: Environmental > Terrestrial > Soil > Wetlands ...
AGAGTTTGCAGCTGGTTGTATTTCTCGGACCAGGGCGAGATCACGTCCCAGCGCAGGCCGTAGTTCAAGGTGAGATTGGGCCGGATTCGCCAGCTGTCTTGGGCGAACAGCCCGGTGTATTTGTTGCGGTTGTAGAATCGCCGGGAATCGCCCTGGTTGTAGCTGCTGGCGATCCCAAGCAGGAAGTCGGCCAAGTCCGCGCCGGTTTCGGTTCCCTGGAACACGAAAGCGCCATTAAATGTAACATCCGGATTGGTGTTGATCTGGTCCAGGTGGAATTGTCCGCCAACCTTGATCGTGTGTTTGCCTATGACTCGGGAATAGTTATCCATCCACTGGAATGTATTGTTGACCTGTGTCAGTCCGGTGATGTCTTCGCCGAAGGTGAAGTCGTTGAACGAAACGTTCTCGATGCCTTCAATCCCTGGGGCTAGCGGAATGATCCCCGGAATGCCGGTTGGGCCAACAAATCCCTGCGCAGCCAAACTTGGCCCCATTCCGCCTACTGGGCGCCCTGCGTTGGTGGCAGCACGCATGTAGCTGAAATGCAATTCGTTGACCGCATTCACCCCGAACGCCTTGGTGAGGCCGAGACTCAGCAGTTGCGCGCGGCCGAGCGTCATGGCGTTGAAACCGGGAACATTGGCCCCACCCTGACCCGTGGGGTAGGGATTGTTTAGAACGTAGTCGTCCAGGAAGTCGTACGCGGCAATCGATCCCCAGCGCGTGTTGGCGTCTATTCGGATCGCTCCTTTGTCATCGCGAAGGGTCTCGTTGTACGCCGAGGTGGAAAATATATTTCCCGATTGATTAGGTTTGGGGATGTATGGCAGCAAGGCCTGGGCTGGAGCCGACCACTTACTCTCTGGAATCTGGGCGTTGGGCAAGACGCATTGCGACGAACTGACGCAGCCCGAGGTGTAGTAGGGTTCACCTGGATAGACCGAATACTGGAGCTTACTTGACAGCAGGTCAGCCCAGTACTGTCCATTCACGATTCCGGTCAACGAGCCGGCCAGGTCAGAGAGATTGCCGGTTCGATCCTGTAAGGAGGGGACCGAAATCCGGCCGGTGTCTACACCTTGATCCAGGCGAGTGCCTTGATAGTCGGCAAAGAAGAAGACTCCATGCTTTCGGAGCGGGCCGCCGAGCGTTCCTCCAAATTGGTTCTGCTCGAACTGTGCGCGTTCGGCAGAGAAGTAGTTGCGCGCGTCAAGATTGGTATTACGCAGAAACTCGAAACCGTCTCCGTGAAATTGACTGCTACCCGACTTGGTGAGAACGAGAACCTGCCCACCGCTGTAATTGCCGTATTCGGCATCGAAACTGTTGGTCAGAACGCGCAGCTCCTGGATCGAATCGAGATTCGGAACAATGGCGGTTCCCATGTTGACGTCCTCCTCAACGTCACTGCCGTTGACGCGGAACCCATTGGCAGTTTCGCGCTGGCCGCTGATGGAGGTGCTTCCCGCATTGAGGTCGCCGGACGGGGAGCTGCTGGTAACGCCGCTCATGACGACGGCATTGGGCTGCTGAGAACTCGTCGGAACGATGCCCGGTTGAAGCGCCATCAGATCGGTAAAGCCCCGCCCGTTCAATGGGACGCTGGCTATCTTGGTAGCCGCGATGCTTTCTCCCATTTGGGTGGTGGAAGCGTCGATCTGGACACTTTCAGCGCTAACCTCGACGGTCGTCGCTTCGGACGTCAGCTCAAGTTCAACGTCCACTTTGAGCACCGCCGACCCAGCAAGTTCCACGCCCGTCTGCACGTATGGCTTGAATCCGGGGGCTGCGGCCTCGATCTGGTAGCGTCCTGCGGGAAGCGCGGAAAAGGTATAAATACCTTTCTCGTCGGTGGCGCAACTCTGTTGCATGCCGGTCTCCAAGTTGCGGATGACAACTGTCACCGTCCGGACGACGGCACCGCTGGGATCGACTAGTGTCCCTGAAATACTTCCGGAGCTGCTTGCGAAACTCGGCGAAGACAAAATGAAGAGAAGCACAACCCCCAACTGCGCCATGATTGCCAACTGACGTGTTTTCCGGTTGAACATGCGGCCTCTATCGTTATCATTCACTCTCACTCTGTTCTCTTAATAAATGCGAGTAAGTCGTAGAAAAAACCTCAAAAAAAGAACTTCAAATCCAATTCAAATGAAATTGAATTTCATTTTCATAATGCCTAACGAGGCAGTCTTCGCGCTGTGACTGAGATCACACCTGCATGTGCGCCAACGCGACGCGCCGGATTCGCTTCGATGGGCCGGGAGTTTCTGGCCGGTCGGAAAGCCAGACCTGGCCCACAGGGTTCACCGGCTACGAGGCCAGAAACGAAACTCCGGCGCACTGCGCGAGCCTAGTCCGGTTTCCCGGTGTAGTGTTTTTCGTGGTGGACGTCGGCATGGTCTTCCAACGACTCCAGGTGAGTAGTGATTTCAGCGGGCATCCCCAGTTGGGCGGGCAGGCGCTCTTCAAGAATGGTGGCCAGGCGGTGAGCCTCGCTGACTGGCGTCTGGCGCGGGAACAACAGGTGTACTTCGATGATCTGGCGATATCCGGTGGTTCGGAAGCGTACGCCGTGGTATTGAATGTTCAGTTCCGCGCAAATTGCATCCAGCTGGCCGCGAATTTTCCGGCCGGTTTTCGGATCGGAATAATCCAGCAGCCCGACCGCTGAACGCCAGACCAGGTGGCCTCCTGACCAGAGGATATTTACGGCGACGGCGATCGCCACCAGCGGATCGAACGGTTTCCAGTGCGTCAGCAGGACCAGCCCCAGCCCTGCCACCACCCCAAAGCTGGTCCAGCTATCGGTCAAGACGTGTTTGCCATCGGCTTCGAGAATGAGTGAGTTGGTGCGCCGGCCGGTTCGCAGCAGATAGTAACCGAGACCCGCATTGACCACGCCCGCGATCAGGATCATCACCGTGCCCGTTCCCAGGCGTTCCAGTTGCAGTCCGGTGATCCACATCCGGATCGATTCATAGAGAATTGCGATGGCGGCCACGACGATCATCGCTCCCTCAAATCCCGCGGAGAAGAAGGTGATTCGCTCGAAACCGTAGAGGAATTGAGGGGACGCCGACTTGATGCTGAGCCGAAGACTAAAACTGGCAAACCCGACCGCGATTACGTGGACGACCGACTCGGCAGCGTCGGAAAAAATAGCTGCCGAATGCGTCATGAAATAGACGGTGGTCTTGCCGATCAGCATGGCCAAGCCGACAATCAGGGAAAGACGCATGGCGAACTGCGCAGCGCGCAATTCGTCTCTCCGAGTGGGCGGGCTTGGGGTGGCCGGCGTTGGCACGCTCTTTGTTCCCGATTCCTATCCCTGGCTGAGAAGCTTAGCACTTGACACATAGTTCCACAGGAATCGCAGAGGGCTTGGGCGCAGACTGACTGATGACTGACAGCTGAGAGCTGACAGCTTGTCCTAATACACGCCGGTGTTCTTCGACGAAGGATGGAACGCGATTTCGGTGGAGTAGCCGGGCAGGTCGACCGGAACGCTGTACTCGACGTCGATGGTGAGACTGCCATTGCCGACCCCGCCGTTGCGTACCACATGCACCTGCTTGGGGTTCAATTCAATATCGTAGTCGCGTGCGTGCTTGATGATGGCTGCGCGGATATCTTCTTCCGTGCGTGTGGAGTAGGTCGACTGTACGGATTCGGTCTTGATTGCATCCTGAAGCTCGTAGTTCGAAAAGTACGGTGGGATGAGCTTGAAGCACACAAACAAGGCCGCCCCGATGACGCCCAAGCCGAAGAATAGTTTCAGACTTCCCATAAGAAACGATCGCCAAATCGCTGGTTGCGACTTACCAATTGCGAGCGTTCCGTCCTGCGTAAAGGGCTAGGCCCCATTACTGACGCAGTCCCCGGAAATACTCGGTTATGACAGAAATCTTAACTTCCTCCCTGTGGAGAGTCGAGCGCCGAACGACTTCCACGGTGTCTTCGGTAACCTTCTTTCCTACATTGATTCTAAAGGGGATACCGATCAGATCGGCGTCCTTGAACTTCACTCCTGGGCGTTCGTCGCGGTCGTCGAGCAAAACGTCGAATCCGGCGGCCTCAAGTTGCCGGGCAACGTCTTCGGAGGCGCTGCGGATGGCCTCGTCTTTGGAGTTGGTCGACACCACGACAACATCAAAGGGCGCGATGGAAGGCGCCAGCCAGAAGCCGTTGTCGTCATTATTCTGCTCGACCGCCGCGGTCAGGATGCGCTCGATGCCGATCCCGTAGCTGCCCATGATGGGTGCGACCTCCTTGCCATTGCGGTCAAGCACGCGCGCGCCCATGGACTCGGAATACTTGTAGCCGAGCTTGAAGATGTGTCCGATCTCGACGGCGGTGTCGATGCGCAGGGGAGCGCCACAATTCGGGCAGGCTTCTCCGGCGGTTACGCTGCGCAGGTCGGCCATTCCCACACGGCTCTTCTCGGTTAGCATGTCGCCAGTTTTGGCATCAACGACTTCCACTTCTATCGGGGGATTACGCTCGGATTTGTCTGTGCCAGTCTGTTGCCATTCGGATTGTGACCTAGCAAACTCACCCCACATGCTTGTCCCAAAACCGAAGAGATTGACATTGCGCTTGTGGTATCCCTCCTTGTTGGCGCCTGCCACGAGTCCGGTCCTACCGAGCAGCGCTATGTCGAAGTAAACCTGCAGCCTCATGCCCTTTAGCTTTCTCCAAGTGAGGCCAATCTCGGGACCAATGTATCCGGGAGGTGTGCCAAAGACTTCCTTGATCTCATCTTCCGTCATGGGGCGGAGTTCGCCTGCAGAAAACATGGAATTGAACTTGGTTTCGTTCAGCATGTGATCCCCGCGGAGGAAAACTACGACAGGCGTGTTAACGTTTCCGTTGACCGCCTTATAGGTTGAAACAAAGGCCAAAGCTTTCACCGTACGATCCGCCGGAATCTTCAGAAAAGCCGCGACCTCTTCGATTGTCTTCATTCCCGGCGTCGCGACTTCCTCCTCCTGGGCGTTCCCCTCTCCGCTCGTATCAGTCTCGGGCTCCAACTTTGACGTAGCCTTCTCCATATTCGCGGCGTAGTTGCACTTCTCGCAGCTAACCACGAGGTCTTCGCCCGCCGGAGTGCGCACCATGAATTCCTGCGACTTTGACCCGCCCATGGCGCCGGAGTGGGCGTCGATGACCATGTACTTCAGGCCGCAGCGATCGAAGATGCGGCAGTAGGCATCGTGATTCTTGAGGTACGAAACGTCGAGCCCGGCCGCGTCGATGTCGAACGAGTAGGCGTCTTTCATGATGAACTGGCGCACCCGCAACAGGCCCGATTTGGGACGAGGCTCGTCGCGGAATTTGGTCTGAATCTGATACCAGATCTGCGGCAGTTGCTTATAGCTGCGCAGTTCCTTGCGGGCGATGTCGGTCATGACTTCTTCGTGGGTCATGCCCAGACAGAGGTCGGCGCCCTTGCGATCCTTGAGGCGAAACATGTTTTCGCCCATCACAGTCCAGCGCCCGCTCTCCTCCCAGAGATCGCGTGGATGCAGCGTGGGCAGGTAGAACTCCTGGCCGATCTTGTCCATCTCCTGGCGGACGATGCCCATGATCTTCTGGGTAGAACGATTGCCCATGAACAGAAACGAATAGATCCCGGCGCCCAGTTGACGGATGTATCCAGCGCGGACCAGCAGTTTGTGGCTTGCGACTTCGGCGTCAGCCGGAGCCTCGCGAAGAGTAGGGATGAAGAGTTGCGACCAGCGGTGCATGGTTATGGTTTCCAATCGAAGGAGAATCTTTGATTGTAAACGATGGGGATTGTAAACGATGGCGAATGCGGGTCGGCTTTCGCGCCACCGTGGAGGAGCGGCCCTGAAGGGCCGCTCCTCCACACGGACTTCTCCCATTTCGTGCCAACTGGTTGATTTCACGCAGGATGGCTGAAATCAGCCACTTGGCTTTCCGCAACTTTTCCCGCCCATCCGAGTTTGAGTGAGTAGGCGCTTCAGAAGAAAAGAAAGCTGAAGGAGCTGGGAGGTTCACCATGAAATACCTTAGATATGTTGCACTGCTTGCTTTACTGGCCATGCCGCTCGCGTACTCGCAGGCGCAGGTCAGGGTCGGAATCGGAATCGGCGGCGTCGGGGTTGTGGCGGGAGCGCCGGTTTGCTCGTACGGCTATTACCCGGACGCTCCGTATGCTTGCGCACCCTATGGCTACTATGGCCCTAGCTGGTTCTCCGGCGGCGTCTTTATCGGCGCCGGGCCCTGGTATCACGGTTGGGGACATCCGTATTATGGTCGGCCGTATGCTCGCGGGTTTGCGGGACCCCGTGGCTTTGTCGGTCGTGGTCCGGTGGGGCACGGTCCGGTAGGTCGCGGCATCGTCGCACGCGGTTCGGATCGGGGCTCGCGCGGTGGGTTCCACGGTGGTGGATTCCGCAGCGGACGCTAATAAATCATCGGGTCATCTGACCATCGGGTCATCGGGCCATCGAAGTTCAAGAGCTTTTGACTTCAGATGACCCGATCGCTCATTGACCCGATCTTTTTCTTTCGTGATATTATGCTCGGCGTGCTGGGCGGACGCACTCACGAGCAGTGGATCGCGCAATACGGGTCCAGTCATCAGCATCCGGTGAACCGGGTGTGTCACACGCTGGGGATCCCGACCATCCTGCTTTCGGCTCCAGTTTTTATCGCCAGCATATTCTTCCACCGCCTGTGGCTGTATGGGCTGGCGCTGTTCCTGATCGGATGGGTTTTCCAATTCATCGGCCACGCCTTTGAGGGAAAGCCGCCTGAATTCTTCCACGACTGGCGTTTCCTGTTCGTCGGCGTCCGCTGGTGGTGGGCTAAGATCCACGGCAAAGCCTGATCTCACGCTCCGGCGGCTTTCGCCCGGATTTCTCCAATGGCCGGAAAAGATCGAGGGGCGCATAAAGTCCGCTCGGCAGGCATGGCACCGGTGGTGACCGCTTTGGCGAGCATTTCGAGAGCCAGGCCCGCCATGGGTGGAATCACCACGGTGGCGCGCAACTGTCCTCGTCGTACCCATTCCTGGCCAGTCTTGGTGACCCCGTCGCAGCCGGTGAACGGAATGTGCATCCAGTGCTCGCGGGCTCCCTCGGACAGGCCGGAGAAAGCTCTCCTTGCGCCCATGGCCATGGCGTCGTTCTGAGAGACAACGGCTTGGATGTTAAGCTGACTCGACGTGCTCAACGACAGCCAGTGCATGACTGCCTGATGTGCGCCGCGTTCCGACCAGTCCCCTTTGAGCACCTTCATCTCGACCTTGCGGGGCTTGGAGGAAAGCATTCCTTTGGTGCGGAGATTGGCGGCGCTGCTGCTGGTGGGACCTTCGATGTAAAGTATGTTGCCCTCGGTGGTGAAGACTGCCAGTTGCTCACCTTGAATACGCCCCACTTCTTCCTGGTCGGGAGTCACCGCAAACACCGGGACCAGAGTGGACCGGCGAAGTTCAGGAATGTAATCGGCTTCGCGATTCAGAATTCCCCAACCGATGCCCGCCGCCACGGCCGCTTTTGCGACCTGAAGCATGGGGGTTCCAACGGGCTCAACCAGAATGGCGTCGGGACGCTGATTCCGGTCCTGGATGACCTTGACTAATTGTTGGGATTGGTTGACAGCGTTGTTGTCCGCATAAATGATGTTGATCTTCACGCCCAGCCGGGACGCGACTTCGATCGCAGACGCCGCTTGTTCGGCCTGGTAATCATTGTCGATCGTGGTCAGGGCAATAACTACATTTTTGTTGTTCATAAGACGGGGACTCTTAATTAAAGAATTTTTTACAACACGGCCCAGGGATGCTTATTAGGATTTTCTAATGAAGATTCGGATGCTGCCAAGTTACCGTGGTGTTCTGATTTGCGGGCGGCGAACGAAGTGAACCATGCTGGGCGGACGAATGCGTCCGCCCCTACGTGAGAAGGGGCGAGCTACGCGGCCAGGCGTTTTAAGATTTCCTTGCCTAGCTTTTGCGCCTCGCCGAAAAATTTCTGGTATTCGACGAAGATGCGGTTCAGTTCGAGCGACTGGTCGGCGGTAAGTTTGTGGCGCAGCATCATGTCGCGGACGTGGACGGGGTTGGGTAGAGTGGCGTCTTCGGTCAGTTCTTCAAGGGCGGTGGCCGGATTGTAGTGGTACATGCATTGCATTGTAGCGCTGGTGGGGAGAATTTCGTGGCCGTTGGCTTCCGGTCGTTCCGTGGTCAGCGGCCAGCCTTGGCATTTGATGCCTGCAAATGCCGATCCAGGCTCTTTTTGTGATCGACCTGGCACAGCACCGTCTCTATCGCGGCTGCCAGGCGATCAGAGCTTTTATCTAACTCCAGAGTGGACTTCTCGAAGTAGGCGGCGGCGCCTTCGCTGAGGAGCTTTTCTTCGTTCTTCTGCGACAGGCTGGACAGTACGATGACGGGAATGCTTTTGGTGGCGGGATTTGCTTTCAGGGCCTTGAGTACGTCCGGCCCGCTGATCTTGGGAAGCAGCATGTCGAGCAGGATGATGTCGGGGAGTTGGTCATTGGCCACTTTCAGCGCTTCCTCGCCATCGGCGGCGGTTCTGACCTCGTAACCGGCTCTGGACAAAGCGCGCTCGTTGGCCATGCGCAGAAACTTGCTGTCGTCGACCAGGAGCACTTTGGAATTCACGGCCACGCGCAACCCTCTGATGGGTTCATCGGCGTGACGGGCGGAAACTTGAGGGACGCCCGCGGCGGGAGACGGGGCAAGCCCCGTCTCTACCATTGCAAAAAGGGCGGCTTGCGCCGCCCCTGCGTGTTCAACTTTGAGGTGTACGGGCGAGGACGCCCGTCTCTCCACCGACAGACCCTTACGTTCCCTCGTTCCAGCTGGCCAGGTATTCTTCCTGTTCCGAGGTGAGGCGGTCGATCTTGATGCCGAGCGACTCCAGTTTGAGCTTGGCTACGCGTTTGTCGAGGTCGACAGGAACTGTGTACACCCTCTTCTCCAATGACGCGTAGTTCTTCACCATGTACTCGAGGGAAAGCGCCTGGTCGGCAAAACTCATATCCATTACCGAGGCAGGATGGCCTTCGGCGGCGGCCAGGTTGATGAGGCGGCCTTCGCCCAGCAGGTTGATGCGGCGTCCGTCTTTCATGGTGTACTCGTCGACGAAGGTGCGGGTGGTGCGCTTGGAGGATGACAGCTTTTCGAGCGAGGGAATGTCGATTTCGACATTGAAGTGGCCCGAGTTCGAAATGATGGCGCCATCTTTCATGTGTTCGAAGTGCTGTTTGGCGAGGACGTTTTTGTTGCCGGTGACGGTGCAGAAAACGTCGCCGATTTTGGCGGCCTCTTCCATGCTCATCACGCGGAATCCGTCCATAACCGCTTCGAGGGCTTTGGTCGGATCAATTTCGGTGACGATGACTTCGGCTCCGGCGCCGCGTGCGCGCGAAGCGAGGCCGCGTCCGCACCAGCCGTAGCCGGCGGCCACGAACTTCGATCCGGCGAGCAGGAAATTGGTGGCGCGAACGATGCCGTCAATGGTCGATTGTCCGGTGCCGTAGCGGTTGTCAAACAGATGCTTGGTATCGGCGTCGTTGACGGCCACGATCGGATAGCGCAGCACGCCTTCCTTGGCCATCGCACGCAGACGAATCACACCCGTGGTCGTCTCCTCGGTTCCGCCAATCACGTTAGCGAGTTCGGCGGTGCGCTTGGTGTGGAGCACGGAGACCAGGTCGGCCCCATCGTCCATGGTGATCTGCGGTTTGTGATCGACCGCGGCCATGATGTGCGCGTAGTAGGAGTCGTTGTCCTCGCCCTTGATGGCGAAGACGGGAATGCTGTAGTCGCGCACCAGACTGGCCGCGACGTCATCCTGCGTGGAGAGCGGGTTCGACGCGCACAATGCCACGTCGGCGCCGCCGTCGCGCAGTGCGATCATTAAGTTTGCCGTCTCAGCCGTCACGTGCAGGCAAGCAGAAACGCGAACACCTTTGAGCGGCTGGTTCTTGATGAATTCCTTGCGGATGATCTGCAGCACCTTCATCGACTGGTTCGCCCACTCGATGCGTTTCTTGCCCAGATCGGCCAGTTCAAATCCTTTAACGTCGCTGCTTATCGATGATGTAGCCATTTTTCTCCCTATCCCCGGATGATGACGCTGAATGAATATCGGCAGCTCATAGGCTGCAGAAGAAGAACCCACCACAGAGGCACGGAGTCACAGAGAAAACCTAAAACCGGCAAAAACCCGAATCGCCTTTCTCTGTATTTCTGTGACTCTGTGGTGAACAACTATTTTCTGGCTCCGGCCGTTTCCCGCTTCAGGCCGGCGTCGGTTGCCAGTTTGGCGGACTTGTCGGTCGCTTCCCAGGTGAAATCCGGGTCGGTGCGGCCGAAGTGTCCGTACGCTGCGGTCTTACGGTAGATCGGACGACGCAAGTTGAGCGTCTCGATGATCTCGCGCGGCTTCAGCTTGAAGTTCGCCCGCACCAGCTCTGGAATCAGATTGGCATCAATCTTCTCGGTTCCGAAAGTATCCACCAGGACGCTGACGGGATCGGCAACACCGATCGCATAGGCGAGTTGCACTTCGCAGCGGTCGGCGAGGCCGGCGGCCACGATGTTCTTGGCGATGTAGCGCGCCATGTAGGCGGCGGAACGATCCACTTTGGTCGGATCCTTGCCGCTGAATGCGCCGCCGCCGTGACGTCCCATGCCACCGTAAGTGTCCACGATGATCTTGCGGCCGGTCAGGCCGGAATCGCCCATGGGGCCGCCGATCACGAAGCGTCCGGTCGGATTGATGTGGTACTTGGTGTCTTCGTCGAGCAGGTGGGCGGGAATTACAGCTTGGATGACGTGCTTCAAAATGTCGGCGCGTAGTTCGTCGTTGCCGACACTTTCAGAATGCTGGGTGGAGACGACCACCGCATCGACCCGCTTCTCCTTACGCTGGGCGTCGTACTCCACCGTGACCTGCGACTTACCGTCGGGGCGCAGGTAGGGGCAGGTGCCGTTCTTGCGAACTTCGGAAAGTTTCAAGCAGAGCTTGTGGGCGAGTGAAATGGGAAGGGGCATCAGTTCGGGGGTTTCGTTGCAGGCGTAGCCGAACATCATGCCCTGATCGCCGGCGCCGCCGGTATCCACACCCATGGCGATATCGCCGGACTGCTTGTTGATGCTGGAAATTACGGCGCAGGTGTTGGAGTCGAATCCGTACACGGCGTTGTCATAGCCGATGGACTGCACGACGCCGCGGACGAGATTTTGAAAATCTACATAAGCTTTGGTAGTGATCTCGCCGGCGATAACGACCAAGCCGGTGCAGGTCAGGGTTTCGCAGGCGACGCGGCTGTTCGGGTCATCACGAAGGCAGGCGTCGAGAATGGCATCGGAAATCTGGTCGGCGATTTTATCCGGATGTCCCTCGGTTACGGACTCCGAGGTAAACAGAAAACGATTGGTTGCAGGCAATCTGGTATCTCCTCAAGGTGAGACTTTACTTGCGAGCCTTTACTTCCGATTAGGGAGGCTTAGGGAGCCACGGGCTCCTGACCAAGTTGGTTAATCTTGGCTTGGTTTAACGCTCACTAAAACGGTACCAGAGATGACCTGCTAAGCGCAACGGAATTGGCCGGTGACCAAGGGACCTGACATTGAGTGGGAGCCAGCCAGCATTGAACGGTGGAGGGGAGTGGCAAATGGAAGAAAAGAAAGCGACAAAGTTAAGGAGTTGAAGGTGGTTCCGGGGCATTCGGCACTATTCCCCGGGGACCAAAAGTAACCAGCTTGACCTCTCCGAATTCGCCACCGATATCGAGCTTCTTTCCGTTGAATAGAAAGTCGGTGCCGCCGGCGTTTCCGGATTTGACGATGACTTCCTTGCGGCCCTGGACCGCGCGCTCGGTGCCTGCGGCCATGAGTTCGGAGGAGAGCGTTCTGCCGTCGGATGTGATCGAGATCCAGGAGTCTTCGCGGGCCTGGATGACGACGGTAAACTGGCCTGCGGCGGGAGCGGCAGGCGCCGAGTTCTCAGATAATTTGGGGGCGGCGGACGAGGGAGATCCTACAGTCCGCGAACCGGTTGCCGTCGAACCGGCGCCACTGGCTTTGCCCGAGACTTCACTTGATACTTGGCCCGGCACTTGGCCTGATGAGCGCTCCGCCGGCACTTGCGCTGCGGATGTGGTTGGCGTTGACCGACCTGGCTGCTTTGTGTGCTGCCGCTGCCAATGACTCCAGAGGGAGAGTGCCAGGGCGACAACCAGTAAGAGCGCGGCGAACAGGCCCCAGGGCAGTTGGCGCGTGGGGGCGCCGGCGCTGGCGTCCAGGCGGCTGAGGTTTTCTGCATTTTCCCT
>Ga0074044_10004018_pt1 | contig 12336 bp, 11 predicted proteins | sample BogForMeECP23OM1_FD_94443 | JGI IMG/M metagenome (GOLD analysis project Ga0074044, IMG submission 94443) | Bog forest soil microbial communities from Calvert Island, British Columbia, Canada - Bog Forest MetaG ECP23OM1 | ecosystem: Environmental > Terrestrial > Soil > Wetlands ...
CAGAAACCCCGCCTCGTTGATCGTGTCCGTGTGAATCGCTACTTGCACATCAAACTCATCCGCGATTTTCAAGCACGCGTCGATCGCCGCCGGCGTCGTGCCCCAGTCTTCGTGAAGCTTGAGCGCGCAGGCGCCGGCTTTGATCATTTCCTCGAGCGCCGCGGGCCGCGAAGCGTTGCCCTTGCCGGCAAAGCCGAGATTGACCGGGAAATCGTCCGCCGCCTGGATCATGCGGGCGATGTGCCAGGGGCCGGGCGTGCAGGTGGTGGCGAAGGTGCCGTGCGCCGGTCCGGTGCCGCCGCCGAGCATCGAAGTAACGCCCGACATCAGCGCCTCGTCGACCTGCTGCGGGCAGATGAAGTGGATGTGGGTGTCGAAGCCGCCGGCCGTGAGAATTTTGCCTTCGCCGGCGATCACCTCGGTGCCGGGTCCAATGATGATGCTGACGCCGGGCTGGATATCCGGATTGCCGGCCTTGCCGATGGCCGCGATCTTGCCGTCCTTGAGGCCGACGTCGGCTTTGATGATTCCCCAATGGTCGAGAATCAGCGCGTTGGTGATGACGGTGTCGACGGCGCCCTGCTTGTTGGTGACTTGGCTCTGCCCCATACCGTCGCGGATCACTTTGCCGCCGCCGAACTTCACTTCCTCGCCGTAGGTGCAAAAATCCTTCTCGACTTCGATAATGAGATCGGTGTCGGCGAGCCGCACGCGGTCACCCGTCGTCGGGCCGAACATGTCGGCGTAGACCGCGCGGCTGATATTGGCTGGCATGACGTCCTCCAGTTCCTGTCAGTGGAAGATAATCTGTTCGGAAAACCGGCCTCCACCCACGGATCAAGTCCGAGGGCAGGCTTTACCGGGTCGTGTTTTAATCCCCAATGTTATCCCCACTGCATGGCGTCGGCGCGTTACCGCATGCTTTAACTTGCGTCGCGCCTGCGGCGCGTTATCATCATGGTCAGATCACTCGCGTTTGGCTTCGCCGGATGAGAGAGATCGCCAAGGTCAGATCGGCTTGGTGCTGAAGCCGCTACCAGCGTCGCACCAAGTGCTGAGTTGATCCTGGTCCCAGCCGCGGTAGCAGCGCTGAGAACGTGACGGGCGGGCTTGCGCAAGCTCGCTCGTCATGTTTTTTGCCGGCTGGTTTTGTCCAGCTTTCCCATGATCTCCTGCCGAAATCCGTAGACCGTGCGGGTGCCGGCAAGCGCCACCAGCTTGACCTCGCGGGTTTGACCGGGCTCGAAGCGCACCGCCGTGCCGGCTGGAATGTCGAGACGCATGCCGCGGGCTCGTTTGCGGTCGAATTTCAGCGCCGGATTGGTCTCGAAGAAATGATAATGCGAGCCGACCTGTATCGGCCGGTCGCCGCTGTTCGAGACTGAGAGCGTCACGCTCTTACGGCCTTTATTGAGCTCGATCTCGCCGTCCTTGATGAAGAGTTCGCCGGGTATCATCTGCGCCTCACCTTATCGGCTCATGCACCGTGACCAGCTTGGTGCCGTCCGGAAACGTTGCTTCGACCTGAATCTCCGGGATCATCTCGGCGATGCCGTCCATCACCTGCATGCGTGTGAGCACATGGGCGCCTTTTTCCATCAGCTCGGCGACCGAGCGCCCGTCGCGCGCGCCTTCAAGAATGAAATCGGAGATGAGCGCAACGGCCTCCGGATGGTTGAGCTTGACGCCGCGCTCGAGCCGGCGCCGCGCCACTATCGCCGCCATGGCGATCAAGAGCTTGTCCTTCTCGCGCGGAGTGAGATGCATGGCGCCCCTCTAGTTCATCCACAGCCGCGGCAGCGGCCCGGCGCCCAGCGCCGTCAACACGCCAATGAGATCGCGGCGCAGAGCAGCACCGTCGGCCGCGACGAGGCGCACGACAGCGAGCCCGTTCCACGCCGACACGCCGACTTCTCCGGCGAAGTCTTTCTCGATCGCGCGGACCGCCGTAACACCGGCATCATCGCCGGGGATTTTGAGCACGCTGGCAATTGCCACGCTCTCGGCCGCGATCGCGCGCTGCGCCAGCATTTGCGCGATCGCGCCGTCGAGGCGCAGCGTTTCGGCGAAAACCAGTGCGCCGCCGACGCGTACGCGCCAGCGGTCGAATAAATATCCCCGAAGCACGGCCTCGCCCATGGCCGAACGGCCGAATACGATTGCTTCCGCCAGCACGAGCCTGGCATCGCGTGCCAGCTCGATGTCGATGGTGCGTCGCAGCCGCACTTGATCGAACAGAATCGTCTCCTGGGGCAGCCACGCCAGCGCGCCGCCGGAGCCGACGTCAGCCTTCACGCCGACATGGGTATTCGGCCCGAGGGAACGATAGATCTTCTCCGCGGCAGCGGTGGTCACGGTCAGCCGGGCGCCGGCACCGACGGTCATATCGATGTCGAAGCGGTCGCCGCCCGTCATTCCGCCAGCGGTGTTGACGATGACGGCGTCGAGCGTGCCTTTGCTCGTTCCGTTCGGGAAACGCACCCGCAACGAGCCCGCCTCATGCACGCGCTTGCGACGGCTCTCGCCGGAAGCGCCCGCCACCGCGAGCGCCAGGCGTCCGACGGCGCGATTGGCGGCGAATGTGTCAACGCTATCCGCTTTGACTGTTTGTTTTTCCGAAGACGGTGTCAGACGCGACCTTTTCCCTGCCCCCTTATAGGGCAAGGTCGCGGAGGAAGGCTCCAAAAAATCCTTGCCAGCCAACGTTCCCCCTCCGCCACCTTCGGCAGCGACCTCCCCCGTAGTGGGAGATGTCATTCATCAAAATCAAATCGCCATCGCTCGGCGCAGCGCGCCCTCGTCAAGGTCGTCGCGGTTGCAGGCATAGATGACGGCCCCGCGCTCCATGACGGCGAAATGGTCGCCGAGTTCGCGCGCGAAGTCGAGATATTGCTCCACCAGCACGATCGCGATTTTGCCGAGGGAGCGCAAATAGGCGATGGCGCGGCCGATGTCCTTGATGATCGAAGGTTGAATGCCTTCAGTCGGCTCGTCGAGCAGCAGTAGCCGCGGCCGCATCACCAGCGCGCGCCCGATGGCGAGTTGCTGCTGCTGACCTCCCGAGAGGTCGCCGCCGCGTCGGCGCAGCATGTCCTTGAGTACGGGAAACAGCGAGAACACGTCGTCCGGCACGTTGCGGTCTTCACGCTTGAGCGGCGCAAAGCCGGTCCTCAGGTTCTCCTCGACTGTCAGCAGCGGAAAGATTTCGCGGCCTTGCGGCACGTAGGAGATGCCGCGCCGGGCCCGCTCTGGCGGTCTGAGCGTGGTGATGTCTTCGCCCTCCCAGGTGATGGTGCCACGGCTCACCGGATGCTGGCCGGCGAGCGCGTCGAGCAGGCTGGTTTTCCCGACCCCGTTTCTGCCAAGCACGCAGGTCACCTTTCCAGGCTCCGCCTTGAGCGACACGGCGCGCAGCGTCTGCGCAGCGCCGTAGTGGAGATCGATGGCGTTGACGTCGAGCATCGTTATGTCCTTGCGAATAGCGAAAGGCGAATTCGCCGTTCGCCGCTACCTTCCCAAATACACTTCCACCACCCGCTCGTTCGCCGAGACTTGGTCGATGGTGCCCTCGGCGAGCACCGAGCCTTCATGCAGACAGGTGACCTTGACGCCAAGGTCGCGCACAAAGGCCATGTCGTGTTCGACGACGACAATCGTGCGATCGCGGTTGATCTCTTTGAGCAGCTCCGCCGTCTGGTGTGTTTCCGCATCGGTCATGCCGGCGGCCGGCTCGTCGACCAGAAGCAGCTTCGGTTCCTGCGCCAGCAGCATGCCGATTTCGAGCCATTGCCTCTGCCCGTGCGACAGGCTGCCGGCAAGGCGGTCGCGTACGGCCGTCAAGCGAATGATCTCCAAGAGGCTGTCGATGCGGCGGCGTTCTTCCGCGCTTTCCCGCCACCACAGCGTGGCGCGGGCGCGGCGGTCGGACTTGAGCGCGAGCTCGATGTTATCGGCGACGGTCTGGCTCTGAAACACCGTGGGTTTCTGGAACTTGCGGCCAATGCCGAGCTCGGCGATCTCGGCCTCGTCAAGCCGCGTGAGATCGTACGAACCGTCGAACATGACGTCGCCGAGGTCCGGCCGGGTCTTGCCGGTCACGACGTCCATCATCGTCGTCTTGCCGGCGCCGTTCGGGCCGATGATGGCGCGCATCTCGCCGGGCTCGATCGCGAAGGAGAGATTGTCAAGCGCCTTGAATCCGTCGAACGAGACGGTGACGCCGTTGAGATAAAGCAGGGCGCTGGTCAGCGCTTCCATGACCAATCCTCATTCCGCCGGCAGCGGCTCCCGCACTCCGTCCTCGGCGGCGGCGGACGCGCGGTCCCGTCGTAACGCGGTCCAGTGCCGCAACGTGCCGATGATGCCGCGCGGCAGCAGCAAGGTGACCGCGACGAACAGCCCGCCGAGCAGGAATAGCCAATACGGCGCGAGTATGCCGGAGGTGAAATACGTCTTGGCATAATTGACCACGACCGCGCCGAGGGCCGCTCCGACGAGCGTGCCGCGGCCGCCGACTGCGACCCAGATCACCGCCTCGATGGAATTGCCGGGCTCGAACTCGCTCGGGTTGATGATGCCAACCTGCGGCACGTAGAGGGCGCCGGCGACGCCGGCCATGCAGGCCGACAACGTGAACACGAAGAGCTTGTAGGATTCCACCCGGTAGCCGAGGAACCGCGTGCGCGATTCGGCATCGCGAATGGCAATCAGCACCTTGCCGAACTTGGAAGTGATGATGGCGCGGCACAGAAGGAAGGCAAGGATAAGCGCAATGCAGGAGATCGAAAACAAAGCGTTACGCGTCGCCTCGGCCTGCACGTTGAAGCCTAGCACGTCCTTGAAGTCGGTGAGGCCGTTGTTGCCGCCGAAGCCGAAATTATTGCGGAAGAAGCCGAGCTTCAGCGCATAAGTCAGCGCCTGCGTGATGATCGATAGATAGACGCCGGTAACGCGACTCCGAAACGCGAACCAGCCGAAGACGAAGGCGAGCACGCCGGGAACCAGAAAAACCATGAGCGCCGCGTAGGGAAAGAATTGGAAGCCGTACCAATAGACCGGCAGCTCTTTCCAGTTCAGGAACACCATGAAATCCGGGAGGATCGGGTCGGCATAGACGCCGCGGGTGCCGATCTGGCGCATGAGATACATGCCCATGGCGTAGCCGCCGAGCGCGAAGAACGCACCGTGACCGAGCGAGAGAATGCCGCAATAGCCCCAGATGAGGTCGATCGACAAAGCCAGCAGCGCATAGCAGGCGTACTTTCCGAACAGCGCGACGAGGTAAGTCGGCAGATGAAAGACGGATGATACCGGAACCGCCAGATTGAGTATGGGCACCAAGATCGCGATGGCTGCGACGACGATCAGAAAGATCGTCGCGCCGCGGTCGAGCGAGCGGATCAGCAAGTGCGAACCCGTCTTCATACTTCCACCGCCCGGCCCTTGAGGGCGAACATGCCCCGTGGCCGCTTCTGGATGAACAGAATGATGAGCACGAGAATCGCGATCTTGCCAAGCACCGCACCGGCAAAAGGTTCGAGGAACTTGTTGGCAATACCGAGCACGAAGGAGCCGACGAGCGTGCCCCATAGATTGCCGACGCCGCCGAACACCACGACCATGAAGCTGTCGATGATGTAGCCCTGACCGAGATTTGGACTGACATTGTCGATCTGCGACAGCGCCACGCCGGCCATGCCGGCGATGCCGGAGCCGAGGCCGAAGGTGAGCGCGTCGACGCGGCCGGTGCGGATGCCCATGGAGGCGGCCATGGGACGGTTCTGTGTCACCGCGCGCATTTCGAGCCCGAACCGCGTGAAGCGCAACAGGCCGAGCAGCGCGACAAACACCAGAAGCGCGAAACAGATGATCCAAAGGCGATTATAGGTGATGGTAATGCCGCCGACATCGAACGCGCCGCTCATCCAGGAGGGATTGCCGACCTCGCGATTGTTCGGGCCGAATGTCGTGCGTACCGCTTGTTGCAGAATCAGCGAAAGCCCCCAGGTGGCGAGCAGCGTCTCCAGCGGCCTGCCGTAAAGGAAGCGGATAATTCCGCGTTCGATCAGGATGCCGATGAAACCGGCGACCAGGAAAGAAAGCGGAATAGCAATGGCCAGCGAATAATCGAACAATGCCGGATTTCTCGTGCGGATCGTCTCCTGCACCACATAGGTGACGTAGGCGCCGAGCATGACCATCTCGCCGTGCGCCATATTGATCACGCCCATCACGCCGAAGGTGATGGCGAGGCCGATGGCGGCGAGCAGCAGTACCGAGCCGAGAGAAATTCCGTACCAGGCGTTCTGTACGGCCTCCCACACGATGAGACGATTTTTGATTGCCCCGATTGCCGCGGATGCGCTGATCATGACCGGCGCGGACGTGTCCGCAGGCAGGTTGGAGAGCAGCCCCAGAGCTTCCTGGTCGGCGCGCTGACGAATGACATCGACGGCAGCGAGCTTTTCTTCGTCGCTCGCCTTGCCGCCGGACAGAATGATTGCGGCGCGTGCCTCCGTCAGCGCACGCTTGACGCTCGGGTCCTGCTCCTTGGCGAGGGCCATCTCTAGGGTCGGCAGCGCGCTGGCCCTGCGCGACTTCAACACGGACTGGGCGGCGTCGTATCGGGCGCCGGGATCCTTGGCGAGCAGGGTGAGCCCGCCGATCGCGGCCTCGAGGGCGCCTCGGAGACGATTGTTGAGGCGGACTACGTCAAGGTCGGCCGGCGCTGCACCGGCGAGCGGCTGTCCGGTGACGGCGTCGGTGAGCTTGCCGGCATCGTTTTTGATATAGACCGCCTTGCGTTCGGCGCTGAACACCAGGGTGCCGTCCTGCAGGGCGCGAATGATGGTTTCGGCTCGCGGATCGCCGCTGGCGGCAACATCGTTGATGCCGGTACTGGTTTCGCTGAAATCGTCGGTGGTGAAATGAGCGAGTGCTTCGTCAAGGTTCGCGGCGTGCGCGCTCGCGCAGCCCAGCGCGTAGCTCAAGGCCAATAGCAAAGCGACGAGGCAAGCTCGGTAAAGACGCATCGCAAGGTTCCCGGCCTTGATGGTGCGGGAAGGCGATACGCTGCCTTCCCGCGAGGTCACTATAGCAGCGTCGTCGTTTATGACGCGCCGCCGCACTTCTTCGTTACGGTGTTGTAGTTGCCGCACTTGAGCGTAACCCAATCGCCAATGAGATCTTTCGATCCGGGCAGGTAAGCCGACCAGGCGGCGCCGGGTACCAACCCCTTGGTCTTCCACACCACGTCGAACTGGCCGTCAGAGCGAATTTCGCCGATGAAGACCGGCTTGGTGATGTGATGGTTCGGCAGCAACTCCGAGATGCCGCCGGTGAGGTTCGGCGCCTTGGTGCCGGGCAGCGCTTCGATCACCTTGTCGGCGTCGGTCGATTTGACCTTCTCGACTGCTTTCACCCACATGGCGAAGCCGATGACATGCGCTTCCATCGGATCGTTGGTGGTGCGTTTCGGGTTCTTGGTGAACTCGTGCCATGCCTTGATGAAGGCCTCGTTCTTCGGATCCTTGATCGACTCGAAGTAGTTCCAGGCGGCGAGGTGGCCGACCAGCGGCTTAGTGTCGAGACCGGCGAGTTCCTCCTCGCCGACCGAGAACGCCACCACCGGGATATCGGTCGCCTTGATGCCTTGGTTGCCGAGCTCTTTATAGAACGGCACGTTGGCGTCGCCGTTGATCGTGGACACCACCGCCGTCTTTTTGCCGGCCGAGCCGAACGCCTTGATCTTGGAGACTTCGGTCTGCCAGTCGGAGAAGCCGAACGGCGTGTAGTTGATCAAAATGTCCTCGGGGGCCACCTTAAGCACGTCCTTGAGGTAAGCTTCGAGGATCTTGTTGGTGGTGCGTGGATAGACGTAGTCGGTGCCTTCCAGCACCCAGCGCTTCACATTGCCGCCCTCCGGGCCCGCCAGATATTCAACTGCCGGGATAGCCTGCTGATTCGGCGCGGCGCCGGTGTAGATCACGTTGCGCTCGCTCTCTTCGCCCTCGTATTGCACTGGGTAGAAGAGAAGGCTGTTGAGCTCCTTGAAGACCGGCAGCACCGATTTGCGCGACACCGATGTCCAGCAGCCGAACACGACCGCGACTTTGTCCTTGCTGATCAGCTCGCGGGCCTTTTCAGCGAACAACGGCCAGTTCGAGGCGGGATCGACCACCACGGCTTCGAGCTTCTTGCCGAGCACGCCACCCTTCTTGTTCTGCTCGTCAATGAGCATGAGCACCACGTCCTTCAGCGTCGTTTCGCTGATCGCCATGGTGCCGGAAAGCGAATGGAGAATGCCGACCTTGATCGTATCCTCGGCCTGGGCGGGCAGCGCCGCCGTAAGGCCAAGGGCAAGACCAGCCGCGGCGGCAAGCCAACGGCGGCTTCGCGGTCGTTCGTCGACCGCGTTAGTGGAGTTGAGCATCGCGATGTCCTCTCTTTGACGCGCGCGACCGGCCCGGCGCCGTCCCGCGGCTGGCAAATCGCAAGGAGCGTGCCAACAAGTCAGCGAGTCTAAGCAATTGAACTCACAGCCTAATTCTTATGAACGACCGACATCGAGATGCGCGCCGCGCCCATTTTGAATCCGATCCCTGCGTAAGATTGCCTATTTCTTAGGCTGTTCCAATAGATAATAATAAAAACTTGAGATGAAAAATTAGGCAGGAACTAGGATACGCATTACTTGACGTGAACCCCCTCGATGCGTCGATTAAGCGGGCGCGCCATGGCCCATTTCCTCAGTCAGCGGCAATTTACGATCGAATGGGGTCACTGCGATCCGGCAGGCATCGTATTCAATGGCCGTTTCTTCGAATTCTTCGACTGGGGGACGTGGTCGCTCTTCGAGGCCGCGCTGGGCGTCAAAGCCCTCGACCTGGCCGGCGCCTTTGGCATCATCGGCATTCCGCTGGTTGACGTCCGCGCCCGCTTCCTCGCTCCGGCACGATTCGGCGACGTCGTGGAGCTGACGTCGCAGGTCAGCGAGTTCCGCCTGTCGAGCTTCGATGTCGAGCATCGGCTGGTTGTGCGCGGTGCGCTCGCCGTCGAAGGTCGCGAGACCCGCGTTTGGGCATTGCGCGATGCGGCCGATCCGTCCCTGATCAGGTCGCAGCCCATTCCAGACGAGGTCGTCGCCCGCTTCCAGGCGCTGTGAAGGCGGGCGGCGCGGCGCCGCTGAAGTTCAGAACACGCTTGAGAACGCCCAGTAGAGGGTGCCTGAAATCACCATGGCTGCCGGCAATGTCAGCACCCAGGCCAGCGCGATGTTGCGCACGGTCGAGAGCTGCAACCCGGAACCATTTGCCGCCATGGTGCCGGCGATACCCGACGACAGCACGTGGGTGGTTGAAACCGGCAGTCCGTAAATGTCGGCGGCCGCGATCGTCGCGGCGGCGGTGATTTCGGCGCAGGCGCCTTGCGCATAGGTCAAGTGCGTCTTGCCGATTTTCTCGCCGACCGTGACAACGATGCGCTTCCAGCCGATCATCGTTCCAAGGCCGAGCGCTATCGCCACCGCCACCTTGACCCAGGTGGGAATGAACTTGGTCGCCTCGTCGAGCGAAAGCTTGTAGGCGTTCAGTGTCTTGATCTCCTCTGGCGAAAGGTCACTGGCCTTGTCTTTCATGAGAAAGCGGATCGCCTCCGACGCGAGATACATGTCGTTGCGCGCATTGCCCACGGCCTCCGCCGGCATTCTGGCGATCGACCCGTATTGAGTGACCTGGGTGGAAATATCGCGCACCAGCACGGCCAATGACGGATAGGTACCTTCATTAAGGTCGTGGCTGGCGACGTAGGCGGTCACCGCCGGGCGCGGATTACCGAGGACGTTGTACCCGGCGGCCTTCTGCCCGATGACAGTGCTCGCAGCCTGCGATGTCACCGCGAATCGCTGCAGTTGGTTGGCCGGCAACGAGCGATTGAGCGCGTAGGCCGTCGGCACAGTGCCGATCAGGATCAGCATGATCAGGCCCATGCCCTTCTGGCCGTCATTGGAGCCGTGGAAGAAGCTCACCAGCGTGCAAGTCAGGATGAGGATGCCGCGAATCCACCAGGGCGGCGGCTGGTCGCCCTTCGGCTCGGCATAGAGCGCTGGAATGCGAATGATGGATTTCAAGAGCAACAACAGAACGGCGGCGAGTGCAAAGCCGAACAAGGGGGACAGCAGCAACGCTTCGCCGACGTCCTTGGCCTTCGACCAATCGACGCCCGATGTACCGCTGCGACCGTGCAGCAGCGCGTTGGTGATGCCGACACCGATGATCGAGCCGATCAGGGTATGCGAACTCGATGCCGGCAGGCCGAAAGCCCAGGTGCCGAGGTTCCAGATGATCGCTGCGATCAGAAGCGCAAAGACCATGGCGAAACCGGCGTGGCTGCCGACCTGCAGGATCAACTCGACCGGCAGGAGCGAGATGATGCCGAACGCTACGGCGCCCGAGGATGCCAGAACACCAAGCAGATTAAACAAACCCGACCAAACCACCGCGAAGTTTGCCGGCAGCGCCCTCGTATAGATGACGGTCGCGACCGCGTTCGCGGTGTCGTGAAAACCGTTAACGAACTCGAAGCCGAGCGCGATCAGCAAGGCGACGAACAGCAGCAGGAAGGGCGCGTAGCTGGTGACTATTACGCCGGTATCACCGACGTCGGAATAGATACTGTAAGCGACGAAAAGCAAAACAGCCGCGACGACGCCGCCAAAGAGAATGCCGGTCAAAGGATTGATGCCGCCGCCGAGATCCGGCCCCCTGCGGGTTGCGGGTTCGATCGAACCGGGTAAGGCTATATCGCTCATGCGAGCCCTCGTTCATTCAAAGGGCCTCAACTCTGCGCATGCTCTGTGACAGCTGGATGAAAAGGCCGCTCAATCCCCGGGTCACGGTCGATATCGCCGGGCCCGGCGCGACTGCACGAGTGATCCGGGAAAATTTGGCAACTTGCCTCCGCAAAGACAATGTCGCGGCATTATCTTAGTCGCGAAGTAGCCTCTGTTACTTCGTGGTTCTTGCGCCGGTGAATGGCAGGTGGACAAGCTTCATGCCCATGGCGACTTTGTCGCCGAGCTTCTTCTGCGATAGGCACGTGAACAGGCAGAGCGTCTCGCAGGCAACGGTCTCCTTGCGGCGCTCAGTACCCTCTTTTCCGTACCAGATTTCGCGCGCTGTCTGCGTTCGCACGTTCCCGATGGGCGGGAAGTTCCAGCAGACCTCCACGCGGCCGTCCGACCGGATGAAGAAGTTCCGCATTCCGATCCGGCACGGCATCGCTTCGGGCGGGGCTTTCTCCCGGCGAAAATGGTTCGGCCAAAGATTCAGTAACAGCTCCGAGTTTAGAATCGGTGCGCCGGTCCGCCTCATGGCGAGCAAGCGGTCTTTGATGGCGATCAAATCGTCGAGATCGTCGGGCCCGATCCAGAACTCATCTTTGGCTTCCGGCGTATGCTGTTCGACCGGCTGAAAATTGATAGCCGTGGCCCCGATCTCGCGGACCCAATCCACCAAGTCGGGGAGCTGCCGGAAATTCAACTTGTGCACGACAGCCTTGACGATGATCGGAAAATCGAGGCCATGCCGGGTCCTGGCGCGAGCCACGTTGCCGATGCCGGCGACGATGTCGTTGAGAGACCCGTCGATACCGCGCGAGTAATCATGAATTTTGGCATCGTGCGAGTCGATCGAGATGTTGATGTTGAAAGGCTTGGCCGCGACCGTCCAATCAACCACCTTCTCGTTGCCGAAAGCTCCGCCATTGGTGGTGACGCCCCATTTCAGCCCCTGCTCGCCGCAGAAAGCGATGAGATCGGTAAAGCCCTTCTTGAGGTAGGGTTCGCCGCCGGAGAACTCGATGTGGAAATGACCGATAAACTCTTTGAGATCGCTGAGGGCCTTCTTCCACTCATCAATGGACATTCCGTCGCGATAGTTCGGGCGTTGCCAATATTCGCAGTAACGGCACTTGTAATTGCACCGTTCGATCACTTCGCCGTAAATCGACACTGGCACCGTCACGTCGCGGCCGGTTCGCAGATAGATTTCCTCTGCGACGGCGTTGCGGACGTGATGGGCGCCGAGCCGCGTCAACTCCAGGACATTCACAACTCACCTCGCAACGGATGGAAATGGGCCGCCGCCATATGGTCCCACAAGAAACGAGCATTACGAAGCGGTTGCCCGTATAAAGGTTAACTCAATTGATCGAAGTTCCCTCCTGGAAGCAGCCACAAACCGAGCGTAAGTCGGACAGCGGATACAGAATCATAATCAATCAGAGACCCATGCTCTCACGCCGACAAGCGATGTTGGGCGGCGCCGGTTTAATCGGTGC
>Ga0074044_10004019_pt1 | contig 12335 bp, 8 predicted proteins | sample BogForMeECP23OM1_FD_94443 | JGI IMG/M metagenome (GOLD analysis project Ga0074044, IMG submission 94443) | Bog forest soil microbial communities from Calvert Island, British Columbia, Canada - Bog Forest MetaG ECP23OM1 | ecosystem: Environmental > Terrestrial > Soil > Wetlands ...
GTCTCCGTATCCGATGTTGCCGTTCAGCCGCACCGTGCCGCTCGATAACAGCGAACGCTCCACCGCAAAAACGGCGTTCATATCCGCCGGGCTGCCGAAACCCTGCTCCGGTGATCCCGCCAGGAATGATAAGGTACCTTTCAGTTCGTGGTCTGCGGCTGATTCCCCGCTCTGCGCGACCACGGTCGTGCCGTCGGGGAGCACGCGCAGGATGGGCCGGTTGGCGACCGAGCGCAGCGTCCACTTCCAGTCGTCATCGTCCACCGGACTGCGCAACGGAACCAGTTGGATGGCCTCGAACAGCGTGGTCAGCGTGACATTCACCATCAGCTTCGCGCCCGCACGCAAGTCGATTTTCTCGCGCAGCGAAGGTAGGAACGAGGGTGCACTCACTTTGACGCTGTAGGTCCCAGGCAGCAGACTCGCAACCGAGTAGAAGCCGCGATCGTCGGTGAAGACCTTCAGCGCTTGGGCGGCCGAACCGAGGACTTCCACCACCGCGCCCATTTGCGGGGCGCCACTGCCATCGCGAACGTATCCGGATATCGCACCAGAGGTACTGCCCGACCATGCCGGAACAGGCATGGCTGTGACCATCATGGCGACGACTGCGAGGAACCCGAGCTTTCGGAACATCTCGCCCACCACCTCTGGGAAACCAAGCCGCAGCTTACTCCACGGCAAAGGTCGCCGTTGGATCCACCATCTGCTTGGAAAGGTTATCGTTCACTTTGATCTCAATCTTGTACAAACCCGGGGCCAGGTTGGCGGCGGAAAGTGTCTTCTGCAGCGTCACCTGGTCGCCCACATTGCCCATGGTGTCTGTCGACTCGACGGTATGGATGACCGCCTTGTTGTTGGCGTCGGTCACATTGTACTCGAATGTGGCTGAAGGTTTGTGCGTTTTCTCGTCGACGCTGAGATTGTAAACCTGCATCCAGAAATTCATCTTCTGATTGCGTTTGAACAAGATGGGCTTGCCGTCGGAAGGGGCTACGCGCGGACGCACTTTCGTCGTCCCGATCACGAAATTGCCCGTGCCCACATTCTTGGTCGCCACCGGTTCCATCTGGTCGGCGATGATCAGCGTCGAACTGCTCAACTTGTCCTCGCTAAAGTCCGGAATCTGGATGGCATGTTCCCAACTCCCGGTACGATCTCCGTTCACGTCCTTAACCACGATGTCCAGACGGTAGCGATTCTGGCTGATGCGCAGCGGCAGCGCTTTCCAGTACACCGAGGAATTCTCGGCGGTCTTGGGCAGGAGTTCCACGGGCACATCAACCTGCACCGTGTCTTCAAAGGTCTGGACGATCTTGCCCGTGAGCGTGGTCACGCGCCCGAAGATATTAACAGTGCCGCGTTCTACTCCATCCTTGTTCTGGAAGGTGACGTCGCGGTTCTTGATCTGAATCGTGACCGGTACCAGCACCGTGTCGCTGGTCACCTTCACGAAGTCGGCGCGCACGTCAAACGGCATCAGGTTGACACTGATCTTGTGGCTGACCACTTCTTCCAGATCTTTGAACTTCACTGCCGGCGCAGCCTGCAGTTTGGCAAACTGCTCCAGGCGGTCGAATTGCTTGGACTCCAGGTCCTTATTGAAAGGCGATTGCCCCAGTTGTTCGAGACCGCCGTTGGTGAAACGATCCGCCTTGTTCGCCATGCCCATCTGTTCGTATAAAGTCAGTCCGGCATTCGGCGTGTACTTCAAGGCGTCTTTTTCCGAGCGGTCCAGCGTCATGTGATAGTCGCCGCACATGCAGCTATCGACAAACTCGATGATCACTTCCTGCCCAATCCCTTCCAGGTAGCGATATCTCCATTGCTCGAACGGGAAAGTAGAAGTCTCGCCCCCGCCTTCTTCCTGAGGACGCTCGTAGCTGCCACCCGAGGGGTGGGACTCGATCTCATCCGCCGGCCCAAACACGATGTAGGTCCGGCCGCGGTCGGTCTTCCAGCCGGGGATGCCAGCTGCGAAGTGCTCGTTGGCATACGCGATACGCCGGTAGTGCTCTTCTTTAAATTCGTTCTCTTCGGTGTCGGGCGTGGGATCGCGGCGTTGCCAGAAGGCCTCAATGAACTGGTCGCGCTCTTCGTCGTTGGAGAGCTGCATGAAAGCTGATTTTTCTTCGTCGGTGATAATCCACCGCACATCCTCGTCCAGCCACTTCTTATACGTCTTGCTCAACTCGATCTTGAGCGCCTTGGCGTTGGCCTTCCTCTGTTTTTCCGGGATTGCGCGCTTTAAAGGATCTGTCTGGTTTCCCTGGGCAGCCGCAGCATTGTCACCGGATCCCTTCGCGTCCTTGTCCTGCCCTTGGGAAACGGCGGCAAAACCTAGGGTCATCAAGCCAGCCAGCACACCCACCCAGCAACGATTTCGAAAACCTGCGGAAAACATAGAAAGGCTTACCTCACAAGAAACGTCAGTTGCCTAATTCTATGTTCATTGGATACAACAAGGCAAGAAGAAGTGGCCTGTCAAAAAAAGATTTCCTGCCCCAAGCCCCTCTTCTAAGCCCCTTAAGAATCCGTGTTTTGCGGTCGAGCATGCAGAACAGTTGTCCGGACACTGGGCACGATATAATGAACTGCGACACGGCCTCCTTCGCTAGCCAACCGGAGGCACGCAGGGAAGGGCCTGTCTCACGGGAGGTTGGGAACTTTCCCCCTCGCCGGAACGTATCTGTTCATGCGCAACCGTGGTGCGTTTTGGCCGTTCTGCAACAGAGTCCCGGGGTTAGGTTGGCCGTAACCATTTAGCCATGAAGACCTGGAAGAAAGTTTTGATCGGAGTGGGCGCGACGGTGCTGCTCGGCATCATCGTCGCTGTCACGGTTTACCAGAGCCAGAAAAACCTGGTGACGGTGCAGACTGGAAAAGTACAGAAGCAGAACCTGGCCTCGGTGGTCAGTGCTTCGGGTGAAATCAAGCCCAAGACCTACGTGAACATCGGAGCCAATGCCTTCGGCAAGATCATCAAGCTCCATGTCAAGGAAGGCGACCGCGTGCAGAAGGGGCAACTCTTGGCGCAGCTTGAGAATGTCCAGTCCTCGGCCGACGTCAATGCCACGCGCGCGTCCGTACAGGCAGCCGTGACCGACGCGGCCGCCGGCGACGCGGCCCTCAACACCTCGCTCGCCGACCTAAACCGTGCCAAGTCCGATGCCGTCCACGCCAAGCTCGACTGGGACCGCGCTCAGGGTTTGTACAGCGCCGCCCTCATCGCCAAGCAGGATTACGACGTCAAGAAGGCAGCGTGGGAGTCCGCCGATGCCGGCTTAGCCCAAGCCGAGGCTCGCGTCGTCCAAGCCAGGGCGCAAAAAGATTCGATGGACAAGCACATCACCCAGAATCAGGCCAACCTGACTCGAGTTTCCGACGTGCTGCAAAAAACCACGTACGAAGCGCCCTTCGACGGCGTCATCACCAATCTCCCCGTGCGCGAAGGCGAGACCGTGGTCATCGGAATCCAGAATTCCCCCGGCAGCACACTGATGACGATCGCCGATATGTCCGTAATCACGTCCGAGGTCAAGGTGGACGAAACCGACATCGTCAACGTGCACCTCGGCCAGCCTGCGGAAGTTACCATTGACGCCATCCCCCACAAGGTCTTCCACGGCGTCGTCAGTGAAATCGGCGACAACGCCATCGTCCGCTCAACCGGCGTCGCGACCTCGCAGGCCACCTCGACCAGCGAGGAAGCCAAAGACTTCAAAGTCGTGGTGACCCTCACCGATCCGCCAGCCGACCTGCGTCCCGGCCTCTCTTCAACCGCCAAGATCACCACCGCGACCCGCAGCAGCGTGCTCAGTATTCCCATTCAGGCGCTCACCGTCCGCACCCAGGCCGATCTCGTGCCCAAGGATATCGGGAAGAACGCCGTTCAGGCTGCCAGCGCTCCGGCCGACGCCGCGAAACAGAAAGAAGAAATACAGGGCGTGTTCGTGATCCGCAAGAAGAAAGCGGAATTCGTTCCTGTGGATACCGGCATCAGCGGCACCACCGATATCGAAGTCACCAAGGGCTTGCAGGAAGGCGACGAAGTGATCACCGGCAGCTATAAGGTTTTGCGTACACTGAAGCCGGGAACGAATGTAAAAATAGATAACTCGGCCCCGAAAAAAGAAGACGAAAGCTAGAAAAGGTGTCAGGTCTTAGGTCTTTGAACTCGAGGTTTTCCTAAGACCTAAGACCTAAGACCTGACACCTAAGACCTGACACCTAACCTCTAACGATTTAGAACGTCCAACAAAGAACGGCCCTAGGAGCCTGCGTGCCCGAGCCCGATCCGGAGAAGGAGAACAAGATGGCGACTGCCGAGATTTTGCCAATCGATAGGCCCGCAAATTGGGCTGCACCCGACTCCTACATGATTGCAACCGAGGATCTGTGGAAGACCTACGACATGGGTTCGGAGCAGGTGCATGCGCTGCGCGGCATCAACCTGCGCATCCAGCGCAACGAATACGTCGCCATCATGGGCCCGTCCGGTTCCGGCAAGTCCACGCTGATGAATTTGATCGGCTGTCTCGACTCGCCTTCCAAAGGCCAATACTGGCTCAATCAGCAACTAGTCAGCGAACTCGACGACGACGAACTGGCCCGCATCCGCAATAAAGAAATCGGCTTCGTTTTCCAGACCTTCAATCTGCTGGCCCGCGCCACTTCCCTGCACAACGTTGAGTTGCCGCTGATCTACGCCGGAATTCCCTCCGCCGAGCGCGCCGAGCGCGCCAAAGCCGCACTAACCTCGGTCGGCATGGGCGACCGCATGAACCACAAGCCCAACGAACTTTCCGGCGGACAGCGCCAGCGCGTAGCCATCGCCCGTGCTCTGGTCAACAAGCCCGCCATCATCCTCGCCGACGAACCCACCGGCAACCTCGACTCGCAAACCGGCAACGAGATCATGGCGTTGTTCGATCGCTTGCACGCGGAAGGCAATACCATCGTTCTAGTCACTCACGAGCACGACATCGCCGAATACGCGCACCGCATAGTCTCCATCAGAGACGGCGTGGTTGCTAAAGACGAAGTAAAGCGGTAGGTAAACTCACGTAGGGACGGCCGCCCTCGGCCGTCCGCGGGGCAAAGCTCCGCTTGTCTTGTCCAATCAACTAGCAACCCGAATCGCAACGGCGTATTCTTTCGTCCATCAGATCGTTTGTGGTCGAAGGAACGTTATGCACATTGCCGTCGCCCTATTCCTTGTCACGCTGTCCGCCTTCGCCCAAAATCCTGCCGCAATCTCCGCCGCCGAAGCTGCCTGCGGTCCAAAAGGCGTGAACTTCGACGTAAAAGACGACTCTCAACACGCCGTTGCTCAGCCCGAAGCAGGCAAAGCGTTGGTCTATGTTGTCCAGGATATTGGATCTCCGAGCTGTATCGGAGGCTGCATCACCACGAAGATTGCGCTGGATGGCGTCTGGGTTGGCGCCAATCATCACAATTCCTATTTCTCTTTCGCGGTCGAACCCGGCGAGCGCCATCTCTGCGCCAATTGGCAATCGCACTTTGGAAGACTATCGAGGGTCGTTGGCCTGGCTCATTTCACCGCTGAGGCAGGCAATACCTATTTTTTTCGCACGAGGGTAATCGGCTACGGAGGGCCCACGTTTTTTGATATTGAACCTATCGATTCGGATCAGGCGAAACTATTCATCGCCTCCATCCCAATGAGTGTGTCGCATCCGAAGAAATAAAGCGGTCTATTGCTGCGCCGCCGAGGTATTCATCTTCTCCGGATTCGGAGAAACAGTGCCGCTCGTCCCCGCTATAAAGAAGTTGTGGTCGTAAAGATTGCGGTACATGCGGCCGGCAATCTCCGCCGCTTTGGGCCCGAACGTGGGACGTCCGCCCTGCAGGAAAACGACGGTCACAATGCGTCCGATGTCGGTGTTGGCGTAAGAGGCGAACCATCCGAAGCGCGTGCCGGCATGTGAGCAGGTTCCCGTCTTGCCTAAGATCGATTCCTCATTGAAGTTCAAACGCACGCTGCGCGCCGTGCCGTACGCAACCGCTCCGGCCATACCGTCGGAAAGTTCAGGAATCACCGGCTCGATCTCGAGATGCCGCTTGACCCGGGGCTGGAAGTTGGCAACTTCGTCGGGACCAGTCGGATGCTGCAAATAATAGAGCGTGCCACCGTTGGAGATCGCCGTCACCAGCGCACCCAGTTGCAGTGGAGTCATCGAGATGCCCTCGCCAAACGAGCACATCTTGCTGACACCGCCAAGTTTGGCGGGGATTTCCACTTCGGGGTAATAGCCCAATTGCTCGCCCGGAATGTGATAACCGGCAAGCTCGCCGAGTCCGAACTGGTGCGCGTAGTATTGCACCTTCTCGAAGCCCATCTTGCGCCCGACCGCTTCGAAGTAGGCGTTATTCGAGAGCGCCAGTGCCTCCGTAAGATTCATGCGGCTGCGGCGCCCCAGCTTAACTTCCGTTTCTTCGTCGATCACGCCTTCGCTCAATGCCGCCAGAGCCACCGAAAGCTTGATGGTCGAGCACGGTTGCGCGCCGCTGGAAAGCGCGAGTTTCTGGTTGACCATGGCGAGCACGCGTCCGCTGGTCGGCTCAATCGCGACCACCGTGCCATTCATGTTGCCCAAGGCATCGATCGCGGCCTGCCGTACTACCGGGTCTTCCCCGGCGGTCACGTCACCTTCGGTGATTTCGGATGCGAACGAACTAGTGTGGAAACGCTCGTAATAACGATGGCGGCGATGAGTAGCGGGATAACGCGTGCCGGCGACATACTGCGAGCCCGCGGCGCGGCTGTGTGCCAGGGTCCGCATGCGCTTCCTGGCATGCTGGCTTTCCATAACCCCGTGCGCCTTCTTGTGCGGCGTAAGCGTGCTGGGGTTAACGCTGGCTGCGATCCCACTCGCTTCCAGCAACATCGTCAATCCCAAGAAAAATGCGAGACGAAGAAACCAGGCCTTGACTTTCACTTCACCATTCCCTATCGTACTCGGCCAATCTGCTGCTTAGTTCACCTGTCGGCCCAGTTAATTAGATGCAAGAGTATCGCCAAATCCCCACCATGACGGCACATCCGTGCAACTGTCCGATAGTAGGCGATTTACGGGTTAAGGCGCAATGGTAAAGTAACCAGTTGACACTGGCGGTCTTTTCCCGATAACTACATGAAACAATAGCAGTTAACCTGATTTGCGTAGAGGTTCCGACACCTTGGTAACCAGATCGGTTTGTTACCTCGAAAGGTACTCGCACTCCGCATTAGCTTGCACATCCGGGCGCCAACCTGAGCCAAGAGTTCGAAGACTCCATCCCGCTAGGCTGACACATCGTGTTCGACGAGTGATCCGTCGCGCACGCGCGTTTTTTTCTGGTATTTTCGGACGACGTATCCTGGTAAACGCTTGCGGAGGTCTGCATCGTGCGAACAGCGCTCGTGATTCTTTATTTCTCCTTGATTCTCGTCGTCCCTCTCTTCGCCCATGCTGCCGAGCAAACCCTCGAAGGCCGCCGAGCCGAACTCAATCGCCTGCTCGCCGATGAGTGGGACTACACGCTACGCACCCAGCCTGAATTAGCTACCCAGGTTGGAGATAATCGCTACAACGACCGGCTCAGCGATTATTCAGACAAGGCAATTGCCGACGATCTCGAACACACTCGCCAGGCGCTGGCGCGCTTCGAGGCCGTCGATGTCACCGGATTCCCGGAGCAGGAAAAACTCAACCGCGCCCTGATGCTGCGCAGCCTGCGCGAGGCGCTCGACGCCGCCCAATTCAAAGATTGGGAAATGCCGGCCACGCAGTTTGGCGGCGTTCACCTCGGATACGCATCGCTCGCCTTCGATTCTCCTTTCCGAAACCTGAAAGATTACGAAAACTACCTGTCCCGCCTGCACCAGATTCCGCGCGTCCTCGATCAAGCCATGGGACACATGCGCGACGGCCTGCGCGGCCACCGCATGCCGCCGAAGTATCTGCTCGAGAAAGTGTCAAGTCAGGCGCAGCAGATTGCCGACGACTCGCTCGACAAGAGTCCCTTCACCGATCCGCTACGAAAGTTTCCCGACTCCATTTCCGAGGACGACCGCAAACGACTCCGCCAAGCCATCGAGGGCGCGGTAAAGAACGAAGTCGCGCCCGCATATGCGAGATTCGCCAAATTTGTGCGCGAAGATTACGCCCCTCACGGCCGCCTCGATCCCGGCGTCTGGGCCTTGCCCGACGGAGAAGCCCGCTATCGCTTCGCCGTCCGTCAACAGACGACGACCGATTTCACTGCCGACCAGATTCACCAGCTCGGCTTGAAGAGTGTCGCGGAAATTGAAACCCAGATGCTCTCAATCGCCAAAGCGCAGGGATTCAGCGATCTGAAATCATTCAACGAGCACATCCGGCAGGATCCGAAACTGCGCGCGAAGTCGGGCCAGCAATTGCTTGATCTGTACACCCACTATCGCGACCAGATGTACGGGAAGCTGCCCGAGCTATTCGGTCGCCTTCCGCAGAACAAACTCGACGTGGTACCGATGGAGTCGTTCCGCAGCGCCTCCGCTCCGCCTGCCGATTATTCGCTCGGCGCCGGAGATGGCTCGCGCCCCGGCCGCATCAACGTCAACGAGTACGCTCCCGAAAAACGCTTGCTGCTGAATGTGGAAGCCATTGCGTACCACGAAGGCGTTCCCGGACATCATCTGCAATTCTCGATTGCCCAGGAACTCACCGGCCTGCCGCCGTTCCGCAAATACCACCTCGATCTGAATGCGTACACCGAAGGCTGGGCCTTCTACTCCGAGCGTCTGGGAAAGGAAGTCGGTTTTTATCAGGACCCCTACAGCGAGTATGGCCGCCTGCAAAATGAAATGTGGCGGGCCGTGCGCTGGGTGGTGGATACCGGCGTGCACTCCCAGCACTGGTCGCGCCAGCAGATGATCGACTACTTCCACGAACACACCGCCATGGACGACGAGAACATCAACACGGAAGTGGATCGTTACATTGCCTGGCCGGCGCAAGCGCTTTCCTACAAGATGGGCCAGATGAAGATTCTCGAACTACGAGCGCGAGCGCAAAAAGATTTGGGAGCGAAATTCGATCTGCGAGCCTTCCACGACGCCGTGCTCGATCAGGGCCCGCTGCCGCTAGACATGCTGGAAGCAAAGATCAACGCCTGGATCGCAGCCCAGAAATGATTCGTCAGAAGGTCGGGATGTTGCGCCTGATTTCGGGTGGCGCAGCGCTTCAGCGCTGCGGTAACTCCATTGTTTTGAATCACGGCTTTAGCCGCTGAGGTAGCGCCTTCTCTCCTCAGTAAACTAGTATTCCTGCTACTTGTTATTTCTCTACGCGTTCCACTACTGCACGCTTCCCGCTGCTTCCCGATAGGCCACGCATTTATTTCAAGGGTTCACAATTTCAAAGAAAGCCGGCCTGTCATTGAGGCCAACTTTGAAACCTTGAAACCCTGAAACTTTGAAACCTGGATTTTCCTAAATCACCTCACTACGTTTCCGCAGGAACGCCGGAACGTCAAGATCCTCAACCTGGTAGTTAGGAGCGGCCGACCGCATCCCATCGAGCGAAATCACCTCGCCATGCGACGCGCCGCCCGCCGCCAGTTCCTGAAACGCTGCCGGCGCGGGATCTGGCTCAAAGGCCGGTTCCGGCACAAACACTGCCTCCGCCGCAGCTACCGGTTCGGGCTCGTGGAAGCGATCGCGCTGGCGCAAAACCTCTCGCGAAACGATCACCGGATCGTAAGCTTCGTCGTGGCGCGTACGCCGCATCCCGGCCTCTCTGAAACCGGTCGCGATCACCGTAATCTTGACCACGTCCTTCATCTTCTCGTCCAGAACCGCGCCAAAAATAATGTTGGCATCTTCGTGAGCCGCTCCCTGGATGATGGTGCAAGCCTGCTGCACTTCGGCCAGCTTCAGCGAATTCGAGCCCGTGATGTTGATCAGAATGCCGCGGGCTCCGTCAATCGCGCCCGCCTCCAGCAGCGGCGAGGCAATGGCACGCTGCGCGGCTTCCACCGTGCGATGCTCGCCCGCCGCGGTAGCCGTGCCCATCACCGCATACCCCATCCCCGCCATGATCGCCTTCACGTCGGCAAAATCGCGGTTGATGATCCCTGGAATAGTGATGATGTCGGAAATGCCCTGCACGCCTTGACGCAGAATATCGTCGGCAATACGGAAGGACTCAAAAAATCCGGCGTTCTCGGCGACGGCCAGCAATTTTTCGTTGGGGATGACGATGGTGGTATCGACCGACTCCATGAGTTCGGCAACCCCGCGCTCCGCCTGCTGCATGCGGCGTTTGCCCTCAAAGGCAAAAGGCTTGGTCACCACGGCCACGGTGAGCGCTCCCATTTCGCTGGCCAGCGAGGCAATAATCGGCGCCGCGCCCGTGCCGGTGCCGCCACCGAGTCCGGCTGTGACGAAAACCATGTCCGCGCCTTCGAGGATTTCGATGATCTTGTCCGAATCTTCCAGAGCGGCTTTCCGGCCAATCTCGGGATTCGCCCCCGCTCCCAGTCCGTTCGTCAGCTTCACGCCCAGTTGAATCTTGGTGCCCGCGCGCGACATCCGCAGCGCCTGCAAGTCGGTGTTAGCCACAATGAATTCAATGTGCTCCATCCCCGAATCGATCATGCGATTGACCGCGTTGTTGCCGCCGCCGCCAACCCCAATGACCTTGATGCGAGCGTCGTTGCGAGCCTCTTCGTTGAAGCAGATCCGGAGTCCGTTGTCATCACTCATAAGTCACCTCGTAAATTGCTTGCCGGTGGAGCGCCGGGCGTCCCCGCCCGGCCACCACAATCCCTACGCGCCCTTCCCCGCGAACATCGCCCTCATGCGCGAACCGAAGCTGGGCTCTTGCAACCCGCGAGCCAGGCGGGCGCGGTGCCCGTAATACGCCATGCCCAGCACGGTCGCGAACTCCGGCTCGGATAAGAACGACGGCATCTTCGCCATCGGCGTTGGCCAAGCCAGACGCGCGGCTTTCCGCAACACCGATTCCGCTACGTCGAGAATGCCGGGAAGCCGCGAGGCTCCGCCGCTCAGCACGAATCCCGCGATGCAGTGCTCCAGAACACCGGCGTGGCGAAGGTTGTCGCGCAGCAATTCGAAAAGCTCGCGGGCTCGCGGCTCCAGAATCTCTCCGGCCATGCGCTGCGACATCATGCGCGAAGGCCGGTCTCCCACCGACGGCACCTCGACTTGGTTACCTTCGGGGATGAGCGTCGGCACCGCGTTGCCAAAATTTTTCTTGAGTGCCTCCGCGTCCGCCAGCCCCGTGCACATGCCCACCGAGAGATCGCTGGTAAAGTGGTCGCCGCCGATGGGGATGACCGCCGTATGCGCCACCGCGCACTGCTGAAAGACGATCAGATCGCACGACCCGGCGCCAAGGTCGGCAAGGCAGACGCCGAGTTCACGCTCGTCGGCCCGCAAAACCGAGTCCGCACAAGCCAGCGGCTCAAAAATAGTGCCGTCCACATGGACACCCGCCCGGTTCACCGCCGTCACCAGGTTCTGCGTAGCGCTCGAAGAGGCCGTCACAATGTGTACGCGCACTTCCAGCCGCGTGGCCATCATGCCCGTGGGATCCTGCACGCCCGGCTGGTCGTCGAGAATGAATTCCTGCGGCAGCAAATGGAGAATTTCGCGATCGCCCGGCAAAGGCACGGTGCGCGCCTTGTCCACGGCCTGGCGGATTTCCTCGCGGCCAATCTCGCGCGACCGCGCGCCGAACGTGATGCCGCCGTGACTGTTCATCCCGCGAATGTGCGCGCCCGCAATCCCCACCAGCGCATGTTCGACCGCAATGCCGGCCACGTCTTCCGCATGTTCCACCGCTTTCTGAATGCTGCTCACCGCCTTGTCGAGTTCGGTGATCACGCCCTTGCGCAGGCCGCGCGATTCGCTGATGCCGTGGCCGCGATAACGCAATCCGTTCTCGCTCAACTCCGCCACCAGCACGGAAGTCTTGGCGCTGCCTACGTCAATCGCGGTAATAAAATTTGGCGCGTGGCTCGGCATGATAAATCGCTAGTTCTGCGGAGTCTCCTTAGGAATTCCAGCGCTCGGTTTCTTTTGTCCTGCGGTAACCGCAGCCGGTGGCGCGGACGCAGCCGGATGCGTCGCCGCTGGACCTTTTGCGTCTGCGACCGGCGGCGCCTTCACCGTGGTCTTCAGTGCGGCCTGAGTAACTGGTGCTGGTTTAACTGGCGCTGGTTTAACTGCCGATTGTTTAACTGGCGCTGCTTTAGCGGGAGCATGATGAACTGCCGCTTTCGGCCCGCCTTTGGTCTTACCCTTCACATCCTTCTTCACCGCA
>Ga0074044_10004021_pt1 | contig 12333 bp, 7 predicted proteins | sample BogForMeECP23OM1_FD_94443 | JGI IMG/M metagenome (GOLD analysis project Ga0074044, IMG submission 94443) | Bog forest soil microbial communities from Calvert Island, British Columbia, Canada - Bog Forest MetaG ECP23OM1 | ecosystem: Environmental > Terrestrial > Soil > Wetlands ...
AGCGGGGAAATCTGGACGCTCGGGTCCGATGGGCCCTCCTTTGCGCTGAAAGACATTAAAGGCCTCAGCTACATCCAGCGGCTACTGCAGCATCCTGGTCAGGAATTTCACGCCCTCGACATTCTGAGAGAACCGGCCGACGCCGAACCCGGGACCGATCAGTCCGCTTTGCTTGCGAACGCCGCCGTCAGCATCGGCGGCCTGGGCGACGCCGGCGAGATGCTGGATGCGAGGGCCAAGGAAGACTATCGGCGCCGGCTGCGCGAGCTCAGAGAGGAACTGGAAGAGCATCGCGCACGTGGCAATGCCGAGCGCGCCGAGAAGATCGAAACTGAAATCGACTTCATCGTGCGCGAGATCAGTCGCGCCGTCGGACTGGGCGGCCGCGACCGTCGGGCGGGTTCCGCGGCGGAGCGAGCCAGGCTCAACGTCACCCGCGCGATAAAGACGGCTTTGCAAAAGATCTCAGAGCACGACACCAGGCTGGGAGAGCTTCTCGACCGCCGCATCCGCACGGGGATGTTCTGCCGATACGCGTTGGACACTGCCGCACCCATCGATTGGCGATTTTCAATCGATGATCGCGCGCCGGCGCCGGCATTATCGGAGTCGAAGCCTGATCCACTCTATCTCCGGCCCGGAGGAACGGACCTTCTCGGCGACCTGGAAGAACGGACCACGTTCGTCGGCAGAGATGCGGAGCGGGCCGCGTTGAATGAGGTTCTTGAGCGGGCGCGGACTGGAACGGGGCGCGTGGTGATGATCGCTGGAGCACCGGGCGTAGGGAAAACCCGGATAGCCGCCGAGTTCGCGCGCCAAGTTGCGCAGAAGGGAATTCTGACCTTCATAGGTGCCTGTTACGACCGCGATGACGCGGTACCGTTCATCCCCTTCGTCGAGATGTTCGAATCTGCGCTCGCGCAGGCGCCGGATCCCCAGGTCTTTCGCGACTCGCTCGGCGCTGAAGCCGCTGAAATCACCCGCCTGATGCCGCAACTCCGGCGGACCTTCCCTGACATCCCGCCTCCGATGGAACTGCCGCCCGAGCAGACTCGGCGATTGCTATTTGGATCCGTCGCTCAGGTTCTAGCCCGGACAGCGTCCAACCGTCCGCTACTTCTATTACTCGATGACCTGCACTGGGCGGACGAGGGCACGCTATCGCTTTTGAATCATCTGGCTCGATCGATCTCAGAACTTCCAGTGATGATCATCGGCACCTACCGGGACAATGAACTGGATCGTGGCAGAGCCCTGGCGAAGACACTTGATGAATTCACGCGGCTGCATGTCCTGACGCGGATCAACCTGCGCGGCCTTCCAGAAAATGCAGTCGCCGCGATGCTTCAGGCGCTTAGCGGCCGCGACGCACCTGCCAGTCTGGTGAAGTTCATCTTCGCGGGTACCGAGGGCAACCCGTTTTTCGTCGAGGAATTGTTCCGCCACCTTATGGAACGGGGCAAGCTGTTCGACTCGAAGGGCGAATTGCGCGTCGATTTCACCGTCGATGACTTCGACGTGCCACAAAGCCTGCGCCTGGTAATTGGAAGGCGGCTGGCGCGTCTGAGCGTTCCGATTCAGGAGATGCTCGGCGCAGCAGCCGTGATTGGGCCGTCATTTCCATTCGAATTGCTGGAAATCTCGACCGGAATTGATCCGGACGAATTGCTCGATGAAGTCGAGGACGCGGAGCGAGCGGGGCTGATTGCCGGGACCGCACAGCACTCGGAAGCTAGATTTCAATTTTCCCACGAACTGGTCCGCCAGACCGTGCTCGCAGGGATTTCACCCCCACGCCTTCAGCGTCTCCATCTCGCAATAGCATCGGCAATCGAGCGCTTATATAGCGGCGCGCTCGAAAACAAAGTCAACGACCTAGCCCATCACTTCTGGCGGGCCGGCGTGGCGGCGGAAGCCGACAAGTCGTTTCATTATCTGGCGCTGGCCGCCCGACAAGCTTTGGCGCAGAGCGCGTACGAACAAGCTATCGATCATTCGCGGAACGCGCTTCAGGTGCTTGACCGGATTCCTCTTTCGCCGGCACGCATGGCCGATGAACTACGCCTTCTAATCGCATACGGTGTGGCTCTGTTAGCAACCAAAGGCTGGTACGTACCCCAAGTCGGAAGCATCTATACGCGTGCGCACGAACTTTGCGCCACCGTCGGCGATGCAAGTGCGCTTTTCTCAGTTTTGTTTGGTCTGTGGGGCTTTCATCTGGTGCGCGGACACCATTCAAAGGCTCGTCAGTATGCTGACCAGATGCTCCAGTGCTTTCCAGCCACGAATGACGACGGGAATGCGGTTCAGGCTTACTGGAGTTCCGGCTGTACTCGTTTCTTCATGGGCGAATTCGAAGCTGCCCATGCCGCATTCGACGAATGCATCCGCAGGGACGATCAGAACAGCCCCCAAGCGCTCGCATTTCGTTTCGGCCAGGATCCATGCATGAGTTCTCTTTGTTTTGACGCGATGACGATTTGGATCCTTGGTAGTCCGGACCAGGCCGACAAGCGAGCACAAGAAGCGTTGCTGCGGGCGCGTAAGCTTGCGCATCCATTCTCAATGACCTGGTGCTGCAGCAATCTGGCTATGTTCTACACGATGCGTGGTAACTTCCGTGCCGCGGAAGAGGTAATAACGGAAGGTCTGGCGCTCGCGAAAGAGAACGGATTTGCGCTGTACGAAGTGGGAATCCTGTCATTTCGGATCATCGGCAAAGCGGCGCAGGGCAACCTTGAAGATCTCCAGGTGGCCGCTCGTCAGGCGCGAAAGTCGGCTGCCGGCGATTATGAACTGGCCAGAACATGGGCGCGCTCGGCCGTAGCCGAGGCTCTCGGCAATGCAGGTCAGATCGACGCCGCCGTCGGTCTACTCACCCAATCTTCTGCTCTGGTAGAGCGAAATCAGGAGCGTTATGTGGAGTCGGAAATACACCGGATCGGCGGCGAATTGGCTTTAAAGCAATCTGCGCTATATGGCCATTCGGACAAAGCCGCCGAAGCTCACCGGGCATCGGCTGAGCGAAATTTTCTCGTGGCTATGACGATAGCCCGGCGGCACAAGGCCAGAGTATTCGAACTCCGCGCGGCAATCAGTCTTGGAAAGTTGTTGGTCGAAAGCGGGCGATGCGACGAGGCCAGGCAAACGTTGAACGAGATCTATGACCGTTTCACCGAGGGGTTCGAATCCCGGGAGCTAAGGGAAGCCGCCCTACTCCTTCATCAGCTCAACCCTTCCTCATGACGGATCTCGAGCTGGTTCCGAAGGCGCAGTGGTCTTTTGCGGATGCTGTGTAAGCTTTTATTTGCACGCTATGCACGCTCCAACTCCCGGCAGTATTTCCTCCCAGTAGAAACTGGAAAATCCCGCTTGCAAAAAGAGCGACTGGAATTCTTCTCCGGTGTGAAAAGCGACCCAGCCGGGATCGGCCCATTTTGCAAATGGAGCGCTGATCGCATTTAACCACCGGGTACCATTGTCAATCAGAAAAGCTTTTCCATGGGCGTTGAGTACGCGATTCATCGACCTGAGAGCGTCGATCGGAGCGCGGTAGTGGTGAAATGCGAAAGAACAGTGGACCACGTCGAATCGGCCCGTGAAATGACTCGGCAGATTCATGACGTCCGCTTGAAAAAAAGCCGTATTTTCGATCGCCTGCCGTCTTGCCTCCGCGAACGCTCTGTCAACCATCGGCGCCGAGAGATCCACCCCAACCACTTCGCCATCCGGAACCATCGATGCCAGGCGAATCACTTCTGTCCCCGGCCCGCAGCTCACGTCGAGGATTCTTGAACGCGGCCCGACAAACCGGCGCATCAACTTAAGACTCTCGTCGTGCACTGGCTTGGTAATCGGTGCAATGATGCTGGAATACAGTCCGGCTCCCTCATCGAATTCCGCAACGGATTCGTCAGGCGCGGATGGACCTTCCAGGTGAACGGGTCTTTTGTACTCGCGGCAGTAGAACTGACCCTCTCCGTCGATTGGTTCCGTGGCAGGATACCGGCCCACGGAAGACGGAGCGTAGAAGCCGAGCGATTTAAGCGCCTGGCTTGGATAGAGGACCGCCAAGGAGTACCACCATAGCATGCCGACAAAGATCGAGCCCGACACTCGCGAGTGTTCATGAGAACCAGGTGGTATTGACGGGTCGTTGTCTCTGGGCATAGCTGATCTCCGGCTTAGAACTCCTGCAAATGACCCACTATCACCGATCAGGCTCGACAGCGACAAACCTTGTGACAAAACCATGGTGAACAAAGTCCTCGTGCTGGGAGCCAGCGGGCACATCGGTAATGCCGTTACCCGTCTCTTTCTCGACCGCGGCTGTCAAGTCACCGCTTGTGGCCGTCGGGAAAAGCTTCCTGCCAATCTGGCCGGGGTGCCCGTGAGCTATGTTGCTGCCGACATCAATGTGTCCAGCGAACTGGACCGACTGGTATCCGGGCAAGACTTGGTCGTCGATGCGGCCGCACCCTATCCTCTGCGCGTCTTCCCGGTTGCCAGCAGCGAAAGAAGCGACCCGATAGCGCAGGCGGAGAGAAGGACCCGGCACCTGCTTGACGCTCTGACCAAGCACGGTGCGCAGCTCGCTTACGTAAGTTCGTTCGTCACGGTAGCCACGCCTCAGACCGCTGCCCAGCAACTTCGTGCCGAAACCATGAGACTTGCTCACCCTTATTTCGACGTTAAGCACTTTATTGAATCTCAGATGCTTTCAGCCGCACGCCACGGGCTTCGCGTCGTGATAGTGAATCCCGCCTATTGTCTGGGGCCCTGGGACTTGCACGATCGCCGACTCTGCACAATCCCTCTCTTGCTATCCGGGCAGATACCGGCCTCTATCGACCAGAAACTGAATGTCATAGACGTTCGCGACGTCGCAGCAGCTCTGGCCGCCGCAGTCGACAAAGAACTGTATGGCCAGCCCCTGTTGCTCAGCGGTCATGACATCGGCACTCACGCATTGTATTCATTGATTTGCCAAATCGGTGGCGTACCGTCTCCGCGTTTCTCCAACCCGACGATACCGGCAATCATAGCTGCCTACTGGTTCGAAACCATCTTGAACGCAATCGATCGCGAAGCATTCGTTCCATCGGGCGGGATGATGATGGCGACTGCGTTTGATTACCTCACTCGAGCCAGCGACCTTAAACAACTCGCCGTTGTGCTCCGGCCTCTTTCCCAGACCATCCGCGACGCTATCATTTGGTATCAACATATTGGTTATTGCTGAGTTACCGTACCCCCAGGTGAGGCGGTACGTTCGAACATACTTAAGAGCAGAGCTTCTTACCCACGGGAGCAAAGGGCTGGAAATTTGGATTTGGAGTCCAGTCGCCCGTTCCCGCACGCCAAGTCAGGATCTCTGCTCGGTCATCTGTCATCGCACCGGCGAGAGCCATGGAGTGGTCGGGTTTAAGTTCCACACTTTCGCCATTTGTTTTTTTGCCAAGACCCAGCGTCTCGACGATCGGCAGACCCTTATAATTGTTGATAGATATAGTCACCCCGTCAAGATGTTCCAAATGCTCTAGCTCTAGTATTGTCCTTTTAGTACCTACGAGAGCCATATAAGAGGCTCGGCCTGGTTTCTTCGCGTCTCGGACTTGCCTTAGTGCGATGTTGTAAATACTTATCGGCAACTTCATACGCTTCTGCACAAAGGAACCCAATCCCAGCGCTCGACTCACCCTGCGAATCGTGTCCCAGCTCGACGCTCGATACGGGCCCGGTGGGTTCGGTGCGTGCTCGATGTGGATCTCCATCAACGTCCGGGTGTCTATCTTCGGCGTCTGGCCTTTGTCGTCATAGAGTTCTGTCCGCAGCCGCAAAGCGGTGGCAGGTTCCCCTTTCGTAGACGAAGGGCTGGTCAGGTCGAGCCACGCACTTGGAGGTGATGCGATCTCTGACCGAAGAGTCAGCCTACCATACATTTCGTTCTCAGTTATGTAGTCCCAATCCGTAGCAACGAAGTTATAAAGTGGCAGCATCGCATAGAGCCACGTCGGGCTGCCATACTGTCGAAACTGGACAGGAACCGCCAAACTAATCGCGTGATCCTGAAACGCGTGCGTCGGCGATGACTCAAAGTAAACTGTGAATTTCTCAGCCATAATCGCGACATATGGAGATATCGCCGGCATGTGAGGGCCCGACGGAAACACCTGAAATTCATAGTCCTTGTTTTGAAAATAGCTTGTAACTAGGTTCTGCAACTTATCTCGGTCTACTTTAAATATGAACACGCGGGAAGATATCGGCTTATAGAATCGCGAGCCTCCGAGTTCCAGACCCGCGCCGCTGCCCCGAAGGTTATACCTACCTGGCAAAACGGGAAGAACTATCGGGGGAGTAACAGGCACAATCGTCGGGGGAGGTGGCGGGGCCGGAGCATCAGTTATTGACCATCCGGTCCCGTTTGCCTGCCAGCACTGAAAATTCGCCGCGCCGTAAGAGAGATCCATTTTCGACCACAAAGGCATGACTGGTCGCAAATGATATAGCCGCCCGTCGGGCCCTTCAGCGCACTCGTCGAGCACGTTTAAACCGAGGTCGTCTTTAATGTTAAAACCATAAAGAGGCCTTTGATGCAGCGTGATCTCTATTCCGCCCGTGGGATCAGGCGAGAGTGGATCGAAGAGTAGACCTGCATCAATGATTCGATCGATGGTCATCGTGGAACCGACTATTGCATGATAGGCGGTGGTATCGAAGTTGTGGGGATCGCGAAATTGTTTAAGAGTTATTATGTTTACCTGGGAGACGCCAGATTGAGAAGAGCCGCGCGCAACTCGATTGTATAGTCCCGCTAGCTGTTGAGGAACGCGGCTTGTAGCGCGAAACGAACCGAATAGTAATCGCTGCATTTGAGCAGATTCGAGATTGTCGCTGCGAGATACCACCTTGCTCATAGTATCCGTCACGACGGAAACGGCGTCACTGACTCCCGATATTAAAGCCAAATACCCACCGGCTATCTGGGAAAGTGAGCCCAAAGCATTGCCAATTCCCGACTGACCAGACAGAAAGGGGCGCTGCTGGCACACTTCGAGGAGCGTTTCCAGCGTCCCTGTGTCATCCGGATTGGGTTGAAGAATCGTCGCCTGAGGACCGCGACCACGAATCTCTAGCCGCTTCTCATCATACACTCTTTGGCCCACCCTGACCACGCTTCGAGCCGCGGTGGGATCGAGGTTAAGCGTTGGACATTCGATTTCGATGCTGGCCTTCGACCATCCATACAACTCCCGCCCGCCGGATAAAGACAGCGGATCGTCGACAAAAATGAAGGGATAGATCATCGCCCAGTCTCTGAATACAAGGTCGGAACCAATTTTGTCGTACCACTCCAACGGAAAACCAAACGAGACTTCGCGTTGCGAGAACAGTCCTGAGTATGGCGTATTGATTGTGATGTCACCGTAGTCAGCCACTTCCAGAACTACCAACGGCGCAGCTGGTCGGAAGTATACAGGAAGGTATGAATCGACATTAAGGTACGCGTCACAAAATGTGCTGAGCGCTGACATCTGCGCCCTTAAGGGGAAGACCTGCGTCCTGATATTTGTGTATTTCTGGCTAAGGTCGTCGGGAAGCCCCAGAAACGGAGCCAGATCGATTCGATATGGTGGCAGCTCAGTTCCCATAAGTAGCTCCTCTCGATTCGTAACGGTCGTATGCTCTCACCGTGCGCAAGTCATTGGCGCTCGATCACCCACGATGGCATGCGTTCGAGAAACGCCTTTTCGCGTGAATCGCGCAGCTCGGCGCTCAAAAGTGAAAATTCATGAAGCGCCGCACCAGCCAATTCATTCGCTATACGGCGCGCATATTCAACGGACTCGTATTTGTGTATTAGTGTTCGTAGCCAGCACACGTCTTCCGTCGTCCGGCGCTCGCGCGGGAGTGCCAGTATTCGAGTCGCACAGTCGCGCTCTTCATCAGTCGATCGGCGAAAGGCATCAATCAGCATCAGGGTGCGTTTGCCTTCGCAGAGGTCTCCGTTAAGCTCTTTCCCATAACGCTCGTCGGCGACCAAATTCAGAAGATCGTCCTGAATCTGAAAGGCGGCGCCAAGGAAAAATCCAAATCGTACGAAAGGCTCCAGGTCGACACTGCCACGGCTGCCAATCAAAGCCCCAACCCGGAGCGGATAGATAGTCGCAAGCCAGCAGGTTTTCTTGAGTACCATATCCAGGTAGTCGGCGTCGCCGATATCGAGAACATTGTATCGGCACCAGCCGAGTTCCATCGCCTGGCCTTCGGCGCAGGCTCGCGCCATCCGCTGCGTCTCCTCTATAATTCGCAGTGCGAGTTGCTCGCCGAGCGTGTATCGATTGTGGAGCAACGGCTCCAGAGCCATCAGGGTGAGAGCATCGCCGGCGTTAATTGCCAACGGAACGCCATGCAGCATATGGAGCGTCGGTTCGCCGCGGCGCTTTTCACTTCCATCCTCGATGTCGTCGTGGATGAGGAGCGCGTTGTGAAGAAGCTCGATCGCTACGGCGGTTTCAAGAGCGTCCTCGATCTGGGCGCCGAATATCCGCGCTGCAGCGATGCAGAGGCTTGGACGCATCATTTTGCCGCCGCGCCGCGGATAGTCTGCGACCAGGTCGTAGAGAAAGCGGCCCGGTTCCTTACGGGGCAGATAGCGATTCAGTGCCGTGTGCGTTGCTTCGCCGTATTCATGCATAAGCGACGAGACCACATTGGGAGCGCCGTTAATATTCACTTTATTCGGACACTCATGGTTCCGCGCACTTCACCGCCCTCCCGATTGACCACTACGCCTGAAAATGTGCCCGAGGCCTGACCCTCTGGAATTGAGATTCGTACTTTTGGGCGACTACCATTGTGCTGGGGGAAAAAATCGATCGCCGTGAGAGCAAGTGTTCCGTTATCGATCGACTGCAAGCCGGGTGTGGCCAGCGCCAGCGTCTGAGAGTGCGGACGAATGTCCAGGGACACCTCCAGCGGTCGGGCCGAAATCACCTCGACTGTCCAGGTGGGAGCGTAGGCGGTCGGGTTCCCGTTTTGGTCGGCAGCCGTCCCCGGAGTGAAGGCGCCCGCAGCCGAGGAACCCTTCGACAGCGCGCCGATGACCTCGAGCCAAACAGGAAGAATTTCAGCCTGAAAGCTGAGCGTTTTCTCGAGAACTTGCTGAAAACTGTCGCTCGCGCTTCGCGGCTTGTAGAGATTCTCGCCAAGGTCTTCTGCTGCGCGTCGCCCCGCGTCGATGTGTTTCTGAATTACCTGATAGGCGAGTTCGACGCTTTCGCGAGCGGATCCGGTCGGCGAAGAGAAGTTTGCGCGTGGTTGCTCTCCCTCGACCGCCGTATGCTCTTCGCTCTTCGGATTCTCCGCGGGTCTTCGATATACAAACGAAAAGTCGCGTCTCGGGCCCGTTCTTGATGCGTCTTGGCGATGGAGACGTTCGCGTTCGCTCATTTCATACTCTCGTTGTCGCTCACGGATGATCGTACCCGACGATACTTTCCAGCGACGGTGTTCGGGCGATCGCGTTAGCGGCCAGACGCCCGGAAATTATGGCCGCCTCGACGCATCCGGTATCAAGGCCGCATGCGGTCCAGTCTCCGGCGATCGTCAGATTGTCATAGGTATTATCGAGCGGTGAAATACGGTGGCGCTGCGAGCCCGGAAGCGAAATGACATATCGTTCTGTCGGATCGATATTCGCTATCCAGAACTGTGAGTCGAAACGCGATTCTCCGAGACTCTCAGAACTGGATTCGGCCGGATCCATTAACAATTGCCACCTGAATTCACCGTTGCTGGCTACTGCGCCGGGCCAGAGTTTCTGTATCTCGTGCTTGAGGAAGCGCACTGCATTGCGGTGAACTTCAGTGCGACGCTTGATCGGATATGTCAAATCCGAAATCGACGGCAGCGATCCGACCTCCTTCAGGGTGCTGCAGAAGTATACAACGGCCCCAGGCCTGGTGGGCCAGTTCTCAGCTCCAATGACTTGCCTCATGTCGGCAAAACTCTCGAAGGGCTGAACGAAACCCGAAAGGGAGACCGGGGGATGATTCCATCCAAGGGCCTCCAGATCGTCCTTGAGCCAGATCTGAAACGCCTGCGTTTCCACACTTTTTACGTGATCGACCATGTCGCGCCAACGCTGGTCGCATTCAATCAAATCCTGACAAACGTACGGAATGGCGCCGACTCCGATTCCCAGAATCACAAAATCGAAATCCTCGATGACACGCAGGGTCTTGGTTCCTACCTTTCTCCTGTCCCAGTGAGACTCGAATTTCCATTTTTCGTGTTCGAACCAAGCCCCATCTCGGATTTGGGAGTAAATGGGGCCTGACGGCCAGCAGGGCAACCCGTCCACTTCGAACAGCGGTTCATATTCGCCCCCGTTCACCACCTGGGCCTGAACGTCGAACTCCAAAGCTTCGACGTAAGAGCGCTCGCCAGGAGCCAAGGAGGAGGCGTCAGCCAACCGGACTCTTTCTAAACGATGGAAAAACTGGAAGGCAACGCCCCGCCTCTTGAGAACCTGATAGAATGGCGCGAATACGACATCCCCCATGCCCGCATTCATTTTCCATACTATCGAGCCGCGATAGCCGAATAGCATGCGCATCGCTCCGCGAAGGCCAACTCCTGCAGCGTGGCGCGGCCGTTCGTAATCACCGTTTTCACAGGCAAACGCCAAGTCGTAGGCACCGCGGAGGAGAATTGAATCGAGTGCCCGTTCCGAAGCACCGTTGATCTTCAGCCACTCCCGAAAATCGTACTCGTTGATCGCGTCGAATCCACGCGGGTCCGACATTAGTCCGAAGCGAACTATTCCCAGCATCGAGGTGACGCAAAGGTCGATCGCCTGCCACAAGAGGTCTAGTTGCGGATCGCTAGCAGCGACTGCATCGGCCTGGCGGCGGGCGCTTGACGCTATTACTTCGACGAACTGGGCAAGAGCCTCCGCGGCGCTGGGCAGACGGGCAGCCAGGATCGCTTGTAGAATTCCGATTGCCTCGATCAGCGATGCCGCCGTCGTCAATATGCCCAGTTTGACTAACTGACTGAGTCTGTCGAAACCATTGCCATAGAGGCCGGCGCCCGAAGTCTGTTCGCCACTATTCAGATCGACACGCTCACGGTTCAGTGAATCGGTCGTGTCGTGTCCGATCGCGGTGAGGAGCATGGTCCGTAAGGCATTCGCGGCGTGCTTGAGATACGAAGTCACCGTGAATGGGTCGTCTTCCGTCAGTGGGTCACCGGGCATTCCCTCAGCCGGAGGAAAATACGAGATCAACGATGCGTAGGAGTCTTTGGCTACCGGCTTAGCCAGGCCGATGAAAGGTGCAGGGGAAAATGCGTCCTGCCAGTCAGCAATCCTGCACTTGCGAGGGTCGCGGCCAAGCTCAGCGTAACATTCCCGTATCAGGCGAAATGCGTTCTCGTAGAATCCAAACCAGACGTGAAAACCGTGCTCTTCGATTCGGTCCGCGGGGCCGCGGCCGGAGGCGCCTTTGCCGCCCAGCCGCCAGCCGAGTTGATAGATTGTGATCTCGTATTTGCCCTTGTGCTCGGGACGGCTGAGTTCAAAGGCTGCCGCCATCGCGGCGCATCCGCCGCCGATGATCGCAACCTTTACGGGTCGCTCAGTGGCCAATGGAATCGCTCCCCTCCGCGCCGATTCCGCTTGAGCACGCAGACTATCAGGACAATCTGCGTTGACTGTCAGCCAAGCTTGCTGATGTAAGAATGTGCTCGCAACCGCACGCTATCCCAACGTTTGTATAGTCGACTTGTGGTTCGTCTTGCAATCGCGGACCGCTCGATATTGCATCATCATGCGTATAACTACGTATTTAGCTTCATCAGCGACCAGTGCCGTGTGGCGGTGAGGTCCGTCTACCCTCCTGACTTCACCGTGTAGAGCGCGATCGCGGCGGCCGCCGTGCGATTGCCAACACCGAGGCGCGAAAGGATGCACTCCACATGCTTTTCCACGGTGCGCCGGCTGATAGCCAGGATTAGTCCAATCTCGGCATTGGTTTTGCCCTCGGCGACGTAGGCCAGGATCTCAGCCTGCCGGGGCGTCAGGTTCAGCGCGGCGGGTGAGGAGGGTTGGATGCGCCTGCCTCCGCCTCTATTGCCTCCGCCGGTTTCCATCAGATTTGCTGTTGCTCTGGAGAGGAATCGCGGGGTCTCGTTACGACCCCGCGATTCCTGGTATTTCGGCAGGTTTGACGCTGGTCCCACTGGGACTACTACATAGCCGCCTTCGGACTCGCTTGGGGCCCTGAAGCCTCGGACGCCTTGCTCTTCTTAGGCGTCGGCGTCGGC